>Ga0163144_10024522_pt1 | contig 11831 bp, 11 predicted proteins | sample OliLak19BULKMAT1_FD_123175 | JGI IMG/M metagenome (GOLD analysis project Ga0163144, IMG submission 123175) | Freshwater microbial mat bacterial communities from Lake Vanda, McMurdo Dry Valleys, Antarctica - Oligotrophic Lake LV.19.BULKMAT1 | ecosystem: Environmental > Aquatic > Freshwater >... | reverse complement strand
CTCGAGATCGGCCACGATGCGCTGCACCGCGCGCTCGGTCACGCCGACGCGGAGCGCGACATCACGCAGCCGAACTTCGGGTGACTGGGCTAGACAAATCAGCACGTGCCCGTGATTGGTGAGGAACGTCCACCGCGGCGACCGAAGCTCCTGTCGTAGCATGGACGACAGTGTATACAAAATTCGCGTATTTAGAAACACGATACGTGTTTCGTGTAATATAACGCGTATGTTGTCCCCGTCTTCATCATCAGCGTCGAGTGACGATCTCGGCGCGCGGGCGTTCCGGCCGATCGTCGAGTACCTCGCCGGCGCGCACGGCCTCGAGCTCGATGCTGCGGCCCTCGATGCGACGCTGCGGCGTCTGGGCCGCGACCGCAGGGCGTACGAGACGGTGCGGGTGCTCGCGGGCGCCGTCGGCCTCGTCACCGCGCTCGTGCGCCGCCCGTTGAGCGAGGTGATGGCGGACGCGGACCCGGCGTATCCGTGGCTGGCTCTGCGCACCGGCCCCGACGGCCGGCCCGAGGGCATCGCGGTGCTCACGGCCGCACGGGGCGGCGCACTCGTGGTCGTGCCGGGGGCGCACGCGCGGCCCGCGCGCTGGACCACGGCGAGCCTCGTGCAGTGGCTGGGCGTCACCGACGCCAGCGTGCCGGTCGACTGGGTGCTGGCGGAGCCGGCCGCACCCCTGTCCCCGATGCGGTCGCGCGACGGGGCGCCGGTGCTGCACCCCTACACCCGGCTGCGCGCCCTGCTCAAGGGGGAGCGCCGCACGCTCTGGGTCGCCGTCACCTACTCGGTGGTGATCGGCCTCCTGTCGCTGGTCGTACCCATTGCGGTGCAGTCGCTGGTCAATACCATCGCGTTCGGGTCCGTGCTGCAGCCGCTCGTGGTCTTGACGTTCTTCGTGTTCGTGGCGCTCGGTTTCTCGACCGTCATGAACGCGCTGCGAGCCGGGGTTGTCGAGATCATTCAGCGCAGTATCTTCGCGCGCGTGACCACCGACGTCACCTGGCGGCTGCTGCGCGTCCGCGTCGAGGCCTTCGACCGTTACCACGGCCCGGAACTCGTGAACCGCTTCTTCGATACGATCACGATTCAGAAATCGGCGGCGCTGCTGCTCAGCGACGGCCTCAGCATCCTGATGCAGACCGTCATCGGCATGGTGCTGCTGGCGCTTTATCATCCGTGGCTACTGGCCTTCGACGTGCTGCTCATCGTGGCGATGTCGATCATCATCTTCGTTCTGGGCCGGGGCGCGCTGGGCACGAGCATCAAAGAGTCGAAAGCGAAATACGCCATCGTGGCGTGGCTCCAGCAGCTGGCGGCGCACCTGGTGACATTCAAGTCGGCGGGTGGAGCCGAGTACGCGGTGGAGCGCTCGCATCGCCTGCTCGAAGACTACCTGTCGTACCGGGCGAAGCACTTCAGGATCCTCATTCGGCAGATCATCGGATCGTTTGCCCTGCAGGCTGTGGCCAGTTCGGCGCTGCTCGGCATCGGCGGGTGGCTGGTCATCAATCGGCAGCTCACGCTGGGCCAGCTCGTGGCCAGCGAACTCATCGTCGCCGGCATGCTGAGCGCCTTCACGAAGTTCGGAAAACAGCTCGAGGTGTTCTACGACCTGTGCGCGGCCATCGACAAGCTCGGCGTCCTGGTGGACCTGCCGCTCGAGCGGGCGGGCGGCGAGGCCGAGGGGACGGCACAGGGCCCGATGCGCCTGACGCTGCGCGACCTGCGCGTGCAGTACTCCGACAGCACGCGGCCGGCGCTGGCCGTGCGCGCCTGGGATATTCCCCCGGGCGCGCGGGTGGGTGTGACCGGACCGAACGGATCGGGGAAAAGCACGTTGGCCGACGTGCTCTTCGGCCTGCGCGAGCAATCCACGGGATCGCTGCGGGTGGACGGCGTGGATGTGCGGTCGCTGCCGCTGAGCAGCCTGCGCCGCGACGTGGCACTCGTGCGCAGCGTCGAGCTGTTTCCCGGCACCGTGCTCGACAACGTTCGGCTCGGCCGCGACGATCTCTCGCACGCCGACATCAGCCGCGCGCTCGACGACGTGGGTCTGCTCGAGGAACTGCTGAGCATGCCCAAGGGGATCGATACCGAGCTGCACGTTCACGGACGGCCCTTGTCCCACCGCCAATCCTGCCGGTTGATGATTGCACGGGCGATCGCGGGCCGGCCGCGCCTCGTCATCCTTGACGGCGCGCTCGATCAGGTGGACCGGCGCGAGGATCAGGGACGTCTCGCATCGGTGCTGTTCGCACCCGACGCGCCTTGGACGCTGATCTGCGTCACCGAGCGTGCCGACTTGTTAGCCTTGTGCACGCAGGTGGTCCGCCTCGAGGACGGCGAAGTCCGCGACGCGGTCGCCGAGGACACGACATCATGAGCGCGCCCGACCGGTCGTCCAAGTTTGGCTGGAATATGGACCAGCGTCTGGCGTTGCACAACGTGCAGGCCCCGCGGTCGTCGCGTCTGCTCGCGCGGCTGCTGATCGTGCTGCTCGTGGTCACCGCAGTGGCGCTCACTGTGACCCCGTGGCAACAGAACATCCCGGGCTCGGGGCGGGTCATCGCGTTCAATCCCGAAGAACGGCAGCAGCAGGTCGAAGCCGTCATCGAGGGCCGCATCGTCAAGTGGCACGTCGTCGAGGGAAGCATCGTGACACGCGGCGATCCGATCGTCGAGCTGACCGACAATGACCCGTCGATTCTGGTCCGCCTGGGAGAAGAACGCGATCAGAACGTGCGCACCATCGAACAGGGCGAGTCGCGCTCCGGCTCGCTGGAGGATCGCATCACCAGCCTGATTGACACGGCGACCAGCAGTGTGGAGGCCGCCGAGCTGCGCGAGCAGATGGGGCGCGACCGCGTCACGGCCGCCGAACAAGGCCTCACGGCCGCGGGAGCGGCGAAGCTCACGGCCGGCCTGAACATCGAACGCCAGCGAGCCCTCATGGCCAAGGGACTCACGTCGACCCGCGGCGTCGAGCTGGCGGAACTGGAGGCGGCAACCCGGACCGCCGAAGTCGAGCGCTCGATCGCCACGCTGAATGCGGCACGCAGCGAAGCCGCGTCGCTGAGGGCCGAGTTGCAACGGACCCGCGCCGATGCGGGTGCCCGCGTGGACGAGGCCCGCGCGGCGCTCGCGGCGGCCAACGGCGAGGTGGCCAAGTCACGCGGCGAGCTGGCCAAGCTGGAGGTGCGCGTCGCCCGTCAGCGGAGCCAGCAAGTGACCGCGCCGATCGACGGCACGGTGCTACGGGTACTGGCGCGCCAGAGCGGTGAACTGCTGAAGGCCGGTGCGCCCTTGGCCGTCATCGTGCCCTCGTCGACCAAGGACGTGGTCGAGCTGTGGGTGGACGGCAACGACATGCCTATGCTGACGCCCGGCAATACTGCGCGACTGCAATTCGAGGGCTGGCCCGCGCTGCAGTTCTCGGGCTGGCCATCGATTGCCGTCGGGACCTTCGGCGGACGCGTGCTGCTGGTCGACCCGACCGACAACGGCCAGGGGAAGTTCCGGGTGCTGGTGGAGCCCGACCCGAACGACGACCCCTGGCCGTCACGGCGCTTTCTTCGTCAGGGCGTGCGCGCCAACGGCTGGGTGCTGCTCAACATCGTGCCGATCGGCTATGAGCTGTGGCGGCAGTTCAACGGCTTCCCGCCGGTGATTGCTCTCGACGAGCCGGCGGCCTTGGGGTTGGATCGGGCGGGGAAGGGTGCGAAGGCCGACGACCGCGATTCTTCCGAGGAAGGCGATCCCAAGTGACGGGCTTAAGGCTGCGTCGCACGGTGTCGGTCGTTGCCGGGCTGCTGGTCGCTGCGTGCGTGGCCCACGCCCAGACCGTACCGTCGCTCTCCGTGCCGCTCACGACGACCGAGTTGCTGCGGGCGGTGGATCGCGCGCTGCCGCTGCTCGAGCGTGCCCGCCAGGATGTGGTGATTGCCCAGGGCGAGGCCCGGGAAGCTTTGGGCGCCTTCGACCTGTCGCTCGAGGCCACCGCCAAGAACATCCGGGGGAAATACGACAACGGGCGGGTCTCGGGCATCCTCGAGCAGCCCCTGGCTCCCCTCGGCATCACGCTCTACGGTGGCTATCGCCTGGGCCGCGGATCGTTCGGGCCCTACGACAGCCGGGCGCAGACGCTGCGTGAAGGCGAGGTCACCGGCGGCGTGGAGCTGCCGCTGCTGCGCAATCGGTCGATGGATGGCCGTCGCGCCGCCCAGCAGGTGACGGCACTCGGCGTGGATGTGGCAGAGCGCGGGCTCGACAAAGCGCGGCTGACCTACTTCGCGCAGGCCCTCGCCGAGTACTGGGACTGGGTGGCGGCGGGCCAACAGCTGGGTGTCGCCCGCGGGCTGCTGGACCTGGCCGAGGCGCGCGACCAGCAGCTGGCTGAGGCGACGGCGCTGGGCCAGATCGCCGCGGTCGAGCGCACCGACAACCGGCGCGCCATCCTGCAGCGCCGCTCGGCGCTCATCCTTGCCGAGCGCCAGTTGCAGATGAAGGTCATCGACCTGTCGCTGTATCTGCGCGCATTGGATGGCACACCCGTGCGGCCCGGCCAGGATCGCCTCCCGCCCCTGATGCCGCCCGTGCCGCAAGACGAACCCGATGAGAACGCGGAGCTGCGCCTCGCGTTCGATCGCCGGCCCGAGCTGGCGGCGCTGCGGCTGAAACGTGCTCAGCAGGAGGTGGAGTTGCGGCTGGCGGAGAACGCGATGTTGCCGACCCTCAATCTGTTCTCCGAGGTGTCGCGCGACGTCGGCAGCGGGTCCGCCAGTCGCTCGGGCAATGGCGTCGATTCCGGCGTGACTTTCCAGCTGCCATTCCAGCGCCGGAAGGCGACGGGAAAGACACTGCAGGTCCGAGGGAAGCTGGCCGGACTCGATCAGGATCTGCGCTGGGCCGAGGATCTGGTGCGCGCCGACGTGCAGGACGCGCTGAGCGCAGTGCGCGCGGCCCGCGCCGTGTTGGACGTCGTGACCGAGGAACTGGCGGTCGCGCGCGAGCTCGAGTCACTCGAACGGGACCGCTTCGCCCTTGGCGACTCGACGCAGTTCGTCGTCAACCTGCGCGAGCTGGCGACCGCCGATGCTGCGTTGCGCGAAGTGAAGGCGCTGGCCGACTTCCAGACGGCGCTCGTGAATGTCGCGGCCGCTACGGGGCAGTTGCTGGACTGGGCGCCGTGACGCCCTCAGACCTTGCGATAGTGCCGGGCGTGCCGGCCCACGGCCGCCCGCGCCACCGCCGCCGGCAGGTGCTTGGCGCCAAAGGCCACGACGCGGTTCACGCGCCCGGGCACCACCAGCGACTGCCCCGCCATCACCGCGGCGTAGCTGTCGTCCACGACGTGGGGCGCGTCGAGCCACATGAAGCGCGGTAGCGCCTGCATCTGTTCGCGCGTGCCAGTGACGTCGTGGAACTCGGAATAGGTGAACCCCGGGCACGACGCGGTGACGTGCACGCCGTGCCCTCGCACCTCGCCCGCGAGCGCCTCCGAGAACTTCACGAGGAACGCCTTCGACGCGGCATAGAGTGTGTGGCCCGGCGCCGCGGGCACGAGCGCCGCCAGCGACGCGATGTTCAGTATTCGGCCCCAGCGCCGCTCGATCATGCCCGGCAGCAAGCGATGCGTAAGCTCGGCCACGGCGGTGACGAGCACCTGGATGAAGTCGGCATGACGCTGCCACTCGCTGCGCTCGTAGGCGCCGGGCACGCCGTATCCGGCGTTGTTCACCAGCAGGTCGATGGCCAGGCCGCGCGCCTCGAGCGCCGCGCACAACGCGGCGGGGGCGGCCGGGTCGGCCAGATCCGCCGGCAGCACGTGCACGGTCACGTCGTGCGCGGCCCGCAGCGCCGTGGCCAGGGCCTCGAGGCGGTCGGCCCTCCGGGCCGTGAGCACCAGGGCATAGCCGTACTCGGCCAGACGTTCGGCGAAGGCCTTGCCGATGCCGGCGGAGGCGCCGGTGACGAGCGCCGTACGACCCTCTCCCTCGCGTGTCATCGCAGCATTATCCTCCGGTATGATGGACCCTTCCCTCGGGAGGTTGCCCATGTTCGCGAAAGTCGCCACGGTCGTGCTCGTCGCCACGCTCTGCACGGGCTGCATTCGCAGCGCCACGGTCATCAACGTGAAGGCCGATGGCAGCGGCACGGTAGAGCAGACGATGCTCGTGAACCTGGGCCTCATGAAGGGCATGCTCGGCGGCCTGGGGGGCCAGTCCACGCCAGCGCCCGGCGCGCTCAACGAGGCCGACCTCAAGCGCACCGCCACCCGCATGGGCGAGGGCGTCACCTACGTGTCGGCCGAACCGGTGAAGAGCCCGGACGGCTTCGAGGGCACGAAGGCAATCTATGCCTTCACCGACGTCACCAAGTTGCGCGTCGATCAGGACCCGAACCTGTCGGGGCCCACCATGGGCGGCATCTCCACGCCGCCGAAGGACAGCAATCCGGTGACCTTCGCGTTTGCCGTGGCGGGCGGCCTCAACACGCTCACCGTGTCGCTCAAGGATGAGCCCAAGCCGGCCGACGGCAAGACCCCGGCGCCCACGGGCGGGCCCGACATGGACAATCCCCAGATGATGGAGATGATGAAGTCGATGTTCAAGGGCTTCAAGGTGAGCATCGACGTGGTCGTGGACGGCGCCATCGTGGAGACCAACGCCGATCACGTGGCCGGGTCACGAGTGACGCTGCTCGAGATGGACATGGAGACGCTGCTCAAGGACGAGGCCAAGCTCAAGGAGCTGCAGAAGGTGCTTGGCCCGGGCGCCTCGGTGAGTGAGCTGAAGCCCTACCTGAAGGACGTGAAGGGCCTGAAGATCAACGGCCCGGTCGTGACCATCGCCTTCAAGTAGACCGGCCCCACGGCGCTACGACGGGGGCCCGTCGCCGGCATCGCGCCGGACGCTCATGGCGCTGGCAATGAAGGCCCCTCCGAGGGCCACGAACGCGCCGCCGACGCCAGTGCCAATGCCGACCTGGCCGCTGGCAAACGAAATCAGCATGAACAGGGCCGCGCCCAGGCCGCACAGCACGATGCCGGTAGTCATCCTGAAGCTCGACGCCTGACGCGGGCCAGCCTCGCCGGGCGCGGGTTCGAGCGGCGTGAGTCCGCGCTCGATCATCGCCATGCGCTCGCGGTGCCGCAGCTCGGCCACCTTGCCGTTGCGGATGACGGTCGCCACCATCACGGCGAAGCCGCCCAGGATGAACAGTCCCGGCAGCACCAGCAGCCGCGACGCAAAGACAATCTCGTTCTCGCTCACAGGGTGCCCTCCACCTTGAACGTGTAGACTCGCGCCACCCCGCGCTTTGTTTCACGCTGGGCTGAAACAATCCGGCCCCTCCGCCTGCCCTAATGGCAGAGCGCATGTCCGACACGTCCGAACGCGACCTGGTCGCGCGCTATTCACCCCCTTCCGGGGCGAGGCCAAGCTGAGTACCTGGGTCTACCGCGTCGTGTCGAACGTGGCGTTCGAGGCGCGCGGCAAGGAGCATCCGCGTGACGTGTCGCTCGACGACGACACCTCGGCGGTGGCCCGGCCGGGCCTGCGCGACCGCGTGTTCTCGGACATCGAACTGCGCGACCGGCTCGACAAGGACCTGCCGGCGCACTACTGGTTGCTCGTGCACGGGCACTACGTGAAGGGCGTGAAATACGAGGACCTGGCATGACGCCGCACTTCGCGGCGGCCGTGGCGGCGGCCGTGGCGGCGGCCCGACGCGAGACCTGGCGCCAGGAGCAAGTGGTGGACTGGAGATTCAACGTGGCGCCGGGCGTGTCCCTGGCGGCCATCGCCACCGGACTGGTGGGCGTGCTGTGGGTGGTGGGCGCCACTGCCGGGCTCGACGTCGCCCCGCAGCTCGCGCGCTCGGCCGTCAGCGCGCTACTCGACGTCGCCCGGGCCCAGGCGCCGTCCGTGGGCACCGCCGCGCTGCTGCTCGGCACCACCGTGGCGGCGTGGTGGTGGGCCGAGGAACGCGCGCGCTGGGTAACCCGCGATCAAGTGCTGGCAGCACCATGGCCTCGAGAAACTCGCCAGTTGACGTGTCTCGAGGGCTCATAGGTTTCGAGTCGCGAGGATCTCTTTGACGGGTGTCCGATTCCCCGTGCAGCTAATCCGCCGTGGCGCATCGAGGAACCGCACTCCGTACCCGAGAGACCGATAGAGTGCTTCAACCCGAGGGGTGGCCTGATTCACAAGGATGACGGGCCCGGGGTGGCGAGCCAGCCATTGTGCCGTTCGCTCTTGGTCGGGCCAGGAGAAACCACCGCTGGAATACGCCGTGAACTCGACATCGTAGGGCGGGTCTGCGTAGACGAAGTCGTCGCTCCGAAGCCGCAGTGCCTCGAAATCACCAGTCGTGATCTCCCAGTCGGCCAGCACGTCGCGATACCCGTGAAAGGCCTTCGCATACGCGATCGACTGGTACTGACCGAAGGGAACATTGAACTCGCCGCTCAGGTTGAATCGACAGAGCCCGTTGTAGCCCGTTCGATTCAGGTAGTAGAAGAGTGCCGCCGCTTCCTGGGTTTCACCCTTGCCGGTCCTGACGAGCGAATTGAACCGTTCGCGGTTCTTGTAGAACACCTTGGAATCGTTTTCCGTCTGAATCGTGACCCGCAGGCCCTTCTTGAGCCAGCGGTAGAAATTGATCAGGTGCGGGTTGGCGTCGTTGAGCAAGGCCCGCTCGGGTTGAAGGCCGAGCGCCACCGCGAGACCACCGCAGAATGGCTCGACGAGTCGGCGACGGGAGTGCCCTTCCCAGATCGGAAGCAGTTCAGGAACTTGCCAGCGCTTGCCGCCGGCCCACTTCAATGGGGGGCGAAGGACTTCAACTGAACCAAGGACAACCGCGGGCATCGGCGTGAACGGTAGTCTACGACAACAGCATCTTCGTTGTATCTTCGCGTCAGGTCGGGCCCGAAAACCGAGGCCCGAGAACCGGCCCTGTTGCACGGCCAGGCTCGAACCGAAACAACCGAAGACATGGGCGGAAAAGGCCCGCGCAGCAGGCCCAGCCCGCCTGCTGGACAGCCCGGAAAACCGTGCTACTCTGGCAAGGATAGACCTTGCGAAAGTGGCGGAACTGGCAGACGCGCCGGACTTAGGATCCGGTAGCCGCAAGGCTTTGGGGGTTCGACTCCCCCCTTTCGCACCAGCCCCGACCCCTCCTTCCACACCCCAGAACCCTAGATGAAGACTGAACTGGTAGACGTCAACGAGACGCGGAGAAACCTGGTCGTGGAGATTCCCACGAGCGAGGTCGAGTCGGCCATAGACCGGGTCACCCGCGAATACACCAAGTCGGCGCGACTCCCTGGCTTCCGGCCCGGCAAGGTGCCCGCCACAGTGGTCCGCCAGCGCTTCCGCGCCCAGATTCTGCACGACGTCGCGCACGACCTCATCCCGCGCACCATCGACCAGGTGCTGTCCGACAAGGGCGTCGAGCCGGTGGACACTCCCGACGTGAAGGACGTGGTCGTCGAAGAGGGCAAGCCGCTCTCGTTCACGGCCAGCTTCGACGTGGTGCCCCCCTTCGACCCGGGCGGCTTCGGTGACATCCAGCTGCGCCGCGCGGCCGTGTCGGTGGACGACGACGCCGTGCAGCAGACACTCGAACAACTGCGCGAGCGCGCTGCTCGCTCCGAGCCCGTGGAAGGCGGCGTAGCCGAGGGCCACACCCTGGTCATCGACCTCGAACGCCGCGCCACCGGCGCCGACGGCAAGGCGGCCGCGCCCGACAAGCACGAAAAGGTCTCGATCGAGATGGGCGCGCCCGCCAATCCCCCCGGCTTCGACGCCGAGGTGATGGGCATGACGGTGGGCGAATCGCGCACCTTCACGCTGAGCTACCCGGCCGACTACGCCGTGGCCGAGCTGGCGGGCACCTCGGTGGGCTATACCGTGCAGCTCACCGAACTGCGCCGCCGGGTCGTGCCGGCCCTCGACGACGAGTTCGCCAAGGATCTGGGCGAAGACCTGGATTCCCTCGACGCGCTGCGCGCCCGGGTGCGCACCGACCTCGAGGCCGAGTCGAAGGATGCCTCCGAACGGCAGCTGCGGGCCGACCTGCTGAAGCAGCTCGCCAAGCGCCTGCCCTTCCCGGTGCCCGGCGCCCTCATCGACCGTGAGATCGACCGCCGGGTCGAGGAATTCGCGCGGCGGCTCATGTCGCAGCAGATCGATCCGCGCCGCACCAACATCGACTGGGCCGCCTTCCGCCAGGGCCAGCGCGACCCGGCGCAGGAAGCAGTGGCCTCGGCGCTGGTGCTCGACCAGATTGCCCGGCGCGATGGTATCGAGGCGGGCGAGGCTGATATCGAAGCAGAGTTGGCCCGCTACGCCGAGCGCACCGGGCTCACCGAGCCGGCCGTGCGCGCCCGGCTCGAACAGGAAGACGGCGGCCTGGCCCGCATGCAGATGGGACTGCGCCGCGAGTCGACCGTGACCACGGTGCTCGGCCGTGTGCAGGTGGTGGAGTGAAGGACGCGGCCGACGCGCCGATTGACCTCATGAGGAATGGCACCGTGACTGACCCGCGCATGACGCTCGTGCCCATGGTGGTCGAGCAGACCAACCGTGGCGAACGCGCCTACGACATCTTCTCGCGGTTGCTCAAGGACAACATCATCTTCCTCGGCACGCCGATCGACGACACGATCGCCAACCTCGTGATCGCGCAGATGCTCTTCCTCGAAGCGGAAGATCCCGACAAGGACATCCTGCTCTACATCAACAGCCCGGGCGGCGTAATCACCGCCGGCCTGGCCATCTACGACACCATGCAGTACGTGCGGCCCGACGTGCAGACGTTGTGCATCGGCCAGGCGGCCTCGATTGCCGCCGTGCTGCTCACCGCCGGCGCCAAGGGCAAACGCGCGTCGCTGCCCAACTCGCGCATCCTGATTCATCAGCCCTGGATGTCGGGGCTCGGCGGTCAGGCTACCGACATCGCGCTCGCGGCGAAGGAGATTCTGCGCCAGCGTGAGCGAATCAACGAGATCATGGAGGTGCACACCGGACAGCCCTTGAAGCGCATCCAGGACGACACGGAACGCGATTACATCATGTCGCCCGATGAAGCCAAGGAATACGGAATACTTGACGACGTGATTCGGAAACGGGTGTAACATCGAAGAGAAGCGTCCCCCGGACGCATCTCCTGCCGCGAGATTCCCTATGGTCAAGAAGAACGGCGAAGGTGAGATCCTGCGCTGCTCGTTCTGCAACAAAGATCAGAACGACGTCAGGAAGCTCATCGCCGGCCCCACGGTCTTCATCTGCGATGAGTGTGTCGAGGTCTGCAACGACATCATCGCCGACGACAACCGCGAGAGTCGCAGCGTGCGCTCCGCCCTGCCGTCGCCGCCCGAGATCAAGAAGTTCCTGGATGAGTACGTCATCGGCCAGGAACGCACCAAGAAGAAGCTCGCCGTCGCGGTCTACAACCACTACAAGCGGCTCGAGATACAGAAGCAGCCGAAAGGCCGCACCGATGTCGAGCTCACCAAGTCGAACATCCTGCTCATCGGCCCGACCGGCACCGGCAAGACCCTGCTCGCGCAAACGCTCGCCAAGCTCCTCTCGGTGCCCTTCACGATCGTCGACGCCACCACGCTCACCGAAGCGGGCTACGTCGGCGAAGACGTCGAGAACATCATCCTCAAGCTGCTGCAGGCGGCCGGCGGCGACATCGAGAAGTGCCAGCAGGGCATCGTCTACATCGACGAGATCGACAAGATCGGCCGCAAGGACGAGAACCCGTCGATCACCCGCGATGTGTCGGGCGAAGGCGTGCAGCAGGCGCTG
>Ga0163144_10024521_pt1 | contig 11831 bp, 13 predicted proteins | sample OliLak19BULKMAT1_FD_123175 | JGI IMG/M metagenome (GOLD analysis project Ga0163144, IMG submission 123175) | Freshwater microbial mat bacterial communities from Lake Vanda, McMurdo Dry Valleys, Antarctica - Oligotrophic Lake LV.19.BULKMAT1 | ecosystem: Environmental > Aquatic > Freshwater >... | reverse complement strand
GCTGACGCGTCGGTCGTGCTAACGATCGGGCCACCAAAGGTGGCGATATCGTTTACAACGCTAGTGCCACCAAAGGTGGCGATATTATGTGGATCCATGTGTTTGTTTCTTATTGGAACGAAACGATACACGTTCTGTCAGAAAGCCTAACGACAGATTTTCTCCAACCAAAACACATCAACACAATATGTATTTGGGATGGGTAGCAAATCCATCGTCCCAGCTTTGCATCAGTTCCAGATCGGCTTGAGACAGCGTTACATTCTTTTCGATATTGCTTTGCAAATGATCCAGACGTGATGTTCGCGGCAACACCCAGAAGCCTTGTGCTAATGACCAAGACAATAGCACATTGACTGGAGAGGTACCATAACGGTTGGCCATCTCGATCAGCGGTCCATAGCTTAATCGTTCTCCCTTGGTGAGCGGCGAATGGGCCACCGTAAGAATACCATGTGCTTGGTGGTGGGCGATCAGTTCCGATCGGGTCAGAAAGGGTGAAACCTCGATTTGGTGGCAAAACGGGGTAGCAATCTCGGTGATAGCTTCCAGTTGGGTCACACTAAAGTTGCTTACACCCAAGTGCTTGACCGGCTTCTTTTCGCACAGATGGCGCCACTGTTCTGTAGGGTTTTCCGAGGGCCAATGCAGCAGCAACACATCCACATCGGTGGCGGAATGACGAAAGGGCTGATCCGGTCGAATCTTGCTCATCACCGTCACTTGGCTGCGTAGACCTGAATCAGTTACCGCGCGAAACACTTCTTTTTCATTTCGATACAGTTCGGCCGTATCCACCAGCCGATAGCCTAAGTCCAGTCCCTTTCGCACAATATCATAGGGATGGGCCAGACGATAAGTGCCAATGCCCAACATGATTAAACTACTTCCTAGTGGTCAACCAGAAAACAGCTACCGCTATTCAAGTCAAACCAAAAGTTTTTCTGGCAGTTTGTTTCATCTCAAACCAAGGGTACATGCATTGAGAACAGTGGTACGATGACACAATTCTACCCGACCCATGGAAGACTATCCACGCATCACGTTGGCCGACTGTGTCGACTCGGCCGGTGTCACGGGCCGCCTACTGAAAGAGGTCAAGTGTCAGATCCACGAAGAGCTCGAGGGCTTGATACGATCCTCGCTCAATGATGTCATCATCCGTCAAGCGCAAGGCAAGGGAGGCTTCCCCAGTCCACCGTTTGATGTCGACGATATCAATCCGAATGACTTTAAGATTCCTCAATTCACACCCGCCTTTAAAAAGCGCTTGCGGGATACAGCACACGAAATGGATCGACAACTCTCGGATCTTTGGGGATTTGCGAATAGTGCGAAAAGGGAGGACCTGTTTCTGGATGGAAAAGAAGAAGCGGCGACAGACGACGACGAGGAGGAAGCGCCACCCACCGCCAAACGCAAGCTCGATTCATTTATAAAGCCTAGCGATTTAGAAAGTCTATCGACTGTCGAATCGAAAACCGACAGGTTTTCTTACAAAATCTGACGATCTTGGAATCGAACACCGATAGGTGTTCTTAGAACACATTGCTCTCTGAAGGGCTGCTCGAGTTGAGTTCCTTTCGCATCTTGCGTTGTTCAGCATTGTTCCAGCTCTTTTGGATGGTTTTGACGATAAAGAAGATGACCACAAAGACAAAAATCACCAACGTGATTCCCCACACAAAGACGACGGCCTTGCCAGCTTCTGATGTCACCATTTTAGTCAACAGCCCGAGACCTTGTGCAGTGACATCGCCTAGTTTTGTAATGGTGGATTGATCAATCGAGGCATCCTGAAGTTTTGTCCACTCTTCTTTTTCCAATACACTATTCATGATCTTGGTGCTCGATAGAAAGCTGGTCACCGAGTCCAAGGCCGCGTTTTGGTGAACGTGTTGCTTGGCTACTGCACTGCCGTTGCTGTAGATAAGAATATTTTGATTCCCTTGTAGAAAGTTAATGGCCCGCTGGGTCACGTTCGTGGTAATCAACGCGTTCATACGGTTCGCAATCTCGGTAATGACCTGCTCCTTGGTCGAGGCCCCCAACACCTGTGCCAGAGACGACAAAATGTCCTTGTGAATGCTAGCGGATTGGACCAATGCCGATGTCAGTTGCTGATCCAAGTCATTTTGCAGATTGAGCGTAAAGGCACAGTCCTGTTCTGCCTGCACTGACAACATTTGCGACAGGTCCTCAATGGCGCATGCTTTGCATCCCCCGGTCGTACCGAGATCGGACAAGCCTTTGAACAAGGCGTACAATGCCTCATCAGCGCTTTTGACATTCGTAGATCCTGTTCGCTGGGCTATAGTTTCGATTCCCTTAATGGTTTCCAGGTAGTTCGATTGTAAACCATCCAGCGGGGTCATACATGCGGCCACATCCGAATAGGAACGACCAGACCACGATGCTGTGTCACCCAAGTTACAGTCAATCCTAACCGTTTGGAGTCCTTGACCACCTACGGCACATTTTTGAAATACATTCGTTATGGCAGTGGCGGCTACGTTATTGAACTCAGTTACTACACTATCGGTACTGGTAGACCCACCCATTTTTTTTTCACAGCCCACTCCAACAAAAAAACCCACGAATGGCATTTCTCATGGCGGGTGGAGGAGCGTTGGTATCAGGCTTATTTGGTGGAGGAGGCAATTCTCTCTCCATCACCAGTAAGATCACCAACGACATGATGGCCAGGGCGGTACTCAATTCCACCACGGAATGTATCACGACTGGTGAAGCCAAACAAACCGTGAAAATAATAATCTCACCCCCTACATCTGAATATAAGACGGCCGCAGACAGTGCCGCATGTGATTTTTGCGGAAAGCTCAAGACTAAAGCCATCAACAAGCAAATAGAGTTGCAGACTGCGGCAGGACATCTACAATCCATAATTGGGATGGGCACCGTAAAGGTCGCCGGGTCGTCCAAGCCAACCCAGGCGGATCCGTTTGACGATTTCTTGACCAACCCTTGTGGAGCAATTTGTCGCGACGCATTCATTAACAACATATCACAGGAGCAGGTCCTCACTTTGAAATCTGATTGTGAACAGAACGACGAATTCAAAAACACGATCAACCAAAGCATGCAAGCGCAAATTAACGACAGCATCAAGAACCAAGAAGATATTTTCGGTCAACTGGAAAGTATCTTTGCCGGATCGAAAGCTTCAATATCTGCAGACATTGCCAATGTCATGACGGAGAACATGAATCAGAATTTTTACCGTGTGCTGGCAACCTCGCTCAACACCACGCAGACCATTGACATCACTGGCACATCGATCTATGTGAACAAAATCAATCAAACGTTCAGTGCTAGTGTGATGGCCAAGATGAAAGTGACGGACACTGTCATCGATCAGTTTACCCAAAGCTCAGATTTCTCTCTGTCCCAATCGGTAAAAAACGTCAACGATACCACCGGCGAACTGGCGGATGACTTTTTACAGCTTATCACCTCGGTATCTACCATGATGGACACCTTGACAGGTCAGCTTTTGATGTTTCTTGCCGCCATTATTGTATGTATTATCATGGTGGTGGGCACGCTCTATCTGTTCAGCAATGGTGTCCATGCTACCATCAATGACTATATCAGCTCTAACCGCTCGAACCGCCGGTAAGGCAACCGCAGTAACGAATTCGGAACCACGGCCTTTGGCCGCGGTAACGGATGATCCCTTTGCCTAGAGTGTGCGTCACGATACTTGAACTAAATGTCGTTAACATTCGAATGTATCTTCCGAAACCATTTACACTTATGGCAAATTTCAAAACGCGTTTCAATTTCCGTCAACAACACTTTTGAACATAAGAAAAGAATGGATGGAGATTCTCCAGGTACGCTTGAAATAGATGGTTCGAGCGAACTACCGTCGCTCAACCTCGGAAAGAATCATACGTATACCCAAATGCTCATTGTCCAAAATCGTTCGTTCTGGTCACCACGTCAACATTTTGAACGAAGTGGTGATTGCAGTCAATCAATTGGAGGTTTTGGCGTCTCAAGTGGTGAAGCATCACTTTTTCTCCATGCTGGAACAAGGTCAAACGATTGAGGAAGGAATGATCAACCAATCGTACTTTATGATGGCATTTAACAATCTGGTACCCTTTCCGGAACGAAGAAGGCGAAAATTTTCGGATTTAGAAGTGCATGTACGAGACAGCGTACAACATGTGATGCGACACATTCGACCGAATTTAATCTGCCCTCCCATCGGACGTACTTGTTACAACCAATTGAACTCCTATGCAGCACGAACGATGCTAGGCAACCTGAAAGTTCATGTCAAAACCCGTTTACGACAATCGCTAGATTGTTGGGTTAGGAATCAAATCGTCGCCCTTTTGACCGAAGAGGAGTATGTCGACTGCCGGAAACAGATAGCTCTCAAAAAGGCGGTGCTGTCCACATTACCATTTTACTCCTTATATGTGGAGAGGAATCAGATCATTGCTGCCGTGGAAGAAACACTCGATGACGAAGAACCAGAGTCAACCGAAGAGACGAAACTGGGATCCATCACGTATGAACCTTGTCTAAAGCTCATGTGGCAGATGGCCCGAGAAACGGAACAGCTCCAAATTCAAACGGGCAGAACCATGAAGCTTATCAGCGTATTTCCCCAATGTGAGATGGAGGTGGGCCATGTGCGTTTAGATACCAGGATCATGGAATGCCTAAATCAGTACTCGTCCAGAACGATCCCCGCAGAGCCTATGGCGAACGGAACAAATCGACGACGCAAACACCATTATGTCCTAAAGGGCACTGTCTCCCCGCCTAAACCGGCGCCCATAAAGAAAATTGATCCGGATCCAGTATGGGATGAATATTTCAAGATGGATCGACTCCGTAAACTTCGTCCGAAATGGACGTTTGGTGGTACTCTCGTGACAAACGGTGTAGTGGCATGCATCCCCTTTGAGCGGACTTTGGCTAAGATTGACACTGTGAAGAAGCGAAAGAAGCGCAAAAGGAAACTCAAAGGAACCGATGAGCCAAATGCAAAACGACGGCGTACGAAGTCGGCCCAAAAAGAAAGCAAGGAGGAAAAGCCACCAAAAGCTCGAAAGTCGCAGAATGAATCCAAACAAGTTCAAACCGAAACACAGCCGTCGAAGAGGCGAAAGGAAGCCCAATCAACGACGCGGGAATCGAAACGACACAAAACGCAGCATAAACCATCGTTGGATCAGCTACGCGTCGGATTTCATAGCCAAGCGTCCATTTTGGAAACGTATGAGGGCTGGAGTTCACGGCTCCAATTCGTGTCCGTCGACCCTGGTGTACATAATATCATGCAAACGTGGGCGGTGGGTGCCAATCATTCACCCTTTGAATTGAAAATGACGAAGCTGGTCCATGATACGGGACGGCTCCAGCCGACGATGATGAAACGGTACCATGAGCGAATGGTTGATGTTCTGCTTCGCCAAAACGAAGTTCCCTTTCGCAAATGGGTACATCTGGAGCAAATGAATCTATACTTTACCATGTTGGGCCAAATATGGGATGATGCGTGGAGCTATGAATGCGTCAAAAAGATTCGACGACTAAAGTTCCGCCAATGGATGAAGTTTCAGTCGGTCTTGGACTCTTTCGTTGCGTCGGTGAAAGAACAGTGTGATCCCGACAACACAGTATTTCTATTTGGTAATGGCGGTGGAAATGGTGGTTTTATGCGATTGCGGAACGGTTGTATGAAACCGCCATTGATGAGAATCAAGCGATTATTGGCTCGGAACTATCCGATGATTTGTGTCGACGAGTATTGCACGTCGAAGTTATGTTTGGAATGTGGTCAACCATTAAGCCATCCACGGAAGGGTAAGATGCATGCGACGTCGTATTGTGCCGAAACAAGCCACCGTCGTTTGCTGAACCGTGATGTGGATGCGGCACGAAAGATTGGTTATCGCTTCCTATGCCAACTGAAAGGAGATGATTTAGGACCTTGGAAACATGGTTTTAAGGTACAAAATGGAATCTGCTATGATCAGTTGGCGCTATTTATTCGCAACAACTTCCCGTGTGACTTGGATGCCTTTGATGGTACTGAGACCACTCGGGCTGGCCGTTTTAGCAACGGCTTACGAGTTGGTGACACTCCATTAGGTGAACGGTCTATGCCTTCGGGAACCATAGACTTAGTTCTTCATGTGTGTCGCTAACTGTAATGTTATCTCAAACCAATATGTACTTGCAGATTCTGTTTCTAGAAAGAAATACCCACAACTCCAAATGGACGACGTGTTGTTGCGTCAATTGTTCCAACCGTCGTCGTCTACGACATTGGGTTTAATGCCACCCAGACTGGAGCTGTGCGATACATGTCCCTTAAGCCACGCCTTGTCGATGGAAGCGGCACCAGATGTATGGGTTCCTTTGGCTATGTTTCCGCCGTTGCATACGGCGACACCGCCCGTTTTTGAGCAAGCGAGTTTTTGTTTTTCAGCCCCCGCCTCTCAATTCTTCGGGAATACCATTTTGGAAGTGTTGCATCATTGCAAAGGATACGAGGCACTACACCATCGTCATTGTGTGAATCGGGCACCGGATGTAGGCATGTTGTTGCGTAGTACCAATGCGGAAGTCCATCACATTTGGAAAACTACATTGGGTCACTTGTGCACCACGTCGTCGGGCCAATCGCAAGTCGTATCATGGGTAGAACAATCACTCGATGCCACGCAGTTATGGAGTAGTTGGAATGCCTTGACGCCTGGAGATGGCGTGTTTGTCTATCGAGTGACTGACCTATTCTATGCGCTAAAGTTGGCATCGGTCATGGTGGCTATGTTTGCATCGGTCGAATGGCTGGCACCGGTGCAAAGTGGGTTTCCCGTGCGCAGTATTTATTTGATGGCTCGCGGCTTTGGGCAATCAGGCCTGACGTATGCTGAGATATACCAACGCTTATCTGGCCCCACGGACGACCGAGTACACATCCGTACCACCGTTCGAAACGGCACACTGGAATTTCTGCATCGGTGGCTCGAAGTGAACCAACGCAATATTCAACGGTCCGAATGGATTCGACAATTTGTAACCAAAAGCGGCCATGGACCTTTACCCATTGATCCAGCTCTGTTTCGCAAAACAGCCATGGCACTGCAGTATGAATCACAATGGATGGCGCACTGGGCTATTGTATTTGCATTGCATCAGGAATACGTTCCGTGATACGTTCCGTAACTGTCGTGATACGCTCTGTAACTGTCGTGATACGCTCTGTCACATTCTGTTACATTCTCTCACATTACCTCTGACCAAAATGTTGCGTGACGCATTCTCCCGATAGTTTACGACATATTCAACATAATGTCGATACGTCTCACCACCGCAGATGGCCGTCAATACATTGATGTGCCCTATGAATTGGCAACCCAATCGAAAGTGCTGGCCAGCAAGATTGAACTCGAATCCGCAGAACCAACCGTATTGAATGTGTCTGGACCGTGCCTGCTGGCGTTGAGTCGCTACCTGAGGAAAGAAGAGGATTTTACTATGGTTGCCCTATGGACCGAGGATCGATCGACGTTCTATGAATTGTTGAATCTAAGCAACTATTTGGATATACCCATGCTATTGAGCAATACCATCAATCAAATTGTGCGAACGTGTCAAAATCATCCCTCGGACCGATGGTCTCACGTCTTGGCAGTACATCGTCAAATACATCCATCCCGTCCAGCACTGTAACCGTACGCAAGTTGGCTAAGCATTCCGGATCTTGCAGGGCGAGAAACCAAGCATCGTGCCCGGGTGGAGGAGAAGGAGGAGGAAAAGGAGACAATGGAGGTGCTATCACTTGTCCGAGGACAAAACACGCCCTATTCAAAACATCTACCCTCAGCACTCGCTTTCTCTCGCCTAGATTGTAAAATGGAGCCAACGCAATGTCCAGTTGCTTGAACAATGCGGCCGTCTCTTGTGAGGGTTTCAGCTTTGCCTGTCAATGAATATAACATGATCCTCTATGTTTTCCATGACAAAAATCAAGGACGTACAGTTTTATCCGTCATGGTTCCGGATGATAGGACAAGAACCACGCCAATTTCAGTGTTGTTGGGGGTAGTGGTTTCAGGAGAAAGCGATAGCTTTCGACAGCGTTAGCTGTTTTGCATGAGAAAGCTATGTAAAACCACAACTCGTCCAATTTTCTGGTTTGTATTTTTCAGTTACAAAAAGTCGTCCAATTTTGTGTTTTGCATATTCGCATCATCAATCGTCCTTGGGCCTCCATCCAATCTTGAAACAAGGATATCACCAGTTCTTTCAAAGTGGTCTTGCCATATGGTTGGTTATACTGGTACACACCATTCGCTGTTTGAGTAGCCATGATTACATCTAGGATACACATTATGCATTTTTCCAAGGGAATGTATCATGTGAAACCAAAAAACTGACACAATCAGCATTTCGTCGATAGCGCTTTCATCGTGTCGGTGTCGGTCTACACACTTTCCAGATGAAGCGTAGCGTGTCAAAATAAAAGCGATGGCTACCCAAAAAGACGCCATCGTAGCGAATGGTTTCCAACACGTTCGGTCCGTATTGTTTAATCAAGAGGCGTTCGGGGTGGGCCGGCATCGGTACCTGTAGCCCATAATCCAGTTCGCGCCATTGGATGGGAAACACATCCGTCACGGGCCAGGTTTCCTTGGGGTTAATCATCAAGGTGCCATCGGGCTGCCAGGCCTCAATCTTGGACCATATACCATTGCCCATATCCTTTTCGAAAAAAATGTCGGTAATGGGTGCCACCGTACCGGCTAGCTTGACTCGAATACCGGTGGCGTTACCGAAGGCCCACGCCCATCGCACTGATGCACCGCGCAGTCGAAGCACCTCCAACCCCAGTCGGGCACAGTCATCCACAAACAGTTGACTCCAAATATAGTCTCGGTAGGTCCAAGTGATATGAATGTCGATATCATCATCCCAAGGTGCCATAGTGCCATGGCGATGAAAGCCAAGCAGCGTTCCACCCGAGACGAAAAAGGATTTGCCTTGAAGCACTTGACACAGCTTTTGCAATAGCAGTCGTTGTTGCTGCATATACGACTCTTTGAGTAATGGCACACTGGGTAAGAGTTGACCGCACGCATTCTCAATCCGTAACTGAGGCAACCGATACACTCGATCCGCTACTCGATATTCTTGTCCTGGTTTGACTTGGCCATCATACTGCGCTCGATTGGTACGATACCACACTGCAGCCACCAGACTGGCCACGGCTGGAACCATGAGCAACAACCAATACATTTTTTTGTTGGATTTGGGAGATCAGAGGTGAAACGGTGGCTCTGGTTTGGTTTGTGTGAAACTACTATTGCTCATCATTGATTCACCATGCACGCCACATTCATCATGTCCGTTCAACCACTTTGTTAGCTTTGTGAATGTATTCAATGTTTCGCATGACTGCAAATCTGAATTAATGTTGGTTTCACACAAGACAGATGTGGAATGAAATCAACACTCGTAAGCGTGTGGTGAACAGATCTACGAGGATTGCAAAATGGACCATTGGGGTGGGCTTGCATCTGCGGTCGCGCTCGCGATCCCCAGCGCAGAAGACGATCTGAACGACGATCTGCTCAAGCAATTGGCGGCATTGAACACATTAGCGGATGTTGTCCAATTTCAACAACATGTGTGTACGTTCTCGTTTTATGACCGCAATCGAGCGAATTCTCCCCTGCTGGATCAATTGCTTGACGTTTGTACTCTCACGAAGACTACGGATCAAACCACAAAGAAATTGTCTCATCTAGATGCCAACTGGACAGATCTTCTGGAGATGGCCGCGTATAGAGGTCATTTGGAAGCAACGAACTTCTTCTTGCACCGCAGTGCTGCGATAGGGGACGCTTTACATTGCGCAGTATCGGCTGGTCATTTTGATATCATCAAACTGTTACTGAATCATGGAGCGCCTATGCCCAGCGATGCGATATGGACTACAGCTAATCACGGTCACTTTGAATTGCTCAAACTGTTACTCAACCATGGTGCTGACGTTCACTCCGATGGCGATACTGCACTACTTTATGCGAGTGGCCATGGTCATCTTGAAATGGTGAAACACTTGATTGCTCACGGTGCTAACGTTCATGCAAAAAATGGACGTGCTCTGCTGGCGGCATCTAGAAATAATCACATCGATGTCGTGAAACTTCTTGTAGATCACGGTGCTGATATGCACGCAGATCGCGATATTGCTCTGTCGAACTTCTGCCGACACGGTAACATCGCCGCGGTCAACTTTCTTTTGGAGCACGGAGCAGATGTTCATTGTAGGTATGATCAGCCGCTGCAATACGCTTCCTATTACCGTCACACCGAACTGTTCCAGCTTTTGCTGGAGCATGGGGCGGATCGACAGTGGTTAGAATGACAGACCGTAGCGTTCACTCCCATAGTGCTCGTTTCCGTCGAGCTTTAATTTCAATGCATCATCCGACATAATGTGTCGCGCTCGGTTTTGTTCAGCGTCGTGGGCTGTTTCCAAGACGACAACATGTTCAAAACGACACACCAGACGCGTCACAAGCTATCACAAAAACCTACTGGTGCTGCTCGGAATCACTCCATGAGAACCGTGGACGCAAAGATGATGGCGTCTCGTCGGTGCCACGTGTTAAGCACGATTTGGTGGTATGCTAAGGCGGGCAGACTTTAGCCACGTGTCAAAGGAAGCAGTTCATGGAATCGTGGCGATCGCCGATTGGTTTGCCATCCCCTACACTACTGTACCCAAACCAGATGAAGGATCGTTCTGGGTAGACTTTGACCACGTTGACCGTAAGGAAGAAACGTTGATGCGCGGTCTAACGGGATTTACCTATCATCGAGATGAATACTGGTGCAAATTCGATCGATCTGGTGTAATTCGACTTACCAACGATCCACAAATTGAGCAACTCATTCGCATGGACTCACCCCGCTGCAGTGTTAAGTTTATCCCTATGGACTTGTTGTATTCGCTGGAATATCAAGGACCAGATCGCATTGTACCAGCAGAGGATATGTACATCTTGCGTCAACTGGAGGCACGTGAAGAACTGAAACCGCTGATCATTCAATCCCAACAAGCATTTCACGAAACGATTCAAAACATTCATTTCGATGATTTTGTATGAAACTAACTCTATAGATCGTTGGCGTTTCCTTCTGATGTCATACCATAGAAATGTCGGAACTTCAGCCGGATGAATTTGCCATCTTTTCCAACTCGCCCTACGGTGGATTCAAAGTTTCAGATCGTGTGACCCAAAAGATCGCCGATTGGTTTGGGATCCAATATAGTATCATCAAGCGCGGTGATGAGGAGGATGAGGAAGGTTTGCTGTGTTTGGACCATGGCGAGCATCGGCCGGAATCCATGATGCGCGGTTTAGGGGGATCCACCTATCATCGGGACGCATTGTGGTGCAAGATCGATGTAGATGACAACATCCGGCTTACGAACGACCCGGAGGTGGTGCAGCTGATACGCACAGAAGCGCCACATATCACGATTCGATTTGCTCCCTTGGACTTGGTGAGTTCGCTCGAATATCGAGAGTATGATGGTTCGGAATCCATTCGTCCAAGAAAGGACTTGCACGTCATGCATTGCTTAGAGACAAATCCGCAAGTGAAACCGCTGATCACCCAAGCCGAAGAAGCATTTGCGATACTCAACGAGAAGTTTCGTTCGTCGAAAGCGATTGATGTATGAGACATGGTTTGGCACGATACACTGAATGCTTCGTACTATTGTACAATTGCACCAACTTGTCCCATGTCGCAATATGAAG
>Ga0163144_10024520_pt1 | contig 11833 bp, 10 predicted proteins | sample OliLak19BULKMAT1_FD_123175 | JGI IMG/M metagenome (GOLD analysis project Ga0163144, IMG submission 123175) | Freshwater microbial mat bacterial communities from Lake Vanda, McMurdo Dry Valleys, Antarctica - Oligotrophic Lake LV.19.BULKMAT1 | ecosystem: Environmental > Aquatic > Freshwater >... | reverse complement strand
CCGGTCACGGCCAATCCGACGCCTTATTCCGCAGCCCTCTACTGCATGGCTGACTACGCCCGGCGCTACAGCCTGCCGTCTCCCCGCATGGCCGTCGGTCGGATCAGCGACTACACCGGCACGGTCTCGGCCGACGGCGGGCGCCAGATCACGGGCGGCGCATCGCTCATGGCCAATACGGCCTTGGCCAAGGCCGGCGCCCACATTGTCGAACGCTACGACACCTCGGTGTCCGAGCTGGAGCTGCGCTACGCCAACAACCGGCTGATCGGTGACGCGGGTCCAGGTGGCCCCGGCGACACCCAGTATCGCCGCATCCTGGCCGGTCAGGTGCCCGGTTCGGACTTCTACATCGTCGGCGGCATTACCGAGGTGAACTACAACATCCGCTCGGGCGGCTTCGATCTGGCCGCCGGCCAGGCGTCCAGCGACACCCCTCTGTCGACGGCCTTTTCCGGCAAGGCCTATGTCATGAACATCGCCATCGACCTGCGGCTGGTGCAGACCACCACGCTAGAGGTCGTCGATGTCGTCTCCTATCAGAAGCAGATCATCGGTCGCGAAATCTCGGCCGGAGTGTTCGACTTCCTGAACGGCAACGTATTCGACATCTCGGCCGGCGAAGGCGGGCTGGAACCGGTCCAGCTGGCAGTGCGCGCGCTGATCGAGCGGGCCACGGTCGAGTTCATGGCCAATCTGTACGGCGCGCCCGGCCCCGAGGTCTGCCTCGGTGCCGGCCCTGATCCACTCGGCGGCACGGTCGGCCCGACCGGTGGCTACTATCCCGCTTACCCGAACACGGACACGAACAATGGCCAAACCCGCGCGGATCCGTCTCGCTGGCACGATCGCCGCGACGGTGCTGTGCGCCGCAGCCGCTACTGAGGCCGCCGCGCAGACGCCGCCCCAGGACGGTGCGATCGTCCTGAATGAACAGCTGCAGCTGGGCGACATTTTCGCCGGCCAGACGCTGAATGTGGTCGACGCCCAGGATCAGGTGACCGTCGAGACCTCGGCCCAAGGCAACTCCGCCTCCGGCGCGGTCGAGAACGGTGCGATCACGGTCCGGTCCGATCAGGACATGCGCGGCGACGCCGTGGGCCGGACCGACCTGACCCTGGGCGGCAACACGTGGGGCGAGGTCAACGCCACATCACAGGCCGGCGGCAACTACCTCGCCGTCAGCGCTTACAATGCCGACCTGACCGTGGATGCGACCCAGTCCAACACCGGCGGCCTTGTCAGCGCTACCACGGAGGTTGGCGACAGCACCGCCCGGTTGCACGGCGGCGTGGCGGTCAATGCCTCGGCCATTTCCAATACCGTCGCCCTGGCGGGTCAGGCCTCATTCCTTCAGGGATCGATCGACCAGTCGTCCTCGGCCACGGTGCGCTCGTTCGGACGGATCCAGAGCCAGTACATCCCAGCCCCGGGCAGCGTGGACAGCGAAGCCACCGTCAATACGGTCGCGGTCAACAGCAACCAGACCTCGGGCCAGAATCTGTCCATCGTCCAGCGCTCGACCGGCAATTTCGTCGAGGCGGAGGCCAGTTCGAACGCCGGCAACGCCTGGGACCTCGCCGCCCGGGCTCGCGCCAGCGCCAACCAGGCCGTGCTATTCAATGAAGGCGGCTCGGTCGTGACCGAGTCAAACCAGACCAACACCAGCTTCGTCCGCGCCTCGGCCCTGACCACCGCCTACGACTTCGGCCAGGCGGAAGCCCAGGCGCGAGGCGTCGCCAATGAGTTGTCGGTCGGCAACAACGACGTCTTCGTCCAGATCGACAACACCCAGTTCAACTCGGGCGGAGTGGACGTCACCGCCACATTCTCAGGCACAAACGGCTATGACGCCTATGTCGGGGCCGAAGCCATTGGCAACAACGCCGTCGGCTACGCCTGCTCGGAATGTGAAGGCTTCCTCAGCGCCACGAACACCCAGACCAACAGCGGCAATGTGTCCGCCGTGGCCAATACCTCAATCGCCGGGTCAGGCCGCGCGGTCATTACCGGCTCGACAGCCGTAGGCAACGCGGCAAGTTTTTATGTCTCGCGCCCGACACATTAATCTTCGGTAACTTGAGCGGGACGCCCTTCGCTGGAAGGTTGCGGAGGGGGCCCGGGGCATGACGGCATCGCGGTCCCTTCACCCTGTCCGGCGCGGCCCCTTTGACTGGAGCCATCGCGCCTTTCGGAAAGAGACCGATGATGCGTTCCGCCCGCCGCCTGATGCTGCTCGTCGCGGCCTCCGCCACCGTCCTGATCGCGGCCTCCCCCGCCTTGGCACAGGCGCAGGTCCAACCTTCCGATCCCTGGGCCCAGGCCACCAGCGACATCCCGGCGGATACCAATGTCCGGTTCGGCACGCTGCCAAACGGCATGCAGTATGCCCTCCTGCGCAACGCGACCCCTCCGGGACAGGCGTCCCTGCGACTGCGCATCGACGCGGGCTCTCTGATGGAGGACGAGGACCAACTGGGTCTGGCGCACTTCATGGAGCATATGGCGTTCAACGGGACGACCAACATTCCCGAGAATGAACTGCTGCGTATCCTGGAGCGCCTCGGTCTGGCCTTCGGTGCCGATACCAATGCCGCAACCGGTTTTGACCAGACCTTCTACCAGCTGGAACTGCCGCGCACGAACGACGAGACCGTCGATGCCGCTCTGAGGATCATGCGCGAACAGGTGTCCGAGGCTCTGATGGACTCGGCCGCCGTCGACGCCGAGCGTGGCGTTATCGAGGGAGAGGAGCGCACCCGCAACACGCCCGGCCTGCGCTCGACCAAGGCGCAGCTGGCCCTGCTGGCCCCCGGCCAGCGACTGTCCAACCGGTTCCCGATCGGCGACCTGAACATCATCCGCACCGCACCGCGCCAGCGGTTCGTGGACTTTTATAACGCTTATTATCGCCCGAACCGGGCGACCTTCGTCGCCGTCGGCGACTTCGACGTCGATGTCATGGAGGCCAAGATTCGCGCGGCCTTCGAAAGCTGGCAGCCGAAGGCCGCCGACGGCCCCGAGCCTGACCTGGGCCAGGTCGCTCGGCGCGGCCCCCAGACCAGCATTCTGGTGGAACCGGGCATTCAGTCATCGATCCAGCTCAACTGGGTGCGCGACCCCGACCTGGACCCGGACACGATCGCCGAGCGTCGCTCGAACCTGGTCCGCAACCTCGGGCTGGCGGTTCTGAATCGCAGGCTCGGCGAAATCTCGCGTCAGGAGAACGCGCCCTTCATTGGTGCCGGCGCGGCCAGCTCGACTCTTGTCGACAGCCTTGAGATCGGCGGCATCAGTGCCAGCTTCAATCCGGGCGGCTGGAAGCGGGCGCTGGAGACCATCGAGCAGGAACAGCGTAAATTGGTCCTTTACGGCGTCACGGACACCGAGCTGCAGCGCGAGATGACCGACACGCGCACGGCGCTCGAGAACGCAGCCAATGCGGCTGCCACCCGCACCACGCCCGGCTTGGTCAACGGCCTGCTGAATGCAGCGAACAATGAGTCGGTCTTCACCACGCCCGCGACAAACCTGGCCCTGTTCAACCAGGCAGTCGACGGCCTGACGGCGGCCCGGGTGAACAGCGTCCTGCCGCCGGTGTTTGAAGGACAGGGCCCGGTGATCCTGGTCATCAGCCCAGTCGATATAGAGGGCGGTGCCGACGCGGTTACCGCCGCCTTGGCGGTCTCGCGTCAGGTCCCGGTCGCGGCCCCAACCGCTCAGGCCCAGCTGGCTTGGCCCTATGCCGACTTCGGCTCGCCGACGGCACCCACGGGCCGGACCGAGCTGGCCGCCGTTGGAGCCACGGTTGTCACCTTCCCGAACGGCGTCCGCCTGACGGTCAAGCCGACCACTTACCGCGACGAGCAAATCCTGGTCAGCGTCCGGACCGGCATCGGCGAACTCTCCCTGCCGACTGACCGCTCGACGCCGCTGTCGCTGGCCGGGTTCGTTTTCCAGCCGGGTGGGCTGGGCAAGCTGACGGCCGACGAAATAAACCGCGTATTGAGTGGCCGCATCTACGGCGTCGGCTTCGCCGCTGACGCAGATGCCTGGCAGCTGTCGGGTGCGACCCGACCGCAGGACCTGACCCTGCAGATGCAGGTTCTGGCCGCCTATCTGACTGACCCCGGCCTGCGCCCCGCACCGTTCCAGCAGATCCAGGGCCTGTTCCCGCAGATAATCGCCCAGCAGATGGCCACGCCGGGGGGTGCCTTTGCCCTGCAGTCGGGCGGCCTGCTGGCCAGCGGCGACAAACGCGAATCTCTACCGACGGCTGAGGAGGTCGCTTCCTGGACCATCGACGAACTCCGCAACGGCGTGACCTACGGTCTGGCCTCGGGTCCGATTGATGTGACGGTGGTTGGCGACGTGACCGTGGACGATGCGATCGCCGCAGTGGCCTCGACCTTCGGGGCCCTGCCCGCCCGAGGGTCTGCGCCCCAGCCGGCACCCGGGGCCGGCGAGCGGCGCTTTCCCGCCGCCACCCCCGAACCTGTCGTGCTGAAGCACACCGGCCCCGGTGAGCAGGGCCTCGCCTACATCGCCTGGCCTACGACCGATTCGGTGGACGACCGGACCGAGGCCCGGACCCTCCAGATCCTGGGTGAGGTCATGGGCCTGCGCGCCAACGAGGAGATCCGGGAGAGGCTGGCTATTGCCTATTCCCCCGGCGTCAGCACCAGCACCTCGGATACCTTCAGGGGTTATGGCTCGATCTTCGTCCAGGCCCTGACGCGTCCTGAAGCCTTCCCGGCCTTTTACGATGCCGTGAACGCCATTGTCGCCTCGTTGAGGGACACGCCGATCACCCAGGACGAGCTGAACCGCGCCCGCCTTCCGGAGGTCGAGCGGCTGAAGCGCAGCCAGGCCGGAAACGAGTATTGGCTGGGCCAACTGTCCGGCGTGGCCGCCAACCCGGGCGACGTCGAGCAGATTCAGACCCACATCTCGGATCTGGAGGCCATCACCGTGGCTGACATCCAGCGCGCGGCCCGCCAGTATCTGCGGGCTGACACAGCCTGGCGTGGGGTCGCCACCTCTGACAACCCTGTCGCCCCGGCCGCGGCTCCCGCGGCCCAATAGGCATGCGAAAAAGGCCCCGGTCCTTGCGGATCGGGGCCAGTCTGCTTCTCAGGATCGGCGACGAAGCCGACGGTGTCATTCCTAGGCTCCCGCGCCTGACGCGCGGGTGAACGCCATTGTTCAGACTGGCGTCAGAAAACTCGCCCGCCGACCCCGCCATCAAGGGTGATCGATGCGCCGGACACCGCGATGCCGGCCTGTTCGACCACTTCCTCGCGGTATTCGGTGTAGGTCTCCTCGCGGATCATCGTCAGGATCTTCACGCCCGCGCCGTAACGGCGCAGCAGCGAACGCTCATTGCAGTCGCGTTCAGGCTTGGCCGGCCGGCACTCGACGCTGCCACCCCGACCATGCCACAGGGCTTCGCCCTTGCGGCAGCTCATGGTGTCGCCGTGGTCGAAGCTGATGTCGCCCAGGTAATCGGCGATGGTCACCTGCAGCCTGGTCCCGCCCAGGCAGCGGTACAGTTCGCCGTCGTAGTCGCCGTCGACGTCGCGGTCCGGACGAACCTGGGACGCGGGATGGGGCACGCTGCGGTCGTCAATACAGACGGCCTGGATGACGACGCGCTTTTCGAAGCGACGCCGGGATTCATAGGGGACCCGGATCGTCTGGCGCACCCGCGCGCCTTCGACATTCAGGCCGTTGATGGTGGTGGGATAGGGCTGATCGACCGTTACATAGGCTGAACCGCCGCCGCTGACAAAGGCCGAGCCGCCGGCGCGGGCGTTCAGACCGGCCCGCGCTGCCGCATTGGCGTTGGAGTTGGCGTTGGCATTGACGTTCACATTGACGTTCAGGTTTCCGCCGCCGCCGCAACAAGGCGGAGGCGGCGGCGATTCACAGCACGGAGGTGGCGGAGGCGGAGGCGGAGGCGGTGGCGGTGGCGGTGGCGGTGGCGGGGCGCAGCACGGCGGGGGCGGCGGCGGACAAACCGGCCCGCACTGAGCTGCGGCTGGTTCGGCGATCGCCATCAGGGCCATGAAGCCCGCGAGGGCCGCCAGCCAGGTCATGATCCGCACCCGCATGGGCCGACCTCCAGTCAAACATACGCGACCCCCGCAACGCGCGGGCCGCTCCAGCCTGCATCTGACGCCATAAAGCCTTTCATTTCCGTTGCCTTGGTTCGGCCCGCTCCTTGCGGCGCGAGTCTTGGAGGCCAAGGCGATGTTTCATCCTGACACGCAGTTCCTGATCGACCATTGGAGCGGTCTGTCCGCAGCCGAAGGCGCGCGCGCCGGCGTGCCCTTACGCGCCGACTTCCAGCCTGACACCCTCGGTCTGCGCCTGCCGCGGGCCTTCATCGCCGACCGGATCGGGGAAGGCGGGGTGCTGCGTCTGTCCGGCAGCTGGATCGAGGCCTTTCATGATCAGTCCCTCACGGACAGGCCTTTCACCTGCGTATGGGTCCCGGACTCGCATGCGCTCGTCCGGGCGGCGGCGGTCCAGGCCGTTCGGGAAGCCCGCCCCGTGGTCATTGTGGCGGTCGCAGGGGTCCACGCCGCAACACTGGAGATCGCCCTCGTCCCGCTGCGCGGTTCGTCGGGTCAGGTCAACCGCGTCGCCGGGCTGTATGCCCCGTCGGGCAGCCTGTCGTTCGCGGCCCAAGACTCCCGCCTGCTGACAGCCCGGGTCTCCATCGGCGTGGGACCGGCCGCCAGGGCTCCGCTGGCACTTGCGGCGGTCGGAGGCCGCCGGGTCGCCTGACCAGTGCACCCTCACCCTGCTGCTGCTGATGGCCGTGGCATCGACCATGCTGACGATCCCGATGGTGACGCCGACGCTGAAAAAACTGGCGGGACTGATCGTCAAATCCGGCTGAAGGGTCGCGCTCGCAGAGCGGCCTGAAGACGGCAGCGGCCCGAACGTTTAGACGACCGTTGTTTTACGGAACCAACTGAGGCATGCTGCGTTTGCGAACTGAGGGCGCAAGCCCGACGTCGGGGCGACGAAATGTTACAAAAAATCAAACGCTTGATGTGCCATCATGTCTATGCGTGGTCCGAGCGGCGGCAGCGCGAGGTCTGCTATCAGTGCGGTCAGGCTCGCGATCCGGAGGCCCAGGTCGTCCCGGCCCAATCCGCCCCGGCCCAATCCGACAACGACAGCGCGGTTTAACTTTCGAACGCAGTGACCTTTTCCGGGCGCAGGTCGCGGCGGTAACGCTTCCAGTTTTGCACATAATGCGCCGCCGAGGCCCTCAAAGCCTCGATCTGGCCCGGCTCAAGCTGACGCACCACCTTGCCGGGCTGGCCCATGACCAGGGAGCCGTCGGGGATGACCTTGCCCTCGGTGATCAGGGTATTGGCCCCGATCAAGCAATCCTTTCCGATCTTCGCCCGGCTCAGCACCACCGCGCCGATGCCGATCAGGGTGTTGTCGCCGATCTCGCAGCTATGGAGCATGACCATATGGCCCACGGTCACGCCGTCGCCGATGGTCAGGGGTTCGCCGGGGTCGGAATGCAGCACGCTGCCATCCTGGATATTGGTGTCGCGTCCGATGGTGATGGGATCGTTGTCGCCGCGCACGACGGCACCGAACCAGATGCTGGCGCCCGGCTTAAGAATCACGTCTCCTACGATCGTCGCGTTCGGTGCCACCCAGTATTCGCCCTCAGGCGGAAGCTGCGGTTTCTTGTCCGCCAACGCATGAACCGTCATCTAATCATCACCTTATTAAAAGCCAATCAGCGCTTTAAGCCTTCCTAAACCACGCTAGCATCATTCTGATGCTGCGATTCGAGACCGCCATTTCGGCCTCGAATTGGAAGCCGGATCAATCCCGGTCCGGTCAGACCTGAGGGGACGTGCGTGGTGCGTTCGGTTCGGCGGCTTGTCCCGCTGGAAGCTTGGCCTTCCTCCGACCCGGGCGGATGCGTCGCATCCTCTTCTCTCCTCCCCACCTTCGTTCGAGGCGATGCTTTTTCGGCATCGCCTTTTTTCATGCCCTGGAGGCGTCCATGACCAAGCGTGCAGCCATCAAGCGCCAGACCCGCGAGACATCCCGTGATCACGGCGTGCTCGATTCCCGCCAGTTCATGGAGGACTCCAAGGTCCGCCGCCTTCCGACCCACAACGGCCAGGGGCATGGTCAAGGAGGACAGCGTCATGGCGGCCAGGGTCAGGGAGGATGGTCGCCCTATCCGTCCAACGACGATCGCGACCAAGCCTACCTGAAAACCCTCAAGCCCAAGTCCGAGGGACAGGCCGAGCTGATGACCGCCATCGACCACCACAATCTGGTCCTGGCACTCGGGCCCGCAGGCACCGGCAAGACCTATCTCGCAGTCGCCAAGGCCGTCGAGGCGCTGGAAGCCGGCAAGATCGGCCGCATTGTCCTCAGCCGGCCCGCCGTCGAGGCCGGGGAATCGATCGGCTTCCTGCCCGGTGACATGGAAGACAAGCTGGCCCCCTATCTGCGCCCGCTCTACGACGCCCTGTCCGACCGGCTGAGCATGAAGCAGGTCAAGGCGCTGATGGCCGAGGGCCTGATCGAGATCGCCCCCATCGGCTATATGCGCGGCCGAACCCTGAACAACGCTTTCATCGTCGTCGATGAGGCCCAGAACTGCACCTACGTCCAGCTGAAGATGCTGCTGACGCGGCTCGGCTGGCATTCGACCATGGTCGTCACCGGTGACCCGCAGCAGTCCGACCTGCTGCCGGGTATCTCGGGCCTGATCGACGTGGCAGAGCGGCTGACCCCGGTGCCCGACATCGCCGTGGTTCGCCTCGCCGAACAGGACATCGTCCGCCATCCGCTGGTCGCCTCGATGATCGGGGTGCTCTGACCCGATCTAGCGATCGTTTCCGGGGAAGGGAGTCGGTCCGCCGGCTCCCTTCTGCTTTTGCGGATGCGACCCCGTGACACGATTGCCCCTTCGCGCCTGCTCCGCAGACTGCTAACCGGACGCCCTTCACATTTCAGCGACCCGTATGAAAATCTCACGCCTCGCCGTCACGGCCTTCGTTTTCGCCTTCCTCGTCATTGGGCTCGACCAGTTGACCAAGTCCTGGATCATGTCTGGTCTGGACTTGCGCGAACTGAGGCATGTCGAGGTGTGGCCGCCAATCCTGAACTTCACCTGGGTCGAGAATCGCGGCGTCAGCTTCGGCCTGTTCGGCGACGGCTCGGCCCGCTGGCTACTTAGCGTGTTCTCGATCGTCGTTGCCGGCATCCTCGGCTGGTGGGCGCTACGGGCCGACCGCCGACTGCTGATCACGGCCATCGGATTTGTGATGGGCGGGGCAATCGGCAATGTCATCGACCGTATCCGCTTCGGCTACGTTGTCGACTTCATCGATTTCTCGGGCACCAGGATCTTCCCATGGGTCTTCAACGTCGCCGACAGCGCCATCACCATCGGCGTCATCCTGCTGATTCTGGACAGCCTGCTGTCCGAACGGGCGGCCAAGGTTGGCCTCGCCGCCGAAAAGTCGTAATCAGCCGCATTCATCCAGGCTCAACGCGCGCGCCCGTCCCGGCGCCCGAACCAGATCGCCACCGAGATCCCAATGCGCCTTCGCACTATCGCCGTCCTGACCCTCACCACCTCGATGCTCGCGCTCGGTGCCTGTTCGAGCGTCCGCCAGGGAATTGGGCTGAGCAAGATCACGCCCGACGAATTCCTGACGGTGTCCACCGCGCCGCTCACCGTGCCGCCCGAATACGGCCTGCGTCCGCCCGCGCCCGGCCAGCCGCGTCCGCAGGAACTGGCTCCTGAATCTGCGGCCCGTCAGATCCTGCTGGGTCAGCGTCAGGCCGTCACCCGCTCGGCCGGTGAACAGCAGCTGGTCGCCCAGGCCGGCGGCGAACGCGCCGATCCGCTGGCTCGCTATGTCGTCGATGACGAATTCGGCGACCTGGCGCACAAGGAAGAGGGCTGGGCCAACCGTCTTATGTTCTGGCGCCGGGGCGATGCCGCCAGCCAGGCTGCCAGCAACACCCAGACCTCGGAAGGTGCCGTGACCGTGGACGCCACCACCGAATACGCTCGCCTGCAGGAACTGACCGGCGGCCGCACCGGCATTGTCATCGCCCGGCGTCGCGACCTGGGCTTCAAGCTTCCGGGCCTTTAGGCTCCGGACCGGAATTCTGAAAATGCCCGGATGCCAAAACGTCCGGGCCTTTAAGGCTTCAGGCCTTGGCCACACCGGCTCTCAGGCTCCGCTCGGCCAAAGCAACAATGGCAACGCCGCCCATGGTCAGGGCCGCGCCGGCCATGATCTGCGGCGTCAGCACATCCCCCATGAAGCCCCAACCGATCAGGATCGACACCACGGGTGTGGCCAGCAGATAGGGAGTCACCCGTCCGGCCTCGCGCTTCTGCACCAGCCAGAACACCAGCGTGGTGGCCAGCACCGATGACACCAGCCCGGCCCAGACGACGCTGGCCCAGACCAGAACATTGGCCTTTTGGATCGCTGCCCACTGTCCGCGCTCGAACGCGGCGGAGGCGAATGCCAGCGTCGGCAATGCGACCAGCGCCAGAAGGCCTTGCATCTTCAGGGGGGGAATGGATGTCGTGCGACGGGCGATCACCGTCGTCAGCGCCCAGGCCGACGCAGCGGCGATTCCCACCAGGATGCCCTTCCAGTCTTCGATGGCGTGCGGGTCAAGCGCCATCCAGGCCACGCCGGCGAAGGCCACGCCTATGCCCGCCAGCGCGAAGCCCGACAGCTTCTCACGCAGCAGCAGGAAGGCGAACAGGGCGGTGAACGGCACCCACAGCTGCGCCGCCACCGCGACCGGGCTGACGTCATGCGCCAGCCAGAAGGCGAGGTAGATCAGGCCATAATGGATCGGGCCTCCCAGCACGACGATGATGGCCAGACTCTTCCAGTTCGGGAAGGGCGGTCGCACGAAGGGGATCAGGCAGGCTGCCGCGATCGCAAACCTCAGCGCACCCACCAGCAACGGCGGCATGGTCTCGGTGGCCAGCTTGGCCGCAGCATTGTTCACCCCCCAGATCACCACCACCGCGATGATAGCGACGATCTCGACCGGCGAAAGCGGGCTGTGGGGCTTGTCAGGGGTAATCACACCCCGGCTATGACACAGGTCCGCGTCGCCGGGGGCTCAAAGCGGGTAACGGAGCGTTTCGACCACGCTCCGTTCCGGCTTCAATCAGCACTGTCGCGCGGCAAGGGCCCCTGGAACGCCCTCAAGCCGCGCGATCGCGTGCGGGCCCCTAGAAAGGAATATCGTCGTTCAGGTCGTAGCTTTCCTTGGGACCGCTGGGCTTGTTGGCCCCGCCGGTCGAAAAGCCCGAGGAATAGTCGTCGTCGCCGCGAGGGGCTGCACCACCGGAGCCGCCGTCACGGCCGCCCAGCATGGTCAGTTCGCCCTTGAACTTGTTGACCACGATCTCGGTCGAATATTTCTCGACGCCTTGGGCGTCGGTCCATTTGCGGGTGGCGAGGGTGCCCTCGATGTAAACCGTGGAGCCCTTCTTCAGATAGTTCTCGGCGACCTTGATGATGTTGTCGTTGAAGATCACGACGCGGTGCCACTCGGTCTTTTCCTTGCGCTCGCCCGAGGCCTTGTCGCGCCACTGTTCCGATGTGGCCAGCGACAGGTTTGCGACGCGCTCGCCCGAGTTCAGCGTGCGGATTTCCGGGTCCTTGCCCAGATTGCCGACCAGAATGACCTTGTTGACGCTGCCCGCCATCGCCGAGCTCCTTCTTCTTCGTTCAGGCCCGCCGCGCTTCGCGCTGTTCCGGACCGGGATTATTTGTGAGGCCTG
>Ga0163144_10024519_pt1 | contig 11833 bp, 11 predicted proteins | sample OliLak19BULKMAT1_FD_123175 | JGI IMG/M metagenome (GOLD analysis project Ga0163144, IMG submission 123175) | Freshwater microbial mat bacterial communities from Lake Vanda, McMurdo Dry Valleys, Antarctica - Oligotrophic Lake LV.19.BULKMAT1 | ecosystem: Environmental > Aquatic > Freshwater >... | reverse complement strand
GAGGGCCTGGCCCAGGCCTTCATCATCGGCCGCCACTTCGTCGGTGGCGGGCGGGTGGCGCTGGCGCTCGGCGACAACATCTTCTACGGCGACAGCTTTTCGGCCGACCTGCAGCGGGCGGCCGCCCGAACTGAAGGCGCGACGGTGTTTGCCTACCGCGTGAAGGACCCGGAACGCTACGGCGTCGTGGCGTTCGATGCCGAGGGCCGGGCCAACAGCCTCGAAGAGAAGCCCAAGACGCCGAAGTCGAAGTTTGCCGTCACGGGCTTATACTTCTACGACGAGCGCGTGTGCGACATCGCCGCGGCGCTGAAGCCCTCGCCCCGAGGGGAGCTCGAGATCACCGACGTGAACCGGCAGTACCTCGAGTGGGGGGCGCTGAACGTCGAGATTCTTGGACGCGGCATGGCTTGGCTCGACACCGGCACCCACGAGTCGACGCTGCAAGCGTCCACGTTCATCCAGGCGATCGAAGAGCGCCAGGGCTTGAAGGTGGCCTGTCCCGAGGAAGTGGCCTTCCACATGGGCTTCATCGGCGCGGATGCGGTGCGCAAGGCAGGCGAGCTCATGGCTAAGAACGAGTACGGCCAGTACCTGCTCCGCCTGCTGGAAGCGTGAGCGGCAACACGGCCATGACGGTTGTCGAGAGCCCGCTTCCAGGTGTGAAGGTGGTGCACCCCAAAGTGCATCGCGACGAACGAGGGTTCTTCCTCGAGATCTATCACGCCCGCCGCTACGCCGAGGCCGGTGTCGCCGCGACCTTCGTGCAGGACAACCACTCGCGCTCGGGCCGCGGTACTCTACGCGGCCTGCACATGCAGCTCGGGTCGCCGCAGGCCAAGCTCGTGCGCGTCGTGCAGGGCGAGATCTTCGACGTGGCGGTGGACGTGCGCGTGGGGTCGCCCACGTTCGGCCAATGGTTCGGCGTGCTCCTCTCGAGCGAGAACTTCACGCAGCTCTACGTGCCCGAGGGCTTCGCCCATGGGTTCGCCGTGGTTTCCGACGTGGCCGAAGTGGAATACAAGTGCAGTACGTTCTACGACGCGGCTGACGAGATCGCCATTCGCTTCGACGATCCGGCCATCGGCGTCGAGTGGCCGGTCGCTGCGCCGATGCTCTCACGCCGTGATGCCACGGCGCTGCCGCTGGCGGCTCTGCTGCCTCGGCTGCCGGTCTTCGACCCGCGATGAAGCTGCTGGTGACCGGCGCGGCCGGACAGCTCGGGCGCCAGTTGCAGCGCGCGGCCGCCGCGCATGCCGTCGTGACCTACGACCATCGCGGGCTCGACATCACCAGCCTGGCGGCGGTGCGAGAGGCCGTGACCGCGCACCGTCCGGATGTCGTGATCAACGCGGCCGCCTACAACTTCGTGGACCGCGCAGAAACCGAGGCCGACCAGGCCTTTGCCGCCAACGCGCTCGGGCCGCGCAATCTGGCGCTGGCCGCCGCCGAGGTATCGGCGGCGATCGTGCATATGTCGTCCGACTACGTATTCAACGGCCACAAGCGCACGCCGTATCACGAGTTCGACACGCCCGATCCGCTGTCGGTATATGGCCAGAGCAAGCTAGCGGGGGAGCGCGCCGTGCAGCAGGCCAACCCGCGCCACTTCGTTGTGCGCACCGCGTGGGTCTACGAGCCGCTCGGCCACGGTTTTGCGCACACCATGCGCCGCCTGGCCGCGGCGCAGCGCGAGGTGCGGGTCGTCGACGACCAGTTCGGGTCGCCCACGGCCGCCGAAGATCTGGCGCAGGGCATTCTGCGGCTGATCGAGTCACAGGCTTACGGTACCTACCATCTGGCCGGTGGCGGGGCGCCAGCGTCGTGGCGCGAGTTCGCTGCCGCGCTGTTCGAGGCCCTGCAGCTCGACTGCGTGGCCGTGCCGGCGTCGAGCGACGAGTTTCCCAGGCCAGCGCCGCGGCCCGCCTACGCGGTGCTCACCTCAGCGCAGGATCCCCGCATTCAGTTGCCCGACTGGCGCGACGGCGTGGCGCGCTTCGCCGCGGCCGTTCGAGGCTAGCCGTCCGAGCATGACCAGGGCCTGACGTGAGCTCGCCTGGGCGCGCCTTCGGTCGCGGAGTGCTGCTGACGACGGTGGCGGTGGCGGCGCTCTTTGCCTTCTACCTGCCGAGTTCGATCGGCGGCGTGATCTCGCGGCCCCTGTCGGTCGCGTCGATTGGCGGCACGTGCGCGCTGCTGGTGGTCGTGCTGGCGGCCTCGCGGCGCCTGGCGCCACCGCTGAACATCGCCGCCGCACTGAGCATGTGGCTCGTGCTCGCTCTCTTCACCGTCACGTCGCCGTTTGAAGCCTACTCCCCGGGCGTCACCCTGCTCTACGTGGCGCAGGGCCTGCTCTTCCTGATCGATCTGCGTGGCGTGACCTCGCGCGCGATCGAGGTCGTCTTCCAGGTGATCACGGTGGTGAGCCTGGTGCTCGGCTATGCGCTGGCGCTCGATGTCGGCGTGGCCGACCGGCTCCTGGTCGCGTGGTATGGCGCGTTCTATCCCACACTGGTCAGCAACATGGTGGTCCTCTTCAACAAGCCCGTGCTGACGTTTGGCACGCACTCGATGGCGGGCTTCATGATCTACCTGTTCTTCTACCTGCACTTTCGCGCGTGGCTGACCCAGGGCGGCTGGCGGCGGCTGGCGGCGGCTGGCGGCTTCCTGGGACTGCTCGTGGCGCTCACGTCCACGACCGGGCTGGCGTTTGCGGTGATCGCCGGGTTGCAGATCGCGTTCGTACTGCAACGCGCGCTGCCGCAGCAGCGGGCCCTGATCGCCGTGGCCATCCTGCTGGCAGCGCTGGTCGGAGCCGCCGCGCTGGGTCTGGATGCCGGCACCCTGCTCGCGCAGGCGGAGGACGCGATTGTCGGCGATCGCGTCCGCGGGTTGTTCTCGCGCTACGCCACCGACGGCTTGCTCGCCAGCACCATGAAGTACCTGTCGGAATCCCCGCTGCAGCCGATTGGCGTGGGCGCGACCGACACCTTGTATCTCGGCGATTCCGGGCTGGTCATGAACCTGCTGCGGGGCTCGGTGCCACTGCTCATTGCGGTCTACGGCGGCCTCTGGCTGTTCCTGCGCACGAACCTCGACGACCGCCGGTCGGCCCTGTGGCTCTGGGTGTGTGTCGTGCTCTTCGAAGTGGGCTTCACGCCCCTTCAGTACTTCCGGTTCCTCGGCTTCGTGCCGCTCCTGGTCGTCTATCTGAACACCGTGTCGTCGCGGGTGCCGCCCACTGGCGCGTTCCTTGGCGCTCGGCCAGTGGCGCGATAACATCAACCCCGGCAACGGTCGGCCCGCGCGGCCCAGTCTCCGAAGACTCCTATGCACCCAACGTCCACCGACACTCGCGACCAGATCCTGCTGCTGTGGCGGCATCGGCTCCTGCTGCTCGGGCTGACGCTCGCGCTGGGGGCCGCCGGCGCGGGGTTCAGCCTGGTGCGCACGCGGCAGTTCGAGGCAACGGCCACCGTGTCGGTCAGCGCCTCTCGCCTGGGCGACAGTACGCCTGGACGCGTGCCACCCGAGACCTTCGTGCCGCTGATGACGACGCCCGCCGTGGCCGCCAGCGTGATCGACGAGGTGAAGCTGCAAGCGTATTCCGCCACGACGCTGATGGCCAACGTCGTCACCGTGCGCGCTGTGCCCGAGTCATCGCTGATCCGGGTCGTGGCTCGCATGACGTCGGCCGACGAAGCCGCCAGTGTGGCCAACAGCTTCGCGGCGCACGCCGTGGCCGCGGCGACCCGCGCGGGGCGGATCGACGTCGAGGCCATCCAGGTCGAACTGAAGCAGATGCTCGATGAAGCCACCGCCCGTCTGCGTGCCTCCGAGAAGGCCTATGACGGCTACCGGGTATCGGCCCGCATCGAGATGCTCAAACGCGAAGTCGAGACGCTCGTGGGCCAGCGTGGCGAACTCATGGACATGATCGTCGAACTCGAGAGCGAGCGCGCGCGTCTGGCGCGCCTCGAAGGCGAGCTCGTGAAGCACGACCGGGTCACGTCGCTGCGGCAGAGCGTCGTCGACGACCCGGCGCTGAGCGAGGTCGCCAGAGACAGCGGCTCGACGCCGCGCGGGCTACTAGGCCTGCAGATGACGCGCGAGACCTCCAACCCGGTCTTCGAGAACCTGGACGAGGAGGCGGCGCGCGCGCGCGCGCACGTGGCGTTCCTGGAACAGCAGCGCCTGCGCCTCACGCAGACCGCCGGTCTGAACGGCAGCCAGCTCGCCCGCCTCACGCAGCTCTACGAACGGGAGTCGGTGCTCGCGCAGCTCGAGATCGAGCGGAAGCTGGCGCAGAAGAGCTACGAAGATATCGCCGCCCGGCATCAGGGCAGCCGCCTGGCGGCCATCGGCCGCACCCCGCAGTTGCTCGTCGTCGATCCCGCCTTGCCGCCGGAGCGGCCGATCGGGCGCTATCTGGCCCGCAACGTGCTACTCGGCCTCGCGGTGGGCCTGTTGCTCGGCTGCGTCATCGTCGTGCTGCGGCAGGCCTTCACCGGCCCGACCAGCGCGTGAGCGGGGCGGGAGAGACCGGCCACGTGCCGTCCCCAGTGCCGCGCACCTCGCCTGCGCCCGCGTGCGGTCGTTGCGGCGTGCCTGGACAGCTGGTGCACGATGGCCTCGAAGACCGCATCCTCTCGGCTCCGGGCGCGTGGTCGATTCGCGCGTGCGACGCCTGCGGCCTGACCTGGCTCGACCCGCAACCCCACGTCGACGATCTGGCGGCGCTGTATCAGGGCTCCTACATGACGCACGCGGCCGCGGCTGCCGACGCGGTCGTGAACGGCCTCGACGCGCGTTACCTGAGCGCGGCCTACGGCTACGGCGCGGGTGCCCCGCGTGCCCGGTCGTGGCTGCCCGCGATCCGGCCGCTCGACGACCTGCTCGGCGGCCGCGTGTGCTGGCTGCCGGCGCGTGCCTCGGGCGCCTTGCTCGACGTGGGCTGCGGCAGCGGCGCGTTTCTCGCGCGCATGCGCGGATTGGGTTGGCAGGTGGCCGGCGTCGAGCCGGATCCGGCGGCGGCCGACGCGGCAGCGCGCGTGCACGGTATCGCCGTGGAGACCGAGCTGGCGCGGTTCGGCGGACGGCGTTTCGATGCCATCACGATGCACCACGTGATCGAGCATCTGCCCGATCCGCACGCAGAGGTCGCGCGCATTGCCGAGTACCTGGCGCCCGGTGGCCACCTGGTGATCGTGACCCCGAACATCCGCAGCGCGGGGCGCCGCCTGTTCGGCCCGCACTGGGTGCACTGGGATCCGCCACGGCACCTCTGCATGTTCAGCCGGCCGGCCCTGAACCGCGTCGCCACGTCTGCCGGACTCGTCGTGGAGCGCAGCTGGACGACCGGCCGATACGCTCGCTTCGTGTGGACGGCCAGCGCGCGGATTCGCGCCACGGGCCGCGCCACCGACGAACCACGTACGCTCGCGCAGACCGCCGGCGCAGTGGCGTACCAGCTGATGGAGCAGGCGCTGGGGCTCATGGCAGGCGACCTCGGCGAAGAGTTGGTGGTCGTGGCCAAGCGCCTCTGACGGTCACGCCTCAGCGGCGGCGCACCTTGAAATCCAGCTCGTAGCACGAGAACCATCCCGTCCAACCGGCTTCGTACCATTCCTGCGTGAGCCGCGTGCTGTTCACCAGTATGCCGAACGCGCGCCGAAGCGCATACCGGATGTAGAAAGGTTTTGCCGCCTTGAAGCCGAGCGACACGTCCTCCAGCACGAGTCCCGTGTCGAGCTGATAGCGGGGCACTCGGCGCCGGAAGATCGGATCGTCGGCCAGGTAGGAGAACGAATACAGGCCGAACATCTGGCGGTGGGTGTAATCGGAGTAGAAGTACGGATTCGAGAAATGAGGCACGACGGTGTGCAGCAGTCCGCCAGGCTTCAGGATCCGGGCGAGTTCGCGCACGATGCGGCTGAGCGGCTCCACATGCTCGACGAAGTGATACGAGTGTACCGCGTCCACCGAGCTGTCGGGGATCATCGCCAGCACCTGGAACACGTCGCCCACCACGTCCACGCCGTCGAAATCGAGCGCGTCCACCGTCACGGCCTCGGGGTGGCGGCGGGCCGGGCCGCAGCCCAGTTCCAGCACACCGCGCCGCGTGCGGATCAGGTCCGCAAGTTTGCCCTCTTTGTCGAGCACGCCCGCGAGTATAGCCCGAGGGTCAGGGGCGGCGCTGCAGGTCGAGCGACGTGCGCCACCCGGGCGTGTTCACGAACGCGAGCAACCGCTGGAAGGCTTCGGCCGTTTCCGCCCGCGCCGTGCCGCCCTTGAGCGCGGCCACGGCCAGGCGGGCGGGCCATTCCACGCCGAACGTGATGGCCATCACGGCCCAGGCGCGCGTGGTGGAGAAGTGCTTCCACGCATACAGCAGCCGGCCCCGCAGCGAGTAGAAGAGACGGGCCGCCTTCACCTGGTCGCTCGACAGACCGCCCTTGTGGTACGCCTGGGCGCCGTCGAAGACCACCGAGCGATAGCCGGCGAGTCGCGCGCGCAGCGACAGGTCGACCTCTTCGAAGTAGACGAAGAAGCGCTCGTCGAAGCCCTGCAGCGTGTCGAACAGCGGACGGCGGATCACGAAGTAGGCGCCGATCACCTGGTCCACGTCGCCGGTGGAGCCGCATTCCTGCGCGGTCAGCAGGTGACGCGGAAAGAGCGCTGGCAGCAGGCGGGCCAGGCCCGACGCCTCGCCGAAGAACATGAGCGGCGACGGGAAGCGCGCCGCCGACGTGGACGCGTGGCCGTCGTCGCCTTCAAGCCGGATGCCGCAAATGCCCACGTCGCGCTGCGCCGTGCCATCGAGAAAGGCGATGGTGTTCCTGAGTGTGTCGGCTTCGAGCCGGGTGTCGGGATTGAGAAAGAGCAGGTAGTCGGCGGGGCTGCTCGCCGCGCCCTGGTTGCAGGCGGCGCCGAAGCCGCGATTGACGTCGTTGCGGATGACCTGCACGGCGAGCGGCGCGGTGAGCGCCAGGGCCAAAGAGTTGTCGCTGGACGCGTTGTCGACGACCACGACGCGCGCGAGCGCCACTCCGGCGGCGCCGTCGGCAATCGATTGCAGGCACTCACGCAGAACGTCGCCGGTGTTCCAGTTGACGATGACGATGTCGATCGACGCGGGCATCACGGGCCTCTAGCGGGCACCCTGGGGGCCGAAGCGGCGCGTGACCATGGCGCGCAACTGGGCGAGGTCGTCGCGGCCAATCAGGCGCGGCAGATGCGCGGCGAAGGCGCCCAGGCCGATGACGAGCATGCCGGCACGTGCTGCCAGCGAGTCGAGCTGTACGACGGCTATGAACCACGCAACCGTGAGCGCGATCAGGACCGTCCACGACCGGATGGCCGCCGCCGTCGCTGGCGTGGAGCGCCACGAGATGCCCAGGAGCAGCGTGAGATCGAGCAACATGCGCGCGGCCCACGCGAAGGCAGCGCCGTTGATCCCGGCCACCGATACGGCCCACCAGACGCCAGCCACGAAGACCGGCAACTGCACGAGTTGCAGCCAGGCGGTGACGTGTGCGCGACCCGCTGCCTGCAACACATTGAGTGGGGTGACGGCGAGACTCTGCAGCAACACCGACAGGCAGAGCCACTGCACGACATGCTGGCTCGCCTGCGAGAACTCCAGGCCGAGCCACAGGGCGAGCCATTCCCTGGCCAGGCCGGCGCCAATTGCCGCCACTGGCAACAGCAGGACGAAGGTGTAGCGCATGCCACGCGTGAACAAGCGGACGACGTCGTCGCTCTCGCGGGCGGCAGCCGCGCTCATGGCGGGAAAGAGCACGGCGCTCAGGGCCATCGGAATGAGAGTGAGTTTGCCGATCAGTTCGTGGGGCGTCGAGTAGTAGGCGATGGCGGCGAGTGACACCATCGCGCCCAGGATGAAGCGGTCGACGACTGTGAGCAGCGCGCCAGCCACGCTGGTCACCGTCATCCACACACCGCCCGTAAAGGTCTGGCGCACGCGCGCCCACACGGGTCCAGGGGGGCCTGGCGGTGCGGCTCCCAACGTCGATTCCATGACGAGATAGAGCAGGACCGTGGCAACGAATCGGGCGGCCACGATGGACCCCACCGCCCACACGAGGGAGTTCGACGCGCGCACCGTCAACCACGGGCCGAGATACGTGGCGGCGCCGAGGCCGACCCGCGCCAGGCTTGTCACGTCGAACCGGCCATGGGCCTCGAGCACCCCCCTGATGCCGGCCGACACCGTCATCAACGGCACGGCGACAGCGCAAACCAGCAGGGTCGCACGGATCTCCGGCGCCAGCGCGCCGGCCGCGTGAAGTCTCGCCACCAGGGCGTCAACGCCCGTCATGATCCCGAGGGCGCCAACGATCCCGATGGCGCCGAGCAGCAGCAAGGCACCATGCACGACCGGCCGAATCTCGCTCGCCCGACCGAGGGCCAGCAGCCGCGACGTCTCGTGCGTGAGGGCCCGGCCCAGGCCGGCGTCCAGGAGTGCAAACGCCCCAATGGCCACCCACGCAAGGCTGAGCACGCCGAGCCGCTCGGCGCCCAGGAGCCCGTACATGAGAGGGAGTGTCGCCGCCGCCGCAAGGGCCGGTGCCAGCGAGGCGACCAGCGTGAGCGCGACGTTAGCCGAGAATGAGCGAGGGGTCACGGGCTGGATACGAGTGTTGATTGTAAGTCATGCGCCGCGGCCTCCTCGGTGGCCAGGAAAGGCGATAATATTTGCCGAGTGCCGTGTCCCACATGACCTCTGAACGCGTGCTGGCGACGTCGCAGCACTGGAATTCCGCGACCACCCTGTACATCGCCAGGGCGCTGCAGGATGTGGCTCAGGAGAGGCGCCTGTCGGTGCTGGACATGGGCTGCGGCGATGGCTTGCTGATGCGCTCCTTCGCGGCCTTTGGACACGAGCTGCACGGATTCGACCTGCCTGATCGAGAGCCTGCGCTACGGGCACAGATGGCGCCGCTCTTTGGGGACCGATACGGCGAACGCATCAAGATCATGGCGGATGAGCGACGCATTCCGTTCGAGGACGGAATGTTTGATGTGGTCTACTCCAATCAGGTCTTCGAGCATGTGCGCTTTCTCGATCAGATGCTGGCCGAATCAGCTCGCGTGCTCAAACCCGGGGGCACGTTCATCGCGTTGTTCCCGCTCGCCACGTATCCCGTCGAAGGTCATTGCCTCGTCCCGTTCGCGCACTGGCTGCCGCCCGGCCGCGCTCGGCAGCGCTATCTGGCCGCGATGCTGACGCTGAGGATTGGCCGAAGGTTCGCCGGAATGTCGAATCGGCAATCGGCGGCCGAATGGGACGAACGCCTGCGCCAGTTCACGTTCTACCGCTTTCTGAACGAGATTACCGGTCTGCTCGACCACTACTACGAGTCGCTGGCGCTGGATCCGGCGGGATACGTCCAAGCCAAACTCGACTTGCTGGCCGCGAGCGGGTCGCGCGCAGCACGCCTGACCGGCCGATGCGCCAGTCCTCTGCAGGGACCGTGGCTCGACGGCCTCGTGACGCATGGCTTCATGGGGGTGTTCAAGGCCACCGGTCCGCGCGACCCTGAGGCGCGGAGACGCATGCTCGCCTGGAAAACCTAGTCATGCGCATCGCCATCGTCCAATCGAACTACATCCCCTGGAAGGGCTACTTCGATCTCATCCGGTCCGTGGACGAGTTCGTGCTCTTCGACGACGTGCAGTACACCCGGCGCGACTGGCGGAACCGCAATCGCATCAAGACCCCGCAGGGCTTGGCCTGGCTCACGATTCCTGCGCAGACGACGGGGCAGTATCTCGCGCTGATCAAGGACATCGAGGTCACCGACGACGCGTGGGCGCGAGAACACTGGAAGACCATCGTCGCCACGTACGCCCAGGCGCTCCATTTCAAGGCATTTGCTGCCCGCTTCGAGCCGCTCTACCTCGGCAGCACTGAGACGCACTTGAGCCGGATCAATCACACATGGTTGCAGGCGGCGTGCGAGATGCTCGAGATTCCTACCAGGTTCACGTGGTCGATGGATTACGACGTCGTGGCCGGCCGCACCGAGCGGTTGGTGAGCATCTGCCAGCAGGCTGGCGCCAGCACCTACGTGTCCGGCCCGTCGGCGCGCGGCTACATCGACGACGCGGCGTTCCAGGCCGCGGGCATCGAGCTGCTGTACTTCGACTACGCCGGCTACCCCGAGTACCCGCAACTGCACGGCCCGTTCACGCACCAGGTCAGCGTGGTCGATTTGCTGTGCCATACCGGCGCCGACGCACGCCAGTATCTGCGGCGGGTGCCGTGATGCGTCTCGCCGTCGTCGCGACACTCTATCGCTCCAGCCAGACACTCGAGGCCTTTCATGCCCGCGTATCCGCGGTCGTCGTGTCGCTGACCGATGACTACGAAATCGTGCTCGTGAACGACGGCTCGCCCGACGACTCGCTCGATGTGGCCCGGCGGCTGTTCGGGCGCGACCCGCACGTGCGCATCGTCGATCTGGCCAGGAACTTCGGCCACCACAAGGCGATGATGACCGGGTTGGCGCACGCCCGCGGCGACCTCGTGTTCCTCATCGACTCCGACCTCGAGGAGGAGCCGGAGCTCTTGCGCGTGTTCTACGACACCCTGCGCACGAGCGGCGCGGATGTCGTCTACGGCGTGCAGGGCACCAGACGCGGTGGGTTGTTCGAACGGGTGAGCGGCTGGCTGTTCTTCAAGGTCTTCAACCTGCTGTCGGGCCAGCCCATTCCGGTCAACGTGGTCACGGTACGGCTGATGACCGCGCGCTACGTGGCGGCTCTCGTGTCGCATCGCGAGCGCGAGACGATGATTGCCGGGCTGTGGGCGCTCACCGGCTTCGACCAGGTGCCCGTCACGATCATTAAGGGCGAGAACCGCGGCAGCTCGTACGACTTGAGCCAAAAGATCGCGGTGCTGGTCAACTCGGTGACCTCGTTCAGCGATCGTCCGCTGGTGCTGATCTTCTATCTGGGTCTGGTCATCGGCGCGGCGGCGGCGGCCGCGGCCGCCTATCTCGTGGTGCAGCGCCTGTTCTTCGGCGTAGCCCTGCCGGGGTGGCCGTCGCTGATCGTGTCGGTGTGGATGCTGGGCGGTCTCATGCTCGGCAGCCTGGGCATCATCGGCATGTACGTGTCGCGCATCTTCATCGAGACCAAGCAGCGTCCGTATACAATCGTCAGGCACATCTATGAGCGATCTGCCGACGGCGCCGTCCGGGGCGATACTGCAGACGGTCGGCCGCTACTACACTGAGCGGCTGCAGGAGTTCGGTGCCACGCCCCAGGGGGTGGACTGGAACTCCGCGGCGTCGCAGGTGCTGCGCTTCGATCTCCTGCTGCAGCTCGTCGAGGCGCCGCCGCCCGAATCGTCGTTGCTCGACGTGGGGTGCGGCTACGGGGCGTTGCTCGACACGATGCGCGAACGTGGCTCGGCGCTCCACTATCGCGGCTTCGACGTGAGCGCCGAGATGATTTCCGCGGCCGAGGTCCGGCACGCTCGCGACGGACAGTGCGCCTTCACGACCGATCCCATGGCGCTGCGGCCAGCCACCTACGCGGTGGCCAGCGGCATCTTCAACGTGAAGCTGCAGCATTCGGCGCGCGAGTGGCGCCACTACGTGCTGGCCACCCTGGCGGCTCTCGATGCCGCGAGCGAGCGCGGCTTCGCGTTCAACATGCTCTCGACCTATTCTGATCCCGAGCGCCGTCGCGACACCCTCTACTACGCCGATCCGACTGAGATGTTCGAACTGTGCCAGCGCCGCTACTCGCGTCGCGTGGCGCTGTTGCACGACTATCCGCTCTATGAGTTCACGGTGCTGGTGAG
>Ga0163144_10024518_pt1 | contig 11833 bp, 4 predicted proteins | sample OliLak19BULKMAT1_FD_123175 | JGI IMG/M metagenome (GOLD analysis project Ga0163144, IMG submission 123175) | Freshwater microbial mat bacterial communities from Lake Vanda, McMurdo Dry Valleys, Antarctica - Oligotrophic Lake LV.19.BULKMAT1 | ecosystem: Environmental > Aquatic > Freshwater > Lake... | reverse complement strand
TCAGTATGTCACTATAGAAGATCGTACAGTAATTCGACCTCAGCCAAATTTAGCCACACCCTAGAGAGGAACTCCAAGAAGTTTAGTGACACCTTGGTGTCAGATCTAACAATTAGATCCATTTCAAGATTTCGTCTCGACCACCAGCAGTAGCCCGAACGTAACGTGGGTTCTTCCCGGAACGCTTTTCTTTTGGTGGCCAAAAGTCAGTAGCGGCCGATAATGACCCGGAAATTCTAATGACCTCTGGACGGAGTATCAAGCGAAAGTATCGATTTCAGTCCTGCTTTCACATCGACCACCAATTTCAATTACAAGGTTTTAATTGGAACTTTGAAGGATTTAGCTTACATTGTGTTGGAATCCAAAATTTGCTGACCAATCAAATCGGATCGAAATGGAGTACAGTACAATGGAGGTGCAAGAAGAAGGCGAATGACGTTTGATTACCAAAAGTCGCTGACGTTGTCGTTCCCGCTGGTACACTGTAGGTGTCACTGTACGACTAGTACCGGGTACCACAAGTTCGAACCTCAACGGTATCTTCTGTAGATTCCTTCAGTAAGTACCGCATCAACCTGTTCTACAGTAGTGGTAGAAAATCTGCGTAGAAATCCATGTGCAAAGAAAGTATTCTCTTCTTTTCGCCCTTTGACACCGGAGCTCGGATAAGAAGACGTTACGTCGTAGTGGTTGACGGAAGCCACTCGAAGATTGGCCTGCCTGGCGTTCTAAGCGTTGTTTTTGCAGCCGAGCACGAAGAACCTTCTGAGATTTTTTTGTTTTGAATGACCAGATTCCAAGCGTCATACTACTGGTACTTGCTAGCTAGCTAGTATGCATGGCACTGTTGTTCGTATCGCGCGGTAGGTCAGTTACGTCGTAGTACGAACCTGCCAGAAGCAGTACCGTACGAACCTACACTCGTCGTTCGTTGAAGGAAAAAATCTCACTGGATGACACACCAAGAGTCAACTACAATCAATAATAAAATAATAACAATAAAAAAAATATTATTAGCTTCTTATGCGAGCGAGTCGCTATATTACATTACAGCTATTATTATTATTACTACTACTTCCTAAAATCTAATTGGCTGCTTCGGGGAGCTCCATCAAATTCGAGTAATAATAAAAATTGAATTAATTGCATGCAGTGGGATCGACCTGCCATGTGTATAGGGACCATGACAGTCGCAAGCCATAATGAAACAGACGTAAAAGAATCCCCGCCTCCTTCTACGACGACGACGACTACGAGTCTCCCAACGACGACGGCGACGACTACACCTGCGTTGCCAGATTCGGTGGTACGTTTGGACAAGACGGGAGCGGTCTACGACGAGCCCAATGAAAATAATAATCATGACAACAACTATGGAAACAACAAGCGAAGTTGGGAAGACTCGTATGCTCTCTTGCAAGCCTTTCGCCACAAGCATGGCCACTGTCACGTCCCTATAAAGTACGACGAAGACCAGCGATTAGGGCGATGGGTGTACAGTCAACGGATACGACGCGACAAATTGACACCGGATCAAAAACAACGCTTGGACGCCTTGGGTTTTGATGACGATTTGGAAGAAGAAACCGCCAGTAACTCGGATCAGAACAACAACAACAGCAACAATACTACCACTACGACTGTGGTCCTTGTGGGAGACAAACGTGACAACCAGACGGCGTCTCAGAATAGTCAAGACGAAGACGAGGACGAAGAAGACGAGGACGGCAATCGGTCCCCAGGCCAGAATAGTTCGGACGATGGTGGACTCTTTGGTTTCACTCATACGGGTCGGAGACGAAAGGCAGTCAAGCGTTATGGGATTACCGACAACGACGATCAATCCGATATCGCGAGACGACGAAAGCACGAGATGCAAATGGAGCGAAAAGGGCACAAACAATCCTCCACAAATCCCCAACCAGCAGGAGCCTCAGAAGACTCTAGAAAAAAGGCGGCGTCGACTTTGTCGACTTATTCTACTAGCAGTGCACCGTTGGTGGCTCTAGCCAATAAAGCAAAGGCAAAGGCTTCCTCGCCACAATCTCCTCAAATACCTGAAGAAGCGGAAGAGGAATATATGGATGACGAAGAAGACGAAGACTACGATTCCGAAGCAGAACGGCGAGAACGCGTCAAGAGACGGAAACAGAGGCAACAAGCGGCCGCTGCAGCCGAAGCAGCAGCGGCGGCCGCTGCAGCCGCCCTAAATCAAAACCACGCCGTAGACCCCAATGCCAATAATCCAAAAACAAAAGGCAGACCTCGTGGTAGGCCTCGAGGACGACCCCGTAAGGAAACGCTCCAAGAAAAGTTGGCTCAAATCAAGGTGGGATCTCGTGTGGCCGTTTTATGGCCAGCAGAAAACGAATATTATCGTGGGACCGTCACGAAATATCAACCCACACGGAAAAAGAGACCCTACTTTTTGGAATACGACGACGGAGAAACGGAATGGATCGATTTTGCGACGGCGCAAACGGACTTTTTGGTCTTGACGCCACGCACGGGACCTCGGAAACGCACGAATACCTACACCCAAAATCGTACGCTCAACAACAACACTACTAGCAACAGCAAAAACAACCACGCGAAAACTCCTTTTCCTCCCAAATCTTCTGCTGCTCCTCCGAAACGAGCACCGAGTCACAAACGAAGTAACAGCAACAACAGCAGCAGTCATAGTAATCCGCCGAGAAAGACCACGTCCATATCCTCCGCGCTAGATGTCGTGGATGAACGACCCATCGATATCGGTGCACGCGTTTCTGTCTATTGGAGTGACGACGAACAATATTACGAAGCTACCGTTGTGCGGAAACGAAAAGACATGAATCATCCACAACCCTTCAAACTGGAATACGAAGATGGCGAATACGAATGGATCGATTTGCATCAAGTCAAGTTTCACTTTTTAGATGATAAGGACGAGGACGAAGATGGCTTTCGTCATTATACACCCAGTAAGCGAAAGAAGGGACCGTGCCGCAAGCGTAGCGTTCGAGAGACAGATCTGGTGGTCGAGGAGTCGGATGATGATGATGATGACGACGACGACGACGAGGATGAAGAAGACGATGTTGCGCTTGGGGGTCCCGTTGCAGGAGCTACGCGAGTTAAGAGATTACAAGGTGATGATCACGAAGGATCCGATGCAGTAGATGATGATTCCTCCTCCTCGTCGGATAGTGATGATTCCTCTTCTTCGAGCAGTTCTTCTTCCATTCGTGTTAAGAGGGACGTTGCGGACGATGGCGATGGCGACAGCGATAGTGACAGTGATATTGAACTCGTGTCTGATCTGGCACAAGTACGAGTCGGCGCTCGCGTAGCCGTGTATTGGTCTGATCACGAGCGGTACTACGAAGGAAAAGTCACAGACCACCGAAGAGGGCATCCAACTCCATTCTATGTGGACTACGATGACGGGGATAGTCAATGGATCGATTTACGAAATAGAAACTTTTGTGTCCTCAAAAAGGCACGACGGAAAAAAGGTAAACGGAAAACTACTGCGACGTCGAAACGGCAGAAAAAACGTCGTGCCGCAGCCAGCGGCGGCAGCAGTAGTGGCAGTAGCAGCAGTGGTGATGACTTTGATGGTGATGCTCGCAATCGCCGGAAAAGCAGTCGAAGATCAACCAGTCCTTTTGCCCGTCGAAATAACATGTTTAAAAGGAGTCAGAGCGTCGACACAAACACGGAATCCTCCGATGGGACGGCCGATGATGATGGCGAAGTGAATGCGCTATCATCTTCAAGAAACCAAGAGCAGCATGTGATTCCGGAACCAGACAAGGTGACAGAGATTGCAATTGGAACCAGAGTCTCTGTGTATTGTCCTCTGAAGGGAAAGTATTTGGATGGCCTCGTGACACATCGACAGATTCCTCGCAACAATAGTCGGCAAAAACCATGTTACTACGTTGAGTATGACAAAGGACACTGCGAATGGATTGATCTGACAAAACGGATGATCCGACTCTTCAAAGAGAACCCTGATGATCCTCATCCCCGGCCTATTAAAAAGGCCAAACCAGGACGGAAAAGGATTCACGATTCTCCTTTGCTGCGGCTGCTAAGAGAAAAGGAAGCCCGCAAAGCCAATCCTCATCTTGCAGAAGCGTCTCCGGCCGCATCTTTAAACAAGTCAAAAGCAAGTGACGACAAATATGTCCCAACAGATGACGCTCGGTCATCCGATTCGGAAGCAACAGATGACATTGTTATCTCGGATGACGACGACGAAGAAAGCGAGCAATCCGAGATTGATGAGGTTGCACGTCAAAAACCTCTTTTCTCTAATCAAATTGGAATCGGATCTCGCATTGCTGTCCGGTGCCCCAAAGAGCTCAAATTCATGGAAGGTACTGTTACACGGTTGATTCGGAACAGAAGAAAGCCATTTTTTGTGGAATATGATATTGGAGGATTTGAGTGGATCGACGTCCACTGCAGTACTGTTCGAATACTAACAAGAGACGAAGAAAAGTTCCTCAAGGATCGATCAGCAATTGTTATCAAGGAGGAGATGGAAGATGCTATGCCAGCTCCTGCTCTCATTCCAGAACACCTACCCAAGAGTGTCCTGGCGGAAGCAGAAGTTAGTGATGATGATGACTGCTACATAATTATGGGAGATGCAAAAGAATTGAATCAACCCAATACTGACGCTGACAATGCCGTCAAAGACTCGGCAGAAAAATCTCTGGTACCAAAACTGCAGAACGGTAGTTGTGAAAGACCAGAGATTTTTTTGACGACAATGAAGGGATCAGGTGAAAGCGCCATGCCTTCACTGAGGGAAGATTCCCAGATGACAAAACAAAATGAGATAAGAAGCGATTCTTTGCCCTCCTCACAACCCGTTACCGTTGCGCTTGAGGGAAGATCCAAGCTCTGTGCTGCCAAAATCGATATTCCCAGAGTGTCTGATGGAGAGTGCGGGTCGAGTGCTGAAAAAGATAGCCCCACAGCAGTGACATGCGTTCTTGGCAACGGTGCTTCCGCAAAGGCCCCCATTGGGTCAGTCTGCTTTGACAAGCGCAAGATTGGCGAAGCGAGCGTTTTTGTTGGCTTGTGTAATGCAAAAAAGAAGTCTTCCGTGCCTTCATCTTCGAAAGAGGCCAATGTTGCTAGTCTACCTCCGCGTGCCCCTGCTCTTGCCCGCGGCGCCCCTGTCGCAATTGTGAGTGATGTCAGCGGTGAGAGCTTGAAATGCAGGCCCAAGGCAAGTACCCTGCGAGAGTGTCGAAATGGCTCAGAAATCCCCAATAATGCGCCTAGAGTAGTGGCGAACATCCACGAAGTGACTGATAAGGCGACTGTGCCAACTTCAATAGAAAACGGCATTGCAGCAAAAGTAAGTGCCGATTCCACCAAGTCTGCGGCGTTGGCTCCTCCTCAGCCCACTGCGCCAGTTAAGCGAAAACGCGGCCGTCCTCCAAAAAATAAACCAAAACAACAGTTGCAACCAATTGGCACTGTGGTTGAAGATGCCAAACTTCCAGCACAAAAGGGCGAACCCTTGGAGAAGATGAAAGAAGAAAAAGTCGCGCCAGCTGCAATTAAGAGCTCTCCTGCCGTTACGGGAAAGCGTCCATGTCCCTCTACGGAGCAATCCACTGCTTCCAAAGAGGGGGGCGAGTCACCAAAAAAGGGTGCTGACCATGAGGAGGAGGAGTCTGAGACTGAGTGTAGCCCAGAGCCGCCCAGGAAACGGGGCCCGGGAAGGCCTCGCAAATCGAAGGGCTCGGCCACAAAAGCAAAAAAATCTACAAGTTGCCCGCTCGATCTTTTCGACGACTCCGAAGATGAAGAGGATGACAATAGTCCCGTCCTCCAAAGCCCACCGAAACGCATAATCCGTCCACCGAAAAAGTACGAAAAGGGCGCGGAAAATGAAGCCGAAGCACCAAAAAAGCGCGGCCGGCCTCCTAAGAACCCCCCCAAGAACGATGATGTCAAAATTAAAAAACCCACTGTAGAGGAACTTGAGGAAAACCGCAAGAAACGAGGTAGAGGGCGTCCTCCAAAACAACCAAATCAGACCAAGCCAAGAGGCCCTGGCCGTCCCCGAAAGAGCGACAGTCAAGAGCCTAAGCGGCGAGGACCGGGGCGACCTCGCAAGACCCCAACGAAGGGCGATGACGAAGATGACAGTAGCGACGAGGAGGATATATTTAAGGTCACCGTAGTGAACGGATCCAGGAGGCGCAAAGAACCTAATCGATTCTCTCCGACCAATTTCGATGATGATAGTGAAGAATCGTCTAATGAATCAGAGCAAGTAGGAAACTCCCCGAACAACAAGTCACCGAACAATTTTACTTTCGGTGAAGAGCATACAAAGCTTGCAAATCAAATTAAGCTTGGAATGCGTGTGGCTGTTTACTGGGGCGGCGATCAGGAGTACTACCCGGGCACTATCACAAAGGAGCGCAGCTACAGGAAGAAGAAATTTTTTCTCGAGTACGATGACGGAGAAATGGAATGGATTGATTTTCACCGCAACAAGTTTCGGATCCTTTCCTCTAAAAGTGCTGGTCGCAAGCGGAAGCTTGAAGATGCAGCGTCATCAGAGGATGAAGGTAGTGCTAGACGAAGGCGAGGTAGCGACTCAGAAACTGACCGCAGCCATCTCATTCGCAACAGGGTCGATATGGCGGCCGTGATGTCCCTAGTTAAAATTGGATCTCGAGTGGAAGTCTTTTGGACAGAAGATGATGCCTTCTACCCAGGAACCATCACGAAGCAAAGAGACAATATTATCACGTCGAAGAAACCTTTTTTCCTCCAGTACGACGACGGAGAATCCGAGTGGATTGATCTACGCGACCATGTTTTTCGCATGCTCGACGACGAGGGCAAGGAGGAAGAGGGTTCGGAGATCGGTGGAATCAAAGGCGGTGCTGTAAAACCTAAGACAAAAGCCGAGAGAAGAAATAGTGAAGGCGGCGTCGGCGGCGGCGTGAAACAACAAAAGAGAAAAATGGAGAGAAGAAATAGCGATGACGCATCTGGATTAAATTTCCGCAAGCACAAGAAGTAGGGAAAGTCGGAGAAATAATTAAGGGAATTGTGTGCTCTGGTTACTTTCTGTCCAGTTTACTTATTAGCTTGTTTCAAAATATTGGGCAGTGTTCTTCGATTATAAACCGTCGGTCTATGTAGCCATTAATGGACTCTACCTAACAAGACCTAAAGCGAAAAGTCAGACTTCTTTCAAGACGCATCAGGTTTCTCGTTCTCCTTCGCCTCTTTCGCCAGCTTTTCAGCTTCTTTCAGAAGCGCCACTTCGTCCACGGCATGAGACGACACCCGAACAGGCTGTCCGTGGCGAACGCGCTCCAATATGACTCCAGTCAAATGACTGTATTCCTGATGTGATGTAACAAGGTCTGTCACATCAATATTTTCCACTCCCGGGACTGCAACAGTACATGTCCCAACTACAGGTTTGTAACTGCCAAGGATTGATTTGTACCTGAACATGTAGAGCAAAATCTTGTCCTCGCGGGAGTACACGTTAACCAAACGACCGGCGACCATCTCACGGCAGGCTTTCCAGACCGACAATTGCAAATACTTGGGCATTCCAATCATGACAGCATCTTCGACGATGCTGGCTGGCTCCCGCTCAAACTCAATATCGCCAACCTTGCACACATCGTTCCAATTGTTATTCCATTTGCCCTTGGACTTCATTTCTTGCTGCTGAAGCTTGTACTCTTCCCATTTCTGCTGGTACTCAGCTAATTCTTTGAGACAAGACTGTACTACTCTTGCCCCCCAACTGAAGCCAACAAGTGTCACGGGTCGGTTTCCGCCCTTGTTGACCAGCAAACTAATAGCAAGTTCCTTTCCTGCCTCGTCTGCTCGATCAATGATCAAGGCCCAGGACTCATCAATGCCGCCCAACATCTGCAAAGGAAAAAGCAAAGGTTAGCTCACGAACGAAATCAGCACCTCATAATGCAAGTCGAAGAGACAAGCTATAATTTACCTGCATGATCGTCCAGGGCACGTACACCGCAACCACCAGCGTAGCTGCCACGGTCGTTTTTGCAACCTGGCTCCCAGCTGAGGTCGCCATGTCAACGGCTAACTTGTTGACCGATTCGGAGAGCTCAGCCAGCACATCACTCTGCCACCTAACGGTGAACAGTTCGCCACCGTATCTGTCGGGATAGTTCCACACTGTATTCAAATAGGCGGGTGCTTTGTAATGGTCATTATCCTTTCGCACTACCACTTTTTCAAAGTCCTCTGTGTTATATTCCTTGCCTTCTTTCTTGTTGAATGAATTATGGCCCCAACCACGCAAGAGCCCCAATCCGCCCTCCTTCTTATCCTTGCCCGGGTGCTTAACTTCTTCCACTTGTGTTTGCTGCTCTTCTGCTGGGGTTTTCTTTGTAGGTACCGCTGGCGTCTCTTTCTTCTTTGCCCCTTCGCCGCCTTCCAAGGTTCCAATACCTACAATAACTTGATCCAGCTGCGTAATTTCCTCTTCTGAGAGTGCGTTGTCGCTATTGGTAGATTCAAAGAGATGGTCGGGATTCGATCCATACTTCTCCTCTAGTAGCTCCCACAATCGTTCGGGGTTCTCTTTGTGTTTCTGCCAAATGTGCTTGGCAAGCGGTACCAATTCGGAGTTATGAACTTTGTAAAATCGTTCCAGTAGCTCGACCTTGTTGGTGATGGGTGGATTGGTAGGCGTGACACCCCACGGACGTTGAAAGTCCGTTTCATTGTGCAGCCAGCCAGATACGCAAATGGTACGACACAACTGTGCGTGTGCTTGTTGTTTTTCATCTTCCTTTTCCTTGGCCTTGGGCAATTCTTGTTGAATGGTGAATTCGGTCAATCCGGACACACGTCGACTCATTTTGTAGCCAGCAAGAGTACCACCCGCCACACCAAACAATGAAACCACGGCAGCCGACGACGCCAAGGACAGAAATGTACCAGCGACGGCACCCATTCCTAACGTCGCCAGTCCTGCGGCAATTCCTGGCGCCGCCAAGCCACCCGTCACGGCCAGCAACACACCGGCACCTAATCCAACACCGCCAATTTGAATGCCTTTCCAAATATTGCGACCCAAACTGGATTTTCTCCGAGGAGCCGATGGGGACCCGCCTTCCTCTCCTTCTTGTTTGCCACTACTACTACTCCCACCCGAGGCAGCCGCCAAGGTCAACAATCGATCGGCACAACACGACTCGAGAGCTTCAAATTTCCGGGTCGCTCGTTGGACCATTTCTTGTTTGGTGGGTGCGGTTTCGGTATCATCGCCGCCATTGCCGCCGTTGTCCAGTTGTGGTAGTTGGGTTTGTTTTTGCATGCTCCAATACCACAAGGTGACGGCCAATCGTTTGAACCAAAATCGGACGCGGGCATCGTATCCGCGTTCTTTGGCATCTTGTAACAAGTATTGGAATAAGACCCAACTCAAACACTTGTAGGCCGCTTCGGGGGACGACAATTGGTCGAGATATCCTTGGAGAGTGTCGTTATCAAGGGATTGCAAGGATTCGGTGCTGCCAGTAGCATTGATCCCCATCGTGGCATCCTTCATTTGTTTGGCATGTTCTTCTGGATTCCGCAAGACTTGATGAATGGTTTTGTTATTGGTTTTGGTAATGTTGTCCGTTTTCGGTGCTTCCAACAAGTCATCGAGTTGGGGTAAAAATTCGGTCCGAATGGGCGCCGCGTTTTCATCCAAATGCAAGTGTTTGGTCGCGCTCAAGACAAAGGTTTGGGCGACTTGGTAGCGACGCACAAAGTAACGCTCTTCGGCCAATTTCATTTTGGCCGAAATTTTCGCTTTGCGGGCTTCTTTTTTCGCTTGATTGACAATCGGATCACTCTCATCTAGTTCTGGGGTCGTTGTTGTTGTTGCTGTTGTTGTGGTGGTGGACGCTTCTTTTGGGTCACCCATTTCTTTGGCAGCTTCATGTTTGGCGGACTTTTCTTCATCACTCTCATCCAGGTAAATAGAATCTTGTTCCATTAATAATGGTGACGGGGGTTCCTCTTCTCCAAGAGTACTGGTGTCGCGGCTACTAGCGCTATCCGAACTTGTCGTCCTCGTCCTACTTGTAGAGTTTCCGTCATGGCTGCTGCTGCTGCTCTTGACATCCAATTTCAAATCGTAATCGTAGGACGAAACTACTGTGTACGTCAAGCAGCCCTATAGTTCACGGGAAGAAAAGGATGTATTTGAGTAAGTGTGCATGCAAACACAGCGAGCACACAGACGGCACAAGCAAAAAAGACGCCATTTCATGCGTACCGAAAACAATGCAAACAAACAGCAGCGACAAAAGAGTCTCGTACCAAAAACATGGTACGATCTTCCACCGATGGAAGATCGTCGTTGGTGGGTTCCGCTGCTGCATCTTCTGTCGTCATGGTCGATGGTCTCTCTCGTTTGTACCTCTATTGCGTAGAATCAAGCGTCTGTGAAATCTTCAATTATTATGATTGTGTGCACTGTGTATGCTCTCTACGGTCTGTGTAGATGTGCGACGACGCGTATCTAAGAAAGGCAGCGCTAGCTAGCTAGAAGTAGAGATACGATTTGATCCGTTCGCTCAGAGGAAGGCGTGTGAACCTTCTGCTACAGTTAGTACTCCGTCACTTGCAACGAATTTTGCATTCCGTTTTTCGATGTGAGCAGAAAGACGTCGAATGAGTAAGAGTACGACCTATCATCATCTGCACCTGGCATAGTACGATTGGATCTGAGATTTTCAGCCCCCATTTCGGTGCCTTTTTCTCGCGCCACCAGCGATTCAAGATGTCCCGTTTGCATTATTGGAGACAGTTCACGCTTGAATCACAAGTTCGCACAGGGACTCGTTCATGAAGGATTGGGTTGTTTTAAAGACGCACAACTGCTCTTTTGGGCCTATTTGAATTGCGCGCCAAGCCGGCCCCTTGCTTGGCGGTCCTACCAAAAAGCGAATGATAGCGATTTTTGATTAGTAGGATTTGTGGTACCGGTACTATGTAGGTTCTTCAACAAGTTCGGGCGAGCAATGCCGCCGAGACACAGAAATGCATGTCGGAGGCACACCAGTTATTAGCGAAGAAGGAAGGACAACACACCAGCTAGCAACTATCTACTGATAGTATCACCTTGACTTCAAGACCCAATCCCAGTATTGATAATTGATCCTGTCAAGCTTCCCGGTTTGATCTTGTGCTCAGCTTGCTGATAGCTAGAGCTAGAATCAAAAGTAATAATATAGAATTGTACAACGGCCAAGAAAATATATCCATCCACGGAAATTCGTTTTATCATCATTATCATTGCTTGGTGAACTTGAAAAAAAACCTTGCACCATGAGCTTGTTGACCGATATTCTCTTTACCCCCTTTGCAGTATTGCTGCTGGTGCTGGATATTTTGGTACGTCCACTGCATCTTTTGAATCACTCAGTTTATACTGTATAATTATCAAGTTTTGTTTTGTTGTATGCCAGATATATAGATATCTCATCTCGTCCTTCTTTCTCTTGGATATACCCCCCCCCCCCTTTACAATCGGCTACTACGACATTTTCACCACCAAAATGCACCAACCCCGTCAACAATCCATCCATAAATAAAACCTGTAAATATACAGATGACAATCCTTACCTTTGGTTGGTTGGGAATCATCAAGAAGTATATCACCCATCCTGGTCAAGAGGATCGCATTCGCTCCAATCCAGTGAATGGCAATGAAATCCATCGCATTCATCCCTCGAACGAAATTGGCAATTTGAATACCGTCCCCCAAGAAGGCGTGGAAACCTTGTGGGATTTGGCCTTGCACGGG
>Ga0163144_10024517_pt1 | contig 11833 bp, 9 predicted proteins | sample OliLak19BULKMAT1_FD_123175 | JGI IMG/M metagenome (GOLD analysis project Ga0163144, IMG submission 123175) | Freshwater microbial mat bacterial communities from Lake Vanda, McMurdo Dry Valleys, Antarctica - Oligotrophic Lake LV.19.BULKMAT1 | ecosystem: Environmental > Aquatic > Freshwater > Lake... | reverse complement strand
GCGGGCAAGATGGTGGCGGCGGACCCACGGGTGCTGGCGCTAGGGTCGATGATCAGTGTGCCCGGGTATGACAAGGGGCAGATTGTGCCGGTGTTAGATAAGGGCGGTGCGATTAAGGGTGCGCGGCTGGATGTGTTGTTTGCTACGCACGAGGCGGCGCGGCAGTGGGGGGTGAAGAGGTTGCGGGTGGTGGTGTGGGAGTATGCGGATGGTGGTGGGAAGAGTGATTGGCGGAGGGTGCGGGATTCAAAGTGAAAAGGGGAGTGGGATGAATGGCAAACCGAGATTGCAAGATTGCTTGTGATGAGTTGGTTGTTGCCTAATGGCATCGGTGGGGGTGCGTGGTGTTTACGCCCAGCCCAAGCGGCGATGCGGAAAGTCCCCAGTTGATTTGCCTGAGACTCTCAGGTCACTCGTGCCTACGCTCCTCACCTCATGGGAACTACACAGGTCATCCAACATTGGCTCGGAAGGATCGGCTTTGATTGCTCTAACCGTTGCCAAGTGGCACGACTGGCTTTGGTTGTCGTTGTCGGCGCTGGCGTGCCTGGTTGTAGTTCTAGTCCCATCGGAGGGAACGAGGCTGGTACATACATCGCCCCATCATCGGGCGAGCCGTTAATCAAGGCGGTGCGCCGTGCCCTTGATCGCATGAACTACACGATCGCGAGTTCCGCGTATGAGAAAGGCGGGAACTATGTCATCAAGTCGTTTGATCGCCCCGGAAACCAGTTGACCGTGCAAATCTCTCCTGCCGAGGGGCAGGCGACGCGGGTTGAAGTTGGTGTAGAGCCGGGTCAGAACGATGAGATTCGTCAACAAGTTGTTCGCGTCATCGACTTGGAAATCAGGCGATGAGTTGCCTGCTTGAGGTGTCAGATTCATTAACTCGTGTCGCCCAGCGGTGCGGTTTGCGATGGATGTAGAGATACGTGTCCACACATACAAGAATTAGGAGATTTACCGTGGAAGTTTCGAAGAAAATGGTGGTTGGGCTATTAGCTGTGGCGTGCCTGTTCGCGGGCGCCTGTACGAGTAACAAAGCAGGACGCGAGTTACCCGCGAGCGAGGCTTGGATAACCATGAAAGCCGACGCTGAGTCTGGCAGAGTTATCGATATCGTCAAACGTAGACTTGGATTTCCAGTTGACCTCGACTTCGGGCCGATGCAGGAAAGGCTCCTCGCAGATGCCCGCAGGCAGGCGGGGGGACAACCCCTCGACGCTTACGATCGATTGGTAGACCAGGCTGCTCAGAAAATGGCCGTTGATTTGCCGAAGCTTGATAAGGTCAAGTCCGCAAACCACAAACAGGTTCTCATCGTGGGCGATGTTGTCAGCGAAGCGAAGATTTCCGACCCGCAGTTGGAAACGGCCCTTCGAGAACTCTCGGGCAAGCTTCAAGAAAATGAGTTGATGCGACAGCGGTTCGTATTTGTCGGGATGACCACCAAGGCGGCCAAGGCCGCCAGTGACGCGGCGGGAGCCGGTGAGGCATGGGAGTTTACAGACCCGCTTTCTGATAACCCGGGCACTTCAAAGATCAAGTATGACCCCTCCTCAATCTATACTCTTACGGGTCGTTTCCGCCGCGAGACAAGCATGGCTGAGTCCATCGCCAGTTATTCCCTGTTTGTGGAAGTCTCACAAGCCAGTAGTCGAGAGACGGTCAAGACCTACACCCTGAAGGACAAGTATCACTTTCATCCCTACCTCGGAAAATGGATCACTGACGCCGAGAACGAGCGGCTTCGCCAGAAGTTTGACGCGAGGGATAAATGAGCCACGGCGGCCGGTCTGGTGTTTTCCCTGACCGGCCGTCGTTCATTCACCCGGACTCCTGGTCCGGCGGAGCAACGCGATGAACATGTCAGCCAGAGTCCGAGTTCGATTTGCAGCCTGGGTTGGAGCCGCGATGCTCGTAACATTGGCGTGGGGGTGTCAAGAGGACACGATCCGAGGACCGCGAACGGCCGCTCCAGACGCGGTTCCGTTAGAGGGCTATCCGAATGTGTTGCTGCGGGATGGTTTGAGCCGGCAGTTGGTGATGCTGGGGCGGCCGGACATTAAGCAACCGACACCGTCGACGCCGATGAGTGTGCGGGTTCGGCTTCGGTCAACTGCGAGCGAAACGGTGATGATTCGATATCGCTTTCGCTTTTATGGCGTGGACCGCCAAGTGCTTACCCAAGACCCGGTTTGGTACACGGTTGAAGTTCCGGCGACACACGACCGGACCTTTGAAGCCCAAGCGATTCAGATGACGGCGGCGGATTGGGAGCTCGAAGTAGCCTATCCGTGATCTTGGCCGGTTTAAACGTCGTCTTTGGCCACGCCTTTCTAACTTTGGTCTTTCTAAGGCTGCACATGCGTTATATTTGCACAGTATTGGCGGGCACGATCATGGCGGCGGTGGCTAGTCTGGCTACGCCGGCGGTTGCACAAAACCTGCGGGAGCCGAATGTCGGCGCAGACCTGTTTTTTGTGAATGATGAACTGCTTAAAAGCGCCAAGGATGCGTACCAGAAGGACGGCGCGCCATCGGCGGAAGTTTGGTGTACGGTGCAGGAGAAGGATGGGACACTTAGTACAAACCAAGTCACCGCGCTGCTTGAGTCAGACATTAACAACTGGCTGATCAAAGCCAGCATTAGGATTCTTGGTGTTGCCGACAGAGGTCAGGAGCTTCGACAACTCGGGGCGATCAACCTCGCTGCGCCTGATGCCCTTGCCAATGCGCTGAAACGCCGGAATAAGGGAAAGCTGGCCTTTGTGGTTGCGCTATTTCCATCGGTCGATCCGGATCGACTGGGATACGAAGTGCGGGTGCAACTACTCGATCTACGTGAGGGCTTGCCGCTCTACGACAAATCAACCCCACTGCTTCGGGTACAAGACGCGGAAGTCAGGCGCAAGCTGTCGGCAAGCGTCTGCCGAAACACGCTGGATGCGTATGCGAAGTTCGTCAATGCGCGTCCGGCGGAGAGAGTCTTCCAAGTGTTGCTTGTTGGCCTCGAAAACCGAGAGCAAGCCCGCGCTGTTACGAAGCGGCTCGCTGATAATGGCGTAGTGATGAACAAAGAAGTGGAGGTTGAGTTTGATGCGGGAACGTCTCAGTGCGACTTTGAAGTAACGACCGAGCGTACGAAGGAGCAGTTGATTGAAGGGATTGCCGCAGCGCTCAATGCGGAGGGCATTGCTCATGAAGTAGTAGCCGACGGGGGCAACAAGTTGACGGTTTCCGCGGGCAATCTGGTGGGTATTTCTCGGCAGTTGATGAGGGATTTCTCGTCGCGATACCTCGCGGACGGAAGGCCCGATTTACGGCTGCTGGTTGGCCTGATTCAGAACGGGGAGCCGAACAAAGTGCAAGTGAACGATGACCGCGGCGTTGGGCCGGGATTGAAGAGCAGCATCGTGGCGGAGCTCGGCAAGAACAGAGACCTCCAGTATCGTGACGAGTTCGCGCAAGGTGCGGTTTTAGAGGGCATCGTCAACCAGCTTCAAGAGAACAACGAACCGGCGCTTGCCGCGGCCCTTACGCAACAGTACGGGCGCACCGGCTTGGCATTGCTCGTCGGTCTTCAACCGCTCAATCCCCAGGCGGCACAAGGTGCCGCGGCCAAGCTCTTTGTTCGGCTGGTCGATCTTCGGCGCGAGGGGAAAGTGCTGGCGCAGTTTGCCGAGGACTGGCCGGCAGCGCGTGGATTTGCCCAGAAACAGCTCGATCAACAGGCGCGGGCCTTGTTATCAAGGGTGCTTAAGAACTATATCGATCCTTCGGTCACGGCCGAGGTGGTTCTGGTTCAGATGGTCGGCCTGGAGCAAGAGGACGGGTTGGCCGATGCGATTGCCGGTGTCATTGAGACTCAGGTCCAAGGTGTCGCCGGGCGCGTAACTGTCGAACTGCCTCGCCCCGCGGCCGGAGGAGAGACGGTCACGACATTTCGGCTTCCATTTACAGGCGATGCCCGGCAGCTTCGTGAAGAGCTCCGGCGTGTACTGCGTTCGCCGATTGGGATCCCGTGCCGCTTTTACGCGGGAACGGGTTCAACACAGCTGGTGCGGGTGGGCAGGGCGTTAGAAGTTCCGCCGTGGGTTGCCTTGACGGATCAAGCACGTCCGGGCGACGATGAGTTTGTCAAACAGTTGGGCTCGACGCTGGCGGCGATGGGCAGGCCGAAGTTTGGTGTGGTCGTACTCGAGGATGGGGCGGTTAGCGCGTGGCGGCTGAACGCCTTGCAGCCGATGGTGGAAACGGAGCTCCGCGGGGCTGGCTGTGATGTGGTGTCGTCTAAGTTGCTCGAGCAACTTCGGCTGGCGATGGTGCAGCAGCATGGCCAGTTTCACATCAGCGACGGGCTTGCTCAATCCATGGCGTTTGGCAACGTGGTGGATTGTGTGTTGCTGCTCCGGCCGACTGGGAGTGGGTCGGCGGTGGCAGAACTGATCGATGTGCGCAATGGCCGCTTATTTGGAGCGGTCGCGTTGCCTTCGGGGGAGATGAGCCAGATCAAGGTGCTGCGGCTGAATGTTGACGATCCCACCCACGTGGGCCGCTATGTCGCGGGGTCGGCCATGACGTTCTTGATACGCCAAGCGGGTGTTCCAAACATCACTGAGGTGGTTTTGAAGAACGCAAGGTCGGCGGCGGACTTAGACTCGATTGCCGAACTGCTGTTGTCGCTTCCCAACGTGGTTGGGGCAAATCAGCGTTCGTTTGCGTATGGTGTGGGTCGGTTGATGTTGGCATATAACGGGCCGTTTGACGTAATCGCGGGGAGGATTAATCGTGATTCGCAAACACTTACGTTTCCCGTTCGCGTGGAGCGCTCGAGTTCCGGTTTAGTCGAGCTGTTCGTCAAAGAGCGGGCCGTGTTTGTTCCGCGGCCGCCGCCACCCGCGGGCCATCCCGGGCACGTTGCGCCTGCACCTGTACCTGGACTTGGCCCAGCAAGCGGCCCACCCGCATCCGCACCGCCGTCTACACCCGCCCCTGCACCGGCCGGGCAGCCATCCAAGCCGCCTGGATCGGCCTCGCCACCGCCGCCTGGATCGGGGAATATCGTCTTAATCTCCCCTTCAGGCTCGGCGTCGCTTTCAGCGGCTTGGATCGACCCGGCGCAGCAGGCGTTACCGGCTGCGGCGCCGGTTGTTGGAAACAACTATGCGTTGATTGTCGCGGTTGATACGTTTGAAAAACAGAAACCGTTGAACGCCTCGAAAGATGCGGCCAAACTTTTCGTCACACTCAAGCAGTACTGCGGGTTTAAGGACGATAATGTCATCCTGCTGGCCAATGGGTTCAAAGATAATTTTGCCGCGCCGACCGGGCGGAACGTTCTGAGCGGCATCGACAAGATCAGCCGCGCGGCTGGGCCGGACGATACGATTCTGATCCTGTTCAGCACGCATGGGACCGTTGATGCGAAGAACGAAACCTCGCTGGTTCCAAGCGATGAGTCTAAAGGGCTCATTTCGGTCGCTGACATCCGTGCGAAGTTGAGCGGTTCCCGGGCCAGAACTTCGGTACTCATTCTCGACGCGTGTCAGTCTGCGGGTCGCTTTGACAAGGTAACAACGTCGCCGGGATCGCTGGCTGCTGGGAGCCACCGTGATGGGGCGGGTCTTATCACCCTGGCGGGCTGCCGCGCGGACGAATCGTCGTTTGAAAGCTCGGCGGTCAACGGCGGTATCTTTACGCACTTCTTGTGCAAAGGCCTGCAAGGCGCAGCGGACCAGTGGGAGAAGGGAAACAAGGATAGCGAGGTGAGCCTTTCAGAGCTTTACCTCTACACTCACCGACAGGTACAACAGTTCGCCGCCTCCCTTAAGGATGAACACGGCAAGCCGCTCAACCAGAACCCGACGAAGCTGGGCATCGAGACCGGGGACATTGTCTTGGTGCGGCGGAAAGCGAACTGACGGCGAGGGGTTGGGTGGTCGGCGGAGGTGTTTAGGCTTTGGCTGGCTTACCGGGCTGCGAATCGCCTTAAGGATCCTCAATAATAGTCAGGTCGTGATTCAAGAGTTTGGCATAGAGCAGGTGCAGTTTTCTTTGAACCGTCCGATCTGATAAACCGACTTTTTCTGAAATTTGCCGGTTGGAGAGCCCTGAAATCTTCATACTCAAAATCTTCTTAAAAACAGGTTTGGAATGAAGCTGTGCTAGGAGCCACTCAATCTCGTCGATAAACATGAGTGATTCGGCTGGCGACGCTGCGCCGGGATCTGGGATTCGGTCGAGAGGGTTCGGGGCACTATCGGATTCGATGGCTTGGCCCTGTTCGCGCCGCACATCGCAGCGCTTGGCGGTTTCTCCACGGGCGGCGGATATCGCTTTGTTTCTTGTGATGGTTGTGAGGAGTTTGAGGAGATCGTCGCGGTCGTCGATCACAAACTGTCCGTTGGAAAAGCGACGGCAAAATGACGCGTAGGCGTCTTGGGCCACATCGTCGGCTTCGACACGCTGACGGACGCGGGCGGACAGTTGTTTATGGACGAGGGCCAAGAGTGTGGATTCGTAGCGGTCCCAGATCTTGACCCTGGCGGGTTCGTGTTGTGTTTGATCTCCGCGGAGGGCGTGGATCATCAGCGTTACGGAGTGGTTCTGGTTCATTGCTCGTGACTCGTGTTTCATTTTGAACTCTTGGGGCGGGCACGCTTAGAACGGGATTGTGTTCGGCCACGAGGCGTTTCGTGGCGCCGATAACATCATAGCCTAGGCGTAAAAAGAACTTTTTGAGATAGACGATTGAAGAGGGATTGGGCTTTGTCGGCCTCTGGTCCATATCGCGATAGGAAAGATATGTTGTACAATGGATTTACGTTGCGCGAACTCGACGACCTTCAGTTGATTGATCGCGTCGCCGACGAGTTCGAATCGGCCTGGCTGGAGGGGGAGAGGCCAAGCATGGCTTGGCATGTTGGGCGCGTGCCGATCGCCAAGCGAACGAAGGTTGTCAGTGAGTTGACGCTGATCGACATCGACTATCGCCAACGTCGCGGGGAGACTCCGACTTTCCTGGAGTACCAGCGGGAGTTCCCAGACTGCTTTGGCAATGCCGATCTGGCGGATAAGGCTGAACGGCAGCCCGAGAAAGATGGGTCTGGGAATCCGGCGGCTGGCGGCCAGACAGAGTTTCAACGGATCGGACGGTACGTTGTGCTTTCGAGATTGCCCTCCGATGGGCAGGCCGACGTTTTGCTGGCCGTTCATCCACTGGGGATTCAGGTAGTGCTCAAGTTTCTTCGCGACGATCTTCCTCAAGAGCAGGAGGCGCTGATCGTGGACGAGGCTCGGGTACTGGCCAATCTGCGGCACCCGCGCATTGCCCATGTCCTTGACCTTGATTGCCACGAAGGCCGCGCCTTTGCGGTCATTGGCTACATTCACGGGCAGACGCTGGACCAATACTCGCAGCAGCGGAAGTTGAGCCACGGAGAGATTGCGCGCCTGATGGCGGATTTGGCACGGATCCTGGCCGTTGCCCACCGCGCGGGGGTTGCCCACCTTGATCTCAAACCGCGAAACGTCATCATCGATCGCGAGGGAGCTGCGCATTTGATTGACTTTGGTGCCGCTCGGATATTCAACTCGATGCGGGATGACTCTGGAAGTGGCGACTTCCTGGTGGGCTCGGCGCCGTTTATGTCGCCCGAACAAGCTCAGGGTCGGCTTAAAGCGGTGAACGCACGATCTGACATCTTCGGCCTTGGGGCGCTGCTGTACTACTTGCTGGCTGGCCACGCGCCGTTTGCCGGCGCGGATGCGGCGGAGGCTCTTTCCAAAGCCAAAGCCGGGCGTTATACTCCCCTTTCATTGAGTGTTCCGAGTTCGTTACGAAAAGTATGCGCTCTTGCGATGGATGAGAGTCCTGACCTTCGCCAGGCCGATGCTGAGAGCCTTGCAGGTCAGTTGGAGGCGTGCGCCGTCCCACCCACCAATCGCCGGCGGACTTTGCTGCTCGCTGGTGGAATGTTGGCGGTCGGGCTGGCCGTTTCGGTCGCCGTGATGAGCATTGTTGGTGACGCGGGAACGATTCGAGCAGATCCGCAACTTTCGATTAAGTACCAGCTCGATGGGCGGTGGACAGCCATTGAAGAAGTCGGGACGCACTATCTGCTCGCACCGCTGCGTTTGGAAGCCGACATTCCGCCGGGTCAATGGGCCGCGCTGTTTCAGTTGGAGGCAACCGGGTTTTCGCAGTTGCCCGGGGGCCGGGACGCGGGTAACGCGGACCGTCGCCTCACATATCCAGCGATCGGGGCGGTTCAAGTGGAAGGCCCGACTGGAAATCGAACCGTTCTGTGTTTGACGTCCGCGGCCGGGGCTCCTGGCGAAGCGGAGCTGAGATTGCTGCTTGAAGGAACGACATGGCCGACTGCGATTCTTCCGGACGGGATGGTGGTCACTGCCACGGGCAAGGCTGTAGAAACGTTGTATGCGCAGCGGTCTAAGTCGCTTCGTGTGATCGAAGACACAGCTGCGGACACGCCGGCGCGGGTATTTTTAGACATTGTGAGGCGGAACGCGGTAAAGAGGGGATTTGGCTTCGCGGCGGTTACTGTTGGATTTCGAGCCGAGAAAGTGGATCCTCATAGTACCGAAAACAAACCAAACTGAAAAATATGGAGATGGGATGTCGGCGGGAGGCGTCTGCGTGCGATCGAGAGGTGTCAACCCGTCCGCCTCACAAAGTGTGATGCGGGGGCGGACACGGGGCCTGACGGATTCAGGCTGATTGCCCCCTAAGGGGCAGAAAGTGAAGTGCTTTATGACGAATCGCAACGCTCTGGTTTCTGTGTTGGCCGCCGCCGCTTCGATCGCGGGTTTGGGTCTGTCGGGTCAATCTGCCCGCGCGGGTGTGATTGACAGCATTGTGTCAAAACTCGTGGATTCTGCGGCGAAGGATGCCGTTGAGGGCGGTTCGCGGGCCATCGGCAATATCGTCAACCCGGGCGGCAACATTATCGACGGCAACGTCGTCGTGGTCGCAGAATCGAAAACCGGCACAATCGTTGCTATCGCTTCGATCGTCAACGTTGGCAGCGTAACGATCAGCAAGTCGGAGATTCACGGTAATGTCGACATCACGCTCAAGGCCGAAACCAAGTCGATCACGGCCATCGCGAGCGTAGTTGATGTTGCGTCGGTTCAAATCTCCGGCGGCAGCAAGATCGGCAAGAATCTCAAAGTCGATCTAAATGCGAAGACCGGGGACATCGTCGCCATCGGCTCTCAGGTCGGGGTTGCGAGCCTTTCAATCACCGGTACGACGATTGGTGGTGGCGTGGATGTGAGGTCCCACGTTGAGACCGGCTCAATCACCGCAATCGGTAGTTCGGTCAACGTCGGTAATATCCGGTTCTGAAGCGAGCACGGAAGATCTCGCACGCTACGTCAAACAGGCGTCGGCTAACGCCGACTCCCACTCATAAAGCACAATCGCCGGGCGTAAGCTCGGCGATTGTTATTTCAGGGCCTATTCGCTCGACGAATAAATTTGGAGGGCGTGCAACCAAACGGACACCGTGCGATTAATTATAGCATTGGGTGTCGCGGCCTCCGTTCCGGCTGCGATCGTGAAGTGTCGGCCCGATTGCTTCGCGAAACGTGAAGCCGGGTTAGACTCGGGGCCTGGCAGAATCAGGCTGATTGCCCTACGCTGGGCAGAAAGTGAAGTGCCTCATGGTGAATCGCAACTCTCTGATCGCCGTTCTGGCTGGCATTGGCTTGATCTCGCCGCTTGATTCGATCGTCTCGGCCTCTGTCCCCCGAGACGCGGCTTCATCCTTTGATGCGTCGCTGGCAGCGGCACGAGCCAGGGCAGGCGACACGTATGTTAACGGAACAATGAATGTGCTCGTCGAACCGTCACGGGTAATTTCCAAGCCCGTTGCGGTGGGGGGCATCGCTTCGGCCGTTCCCGTTACGGTCGTTGACGCACGGGCGGCGGTAACCCAGGTGAACGTTGTGGTTCAGTCTAGCGCTCGATTGGTCGTAGACCGGCCCACGACTGTCGGACAAACTGTGGAGATTGTCCCCGTGATGACCAAGCGTGAGTTTTCGCGCTCAACTTCTTGGCTGCCGTTTGGCGGTGTGGTCATTCCCAATCAGAACGGCTTGCGGGCCATCAAAGTCGTTCGGTTCATGAACTTGTCGGATGTCGTTGTCCGCTGATAGAGTTGATACCGTTGAACTTGCCAGTACTCGGCCGGATCCGCCGCGAAGGGACAAAGGACGAATCCCGTAGTTGGAAATATAGCAGTTTCGGCTTTTTGACCCAAATCGTTTCGTTCGTGCTTCATTTAGGAGTTTTTGTGAATATTTCAGCAATCACTTGTTTTCTCTTGATCGTTCCGATGCTGATATTGAATAGCGGGTGTGCGCCTGCATCGTCCCGCGCCACCGAAGAACAGTTGCCACGTTTGGAACCCCGGGTACTCGGCGCGACTACCACGACTGACGCGTTGGCAAAGCTCGCTCGGATAAGGGAGAAAGGTAAGAACAACCTTCTGTTTTCGCTTACCTTTGTGGAGCCGCCGCCGAAAGAACTGATGCCCTCGTGGACGTCCCTCGACCAGGCGTTCTCGCAGGTTGCCGGCAGCGTAATTACCTACCTGCCGATGGATTACTTCAACACAATCCGGAATCCAACCCCACTTCCAACGGATAGTTCAGCGACTATGACCACGGGCGAGAAGGAAATCTTGGTAACCAACTCGGCCGGGGAGCTCGTTAGTAATACATTGGCATCCACCCTGCGGACCTGGAAAGCAGCTGAAAATTCTGATGGCTCTGAGGCTCGTTACCTCCGCCTTCGGATGGCCCTCGCCTTTGATCGAGACATTAAGACGTCGAATAAGGGCATCATTTTGCGAGCACTTGCCAAGGTTGGCACGGAGCAAATTGAACCTCAGATCGACATCTCTAATGAGAGTTATACCGGTCGGATCACCGTCAAGCTTGGGTATGTTGTAGAGACCGGGAGCATCGGCCCGCACGCTGTAACTGTTACCGCGGATGTAGCTCGGCTTGGGGCGGAAGATCGCTTTGGCTTGATCATTTCTTCAAACGGTGGGCAGTACTACGACAAGGCAACGGTGTCCCATGGGTTGGCTGCGGCCGTTGATGAGGCGGTCGGGCACGCCGTATTTGTCCTGCTTTGCAAGGTAATGGGGCTGAATTACGAGCAGTTCCTTGCATCCACCGGGAATGGTGGCGCCTCGCTGCAACTAGCTACCTTGGGGCGTACGGAGCCAGGAAACACGAGCAGTTCAACGACCTATCGGATTATTTCTGGCGGTTCCCACAATTTCTCGTCAGGGGACACGTGGGTTGTTCGTCGCGTCGAGGGGAACTCAGTTATTCTGGAGGTTGATTCAGAAAAAGACCCTGCTTCAAAGACCCAAAAGCGACTGCATGTTGGCGACTTTATTCGTATTCGTGACGAGTCGCTACGCGAGGACCGGTGGGTGGAGTTGCTGGACATCAAGTTTGGTACAACGGCGGAGTTTCGTGAAACGGTTATGGCCCCCTCCAATGCTCGCTAATTCAGATGGCGATCGTCGTTGAGCGGGTGATGAGGAGGGTTGTCGTGGCCGGCGGATACGCGGTGGTTTAATGGGCAGGCGGTCCGGCCGGCGCGGACGATGACGATGGTGGTGACCGCCTACTCGCCGGACGCTCGCAGTTGTGGAGATTCGGCGGATGGGATCACTGCGAGCCTGCATCATGTGGAGACGAATGCGGGCAAGATGGTGGCGGCGGACCCACGGGTGCTGGCGCTTGGGTCGATGATTAGTGTGCCCGGCTATGACAAGGGGCAGAT
>Ga0163144_10024514_pt1 | contig 11833 bp, 10 predicted proteins | sample OliLak19BULKMAT1_FD_123175 | JGI IMG/M metagenome (GOLD analysis project Ga0163144, IMG submission 123175) | Freshwater microbial mat bacterial communities from Lake Vanda, McMurdo Dry Valleys, Antarctica - Oligotrophic Lake LV.19.BULKMAT1 | ecosystem: Environmental > Aquatic > Freshwater >... | reverse complement strand
CTCGAACCGTGTTGACGCCTGTCTAGAATTGATCACTTTCCCCACAATGCGCCGATCCAGAATTGACCAGCATATCGGTTCGCGGAAGACCGCCAGTCCTGGCTTAGCAGTCCGTTGTTCCTGATCAGCTTTCAACCGGCACTGGTGGTCAATTCGAGGCCGGCGTCAACAGGGCGTAGCAAAAAAGTGACTGTTCATCAATTGAATACTTCGGTCTGCGGAAATCGATGCGGATCAGGGATGGTATGAGGTTCAAAAAAGGGCGGCGTAAGATTGCTGGCGGGCGGATCAAAAGACCGAGCGTAGACACATTCCCACCAGTGCTATTCTTTTTACGGTAGCCTACGGTGAACGGTACCGCAGTTGCCTGGGTATGGCGAGAATCGACCCTGAGCCGACGTAGCGATTGTTCCACTGAACTACTGCTTTTCGGCCACTCCGGTCATTCACGGTTCGCCGATATCTTGGGCAACATGGCGGTTTTGAACGGCCGGTTCCGAAAAAAACCGAACCGGCGGTATCGGCCAGAAGCGGGCGCTCAAGAGACTGCGAATGGCCACCGAGCTTATGCCTTTCCTACTAATCGACTGGGTGGTCGGTGGGCCAGCGCTGCAATATGCTCGCGCCGCGCTTGCACGGTCACCGCTTTCGGCGCAACGTCTCCTTACATATTGAATAAAACCCTTTTTATCTGTTCACGCCGCAAAGGGGGAGAGAACATCTCAATGAAGTCATATACGTAAGGTTTTAAATAAGTGCCTTTTCGCAAGCCTATGTTGATCAAATTAGGCTCGAAAAGATGGTTTGCATCTATTGCTTGCAAATATTTATCTTCCCGAGCATTAAATGCAAGTGAGGCCACTATAGCGACACCCAGTCCTAGCCTTACGTAAGTTTTCATGACATCAACGTCGGTAGCGCTGAGTACAATGTTCGGCACTAACCGCTTTCGGGCGAAAGCCTCTTCTACGCGACGGTATACAGAAAATGAGGCGTTATAGGTGATCAGTGGATACTTTGCCAATTGTTCAAGGGTTGGTTTTGTTATCCGCTTCAAGGGGTGGCCCTGCGGTACAAGCAAGATTCTTGAATGTTTATGGCAAGGAAATAATGCCAAATCCGGGATCAACTTATTTGTTTCCGAGGTAATTGCAATGTCTGCCTGCCCCTGACTCACCCAGTCCGTAATTTGATCAGGGCCACCTTGCAAAAGAACGAGCCTAACCTTGGGATGTTACGTCATGAACTCCCTGACAACTTGGGGGAGAGAGTATCTGGCTTGTGCATGAGAAGCAGCGATCGTAAGACTGCCTGTCTGCTGTAGCGAATCAGCTTGACCGATCTGCCCGATGCTTTCGATTTCGCGAATGGCTCGCCGTGCTGATTGCAACGCCTCATTGCCGGCATCCGTTAGCGCAAGAATTTTCTTTTTTGATCGTACGAATATGCCAATTCCCAGTTCTTGCTCAAGCGCTTGAAGCTGCCGGCTAACATTAGGTTGCGTCGTGTGCATTACACGCGCCGCCTTGGATACATTGAGCTTGCAGTCAACAACTTGGCAAAGTAGTTGTAATTGGCGAAGCTTCATAAGGTATGCCTATTAAGCATTTAGAATATCTAATTATAGTATTAGAGCGCATATAAATTGATGCGTATAGTCTTTGAAGAAGTGACCTTTTTTGGGTCTCCTTATGAGAGAGATATGAATGCAATAACTGTAACGCCTGTGGGCTATGCTCTCGGTGCAGCAATAACGGGGGTTAACCTAACCAAGCCACTGAATGCATCGAACAAAGAACAGATCTGCGAGGCATGGCAGAAGCACTTGGTGCTCGTGTTTCCCGACCAACAATTGAGCCCCGAGCAGATGCTCGAATTTACCTCATCGTTCGGAAAACTCGATCCGAACGATGCTGCGCCCTATTACAGGGATCCAACCCATACTGAAATTCTGATAGTCACAAACAAGCCCCTGTATGGGAAGCCATCAGAAACAGCTACGGCAGGAACTAGCTGGCATTCTGATCGTACCTATACGTTGCGGCCTACCAAAGCCTCGTTTCTCCTTTGCAAGGAGAAACCTCCGGTCGGTGGCGATACAATCTTTACGAACATGTACTTGGCTTATGAAACGTTGAGCCGGCCTTTCCAGGAATTTCTGGATAAACTTGAGGCCATACACGACGTATCTCTGGTCAAGGGTCTCGATAAACGAGATCCCGAAAAAGTAGCAGCCATGAAAAAGCTGAATCCGCCTGTAATGCATAAGGTGGTTCAGACGCACCCGGAAACGGGGCGGAAGAGCCTTTTTGTTGGCCAGAGAATTCGGTCTTTCGTTGGAATGACCGATGCGGAAAGCGCGCCTATTCTAGCTTTTCTCAACCAGCACGCGATCTCCCTTGAGTTTACCTACCGCCACAACTGGAGTCTGAACGATCTCCTGATGTGGGATAACCGCTGCACTATGCACATTGCGGTGCCGAATTACGACAAATCAAGAATTCGCTATATGCTACGTACTGCATTGTTGGGTGATGAGATTGGCCGTCGCTTTGAAGAAGCCGTAAAGACTGAAGTATCTATAGAAAAGGAAATTGCCGCAGTATCCTAGTCTTAATCTATGTGAACAATCCGCAACCAGAACTATGGAAACACCGAAAAGCGGAAATAAAGGAGGAGATATGAACTATCTAGTCGGCATTGCAACCGCACTTGCGTTGACAGGTTCAATATTCCAAGCGAATGCACAACAGTATCCATCCAAACCGGTACGTATCATCGTTCCCTTTTCACCCGGCGGGGGGACTGACTTTATTGCGCGTATGCTCGCAATCAAGCTCTCCTCGAATCTTGGTAAACAATTCATCGTAGAAAATCGGGTTGGAGCGGGAAGCACGATAGGAACGGAGTTTGCACTAAAGTCGCCTCCTGATGGGTATACGCTGCTACTCACCTCGGGTAGTTACACAGTTGCATCCAGCCTATACAAGCTGCGTTATGACCCTATAAAAGATATGACTCCGATCATTCAACCGGATGACGGACCGTTCGTTATGGCAACTCACCCATCCTTGCCTGCAAAAACCGTTAAACAATTCGTTGCGCTAGCAAAAAGTAATCCGGGCGCTATCAATTATGCAAGCAGTGGGCAGGGAAGCATTTCGCATTTATCTACCGAGCTTTTCTCCATGGTTTCTGGAATTCGTCTGACGCACGTGCCATATAAAGGCACCGGATTGTCTGTAGCGGACACCATCGCCGGACACAATCAATTCCTATTGGCGGCAATTGCGAGTGCTGTTCCGCACGTCAAATCTGGACGACTCAGGGCAATATCTGTTACCTCGGCCGAGAGAAACTCAGCGCTGTCTGATGTTCCTACAGTGAAAGAGTCAGGGTATGAATACGAAGTCAGCAACTGGCATGGGTTGATGGGGCCCCAAGGAATGCCCTCCTCGGTAGTCGACCAACTAAATAGTGAAATTAACAAGATCATCAAAGATCCCGAGTTTGCACAGCGAATTGCAACCGATGGCCTGGTGCCGGTCGGAGGAACACCAGAGCGACTTCTCAAGCTGCTGAAAGATGAAATTTTGAATTGGGAAAAAGTAGTTCAGCGAGCAGGAATAAAACTACAGTAGCAATTCGATTAAAAATTGGTGACTGTTTATATAACCACATGACAAGCCGGAAATTGATTAAAGCGGAAGTTTTCAGGGATTAACGTTTAAGACGAAAAATCATCAAAGCTGAACCAGAGATTCATAACTTGGAGAGTCAACCTTATGCACGAAGGAAACTCGAAGACTGTCTCACTTATCAATCCGGTAGGGCAGACCCAAACAGGACAAACGCCACTGGCTGTACGCCTTAGCACGTTGAGCAATAAGCGCGTTGGCCTAATCAACACGGGTAAGCCAAGTATCGAGCATTTTCTCGATCACTTGGAGGCGTTGATTAAAGCTGATTACTCGGGCGTCTCCATTGTTAAGGTCAGGAAAGACTTCACTTCCGCAAAACCAATTGCACACGAGCTCGACGGCGAGATTGATGCTGCCATCAGCGCGTGGGGTGACTGAGGGGGCTGCGCGTCGTGGAGTGTCCACGACTCGGAGCATTTCGAACGGCGCGGTGTGCCTAGCTCGACTGTCATCACAACGGCCTTCTTGGGCCACGCAAAAGCTGCGGCCAAGCATCTGCATATCGCCGATTTGCCAATAGTGGTTGCACCGCACCCGCTATACGATCTCGAACCAGCTGAGTTGCGTGAACTTGCGAAATTCGCCTACCCGATGATCATTGAGCAGATCACGACCCAAGGCAGGTTCGTCAGTATCAAACGCGTAGACTACGAGCGGCCAGCGGGCCGAAATCTGGGTCAAAACAAGACCGAACCGACTGGAGCGGCCGTATGAGTGTAGTGCAGCCACAACAGCCGATTATTGAACTGGATGATTCGTGGGAGACTATAAACGACTGGTTTCTCGAGCACGATCTCACCGATGGCCTCCCCATTGTTCCGCCTACCGAGGCACGTGTAAAAGCCATGACCGATTACGTGGCTCACGAGCTGGGGTGGGGGCCGGCTGACATCATTTCGACGCTGGAGCCCAAACGCGGTATAGCAACTGTGGAAAAGATTGCCAGCAATGCTGTGATGGCTGGATGCAAACCGGCTTACATGCCGGTCCTCATTACTTGTGTGCAGGCGATCGGCAATCCGAGGTTTAATCTCTATGCGGTACAGACGTCTACGCACAACACATCCGCACTTCCGGTTGTTAACGGTCCGGCACGGAGGGCGATAGATCTCAATTGGGGATACAACACAACCGGGAGTCGATGGCACAGCACTGCCACTATTGGGCGGGCGCTACGCCTCATTATGTCGAATATTGGTGGAACGCCCGGGGCAATTAACATTCATACGCAAGGCCATATTGCCCGCTACAACGTCTGTATTGCTGAGAACGAGGAGGAGAGCCCGTGGGAGCCAATCCACGTCGAGCGTGGGTATCCTCCAGAGGTGAGTACGGTTACTGTTTTCCCCGCATGTCCTGCCGCAATGATCGACGAACGGGGCGCAAGTCATAACGCGAAAGACCTTTTACGCACATTTGCTTTGTCGATACCCTACATTGGCAACCGCAACACCTCTGGTGAGGGTCAGCCGCTCATCATTCTTTGTCCACAGCATGCGGCCATGTTCGCTGACGGTGGCTATTCAAAGGCGGATGTGAAGCGCTTCATTTGGGAGCGTGGTCGCCTACGCTTCGGCGATATTCCGGCGGGCATACGTGGCAGCCTCAGCCAGACAAATCTCAAGTTCTACGCCGACGTAGATCCTGACTACGGGATCCCGATCGCTGGTAAGCCAGAAGATATCGCTATCGTCGTCATGGGTGGCAAGGGTACTCACAGCCTGTCTGTTCAGACCATACTTGGCGCAGAAAACATCACTGTGCCAATTAAATGTAAAGACGGCTCCTTATGGATATCGTCATCGTGACTGTTGAGCCTGTCCAGGCACATAAGCCGGGATCATAGGGCTGTCTCTTGCTTTGTATTGAGGAGATTGATGCCACTCAACAACTTTACATATTAAGAACGGTTATTGAAGGGAAAATAGTCATTCCCGTCTAAAGTCTGAAGCAGAAATAACTTGTAGATAATCCTTATTGGAGTGATCTAGTCGTATGAAATATGAAATTGGTAAGCCTTATACCTTGATTGCACATCATGCGAACCACCGATCGTTTAATTACATGCATAAGGACGGCTTGCCACAAAAGCTTGGATTTCGTGGCCCCTTCGTGCTGGGCGTTGCCAATTATGGCAACATGACCCGCGCGGTGGTATCGCAACTCGGTGAAACATGGTTGGCTCAGGCCATGATCGAAGCCAGGTTTCTTAAGCCAGTTTGTGAAGGTGATCGCCTACGTATCGAGACGTTACCTATTCATAAGGACGAGGCAACACAGGCATTTGAAACTACTGCATACAACGAAACAGTGGGCGACGAAATCTGTGCTTCTATGCAAACGTGGGTCCCGAATCCGTTTCCAGAAATCGATGCCAATGCCAAACTTCTTCCAAATGAGTGGTCAGGCCTAGTCACGCAAAGACGAACGTGGGATAACATAATTGTTGGTCAAGCTTACCGTTCACTGCAGGTTACCTTGACCAAAGAAGATAATGCCTACTGGAAAGGTATTCTCGAAGATGACTTGCCGATCTATGAGCAAGGTGAGTGTCCCCCAGTTCATCCATCGCAAATACTGCGCCTTGTTCAACTAGGTTACAACAACCAGTTCATCGGGGACAACGCAGTGCACAGTTCTACGAAGGCCGTAATCCGAAGGATGTTACGCGCGGGAGATTCTGTTCATATTTTGACCGTGCCGATCAAAAAATGGGAAAAAAAACAGAACCACTGGCTTACGATTTACTGTGCAGTTCGTTTGCGTGATGAGGTGTGTGTCGAGATTTATCACACTCAAATCATCAAGCTTCGTGGCGCAGAGTCAGTCTTGGGTAGAGTCGCCTAGTATGTTCGGAATACAGTTTTTCCATCCCCTTCTTTTTCCAATGCGCGGGGAGGAGGCGATCTCTTGGCCCCCGAAGCTATGGTATTACCCTGTCCTTCATTCGCACGAATAGCCATTCTCAAGAAAGCCAAACTATGCTTGGCCGTGATTTCACTCGCATGTTCAGCCCGCGCGGTATCGCGATCGTTGGTGCCAATCAGGATATGTCAAAGCCAGGTCGACAAACCGTCCTTGCACTCGAGCGGCATGGATATCGGGGCATGGTCTATCCAGTGAATCCAAAATACGGGGAAATTGGTGGCAAGAAATGTTACCGATCGATTGCAGAAATTGATGGGCCAGTCGATGTTGCAGTCGTGGCATTGCCTGCACAGTATGTGCCCGAGGTCATATTGCAGTGCGCCCAAAAAGGTATTGGATTTGCGGTTGTAGTTGGTGGTGGGTTTCGCGAAGTGGGTCCGGAAGGTGCCGCATTGGAACGCAAAATGCTAGACGAGGCGAAAGCCGGTGGCGTAAGAATTATTGGACCGAATTGTCTTGGTTACAAGAATGTTTACGAGGGAGTCTTCGCGAGTTGGGGAAGTATCACGCGCCCGCCAGATCTCAAGCCTGGACCGGTATCTGCGGTGATTCAGAGTGGCGGTTATGGCAATGGCATGGTCATGCAATGTGCATATGCGGGAATTGGGTTTCGCTATGTCATAGCGAGCGGCAGTGAAAGCGATGTTAAGGCAACTGACCTTATTGAAGCCTTTGTGGATGATCCCAAGACCCGAGTTATCCTCGCTTACCTCGAAGGTGTCCATGATGGGCGTGCTTTCATGTCTGCAGCACGTAGAGCGCTTGCGGCAGGAAAACCGTTGGTTGTAGTAAAGGCTGGTAACACTCGGCAGGGGCAACGAGCGGCGGCATCCCACACTGCAATTATGACCGGATCGTACGATATTTTCCGCGCCGCATTCAAACAGTGCGGCGTGGTAGAAGCGCTCGATATTGGTGACGCTGTTGATATATTGCAATCTCTCGTCGGTGGTCGATTGGCACACGGACGTCGTGTCGCAGTTATGAGTGGCTCAGGGGGCTCGCTCGTGAGTTTTTCAGATGCTGCAGACGACCATGCACTTACTTTGACACCATTAACCGAAGAGACGCGTACGATCTTAAGACAGAATGTGCCTAGTATAGGTTCTGTTGTTAACCCAATTGACCTCACTGGCGGCTACCAGAAAAAAGAGAATGTCGCTCGTTACCAGAACTGTATAGAAGCCGTGCTCGCAGATCCAGGTATTGACCAGCTTGGTTTGTTTCTATCGACTGCTGCAGGTGAGGATCTTGGTCGATCAGCAGGCGCAATTGTTAATGCTAAAAATTCCTCCGCAAAGCCGATTTATATTTTTTCGTCTTTACCGCCTGAGTTGACGGTACAGGGGCGTGAAATTTTTCGTGAAGCTGGAATACCTTTTCTTGGCACCCCGCGGCGTGTCGCGGCTGCCATGGCAAAGGTATCTGACTATAGCTTGGCATATGAGTGTCGTGCCCGCTTAAGTACTGAATATAAACTTGCTAGGGAGGGCCCGCTGCCTGCTATTCCTAACGGCGTAACAACATTAGACGAGCATGCTTCAAAGCAAGTTCTACATAAATTTGGGATCCCTGTAACGTGCGAGGTAATGCTGGATGCTCAATGTAACCAGCTGATCCTGCCAAACGGTCTAACGTTTCCTGTCGCCGTTAAGATAGTTTCCTCAGACATCGCTCATAAGTCTGATATTGGCGGTGTAAAACTGGGCATTGCCAGCAACGCTCAACTTGCATCCGCAATCAAGGAGGTTGTCAATAGTGCGCAGAATGCAATGCCTAGGGCGAAGATTAGTGGCGTGCTCGTATCTGAAATGATCACTGATGGCATTGAGACCATTGTTGGGGTTTTAAATGATCCCATTTTTGGGCCAATTGTAGCGTTCGGACTAGGAGGTGTGTTTGCTGAGACTTTGCGCGACACAACCTATCGCGTTGCGCCCTTCGACATCGAAACAGCTAAAGAGATGATTGGCGAACTTAGAGCATGGCCTATGTTTACAGGAATACGTGGGCAGAAACCCCGTGACGTGGAAGCGCTGGCACAGGTGTTGAAGACGGTTTCAGAATTCGCTTGGCTATTACGGGATCGGATTGAAGAAATGGATATTAATCCTTTGCTAGTTAGGCCCGCGGGATTTGGCGTTGTTGCCGCCGACGCATTGATCGTTTCTCGATAATGTGTATCCAGGCAGACTTTGGCATAAATTCGACTTGGACACTTTTAGCATGATGTCCAAGGACGCTGTGCTGATAGCTATGCGCGAGGAAATCGAAAAAGAATCCGCGCCCGGTGATTGGTTCACCGTTGACCAGATGCTAATTGATAAGTTTGTAGAAATTAGCGGAGAAACCGGATGGCTGCATACTGATCCTGAACGCGCCAGAAAAGAGTCTAAGTTTGCGGGCACGATTGCTCCTGGAAACATGGGGATTGCACTGTTACCTCGCCTGAGTCGTTCAGTCTCCGCATATGGTCGTTACCCACGCAAATTCTCGCTTAACCAAGGGTGGGATCGTATTCGCTTTCTAGCGCCTTTGAGAGTGGACTCTCGCGTCCGCGCGCGATCTCAGTTGCTTGGTGTAGATGAACAATCGGATGGCTCGCTTCGTGTCGAAGTTGAGTTCCGATTAGAAGTGGAAAACCAGGCTAAACCTTGGCTTATCGGTATAAAGGTAGGTCGGTTCTTTTACGAATGACTGACACTTTGATGCGGAAATTACTATAAGTAGCCAAAAGGAGGTTTGAGATGTCGACTGTCAGAATTGCACCGCAGATTATTAGTGTGATTGTGTTTGGTATGCCATTAGTTGTACAAGCACAGTCCGCAGTCTCATCAAGCGATTATCCTAGCAGGCCAATCAGATTGTTAGTTCCATCGCCGCCGGGCGGTAGCAACGATGGTGTTGCGCGTGTCGTAGCTAATGAATTGAATCGTAGCCTTGGCCAGCCTGTCGTTGTTGACAATCGTGCTGGTGCTGGTGGAGTTATCGCGGCCGACTTGGTAGCACGTTCAACTCCCAATGGCTATACGGTACTCTTTGCATACGCTACATTTACTACTGCTCCGTTTTTAAACGCGAAATTACCTTACGACTCAATGAAAGATTTCTTGCCTATCACGGAGATCGCTAATCAACCCCTATTGCTTGCTGTTAACCAAAACGTCCCGGTTAATACGGTTCAGGAGTTAATTGCGCTAGCCAAATCGAAACCAGGGGGCCTTGTTGCTGGCTTCACACAGGTGGGAAGCGCGACTCATCTCACCACGGAGATTTTTAAACAAAACACAGGTACCATAAAAAACATTCTAGCGGTAAGCTATAAGGGAGGCGGTCCCGCTCAGACTGCCTTATTGTCAGGGGAAGCGCAAATCAGTTTTACAACGGTAACGGCGACATTACCCCAAGTGAAGGCGGGGAGGATTAAAGTAATTGCAACCACTGCGCCGGAACGTTTGCCTTACCTGCCTAACGTTCCTACTTTCAAAGAGTCTGGTGTTTCGGGTTTGGAAATCTCTCCATGGCAAGGACTAATGGTGCCTACGGGCACTTCACGCGCGATCGTTAATCGACTTCATTCTGAGGTGGTAAAACTACTTAAGCTTCCTGAAACAAAACAGCGTCTTGCAGGGATTGGATCTGATCCCATCGGCAGTTCACCTGAGGAATTTACCGCTAAAATTATGAGAGAAATGCAGGAATCAGAGAAAATTATCAAAGCGATTGGATTGAAGCCTCAATAGAAATTCGACCCCGAGTTTGTAGTAGTGTAAAAGGATTTTCATCATGCCCGGAAACAGTTTTACTCTACTCGCTTGTGGAGACGTTGGACCTATTCATGAGCCCATTGATGCTTATAGTGCGCATGTTCGTTCCTTACTTCATGCCGCCGACCTTAGATTTGCTCAAGTAGAGCGTGTTTACTCAAATCGCGGTTCACTTCAATTGCATTCAGCGGGTGAGCATAGCCGTTTGAAGCCTGGGATGGCATCAGTATTTGAAGATTGTCGATTCGATGTGGTTTCAGTAGCGAGCAACCATGCGATGGATTGGGGTGATGAAGCCTTGCTCGATACAATTGAACTCTTCAAAAGTAAAGGTATCGTTCCTATCGGAGCTGGCCGTAATCTGGAAGAGGCAACAACGCCTGCATTTGTTGTTAAAAACGGAATTAAAGTGGCTTTCCTCGCTTACTGCTCGGTTCTGCGAGAAGGCTATGCTGCAGGACCTAGCAAAGTCGGTGTTGCACCGCTTCGTGCCCATACGTATTACGAATCTGTGGACTATCAAGCTGGCGTCCCGCCGCGAATCGTCACGGCACCTTTCGAAGAAGATCTCGAAAATATGGTTGCCGACATTCAAACGGCAAAGAAATCCGCCAATGCAGTGGTTGTGTCTATGCATTGGGGTATTCATTTCATTCCACGAATGATCGCTGACTACCAGATAACAACGGCGAAAGCCGCATTCGCTGCCGGTGCTGACCTAATTCTTGGCCATCATGCGCATCTACCTAAAGCAGTAGGTGTTTATGATGGAAAGGTCTGTTTCTATAGTCTTAGCAACTTCATAATGTCTGCACGGGCACGGACGCCGGATAAGGCCGAAATTTTTCAAAAGCGTTACGGAATTACGTTAGATCCTGATTATCCCCATCTGCCCTATGGCGAGGATGCCAAACGAAGCCTTATTGCTAAAGCTGTGTTTAATTCGACAGGACTCGAGAAAGCATCTTTTCTACCAGTCTTGATCGATAAGCAATTGCGGCCAGAACCGTTGCATTTGCACGATCCGAGATTTGCAGATGCTGTGAAGTATATGGAGTGGGCATCGGAATATATGCCACACAAGTTTGTGATAGAAAATGACGAGATCGTAGTTTCCTAACCAGCTTTTCTGTGCCGCGTTGAATGTTGTCGTGTTCAACTTGGAAGAAGGAGTCGAAACGCTCCTTTTTTCCTTACACAATGAATCATGGAAAAGCAGGCTTCCGCTTTCCTGCGCGAGATTCCGGTTAGATTCCGCCGGCCCCTCACCGCTCGACGTTTCGCAAGATCTACGCTTTTGGAGGTCTTTTTCGAACTGTCGTATATGCACAAATACTGGCCCAGGCTGACGCGCTACACCGAACGCGGCGACCTACCCATCGATAACAATCGATGCGAAAACGCGATCCGCCCCTTCGTGGTCGGCCGCAAGGCCTG
>Ga0163144_10024513_pt1 | contig 11833 bp, 10 predicted proteins | sample OliLak19BULKMAT1_FD_123175 | JGI IMG/M metagenome (GOLD analysis project Ga0163144, IMG submission 123175) | Freshwater microbial mat bacterial communities from Lake Vanda, McMurdo Dry Valleys, Antarctica - Oligotrophic Lake LV.19.BULKMAT1 | ecosystem: Environmental > Aquatic > Freshwater >... | reverse complement strand
TAGAGTCGGCTAGCTGATGACGCAGGGCGCTTAAATTGCGAGCGGGCTTACTGGGGAAAGTGCTTCGCGTAAGGATTGCGAAGTCCTCGCCATCAACAGCGAGCAGCTCTAGTGAAGCCTTCGGCTCTACGGTCTGTTCTTTGAGTACGCTAATGGCGATCGTTCCCACAAACTCACCGTAATCAATCTCCTTGGCTTTGGATTGAGCTTGTGAGAGGACTTTAAATTGTTGCAATGATCCGGCGTCGAGCTGAAAACCTTGTACACCGAATTCGTTCAGCGAAGGTTCGAATATCCAGGGCGAACACTGGGCGTCCGGAAGCTTTTGACGATAGAGCGTATTTTCACCATTTACCTTGAGCACTATTCCTAGACGAGGACGGCCGATACCTTTCCGACGTACAAGGAAAGAAACCTTTTGATTTTCTTTTGGCTCACTCACGAAAGCCGCACCCTCACGAAACTCAATCGGTTGAGGCTTGCCGTCATAATAGATTTCTAAAGCAATTGGCGAATCAGGATGATTCGGAGATAAAGGATGAACCTTCGAAGCGGAAGGCTTAGTTTGCCCTGCCGTTTCACTCTTAACCAGCAGCGTTGTCTTTACCGCTTCGTCGGTGGCTTTGTCTTTGCGTTGATCTTGCGTCATTTCAAGGCTGCCTTGATCGAACACGCCACGAACGGTAAAGCTTTCGCCGCTCTCTAGTAGGTCCTCCAGATCAGGTTTGGCGTCGAACTTAGATAACGGGACAAGCTCCGCACCGGACGCATCGAACATTGATAGCCCGACCGACATCGACTGAAAATTGGGATCTATGTAAGCAACGCCAGTAATAAAGGCGTCCGGAGTGACTTTCTCTGCTCCCCAAGCCAAGTTATACTGAACGGTGAATAGCTGCTTGCGCCCCTCTTGAGTTAGGTGATTTGCCCCGGTGATCGTAGATGCCGTTTTGTTCGCATTTCGAATTATGCCAACTGGATCCTGAATCTTGTTGGCAAGAATTAACGCCATCTCAAGTTTCTCAGACAATCTGAGATTAAGAGTTCCAGCACGATCGGTTGCAGGTTCAGTCCCTTTTTTTACCCGGAATTTCAGGACGCCAACATTTTGGTATCCCTTTTCTTTGAGTGTGGCGAGAACTGAATATGCCTGCTTCAGCAGTTGCTTATCCAAGTCGTCTGCTGCTTGGATTGAACTTCCCTCGAGCAGGCAACCGCAGATGACAATGAAAGCCGCAAAGAACCAGCGTATCATCGAACTTCCTAACCAGTACAGGTAGACCGAACTCGGAACCGCAACTGTCGCGCAACTGTCGATAGCGGAAGCATAATTACTCAAGCCAACTAAAGCAAGGTACGTGTTTACTGCTTCAATTTGGTGAGTGCGGCATGTGCAGTTTGCGATTGTTCGGGAGCTGGGGTTGGTTGAATATTGAGTTTGTCGCTGGCGATTATACTGCGTAGATTTTTCAGTTTTCTCAACGTAAAGCAGGCCCTGAATCGCTAAGTGCAGCGAGGAATTCTTGAGTCGCTTTGGGCGCGCTTGGCAGCGAAGCTGCGTGCGAGAATGCCTGCCGAGCTGTGGCTTCATCGCCGCAGTCGATCGCAACGACCCCCAAATTGTGATGAGCAGCGGATTCACCTATCGCTGGAACGAGCAATGCAAGTGCTTCTTCGTAACGTCGTTGTCTCGCCAGCAATAGCCCAAGATTTACAGCAGCATTTTCGTAGTGAGGATCAATTGTCAAGGCGTGACGATACTCTGTTTCGGCGGAGACTGGGTCTCCAGATTCCATTATGGTGTAAGCGAGATTGCTGACTAACGCTACGTTTTTGGGGTCATCCTTGATCAAGCGGCGGTACCGCTGTATCGATTCGGGAAATTGTCCAGCACCGGCCAACGCCGGCGCTAACTGCGCGTCGAGCTTTGGCTTTTTGGGTGCCATCGATTCGGCCTGGGAATACAACTCGACGGCCTCGCTCCAGTAGGCATGTTTTGTCATCTGGTCAGCAGCGATAATCTTCAGCTCACGGTCGTCTCCCGGTTTCATTGCCGGCAACGCGACGCCAAGTTGCGACATGGGTGAATCGCCAGACGCTTTAGACGTTTTCGATTCAGCGGAAATGCGCTTGATTTGCGGAAATGCGGTACATCCGCACGCGAGGACGATGAGGAGTAGCGGAAAGTGAGAACGTCTCATCAGAATATCCCTCCGCCGCCGAAGCCGCCCTGGCCTCCGCCGCCTAATCCGCCACCCGATCCTCCACCAAAACCGCCTCCACCACCTTGTCCTTGGCCGCCACCCTGAGAGCCGTTGCCGCTAAGCGTGCGAGCGACTTGTTGGGCGCGAAATCCTTCCAGGCCGAGAGCGGGCGGATTTGCAATCTGAATCTGATCTGCAGACATCGGAGTGCCAGCGGAGGTGAATGCGTAAGCAATCATGGTCAGACGTGACGCGTCACGTTGTGAATCGTCGCTGGGTTCCAATATCAAAGGCACAGTACCTACTGCGCCTTGCTGAACCAAACGTGTGACCTGTTGCTCTGCGGCGGGGCTCAATCGATCACTTGTGCCAATAAAATCTGCCTGGTAGAAAACACCGAGATCAGTGGAAGCGGATCTGACCTGAGCTTGCTGCCATTCGCATAGGTGATTTCCAGGCTTGCCTGGAATTGCCCCGCAAGGCACATCGGCGCATCGATCTACCTTGCATATTCCTTGGCCTGTATAGCAGCCGGAAAAAGATACTATAGTCGTTGCGATCATACTGCATATTAAGACGTTTGACTGTGGCTTCATCGCAGCACCTCTTGGGTAGCCGCTGCCGGCGGCGCAAAGTTTGTTGGTTGTTGCCGCCCCAGAGCTTGTACCGGTTGGTGGGTAACGGGCAATGGTTGATTACAGCATCTGTCCGTTGGCCCATTTGATCCAATAATGAAGTGATCGGGACAACACTTATCGGGCATGCGTTGCTTATGAAAATCTGTTCGAACGGGTGACCGGAAATCCTTAGAACGCCGGCTTTCTAGCCGATTACTTAGGAAGAACTCGACGTCCGTCGGCTCGTATACGTCATTGCCTGGAAGTCCGGGGTTCGCGCATGAGTCGACGGGTGCGACAAGTTCGGGTGTCACGAGGATGACCAGCTCTTGCTCGGCTGCGCTGGTGCGATTGGCTCCCGTCAATGGGCCGATTAGAGGCAAGTCTCCAAGCCAAGGGACACGATCACTGCTGGCACCAAAATTGGTTTGCATCAAGCCCGCGACCGCGAGCGTTTGTCCGCTTCGAAGTTCCACAGTCGACGAAAAATTGCGGCTGTTAATTCCGGGAACCGCTGTACCGCCACCGCCTCCACCTCCACCTCCACCTATGTTCGTCCCAAGGGCTTCATCTCGAGTGCTCACCTCAGCGCGAATTTGTAATCGGATCACGTCGCGATCCTGAATGATGGGTAAGAACTGCAATTGAACACCGAACGGAACAAACTGCACCCCCTGAAGATTGTTGGCAGCACCACCGGCGGCGATGACTGGAATGGGGAACTGACCACCAGCTTGAAAATTGGCCGATTGTCCATTGATCGCGACAAGATTTGGTTCGGCTAAAGTGCGAGATAAACTCAATCGACGAAGTGCTTCGATCCGTAGTCCAATGTTTCCTCCATCGAGTATCGCACGGATATTTCCGGCTACTGTACCGGTCGTGTTACTGAAGAGATTATTGTTTTGAATCGCATTGAAGTTCAAACCCAAGCTGCGAGCTGCGCTTCGATTTACTTCAGCAACCGTCACCCGCAACATCACCTGCTGTTCACCTGGTACACGCATTAGATTGATGATACCAGCTTGGGCAAGTGCAACAGGGTCGATGAGCGAACGGTCTTGTGCTTCTTCGTCGCTGATACGGACTGATTCCTTCTCCGAAAATTCGACTGTATTGCCTACCTCGCGAATGGTCGAGGTGCGGCGAACCTCTCTCGATAACGATACGCCTCTCGCAGCCACCAATACCTGAAGGATCTGTGACATTTCGATAGCGTCGCGTGCTTGGCCACTGACCATCAACCTACCATTCACATCCGAAAGCTGGACAAAGCTGTTAGGAAATTTCTGATTCAATTCGCGTTCTACTTCGTCGATTGGTCGGCTTAGGATCGGATCTTCGTAGACACGGACGAGGTAGCTAACAATGCTTTCTCCGCTCGGCTCGCTCTTGTCTGAAAACCATAGCATCAGGGTAGTTGTCCCGACCTTTAATCCAGTTACGGCAAGTTCGCGTCCAGTTTGTTGGTCAATCGCCTCGGCGCGAATGATGTCTTCGTTGGGCACATATATCCGTTTCGGAGTATCCGAAAGACGCAAAATTTTGGGGCGTCCAACGATCAGCGAAAGGGGAAGTTCTGGATTGATCTCCGCTTCGACGAACCGACTCGCACGAAGTTTCGCGGCTTCGCTGGGTGGAGGAAGAACCAATTCTCGCGGTAACCCGCCTTGAATACGGGCCGGTACACTATCGGCGGTCGTTGCTGGAGAAGCCGGGAGCGGTAGCCGCGAGGGTACGACCGATTCGATGGGGGTCTGGCCGTATGAGTTAGCGGTCGCAATCGAAATAGCGACAACCCACAAGGCCGCCAATGCCTGCCGAATCAAAGCAAAGATGGGTGATTCGTGGCCTAGTCGCATGGCTAGCTTTCCGTAAGCGGATTAAATAAGTATGCAACGAGCGCTATCGGGATCGACGTAGCATCCAGCAAAGACGGGTCCGACCACAGGACAACCGTTACAATCGACACAATTTGACGCCAACTTGAGAAACAAATTTCAAAACTGCTCACGTCGTTGTGTCTGACCAGGAAACCGCAGCACCGCTGTCACTGAACTGGACACGACGGTCACCTTCGTGGATGCCGGAGACTTCACGAAGGATTTTGGCCGCGCGCTTCGGACACACGTGCCATGTAATTCCTGGAGCGCAGCATTTTTCATGTGGTCTTCACGACTCTGATGGCAATGCTGTTGGTAGCCCTTGCATTTGCGGCAGGTTCGAATGACTCGCTGGTGCTAATGCTGACCGGACTACTCGTAGCGACCTATCTGTTTATTGCTGCCGCATCGATTCCGCGCAATCAGGCAAGGACTACTGAAGCGAATGTTGAGCCAAGCGTAGATGCTCAGTTAATTGATGCTCAGTTGAATGATGCGGCCTGCGATGGGACCCTGCCGCAGGAACCACCAACTCCTGCGCGTGTCAGTCGCGGGAAACGACTGGCCTGGGGTATCGTATTGCTCGGAATATTTGTTTACATGGTTGTCTTACCGACCGTTGGTTACATCATCGAAGCAACCCGTAAGCCAAACTTATACACTACTGAGTTCCAGTCTTGTTCCCAGGAGCAGATCCATCTCGTTGACATTGGTTTCGATGACAGCCTTCGTTCCGGCGGCGCAAACGACAGCCCGCCAGGGACGCACGTTTCTGCGAATACCAACGAGTACGCTATTCTTATCGAGCATAACTAAGTCGATCGAGAAACGCATGAAGCAGGTATGGATCGACGAACATGGTGATAGCAGAAATCCAGCGCCAGGAGGTAGCGAGCGTCGTAGCTGCAGCCCCTTAAATCGTCGCCAAAACGTGTCGGCGACTTCAACATGATCTAATAGAACTGCACCGTCGGATGCTCGTATGAGTTGCGAAATCAAAATCCGCCTCCGCGAGTAAACGTCTCCGTAAGCTTGAACAGTTGCACAAACGCAGGACCAAGCGTCCAAACAAACAACCCTGGCAAGAAGCAAATCACCAGCGGGAAGAGTCGCTTGACGGGCAGCGCGTTGGCAAAGGCAATCGCGCGTTCGCGTCGTCGAGCGCGAACATCATCCGCTTGAATTCGTAGAACCTTGGCGATTCCCATCCCCATCTGCTCCGCTTGCACCAGTGCGGATACTAAGATCGAAATCGAACCAATGCGAATACGCCCACTTAGGCGCCGCAGCGACTCGACTCTTGAACGCCCAGCGAGCAGGTCCGCTTGATACATTCGAAGCTCCTCGGCCAACGGTCTTCCCGCAAGACGAGTTTTCAAGATCCGGATTAGAGCCGAATCAAATCCAAGACCCGCTTCACTGAGTGTTGCCATCAACTCCATCGCTAACGGCAAGTCTTGCTCCATCAATTGAATGCGATTTCGGCGTGCAGACCGAACGATGGTTAGTGGAAGGCATACGAGCAAAATTGCGATAATCCATGGCGCAACCCAGACTACCGGCAAAAATGTCTCTCCGACTCCACCAGGTACAAGCACTACCGTTCGTTCCATGAGTCTTTGTACTCCCGATAGAACGAAAAGTGTTGCTGCGCCAAAACCAAGCAGACCAAAAGCTACCGTGGCGAAAACAAAGATGGGAACTGCAAATGGGCTCCGGTAGCCAGCCAAATAAAGCCACGCAGATAGCCAGCCTCGAGGAGATGAGGACTCAAGCGCCGACGTGATCGAGTCTGTTCCCTCATCGTTCCATCTTGCAAGCGTACGTTCGCGGGCAATAAAGTAACGGATTCCGATCAGCGCAAACGCGATGATTGCGATGAAAAAAGTTGTAAAGGCAATTATGTTAAACATGAAATACGTTTCTCTACTTGTTACCTCCCCCAGCGCAGCAGGGGGAAGTCGGAGCGAGCGAAGCAAGCTACGGGAGGGGGCCGACTGCAAGCCGATACGTCAAAACATTCTCGCAGCGCGATTGACCCCACCCGAAACTCGCTGCGAGGTTTCGACCTCCCCCAACTTCGTCGGGGGAGGTGACTTCAATTCTTTCCTGTCGCCTCATTCAAAACCTCGGCTTACTAATAAGATTCATCCATACGATGCCAACTGCCTGCATGATAATCGAGCCAGCAACGAACCAACTCCCCACCGACGATGTAACGAACTCGCGCATCGGTTCCGGACCATTTCGCCAAACGATAAGAGCGATCAAATAGACTAAGCCAAGAATGGCAAATGTACTGAATTGCGACTGCGTAATATTGGATTGAATTCGACGTGTCACCTCGATTCGATCTCGAATGGTACGACCAACTGTCGCCAGTGTCGGTGCCAATCGTCCGCCGACTTCATAGTGAACGGCGAGCGACGACGAGAATAGCAAGAATGATTCCAGAGGGACTCGATCAGCCAGTGAGCGAAACACCATTAGCGGTTCATCTCCCAAACGAATGCGTCCTGATAGCTCTTCCAGGTACAACTTGAGCGGTCGATCGGTTTCGATCGTTGCCGCATCGATAGCCGGGCCAACGCCCGCACCCGCGCTCACGGCACCCACCACGATGTCAATTGCATCGGCCAGTTGCCGTTCTAAGATCGCTATGTGCCTCGTATGCAAAAAGCCCTCCAATTGGCTCAGCAATAAAGATACAACAGCACCAATTGCAACGACATACTGAACCGGCCAACGAAAAAACAACCAAACGCTCGCCGCAACGGCTACGCCGACGACCCAAGGTAGCCAAATCCAGTTGCGCGACAAGCGTCGGATACCACGAGCCTCCGGTTCTATTGTCAGATCTGCGGCACTTGCTGACGACATCGACTCCACGGACGACGTTGTCGATCCGACAGCGCGCGTGGCTTGCTGGAATCGTTCATAAGTCCTCTCACGCTGAGCGGACAATCGTAACCACATGAATCCGCCCAAACCGATCACGGACCAAAGTGCGATGACAGCGATCACTACCATGAACGCTCTCGATCAGCGGAGGGCCTCTCTTCGTCACCTCGCGATGGCGCGACGGTTGTTGTATGAAACAAGTGCATGGGCACATCGACATCGTTCTCTCTTAGCCGCTCGACAATATGAGGAACGACGCCCGTCGCAACAAACTCACCTGTAATTTTTCGGTTCACTTTGCCCTTGGAAACGAAACGAAAGATTTCCTGCAACTGAGGTGTGTCTCCTTCCATACCGACTAACTCGGAAATGGATTGCACTCGACGGACGCCATCTTCGTAGCGTTTCACTTGCACGATGATGTCGATCGCAGAGACCGCTTGTTCACGGATCGCGCGGCTGGGTAGATCAATCCCAGCCATCAGAACCATAGTCTCCAGTCGGGACATCGCATCGCGTGGGCTGTTTGCGTGAATGGTCGTCAAAGAGCCATCGTGCCCAGTATTCATGGCTTGCAGCATATCGAGCGCTTCGCCCGCGCGAACTTCGCCAACGATGATTCGGTCGGGACGCATACGCAATGCATTGACGACTAAATCGCGAGCCACGATTCGGCCTTGTCCCTCGATGTTTGGCGGACGAGTTTCCATGCGGACGACGTGCCCCTGATCAAGCTGCAACTCAGCAGCGTCTTCGATCGTCACGATCCGCTCTGTATCGGGGATCGCCTCGGCCATGGCTCCTAGAAACGTCGACTTACCCGAACCAGTGCCCCCCGAGACAATCATATTGATGCGTCCCCTTATCGCATACCTCAGAAACTCTCGCATGTTCGAGGTGAACATCCCAAGCTTCATCAAGTCATCGCTGCGCAGTCGTCGGCGACCGAATCGGCGAATCGAAAGGGTCGGTCCATCAATGGTGACCGGCGGCAACGTCGCATTGACACGGCTTCCATCGGGCAAGCGTGCGTCGACCATCGGCGAGCTCTCATCGATGCGACGGCCGACCCGAGCGGCGATACGACCTATTATTCGAACCAAGTGCTCATCGTCGCGGAAGCGTACGTCGGTTGCTTCCAAACGTCCGTATCGTTCGACGAAAACCTTGTAAGGGCCGTTGACCAAGATATCGCTGACCGCTGGATCAGCAAGCAAGGGTGCGAGCGGTCCGACGCCAATCGTCTCTTCGATCAGATCATCGACAAGTTGTTTACGCTCCGAATCATTGAGCGGCCAGTCTTGCGTCGCCAATGCATCCGTGACGAAATCAGTAACTAGACCCGTCAACTCGTCTTCGTTTGCCGTGATCCGTTCGCGGCGATCGAGATCTTCTAACAATTGTTGATGCATCACCGCCTTGACCGATGCAAACGAAGCCGATCCGCCGTTGGTTGCGGTAGTATGTTGCGTGGCGAAACTTTGGGACGCTTGCCGCCTTACTTCGGAACGAACACGGTCACTGGGCAAATGCAAACTCGAGCGTGTCAGCATGTCGCGTGCTGAAATTTTATCGCGAGTGTTGTTGTCTTCGGTGTCATTCATTTGTTTCGTTGCAGTACAGTTTTAATAGTAGTTAAAGTCATCTCCCCCAGCTTCGCTGGGGAGGTCGAATGGAGCATTCCGCGACATTCGGCTGGCGCCGTCGTGTTGGACTCTCTAAGGCAACTGGCAGGCTGAGTTCTTCCCTCTCCTCGCTTTGCTCGACCCTCCCGGAGGGAGTGTTGCGTCACTCTCCCTCTGGGAGAGTCGGCCTAAAAGGCCGGAGAGGGTATCAGCATCTGTTAGTTTTTAATCTTCCTCTCGCCTAATCGAACGTGCCGTTTACCCCCTCCCGGACGAGGCTATCGCCCGTCCGACCTCCCCCAACTTCGTCGGGGGAGGTGACACGCGACGGCATCTCGCTCTGTAGTCCGGCAACATCATCGGCTAATTTTTCCAACGCGCGACTGAACCCGCTGAAACGAAGCATGGCCATTGCGATCGGTACGCCACAATTTGCGGCTGCTACCACACGCTTATCAAACGGCAGCACATGATCGATATCTCTCTGCATGCGTTCAGCCACGTCATTAATTGACAAGCTGCCCGCTACACGTTGCTGTCGATTGAGGATGATGGATTGGCGTTTGGCCGGGTATCCAATTCGTTCCAAAACGCTCAGCAATTTCACACCACCGAGCAGGGTCGGAACAACGTTTTCGAGTACCACATACACGCGATCACTTAGATCTAGCGCTGCAATCACGACACGATCAAACATTGGGAAAGTGTCAACGATCACGATGTCGTAGGTTTGCCGAGCCATCGTGATGATGCGAGCCATCAACACGTCGTCAATCTCCATCGCTTCGACCGCGTCGGCGGGTGCGGCCAGTAAATGCAAACCGCTCGAGTGAACAGCAGCGGTTTGCCTGATCATCGTCGGGTCGAGACGTTCGCTCTCACGCGCAAGGTCCGTCAGCGTGGCATTGGGAGTAAGGTCAAGTAAAGCTGCTGCAACACCCATTTGAATGGAACCATCGATGAGCAGCACACTCTGCTTACCGCGACGAGCGATTGCAACACCGGTGTTCGTTGCCAGCGTTGACTTGCCGACGCCCCCTTTATTGCTGACAAAGGAAACGACGCGACCGAGTTGATTAAGCGTGGGAGAGACTCGACGATCAGTGATGGTTGCTCCCGTTTTTAGCAACCGTTCAAGATCAACGGTCGATAGAGGTCTTCGCAAAAAGTCACATACGCCGCCACGCATCGAATCGATGAGAACGGCGGACTCATTAACGTTGTCGTCGAATCCTTCTGGACGCAAAATGGCGGCCACGCGAGCGGCCGGTGCGGCAGCATGGATTTGCCGAACCAGCGAAGTCAGGTCTCGCGGGTTTTGGGGAAATTCGGCAAGTACCAAGTCGATTGGCTGATTTCGCAATACGTCAAAGAGCTGATTCGCGTTGCTGACAAATCGAAAACGCGGTGCGTCATCGCCAAGCGATTCGAAAGCGAGCTTCGCTTCATCGCGAAGTGACTCGTCAGAGCTAAGAATTAATACGCGAGCGGTGATGGACATGAGTTACCTGACGAGTGCCGGAGCATGAAGTATTTCTTGCGCTGTCATGTTGGCACCCAACATTTGCAGTTCATTCAGGAATGCTTTACGGCTTGCAAGAACAAGACCGATCACGTTTGATCGATCTTGTTGCGACAATAACGTGTCTTTGTCTCTCGCAAGCAGATCGAATAAGAACGCGGGAGACGCATTTTCATAGGCTATAGGCATCAAGCTGTTCGGTCCAACTTGGAACTTTTCAGCGACACCGTTGGCCCCTGGCCTAACAAATCCAAACGCAATGACTCGCCTCAACTCAAAGTCAAATATCCCGACGAAACCTTGTTGCAAAGGTGTTGCCGCAGCATCAATGGTCACAGAATCACCAATAATTACCCCATTAAATATTAATGCGTTATTAAGATCATTCATCAGCCACTTTGATTTTTCATACGCTACGCCGAGAGACTTCAAACCAGCAGGACCTGGCGATGTGCCAACGCAAACAACGGGTATTGCAGCTGCAATTGATGTTGCCCGCACCTTGATACCTTCGCCGATCAACTTACGAGGGTTGTTGGGCGAGTTTTGGTCGAACATAAGCGAGCCGCGACCGAACAAATACGGTAAAGTCGGCCCGGATGTTCCGCCATCTGAACTTTCGCCAGTCCGGCGTATTCGCACCAGGAATGCATTGTTATCGCCTGCATTCGGAATCGTAAAATTGCGCCCGACATATTCCCCAGTATTCGCATCTCGGTATTCGTTGATCCCGGGTGAGTCGATAGGTGGCTGGTAGTTCGGATTTGGATTTAGCGAATCGTGTTGTCCCGCAACCATGTCGCCGCGACTGTTGTCAGGTTGCCCAGCGACAAAGTTGCTTGCAAGAATTGGTTTATAAACGGGCACGCTCGGGATCGTCATCAACTGTGAAGCCAGAAGCGATGGATCGCCAGCACCTCCAGAGAATTCGACGATAGGCCCGGCTCCAAACTGTATCGCGTCTTCAGGTGTAGTGAGTAGGTCGTCATCAAATATCATGGCAACCACTTTCGATGCCGCATTGCGACGGGCAACTTCCAAATCAGTGGAAGCAGAACCAGGAGGTAGATGATCACGAAAC
>Ga0163144_10024511_pt1 | contig 11834 bp, 9 predicted proteins | sample OliLak19BULKMAT1_FD_123175 | JGI IMG/M metagenome (GOLD analysis project Ga0163144, IMG submission 123175) | Freshwater microbial mat bacterial communities from Lake Vanda, McMurdo Dry Valleys, Antarctica - Oligotrophic Lake LV.19.BULKMAT1 | ecosystem: Environmental > Aquatic > Freshwater > Lake... | reverse complement strand
GCATTGACGTACCTCAGCTATCGTCACATTGTGCTTTGTCTTGAGCTTGACCTTGGTCGGCGCTGAGACAATCAGGTTTTTCATGGGCTCAATTGTATATACGCAATGCTCCGCCGCATCAGTGCTTTCACCTATAACCCCAAAAATGGATGCCGTCCTACCGGCAATCTCTGGAATTCGGCGTGTCCGGTAAGCCCATCGACTCAGACATCTTCACAGCGGCTTCCATGTGTCAGAGGTAGTAGGTCGTGATGCCTGCGTCCATCGATGGAGGGGTCTTGATGGTTTTGTGAATCTTCAGAAAGTTGTAGACCATGAAGTAGAAGCTGACCGCATGTATGTGGTTCTCCAGCTTCTTGCTGAATGCGTTGGTGAACCTGCCAAGCCGATGCATGCCCACGCGCATCGACGGATTGGCCCGCTCGACGTGGCGAATGCTGATGTGATTTTTTTGCGGCTCCCGACGTAAGTCATCTTCGTGCAGCCAATCAGCGGTGACGGGCTGTCGTCAACCACCACTTGCCCCCTGTGCCCCGATGGCCACCTCAAACTCCCCCACCTTTGGCCAGTCAAACTCCTCCAGGCAGGACCCGGGAATTATCAGTCGTCTGATGAGTCGCGCGCCATGCGCGCGGCGGCCTCCTTGAGTCGGTAGCTGCGTCCTTCGAACTCCAGCAGTGTTGAACAGTGCATGAGCCGGTCCAGGATGGTGGTCCCCGTCGTGTTGTCGCCCAGGTACTTGCCCCAGTCCTACACGACCCGGCTGGAGGTCACCACAATGCTCCTGCGCAGCGTGTAGCGTTGGTATACGGCAGCCTGCAGCATCTCGGCGTCTGCGTCGGCAATGCGCCGGGCCAGAAACAGATCGTCCAGCACCAGGAGGTCAGGCTCGAGCAAGCCGCGCAGCAGCTTGGCCCGCTTCTGCGCCGTGGCCAGACTGTGTGCGCAAAAGCGCTGTCCGCGTCCACGTAGCGCACTTCGTAGCCCTGTAGCGTGGCCTGGTAGGCCAGCGCCTCGGCCACGTGGCTCTTGCCGGTGCCTGGCTTTCCGATGATCATCGCGTTGCCCGTCTCGGTGATGAATTTGAGGGTGTGCTGGCCTTGCGGGCGCCCGGGAGCGGCCTGTCGCGCTCAATCAGGCGGCGATGTACTTTCCAAAGGACAAAGGTCTGGCCCGACTGGCCCATGGCGCGCTGCACCGACAATACATACGTCGCTCCCGGCGCCATGCAGGTCGTCCCATGGACACCGCGCCCCGCGCCGGTCCTGACAATCCAGCAAGCTTTGCCACAAATACCGGAGCCATTCTTGGACCTCGCCACTTTCGACCCCGAACTCGCCGCCGCCATGTCCGCGGAAGCGCAGCGCCAGCAGGACCACCTGGAACTGATCGCCTCCGAGAACTACACCAGTGTGCTGGTGATGCAGGCCCAGGGCAGTGTGCTTACCAACAAGTACGCAGAGGGTTATCCGGGCAAGCGCTATTACGGCGGCTGTGAACATGTGGACGTGGCCGAGACGCTGGCCATCGAGCGCGCGAAGAAGCTGTTCGGTGCGGCCTGGGCCAACGTGCAGCCGCATTCGGGCTCCAGCGCCAATATCTCGGTCTTCATGGCGCTGCTGCAACCGGGCGACACGATACTGGGCATGAGTCTGGCCCACGGCGGCCATCTGACCCACGGCGCCAAGGTCAGTTTTTCCGGCAAGTTCTACCACGCCGAGCAGTACGGTATTGACACCAAAACCGGCCTGATCGACTACGACGCACTCGAAGCGCAGGCCATCGCGGTCAAACCGAAGATGATCATCGCCGGCTTCTCCGCGTACAGCCGCTTCCTCGACTTCGCGCGTTTTCGCGCCATCTGCGACAAGGTTGGTGCCTTGCTGTTTGTCGATATGGCGCATGTGGCGGGGCTCGTGGCCGCCGGCCTGTACCCGAATCCGGTGCCGTTTGCCGACGTGGTGGCCACCACCACCCACAAGACCCTGCGCGGGCCGCGCGGCGGGCTGATCCTGTGCCGCGCCAACGCCGAGATCGAGAAGAAGCTCAACTCCATGGTCTTCCCGGGCACCCAGGGTGGCCCGCTGATGCACGTGATCGCCGCCAAGGCGGTGGCGTTCCTGGAGGCGCTGCAGCCATCTTTCAAGGTCTACCAGCAGCAGGTGATCGACAACGCGCGTGCCATGGCCACCGTGTTCACGGCGCGCGGTTACGACATCGTCTCGGGCGGAACCGACAACCACCTGATGCTGGTGAGCCTGATCGCCAAGGGGCTGACCGGCAAGGATGCCGATGCAGCGCTCGGGCGCGCCCACATCACCGTCAACAAGAACTCGGTTCCCAACGATCCACAGTCGCCGTTTGTCACCAGTGGCATCCGTGTCGGTACCCCGGCCATCACCACACGCGGATTTGGCGTGGCGCAGTGCCAGCAGGTTGCCAGCCTGATGTGCGACGTGCTCGACAAGTTGGGCGATGCGGCGGTCGAAAAACAGGTGGCCGACAAGGTTGTGGCCCTGTGCCGCGGCTTTCCGGTCCCGGCATGAAGTCGCCTGGCAATTCCAACGGGGGTACGGCATGGCATTGAGCGTTTTTGACCTGTTCAAGATCGGCATTGGTCCCTCGTCGTCGCACACGGTGGGCCCGATGAAGGCGGCTGCCATGTTTGCGCGGCGTCTTGGCAAACAGGAGCTGCTGGCGCAGACCACGCGTATCGAGGCCAGGTTGTATGGCTCGCTGGGCGCCACCGGCAAGGGACATGGCACCGACACCGCCATCATGCTGGGGCTGGAGGGATCCATGCCCGACAGCATCGATCCCGACAGCATCGAGGCCCGCCTTCAACGCATTCGCAGCGAAGGCCGTGTGCTGGTCGAGGGTCGGCATCCGGTGCAGTTCAAGGAACGCAGCGACATGTTGTTCATGCGCCGCGAGACACTGCCGTTTCACACCAACGGCGTACGCCTCACCGCGTTTGCAGCCGACGGCAGTGTGCTGGAAGAGCGGCGTTATTTTTCGGTCGGTGGTGGTTTCGTGGTGTCGCAGGAAGAGGCCGACGCCAGCGCCGACCACCCGCGTCTGGTGGTCGACCCGACCGTGCTGGCGCATCCGTTCTCCAGCGGCGACGCCTTGCTGGAAATCACCACCGCCACTGGCATGTCGATTGCGCAGGTGATGCGCAAGAACGAGCACGCCTGGCGTACCGATGCCGGGATCGATGCCGGCCTCGACACCATCTGGAACACCATGAAGGCCTGTGTCGAGCGCGGTTGCCGTACCGAAGGCCATCTGCCGGGCATGATGAAGGTCAAGCGGCGCGCGGCAGAACTGCACCGCAGCCTGAGCAGCCGCCCCGAGCAGGCACTGAAAGACCAGTTGACCACGCTGGACTTCGTCAACCTGTATGCAATGGCCGTGAACGAGGAGAATGCCGCCGGTGGCCGCGTCGTCACGGCGCCCACCAATGGCGCGGCCGGCATCGTGCCCGCAGTGATGCTGTATTACGAGCGCTTCGTGCCCGGTGCCAGCCAGGCGGGCATTCGTGACTTCCTGCTCACGGCCGGTGCAATCGGCTTGCTGTACAAGGAAAACGCGTCCATCAGCGGCGCCGAAGTCGGTTGCCAGGGCGAGGTCGGTGTGGCCTGTTCGATGGCCGCCGGTGCGCTGGCCGCAGTCATGGGTGGCACACCCGAGCAGGTGGAGAATGCCGCCGAGATCGGAATGGAGCACAACCTGGGCCTCACCTGCGACCCGGTCGGCGGGCGCGTGCAAATTCCCTGCATCGAGCGCAACGCCATGGGTTCGGTGAAAGCGCTCAATGCCGCACGCATGGCGCTGCGCGGCGACGGTACCCACTATGTGTCGCTGGACCAGGTCATCAAGACCATGCGCGAAACCGGACGCGACATGATGACCAAGTACAAGGAAACCAGCCGCGGCGGGCTGGCGGTGAATGTGATCGAGTGCTGAAATGGAAGGCACCTTGAGTCGCATCGCTCCTTCAACGCATGTGGGGGACGAGAGCAGCGGCATCGCCTGGACAGTTTCGCTGGCTCCTGGAATTGGGGCTGACTGTCTTCGGTTGCGGCGGCAACGGCGTATGGCGACCCGATGCGGCGCTTCACTGTGGCGGTCGGGCGCTGAACGCGCCGACTGCCTTGCGGTGCTCGGTCTTGCAGCCGCATCGCGGAACCCGCTGCGTTCGCTTCGCTCTCTGTGCTCGGACAACCGCGATGGGTCAGATGACGAACGCGCTTCGCGCTGGCTGCAAGCCCTGTGCTCCTCAGCGCCACAGAGGCGCGCCGCACCGGACCCCCGCACGCCGTTGCCGCCGAGCTTCTGGCGCGCGGGCGATGGTGGTCACACGTACTGCTTCGACACGACGGCGTGTACCAAACAACGAACGGGCGAAGCAACCCCCCCCGCACACCAGACTCACAGCGTCGCGGCAGGGCGTGTCGGGCGGGGGCGATTTTGCCGGGGCGCCGAGGAGCACAGCACGCGGGTCGGCGCGCGCAGCGCGTTTCGTCATCTGACTCATCGCAGTTGTTCGAGCGGAGCGCCCACAGGGCGCGCAGCGAGTTCTGCGATGCGACCCGGGTGCGCGCAGCGCAGGACCGTCGGCGCGTTCAGAGCCCGACCGCCACGGCATGAGGCCCTGCCCGGCACGCCCTGCCGCGACGCGCGCCAAGGTCAACACCAACGCCTCTGTCAACGAACTCGCCCGCTAGACCACCACGAAAGTGCCAAGTCCGCACAAACCGCCCCATCGGTTGGAATAGCGGACACGCAAGAGGATCCGACGTGAACCGATTCTCCATTTTTACCATCGCGCGCAACGCGATGTCCTACCACGAGAACTGGCAAAAGCAGTGGCGCAGCCCCGAGCCCAAAAGCAGTTACGACGCGATTGTGGTGGGTGGCGGTGGGCACGGTCTGGCCACTGCCTACTACCTGGCCAAGGAACACGGCATGCGCAACATCGCCGTCGTCGAGCGCGGCTGGCTCGGTGGCGGCAACACGGCGCGCAACACCACCATCGTGCGTTCCAATTACCTGTGGGACGACTCCACCCATCTCTATGAGAAGGCGTTGCAGTTGTGGGAGGGCCTGTCGCAGGAGTTGAACTACAACACCATGTTCAGCCAGCGCGGCGTGATGAACGTCGGCCACTCCCTGCAGGACATGCGCGATATCCACCGCCGCGTGAACGCAAACCGCCTCAACGGCGTGGACGGCGTGGTGCTCAGCCCGCAGCAGATCAAGGACATGGTTCCGATCATGAACACCTCGGCCTCGCTGCGCTACCCGGTGATGGGCGCGTCGTTCCAGCCGCGTGCCGGTGTCGCGCGCCACGATGCAATTGCCTGGGGTTTTGCGCGCGCCGCCGATGCGCTGGGCGTGGACATCCTGCAAAACTGCGAGGTCGTCGGGATCCGGCGCGAAAGCGGCGCGGTGACGGGAATCGAGACCACACGCGGCAGCATCAACAGCCGCAAGATCGGCATCGTCTCGGCCGGTCACAGCACGGTGCTGGCCGACATGGCCGGTATTCGTTTGCCGCTCGAGAGCCACCCGCTGCAGGCCCTGGTGTCGGAGCCGCTCAAGCCGGTGCTGCATACGGTCGTGATGTCCAACGCCATCCATGCCTATGTGAGCCAGTCCGACAAGGGCGACCTGGTGATTGGTGCGGGCATCGACAGTTACCTGGGTTATGGCCAGCGCGGCAGTTTCCCGGTGATCGAGCACACCTTGCAGGCAATTTGCGAGCTGTTCCCGATCTTTCGCCGGGTCCGCATGAACCGCCAATGGGGCGGCATCGTGGACGTGGCGCCGGACGCCTGCCCGATCATTTCCAAGACCCATATCAGGGGCCTTTACTTCAATTGCGGCTGGGGCACCGGCGGCTTCAAGGCGACACCGGGCTCGGGCTGGGTAATGGCGCACACCATGGCGCAGGACCGGCCCCATGCGCTGAATGCGGCGTTTGCCCTGGATCGCTTCAGTACCGGCCACCTCATCGACGAGCACGGCGCTGCTGGCGTCGCGCACTAGGAATCCAGACCATGTTACTCATCACCTGCCCCTGGTGCGGGCCGCGCGCGGAGAGCGAGTTCAGCTGCGGCGGAGAAGCGCATATTGCACGCCCGCTGGATACCGACACACTCAGCGACGAACAGTGGGGCGACTACCTGTTCATGCGCAAGAACCCCAAGGGAGACCACCGCGAACAGTGGCTGCACGCCTCCGGCTGCCGGCGCTGGTTCAATGCCGAACGCAACACCGTGAGTTATGTGTTCTCGAAGTTCTACAAGCCGGGTGAGAACCCGGACGCGCCCGCAGCCGCCGGGGGTGGTGCATGAGCGCCGCCGGGCCGCTCCCAAGGCGCTCGCACCGCAGCCCGCAGGGCGGAGGTACTCGAGTAGGCGCCGCCGGGCCGCTCCCAAGGCGCTCGTTACCGCAGGTGTCAGGCGAAGGTGCTCCAGTAAGCGCCGCGCCGGTCCGCCCCAGACTAGCCAACACCGCAGCCCGCAGGGCGAAGGTACTTCAATGAGTGGTGTGCGTACTCCTGCTGGCGGCAGCCGCATTGACCGCACGCGGCCGCTGCGGTTTGAGTTCAACGGCCGTAACTACCAGGGTTTCGCAGGCGACACGTTGGCCTCGGCAGTGCTGGCAGCCGGTGAGACCGTGTTGTCGCGCTCCTGGAAGTACCACCGGCCGCGCTCGATTGTCAGTAGCGGCATTGAAGAACCTTCGGCCCTGGTGCAACTGGAATCCGGCCAGTGGACGATTCCCAATGCGAAGATGCCCGAGGTCGAACTGTACCAAGGCCTGCGCAGTGAAACGGTCAACCCCTGGCCGAGCCCGTTCAAGCACTTGCTGAGCATCAACCGCTGGTTCACGCCGCTGTTCCCGGCGGGTTTCTATTACAAGACTTTCATGTGGCCGGCCAAGGCCTGGATGTGGTACGAGCACTTCATCCGCAAGGCCGGTGGCCTGGGCGCAGCACCCGACCAGGAAGACCAGGACCGTTATGTGCACCAGAACCTGCACTGCGATGTATTGGTGGCCGGTGGCGGTGTGGCGGGCCTGGCGGCGGCGCTGGCGGCGGGTCGCAGTGGCGCGCGTGTGGTCCTGGCTGAGCTGGGTGCCAGGCTGGGCGGCTGCGCACACCGCTTGCACGGCAGGGTGGACGGCCGCAGCGCAAGCGACTGGGTGCGCGCTGCCGAAGATGAACTTGCGCAGATGCCCGAGGTGCGCATCATCCGGCGCGGCGTCGTGTTTGGTGCCCATGACCACAACTTCCTGACCATCCGCGAATCCCTGACCGACCATCTGCCCTTGCACGAGCGCAAGGGCTTTCGCGAGCGCCTGTGGCGTGTGCGGGCGGCGCGGGTGGTGTTGGCCACCGGTGCCCATGAGCGCCCGATGGTGTTTGGCAACAACGACCTGCCCGGTGTGATGCTCTCCAGCGCCATGGCTGACTATGCTGCCCTGTATGGCGTGCTGGTCGGGCGCAACATCGTGCTGCTTGCCAACAACGACACCGCGTATGCGGATGCACTGGTGCTGAAGAATGCTGGCGCCCAGGTCACCGTGGTCGATGTGCGCCCACCGGTTGCGGTTGCTGCGGGTCTGCTGGCGTCGGCAGGCGCGGCCGGGGTGGAGATTGTGCGTGGCTTCGTCCCTTTGCATGCGAGCGGACTGGCAGTGGTCAGCGCCATTGTGCTGCGTGCGATGTCTGGCGCCAAGGCCAGTGGTGAACAACGCACGCTGGCGTGTGACGCTGTGGGTATGGCGGGCGGCTGGAATCCGGCCATCCACCTGCATTCGCATGCGGGCGGCAAAGTACGCTGGGACGGCGCGCAGGCTTGCTTCCGGCCGACGGCGCCGGTGCCGGCGCAGGCCTGTGTGGGCGCCTGCAACGCGACCTGGTCACTGGAGCGCACACTGGAAGAAGCCAGCCAATGCGGCGCAGCGGCTGCCAGTCAGGCCGGTTTCTCGCCGGACGCCAAACTGTTTGTGGTGGATGAACCGGTGCAGGAGCCGATCACCGCGTTCTGGATCGCCGAGACCGATGAGCCGGTCGCGCGGCGCGCCAAGGCCTTCGTGGACTACCAGAACGATGTCGCGGCGAGTGACATCGAACTGGCAATTCGCGAAGGTTTCGAGTCGATCGAACATATCAAACGCTACACCGCGCTGGGTTTTGGCACCGACCAGGGCAAACTCGGCAACATCAACGGCATGGCGCTGGCGGCGCGCGCGATGAACAAGCCGATCGACCAGGTCGGCACCACCACCTTCCGCCCGAACTACCTGCCGATCAGTTTTGGCACCTTTGCCGGGCTCGAACGCGGCGACCTGTTCGACCCGGCGCGCCACACCAGTGCCCATCGCTGCCATGTCGCCGCCGGCGCCCTGTTCGAGGATGTGGGGCAATGGAAACGTCCCTGGTACTTCCCGCAGGGCAAGGAGGATCTGCAGCAGGCGGTGCAGCGCGAATGCCTTGCGGTACGCAGCGCGGTCGGCATGCTCGACGCCTCCACGCTGGGCAAGATCGACATCCAGGGCCCGGACGCAGCCAAGATGCTGAACTGGATGTACACCAACCCCTGGCTCAAGCTGGAGGTGGGCAAGTGCCGCTACGGCCTGATGCTCGACGAAAACGGCATGGTGTTCGACGACGGTGTCACCGCACGGCTGGGCGAGAACCATTTCCTGATGACCACCACCACCGGCGGCGCGGCACGCGTGCTGGGCTGGATGGAGCGCTGGGTGCAGACCGAATGGCCCGACATGCAGGTCTACATGACCTCGGTCACCGACCAGTGGTCGACCTTTGCCGTGGTGGGCCCGAAGAGCCGCGCCGTGGTGCAGAAGTTGTGCCATGGCGTGGACCTGTCCAGTGAAGCCTTTCCGTTCATGTCCTGGCGCGCCGGCACTGTGGCCGGTGTACCGGCGCGCGTGATGCGCATCAGCTTTTCGGGCGAGATGTCGTTCGAGGTGAACGTGCCCTCGAACACCGGTGAACATGTCTGGAAGGCCTTGCTGGCAGCCGGGCAGGAGTTCGGCATCACACCCTATGGCACCGAGGCGATGCATGTGCTGCGGGCGGAAAAGGGTTACATCATTGTGGGCCAGGACACCGATGGCTCGATCACGCCGTTTGATCTGGGCATGGGCGCCATGGTGGCCAAGAACAAGGACTTCCTGGGTCGGCGCTCGCTCACGCGCAGCGACACCGCCCGCGCCGACCGCAAGCAACTGGTGGGATTGCTCACCGACGACCCGGGCCTGGTCCTGCCTGAAGGCAGCCAGCTGACCGAACGCTCCCAGCCCAGCCCGCCGCCGGTGCCGATGCTGGGCCACGTGACATCGAGTTACTTCAGCCCGATCCTGAAGCGTTCGATTGCGATGGCGCTGGTGCGCTCTGGCCAGCAGCGTGTGGGCCAGAAGGTGTATGCCGCACTGGCCGACGGCCGTTACGTTGCCGCCACGGTCGGTAGCACCGTGTTCTACGACCCACAAGGAAAGCAGCTCCATGCCTGAAGTCGCCTTGAGCAGCCCGCTGGCTGCATTTCTGGCCGGTGGCATGCGCACCCTGCAGATCGACAGCCGCAGCGCGTCGCTGCAAGAAGTCCCCTTCGTGGAGATGGTCAACCTGCGCGGTAATGGACAAGACGCGTTGTTTGCGCAGGCGGTGCAGCAAGCCACGGGTCTGGCGCTGCCGCTGCGCGCCAACAGCGCCAGCATCGGCGCGCAGCGACAGTGGTTGTGGCTGGGGCCGGACGAGTGGCTGCTGAAGTCCCGCGACTGGTCGGCCACCGAGGCCATCGACGCGCTGCGCGGGGCTTTGCAGGGCATGCGAAGTGCCGTGGTTGATGTGGGCCATGGCAATACCACCTTGCTGCTGCATGGGCTGGCGGCGGGGGACCTGCTGGCGCGCGGCTGCCCGCTGGACTTGCATCCGAGGGTGTTCGGCATCGGCAGTGTGGCGCAGACCCATGTGGCCAAGGCCGGGGCCACCATCGTCTGCCTGGAGCCGGGCATACGCTTTGAGCTGACCGTGCGGCGCAGCTTTGCCGACTACCTGGTGCGCTGGTTGTGCGCTGCGGGCGAGTGACGCGCGCCTGAGCCGACCCGATGGCGTTTTTCCTCGGCGTCGATACCGGTGGCACCTTCACCGACGCCGTGTTGCTGGACGCGCAGCGCCGCGTGGTGGCGACCGCCAAGAGCCTGACGACCCGCTTCGACCTGGCGCTTGGCATCGGTGCCGCCCTGGACCAGCTGCCGGCCGATTCGCTGGCGCAGGTGGACCTGGTGTCGTTGTCCACCACCCTGACCACCAACTCGGTGGTCGAGGGCAAGGGCTCGCCAGTGTGTGTACTGCTGGCCGGCTACGACGCCGCCCAGATCAAGTCCAGCGGCCTGATCGAACTGCTTGGCGCCGACGCCATCGTCTCGCTTGCGGGTGGACACGATGCTGGCGCTGCGGCCCTGTGTGGCCTCGATGAAGCCGCCGCCCGCGCAGCAATCCTGCGCCATGCACCGCGTGTATCGGCGTTTGCGATCTCCGCGAGTTTTGGGGTGCGCAACCCGGAGCATGAGTTGCAGCTGCGCGCCTGGGTCGAGCAGTTGTGCGACAAACCGGTGACCTGCGGCCATGAACTGGCCTCAAGCCTGGGCGCGCCGCGCCGCGCGCTGACCGTCGCATTGAATGCGCGCATGATTTCGCATGTAAAGCTGCTGATCGAGTCGGTGCAGCGCACGCTGGCGCAGCGCCGGATCGATGCACCGCTGATGATCGTCAAGGGCGACGGCAGCCTGATCAATGTGCGCAGCGCGTTGCAGCGCCCGGTGGGTACGGTGTTGTCAGGCCCGGCAGCGAGTGTGCTCGGGGCCTGTTTCCTGAGTGGCCAGGCGGACGCTGTCGTGGCGGACATGGGTGGCACCACCACCGATATTGCGGTGGTGCGGGGTGGCCAGCCCGAGCTCAGCTTCGACGGCGCCATGGTGGGCCAATGGCGGCCCATGGTGGAGGCGGTGAAGATCTACGCAATTGGCCTGGGCGGCGACAGCGAAGTGCGTTTTGGCGGTGGCGAAGGCCTGGTGATCGGGCCGCGCCGTGTGCTGCCGCTGAGCCTGCTGGCGCACCAGTATCCGCACATCCTGGCGGTACTCGAGCGCCAGCAGAACGAGGCACCGCACGCCAGCCAGATTCGTTTTGCGCAACGCCTGCACGCCGACGCGGCGCATCTGAGCCGGCTGCCGCAGGACGAACTGGCGGCCTGGGAGCGGCTGGCGCAAGGGCCGGTGGACCTGGAGCGTGCCAACATCGAAGAGCGCGGTCTTTCACGCGCCCTGGCCCGGCTGGAGCGCAAGGGGCTGGCGATCTACAGCGGATTTACGCCCAGCGATGCGGCCCATGTGTTGGGCATGTCCAACCACTGGAGCCGGGATGCGGCGATTTTTGGCGCGCGCATCTGGGCGCGCCAGATGCGCCATCTGTATGGCTTGGGCACCTGGAAGCTGGGTGATGCCGAGGCCCCGGCGCGCCAGGTGGTGGACAAAGTCATCAACACGATCTGTCAGAAGCTGATTGAAGCCGGCTTGAACGACGCTGGTCAGATGACCGAAAGCAGTGCGGGCAAGATCGCAAACCTGCTGACCGGCATGGTGCTGGGCGGCAATTCGCAGGACGGGCCACGGCCAGTGTTTGCGCTGAAGTTCGCGCCCGACCTGCCGCTGGTCGCGGTCGGTGCACCGGCCGCCAGTTATTACCCGGCCGTCGCCGCGGCGCTGGGCGTACGGCTTGAGTTGCCGCGTTTTGC
>Ga0163144_10024510_pt1 | contig 11834 bp, 12 predicted proteins | sample OliLak19BULKMAT1_FD_123175 | JGI IMG/M metagenome (GOLD analysis project Ga0163144, IMG submission 123175) | Freshwater microbial mat bacterial communities from Lake Vanda, McMurdo Dry Valleys, Antarctica - Oligotrophic Lake LV.19.BULKMAT1 | ecosystem: Environmental > Aquatic > Freshwater >... | reverse complement strand
CGCCGGGGCGCAGCGGCAGGAACACCATGGATTCACCGCGCGGCACATCCCGCGCACGCAATGGCAGGATGCGCCCGGTGGTCTTTTCTGATGTGGCGCCGTCAGGAAAACGCACAAACACATCCGCATGCAGCCACTGCGGCGTCACCTCCAGCAGGTAGCGCCGCGGTTCCGGCAGCCCGCTGGCCACGGCAAAACGCACCCAGATGGCCAGCGGTTTGCGCGGCCACGGGTCAAGGTGCAGTTGCGCCGTAAACCCGTGGGACGGCGCACCGGAGGTGACGTCAGCCAGGGTCCACTGCGCCGCAGCGTCCACCAGGAACTCCGCGTGTGGCATCACGTCACGTTGAGGCTGCGCGGCATCCGCCACCACCAACACGGGTGGAGCGGCCACACATGCCAGCAGGATGAACAGCGCGTTCAAGGAGGCCCTCCGGGTGTGCCGGACGGGCATGCTGGCTTGAGCACGCGTGCCGGAGCAAGCGCACAGCCGTCAGCAAGGAAAAAAGCCAGGCCACGCGCAGGTGGCATGGATGGCCCGGCTGCCTGCACGCTGGCGACTTCTTCAGGTAATACAATTGATTGGCTCATGCAGCGGAGCACTTTTCAAGTGCGTGGCTCTGAGGGGTCACCTGGGTGTGTGGGCGGCTTCGCTCTGGATCTTCACCCACTCCGTGGCCTGCTGGAGCCCCTTGTCCACAAACAACCCGCGGACAAATCCCGGTATCCAACCGCGCACCTGAACATCCACGCTGTATTCCACCACACTCTGCGCAGGATTCTCCGCCCACGGGGTCACGCGCCAGAATCCCACCGAATCATCCAGGTCACTCTCCCGCGTGTAGTCCAGCGTCCACGTCCCCCACCGCTCGGCCTGGTGGTACGTGTGATGGATGAAGTAGCGCGCGGAGAAACCAAACCCCTTGATCACAAACTCCACGTCAATGGCGTCACCCTCACGCTTGTAGACGGCGCATTTTGACAGGTTGTCTATCCACTTGGGATAGCTCTGGAAGTTGTTGATGGTTGCCCACACGGTGTCTGCTGGTGCGTTCACGCGGAAGATGGCCACGCCGCGTCCGCCGGCGCCCGTGTCCGTCTGCCTGCGGATGGGTTTGCCAGCGCGCAGGCTGGCCAGGTCCGCGGGGTCAAGCCTGGCCGGCGGAAGCTGCGTGTAGGGTTTGAGAATTCCCTGGTGCGGATGGGGTTTGCTGACGTTGGCAGCCCATCCCGCGGCAGCAGCAAGGAGCAGGGCAAGGGCGGCGGAGGGCGTACGCATGTCCGCAGGATGCACCGGACGCGCGCGCGCAACCAGAGCCGCGCAAACGTTTCCAATGTGTGGGGAGGAGCGGGGACCACACCGAACCCCCGTCGGAGGCAGGTGTGACCAACGTGCCGCCTGGACGTCAAATCAGGCCTTTCTCCTTGCGCTTCATTCGCTCTACCGTGCCCGCTGCGGCGGATGGATGCCGCATGAGAGCTCATGTCGGCGGTCCTGAAGACAAGTGTGGAGGTGCTGCACTCGGGCTCAGCCGTGCGCCTGCTGGACCACGCCACCAACCGGTTCATGGAGCTCAGCACGCAGGAGGGCGGGTTGCTGGCGCTGCATGACGGCACCACAACCATGGCCCAGCTTGCGGAACGCGCGCGCGCCACCGGACTGCAGATGGATGCGGACCAGGCGGCCGCCATCCTGGAGCGCGTGCGCGCTGCGGGTTTTCTCTCGGAGAAAGCGGGTCCACTTCCGTTGGCCACCCTGCCGCCGCTGCTGGCCACGGATCCCGTCCCGCTCTTCCGCGGGGATCTTGTGGTGCAGAAGAAAGAGGGCGCCAAGGGCCTGTTGGAGGTGGTGGACCCACAACGCAGCAAGGCGTTCAGCCTCTATGATTTTGAAGTGTCCATTGCGCGGATGATGAACGGCCAGCGCAACGCCGGTGACGTCATCCAGGCGGCTGGCCGGCTGGGTATCAGCGTCACCCTGGACAGCCTGCGCAAGTTCATCCGTCAGCTTTCCGCATACCATTTCCTTGCAGAAGCCACGCCCACCGTCTCGGATGCAGAAGCGGACCGCCGGACCTGGAAACCGCGCCAGCCGTGGACGCCGGAGATCCGGGAGTTCTTCCAGAGCTCGCTGCGGCTGTTCCGCGCGGGGCGCATGGAAGACGCGCAAAGCCACCTGGACGCACTGCTGGAGCTGGATCCCCACAACACAGAAGCCCTGGAGCTGAAGCGGCGCGTAGCCCTGGCCCGCAATGACGGCAGCGTCCTGGCCATGCTGTTTGATGACCTCCACGGTGACTACTTTGCCGGAGAAGGAGCGCAGCCCCTGGAGTCCGCGTCCCCGGGGGGCAATCCCAGTGAAAGTATTGCCGCCGCCAGCGCACTGCCGGACGTGGACAGTCCACAGGAAGAAGAGCGTGAAGCATCCCAACAGCGCAATGAGGCGGCGTTCCTCAATGATGATTGGGTCACCTCGCAAGTTGCGCCGGATGCCGCCGCCGCAGCGCCACCTCCCGGGGAGAGCACGCCCTTTGCCGTGCCCGCGCCGCCTGCGCTGCGCACCCCACCACCCGCCGCTGCGCTCCCGCCGGAAGATGACCTGCCCATGGTGGACGCGGACAACGTGGAAGAACCCGCGTTGGCGGATGCGCCCGGGGAGACCGCGCCGGAACCCCAACCCACAGAAACGCCGGCGGACCCCGGAGAGCCGGTGCCGCGGCGCCCCAACCGGGCGCGGATGTTGTGGGCAGGTGGAGCCGCGGCGGTGGCCGGAGTGTTACTTTTTCCGGTGACGGAGAGTTACCGCATCAACTGTGAGCTCAGCCCGCTGGTGGTTGCGGAGGTGACCTCGCCGCGCAGCGGCCGGCTGGTGTTGTGGGCAGCCAAGAACGGCGCCACGGTGACCAAGGGTGAAGTGGTGGCGCGCCTGGGCGCGGAGGCGCTGGAGCAGGAAGTGGGTGAAGTGGCGCAGCAGCGCGCAGCCTTGGAAGGGAAGGTGGCGGAGCTCACCGCGCAGGTTTCCCGCGTGGCGCAACGTGCGGCGGCCAACGTGGTGCGCGCGGAAGTGGAGTTGAAGCGGCGGACCACGTGGATGGAGCAGTTGGATGCCAGCGTGGCGCAGGCCCCAAGAGCCCGTGCCGCGGTTGCGCGCGCTACTGCGGAGCAGGCCCAGCGCCAGGCCGCGCTGGACGCCGCGCGCTCCAACAAGGCGGCCAAGGCGGGGCTTCAAAAGGAACTGGATGTGGCCACGGCCGCGCGCCGCAAGGCGGAGGAATGGGTAGCCCGGACGGCCCGCAGCCGGCGTCAGCTCAACGTGGCTGCCCGTGACGTCACAAAGCAACGCGCTGTGGTGGAGCAGGCGCGGAGCACGCTGGCCAGGGTGAGCCGCAAAGCGGAGGTGGATGAGCGGCTGGCACAGCTCCAGGCCATCAGGGAACGCGCCCTGCTGCTGGACAAGAACCTGGCGCAGTCCGCCATCCAGGCGCCGGTGGCCGGTGCGTTCCGCGCGCAACAGCCCGTGGGGACGGAAGTGACGGCGGGTCAGGCGGTAGGACACATTGTGGAGCCGTTGGAGATAGCGCTGGTTCTGCGGGGCGTGGTTGCGGACAGCGCGGACCTCACGCGCGCAACGCTGGTGCTCCAAGGCGGCCAGAAACATCAGGTGCGCGTCAAAGGCACGCGCTGGACCACGGCCGCGGACCAGAAGCGGCAGATGCAGATTGCCGTGGACAACGCAGATGGCGTGCTGGGTTCTGACGGCGTGGGCGTGCTTGAGGTCCCTGCCGGCCGGCGGCCCCTGCTGGCTGTACTCTGGGGCGGAAACGCCGCTGAGGCCGCACACTGAGCGGCCAATAAGAGAAATACTTCAATTGTATGGCGCCGCGGTCATGGAGCCGGCGGCTCCACGTACTTCCAGATGGACCCGTTGTAGGAGCCGGCAACAATGACCCAGCGCCCGGCGTCCGCGTTGTACGAAGACGCCATGCCAAACGGTGCCCCACCCACCATGTAGTCCTCTGGCACCGTGCAGTACTCCACGTCCCAATTGGCAGCGCCCACCAGTGCGTTGAGCGGTGCGCGGGCCATGACCCGGCTGGCCATGAAATTTGTGTAAGCGTAGAGCCCGGTCACGGCCACGTTGGTCATGGTGGATTGCTCAAACTGGTGCGGTGGCGCCCAGGACCCGGTCTCCGAGAAGAGCTCCCACGTGGCGCCCTGGTCACGGCTGACCGCACCGTTGGTCCACCCCGTGGCCAGGATGGTTCCATCCTGCAGGATCACGTTCTGGTGGCTGCCGTGTGCGTGCTCCATCTGGTGCACGTTCTGCCACGCGGATGTGCTGATGGTTCCGTCCCGGAAGAGCGCCGCGGCAGTTCCGCCGGTGCGCCCCGCGGTGGTGGTCCTCCAGATGCCGTTGGCGCCGTTGTTGTCCTGCGCAATCACCACCCACGTGGTGGCGCTGACCGGCATCACGTAGTGGGACGTGCCAACCCCCGTGGGTGGCGGGTGGATGACCCACGTGTCACCGCCGTCCCAGGATTCGCCAAAACCGCCCTCGTCGTCGTCACGGAAGTAGTAGTGGTACGTTGCCAACAGGTGGTTGGGCGGGTCATCCGGAAGAATGGCAATGTGGTAGAGGTCCGTGGCTCCAAACGGATTGTACGCCGCAAAGGCGTCATCACACCCCTGCGAGCGTTGCCACGTCACACCGCGGTCCGCGGACCGCCACGCGCCGTTGACCCCGTACCCTGACGGCATCCACAGGGTGGGCGGTGTTGCCGGATCACGTTGCGGGTTGGGGTCAATGGACGCGCCCCAGGGATTGCCCGTGACCTCAGCGGTGGTGTTGCGGTCCGTCCAGGTCTCACCAAAGTCTGTGGACGCATACACTTTGATGGTGGGCCCCTGGTTGCTGCCAACAAACGCATAGAAGTCGCTTGAGCGGACCGGGTCCACCAGCACGGTCTGGACGGTGTCCGGCCCTCCCAGACCCGGCAGCAAGCGGCGGACCCACGTCCCATCCGGACACGTGCCAGCCGCAACACACGGATCAATGCGCACGGTGCAGACCGTGCCGTTGCCCTCGTATCCCGCGCTGCAGCGGCACACAGCTGCGTTCTCCACCACAGCGCACTCCGCGTTGGCGGTGCACTGGGTCTGGGCGCACGGGTCCCCTGCATCCACGCCGCTGTCAGGCTGCGCGGCGCCGCCGTCTGTCTCCGGCGCGCCACTGTCAGGCTGCACCACGCCGCCATCCCCGGGGAGCGCGTTCTGCGCGTCCGGTGATCCCACGGCCGTGGGCCTGCAACCAACCAGGAGCAAAGTGATCACCGCCGTCGTCACAAAGTGTCTGCGCATGCCTCTGCTGGTACCACGCGTCAGAGCATTGGGAAACGCGCTGGCCGCAAACCCTGGACGCCACCCGCCCGCGCCGCAGGCCAGACGCACGGATGTTCGGCCCCACCGCGCCCTCGGCCCAGGTGCCGCACACGGAGCCATCACACGTTGGGCGGCCAAGGACCCGGGCACGCCTGCCGCCGCTGCAAAGATGCGTACATTCTCACCAGGAAGCCGGAGGCTCTGATGTTCAAGCACATCCTTGGTGCTGCGGTGGTTGCGTCCCTTTTGACGTCAGCGTGCGCCGGCTGGAGCGCCAACACCCAGGCAGCACGCCCGTACACGGATTGGGGACGTCCGGCGCCCAGAAACAGCATGGACAATGACTACGCGCAGCGGGCCCTGGCCATTGGTCTGGACCAGGTCCAGTTGTCCCGGCTGGCGTTGGAGCGGAGCAACAACCCGGCTGTTCACAAGTTTGCCAAGCGCCAGATCCTGGATCACAGCCGCTTCAATGAAGCCATGCTGGAAATCTCTGATGAACAGGGGTTGCCACTTCCACCCGCGCGCGTGGACGCCCAAGGTGAGGAACTGCTGGTCCCGCTCAGTGGCGCAGGGTTTGACGCCGCGTACCTGGCGCTGATGATGGTGAATCTGGAGGAGGCCTATGCGCTCCAGATCCAGGAAGAACGGCTGGGCCAGGAGATCCGCCTGAAGGTCAATGCGGAGATGCAGAAGGACCCGCTGGGCGAACACCTGAGTGAGGTGCGCCGGCTCTTTGAGCTTTACGGCTGAGTGTGGGGTATGTGTCCAACGGTACAGTCGTACCATTCAACGCATCACGTCCAGAACCCGGCGGCCGCCCGGCACCACCCGCGTACCGCGGCGCTGGACCTGCTACGTCCCTTGCATGCTCATCAAGACGCCACGCGTGGTGCTGTTCCTGGCAGGCCTGGGGATGTTCAGCGGATGCCCTGGTGCGCAGACGTCAGGAGCGGACGCTTCCGCGCCTGACGCCGCGGTGTTGGCGGATTCCGGCGTTGCCCAGGTTGACGGCGGGCCACAGGACGCAGGGCGGCCGGACGCAAGCACCCCTGACGGGGCAACCGTGATGGATGCGGGTGGCACCCCGGATGCCGCCCCTGTTGTTGATGCAGCGTTGCCTGCTGACGCCGCAGAGCCGCCTGACGCTGCCATGCCCGCGGATGCTGCCCAACCTCCCGACGCCGCAGAGCCTCCCGACGCCGCAGAGCCTCCCGACGCTGCGATGCCTGATGCCGCCGCGGCGGCGGACGCAGGGAGTGAACCCGGATTTGATCCAGCCGTGTGTGACTGTGACCGTGAAATCCTGCCCACGGAAGTCAACGTCAACGTCAGCACGTTGGGGCCGGGGGATGTTGTCTGCCTGCGTGCCAACACCGCTGCCACGCGTGGGCCGCTCACGCTCAGCGGATTTGCCGGGTCCGCAACCAATCCGGTGCTGGTGCGTAACTGTGACGGCGTGGTGACCATTACATCCACCACGGGGAGCAATCCGCTCAACCTCAGCGGGACAGGATTCCGGGTGAGTGGCGCGGGCGCCGTGGGCGTTGAGTACGGATTGAAGGTGACCGGCCCGGCCGCGCCGTTCCTGGTCTACGCCGGACGCGCTTCCCAGTTTGAGCTGGACCATCTTGACGTCTACCAATCCGCCTTTGCCGGCATTGCCGCCAAGGTTGATCCCAGCGGAACCACCTGCCAGGGAAACGACCGCCGGTACGATCCGTGGCAGATGGTTGGCGTGCACATCCACCATTGCTGGATCCATGACATGCCCAATGGTGAAGGCATCTACCTGGGCAACAGTTTCTACAACGGCACCAGCAACCAGTACTGCTCCACCAATCCCGCGTGTGACTCCGCGCCGTGTGGTGGAATCCAGTACCCGCATGAGCTGCGCAACGTGCACATCCACAACGTCACTGTGGAGCGCACCGGCTGGGACGGCATCCAGGTGGGCGCCGCGGTGGACGGTTGTGTCATTGAGGACAACCGCGTGATGGGCTTTGGGGTCCTCAACCGAAGCAGCCAGAACCACGGCATCCAGCTTGGTGAGGGCTCCAGCTGCACCGTGCAGCGCAACTTTGTGGCGGACGGCCCCGTGGGCATGAACGTCCTGGGCATTGGCGGCACCATCATTGCCAACAATGTCTTCCAGGATTTCCAGGCCGGAGCGCTGCAGGTCAATCCCCGTCCAACGCCGCTGGCAACGGACATTGTGGCCAACGCGTACAAGGGCGGGTTCCGGATTGTGCACAACACGTTCATTGCGGGCGTCGGCGCTACGTTCGTTGTTGGTGACATCAACGCCGCCGCGGTGGGTGACGTGACCACGCAGGACAACGTGGTGGCCAACAACCTGGTGGTGTTCCCAACGGCTGCCTGGTTCACCACGCCGGACACCCGCTAAGGCTGGGAGATTGCCGGGAACCTGCAGTTCACCACCGCAGAAGCGGCGGGAATGGTGGATGCCGCGTCCGGTGACTACTGCCTTGCCGCGGGCGCATCCGGCGTGGACACCGCGGTGGCGACATCATTGAGTGTGACGGATGACTTCCGCGCCGCGCCCCGGCCGCTGGGCAGCAATGAGGACGTGGGCTCATTTGAGTGCAGATAGCGCTCAGTTCTTGGGCGCTGCGGCGGCGGCTTCTTCTTCCTCCAGCGCGCGCTTGGCAGCCAGTGCGGCACGCCGGCGGGGACGGAAGAACACCACCTCCTCCAACATGCCAACCAGCAGGTAGCCCCAGACAAAGAGTAACACTGCCACCGCGGGACGGGACGCCCAGCCCACCCAGACCATGGTGCCCAGGATGAACAGGATCACCGGCACGGTCTTGCGGGTCAGCTTGAGGTTTTTGAAGGTGCTGTAGCGGACCGTGCTGACCATCAGGAAGCTCAGCACAACAACCACAATGGCCAGCGTGGGCCCCTGCACCAGGTCTTCCACGGTGTTGTACGTGGCCAGCACCAGGCTCACCACGGCGGCAGCGGCCAGGGGAATGGGCAGGCCAATAAAATGGTAACTGGGACCGGTCTCCCGGGTGGCCAGCACGTTGAAGCGCGCCAGGCGGATGGCACCGCACAGAGCGTAGGCAAAGCTGATGAACAATCCGGTGTTGCCCAGGCTCTTGAGCGCCCAGTTGTAGACCAGGATGCCAGGTGCCACGCCAAAGGTGATGACGTCGGCAAGGCTGTCAAACTCGCGGCCAAATTCGCTTTGCGTCTTGGTCAGGCGCGCCACACGTCCGTCAGACGCGTCAAAAAAAGTACCCAGGATGATGAACCACGCGGCGGCGTAGAGGTCCTGCGGCGTGCCGGACATGGACTTGTTGATGGCCACAAAGCCGCAGAAGATGCTGCTGGCAGTGAACGCGTTGGGCAGCACAAAGAGCGCTTTGTGGAGGTCAAATTTCTTGCGGCGGCGGGGAGCGCCAGGGGCTTCCTTCTTCTTCATGGCTACTCCCGGCTGAGGCCGCAGTTTTGGATTTCGCCGTTGCGGATGTCACGGCACTCACACTGGCGGAGGTAGTCCGTGCAGCGCAGCCGCTCCTCCGTGCTCAGCTGAATCTGGTTCTTCTGCAGCGTTGCTTCACGCGTGCAGCTGTCCCGTTCCGCCTGGGTGGGCTCACAAGAGCAGATCTTCTGCGCAAGCTGTTCACAGGGATCCAGACAGCTGCTGCCCATGGTCAGCGCAGCGCCCAGAAGGCACGCGGCCAGGGACACAATCTTGTGGAGTGGGGTGCGGGTCATTTCGGCGCGGGACTACCACGGGCTCCGTAAAAGGGGGAGTGGGGAAGGGTTCATTGGCCAAGCCCGGCGAATGGAGGCTAAAGGGGCGCCCCACCACACTTCCTCCTGCATCACGGGACAAGGAACACCATGAACATCCAATCAGGCTTTGCGCACCGCCTCCTGGCTCTTGCCGTCGCTGCGCCGCTGCTGTTGCTGGCCGGCTGCAACAACAAGGATGGCGGCACGGCCGTCAGCACGGAGGCCAAAGCCCCGACGACGGATGAAGAGAAGACCATCTACGCATTGGGCCAGTTGATGGCGCGCAACCTGGCGCCCTTCAACCTGCAGCCCGCGGAAATGCAGATGCTGTTTGCCGGCATCACTGACGCCGTCAGCGGCGCCCCCAGCAAGGTGGACATGGCCGCGTTTGGACCCAAGGTGAATGAGCTGGCCCGCGCCCGCGCCGCCGCCAAGGGCGAGATTGAGAAGAAGAAGGGTCTGGAATTCCAGGCCAAGATGGAGAAAGAGCCGGGCGCCCAGAAGACCCCCAGCGGCCTGATCTATTTTGAGACCCAGCCCGGCGCCGGCGAGGCCCCCGTGGCCACGGACACCGTGAAGGTGCACTACAAGGGCACGTTGATGGATGGGACGGAGTTTGACTCATCCTTCAAGCGCAACCAGCCCGCCCAGTTCCCGCTCAATGGCGTCATCAAGTGCTGGACGGAAGGTGTTGCCAAGATGAAGGTGGGCGGTAAGGCGCGCCTCATCTGCCCGGCGGACATTGCCTACGGTGACCGCGGTTCTCCGCCGCTGATCTCGCCCGGAGCCACGCTGATCTTTGAAGTGGAGCTGATTGAAATCACCAAGGGCGCGGGCGCCCAGGCTCTGCCCCCGGGTCACCCGTAACCTCTGCTGCTGTTTGACAACGTGGAGGCCGCGCCGCACGCCCCGGTTCACGGGGTTGCGGGCGCGGCCTCTTGTGTTTCTGCCGCCGGAGGTGCTGCAGGTGCGGTCTCTGCGGCCGGGGGTGCTTCCGGTGCCGCAGGCGCGGCCTCTGCTGCCGGTGCGGCCTCTGCTTCCGGTGCGGCCTCTGGTGCGGCCTCTGGTGCGGTCTCTGCTGCTGCTTCCGGCGCGGTCTCCTCGGCGGCGGCTTCCTCTGGACCAGATGCGGCCTGGCTGGCTGCTCCCGGTTCACCGGAAGTTGCGCCGTTTTCCGTCGTGGAAGTTGCCCCGTTCTGCCCGGATGTGGCGGCGGTATCACCTGGGGAGCCGCTGGCCGGCTCACTGACGGCGCTGGGCACGTTGACGTCAGGCACCACGGCGCTGGGCACCACCGCGTTGGGCACATAGACGCCACCCGTGTTGGGGACCCCGGTCTGCACGTCAGTCCCCGTGGTGCCGGGCACCCCAGTGGTTCCAGGCACCTGGTTGACCGGCTGGTTGCTGACGGGTCCCTGGTTCAGCGCGTTGGGATCGCCCGTGCCCTGGTTGGGCTGCGCCGTAGGGACGGTGACGGTGGGAAACGTGTTGACCTGTCCATTGGAAGGCAGGGCGTCTGCGGGCGCTGGTGGCTGCGCATCTGCCGGTGAAGGAGGCAGCCCCGTGCCAGGTGAAGGCGGCAACGTGGCCCCAGGCGAAGGCGGCGTTGTGGTGCCCGGTGACGGCGGCGTGGTCCCTCCAGGATTGGGGACCTGGGCCAGCACAGCGCCACCTCCCAGCATCCATGCCACGCTGATGAGCTTGAGCAACCGGTTGAACATGCAACACCTCCTCCGTCCAGAACGGAGGAGGTCTGCCGCGGGATTTCCCCGCCCGCGCGCGCATGCTCAGGTGATGTTGCCGCTCTTGACGACGACGGTATGCCCCGCAGCCTTGGCCGCAAGGGTGGCTTCCGGCATCCGCAGACCAGGAAAGCGGCGCGTCACCGCCTGACGATCCACGACGTGGACCACGTCCACATAGGTGACGCGGTCCACCACCACCTGGCCTGCGGCATCTGGCGCCGGACGGTGCTCATCCACGCCGCGCAGCACCAGCTTCTGGGCCGGCAGCGTTGAGAGGTACTTCTGGAGGTCACCCATGTTCATGGCGCGCGTGGATAGCGGACGGGCGCCGCCAACGCCACGCCGGGTGGTCGTGATGATGATGGTTGACCTGTGCGCAGGAAGCGCAACAATGGGCAGAGGAGGAGCACATGCACCAACGTCCGCTCACGCCGGTGGCCATTCCGCTTGGGGGTGTTGGCAAGCGTGCGCCCAAGGGCGTGGACGTGGCCACGGTGGTCAGTGCGTGGCTCCTGGCGTTGGGGCTGACGGCGGGATTTGCAGGGCTCAGCCTGACCATGCTGGTGGTGGCCCTGGCGTCCGCGGTGCTCAGTGTGCTGGCCCTGGGGCCCGCGGCGCTGCTGATCACGGTGGGCGCTCTGCTGGCCACCCGTCTCTTCTTCCGAGGCGCTGCGCTCACCACCCGCTACGTTGCCGCGCTGACGCAGCAGCTCCGGGAGTCCTGCCCGTAGCGGGGTGGTGCATGATGCGCTTTGGCGGACCGGCGACTAAAGTCACAGCTACAACTTCACGAAGCCGCCCTGCGGCGGCTGGGCCAATATCCGACGTCATGTGGGCAGCCGGCGAAGGCCGGCTTCGTGGTGCGCCCGGCATGGGCAGAGAAAGGAGGTGTAAGTCCTCTGGGGGCCTCGTCGACGAGGAACCCCAACCAAAAGCAAGGGG
>Ga0163144_10024508_pt1 | contig 11834 bp, 5 predicted proteins | sample OliLak19BULKMAT1_FD_123175 | JGI IMG/M metagenome (GOLD analysis project Ga0163144, IMG submission 123175) | Freshwater microbial mat bacterial communities from Lake Vanda, McMurdo Dry Valleys, Antarctica - Oligotrophic Lake LV.19.BULKMAT1 | ecosystem: Environmental > Aquatic > Freshwater > Lake... | reverse complement strand
GTGCCGCCTTCAGGGCCGATGGATGATCGTTCGTTCCGGCTCGGCAATCTGGCGCTCGGCAATCCGGAAGGCACGGCGGGTCTCGAGGTTACCGCCAGCGGGCCGACGCTGCTGTTCGAGGCACCGGCGCGCATCTGCCTGACCGGCGCGGATTTCGGCGCGAAGCTTGACGGAACGCCGATTGTGCGCGGCGTCGCACTCGCCATCGCTGCCGGGCAGACGCTTGTTCTGGGCCGGGCCACAGGCGGCGGGATGCGCGGTTATATCCTGTTTGCAGGGGGGCTGGATGTGACGCCCTATCTCGGCAGCACGGCGACCTTTACGCTCGGCCAGTTCGGGGGTCATGCTGCACGTGGGCTGCTGGCGGGTGATGTGCTGCATATGGGCACGGGCGAAACTGGTGCCGGTGAGGCGGCGCCGCTCCCCGATCTGCCGCAAGAATGGCACCTGCGTGTCCTCTACGGCCCGCACGGCGCGCCCGATTTCTTCACGCCCGATGATATCGCTCGCTTCCTCGAAGCCGAGTGGCAGGTGCACTATAATTCCAACCGCACTGGTGTGCGCCTCGTCGGCCCTAAGCCCGAATGGGCACGGCGCGATGGGGGTGAGGCAGGGCTGCACCCGTCGAACATTCACGACAATCCCTATGCCATCGGGGCGGTCGATTTTACGGGCGACATGCCGATCATTCTGGGGCCGGACGGGCCTTCGCTGGGCGGCTTCGTTTGCCCTTTCACTGTGATTGCAGCAGATCGGTGGAAGGTCGGACAGCTGAGCCCTGACGACCGGGTGCGCTTCGTGCCGGTCAATATTGGCGAGGCGATGGCGGCAGATCGAGCGCCGCTGATTACGCCGTGTGCGCCGACGCCCGCCCGTGCGATCGCCGACCTCTCGCCGATCCTCGCCGAAATCCAGGCGCAAGGCGCGTGCCCGCGCACCACCTATCGCCAGCAGGGTGACCGCAACATCCTCGTCGAATATGGCGACATCGTGCTCGATATCGAGCTGCGCATCCGCGTCCACGCGCTGATGCGCGCGCTGGAGGATATGCAACTGCCTGGCGTGATCGATATCACCCCTGGCATCCGCTCGCTGCAATTGCATTTCGACGGCGCAGTGCTCGATCAGCGTGGCGCGCTCGCGGCGTTGCTGGCGGCGGAGGAGGCGCTCGGTGATCTGGATGACTTCGCCATCCCTTCGCGTATCGTCCACCTGCCTTTAAGCTGGCGCGATCCGGCGATTGCCGAGACGATCGCAAAATACATCGGCACTGTGCGCGACGATGCGCCGTGGTGTCCGGACAATATCGAGTTCATCCGCCGAATCAACGGTTTGCCGGACGCGCAGGCGGTTGAGAACCTCATCTTCAATGCAAGCTATCTCGTCCTCGGTCTTGGCGACGTTTATCTCGGCGCGCCGGTCGCCACTCCGGTCGATCCGCGCCATCGGCTTGTCACCACCAAATACAACCCCGCGCGCACCTGGACTCCGCCCAATGTGGTCGGGATCGGCGGGGCCTATATGTGCATCTACGGGATGGAGGGCCCGGGCGGCTATCAGCTGTTCGGGCGCACTATTCAGGTCTGGAACACCCACCGCCAGACCGATGCATTCGTCGATGGCAAGCCGTGGCTGCTGCGGTTCTTCGATCAGATCCGTTTCTTCCCGGTTTCGGCTGATGAATTAACCGAATGGCGGCGCGATTTTCCCCACGGGCGGCGCGCGATCCGGGTGGAGGAGAGCGAATTCCGTCTTGCTGATTACCGCGCGTTCCTTGCCGATAACGGTGATAGCATCGCCGCCTTCGAGGCGACGCGGCAGGCCGCTTTCGAAGCCGAGCGAGCCGCGTGGCAGGCTTCGGGCGAGTTTGACCGGGTTAGCGATTTGCTTGCGGCGGATGCTGGCGGGGGCGAGCCGCTAACGGTCGAAGTCCCAGCCGGTGCTGACCTGATTGAAGCACCCTTCGGCGGTTCTGTGTGGAAGCTGCTGGTCGCGCCGGGTGACGTGGTGGCCGAAGGCGACATCATCGCGGTGATCGAGGCGATGAAGATGGAATGTCCCTTTGAAAGCCCCGCCAGCGGCACCATCGCCGCGCTCTACATCACCGAACATCAGGCGCTGCACCCCGGCGCGCCGATGCTGGCGCTGAGGAAAGCGCCATGATCCGCCTCAGCGCGACCGCCATCTCTGCGAGCGTCGCGAGCGGGCAGACCAGCGCGCTGGCGGTGATTGAGGAAACGCTTGCCCGCCTCGCCGCCTATGACGCGCATCAACCGCAGGTGTGGATCAGCCGCGCTGCGCCCGATGCCTTGCGCACTGCCGCCCGCGCCATCGACGCGCGCGTGGCCGCTGGCGAGCATCTTCCGCTGGCAGGCGTGCCGTTTGCAGCCAAGGACAATATCGATGTCGCGGGGCTGGAGACCACCGCCGCTTGCCCTGCCTTCGCTTATCAGCCGGCACGTTCGGCGACGGTGATCGAACGGCTGGAAGCAGCGGGCGCGATCTGTGTCGGCAAGACCAACCTCGATCAGTTTGCCACCGGATTGGTCGGCACCCGCAGCCCCTATGGCATCCCGCGCAATGCTTATAACCGCGACTATGTCAGCGGTGGATCGAGCTCCGGCTCGGCGGTCGCGGTGGCCGCCGGACTTGTCGCCTTTTCGCTCGGGACTGATACCGCCGGATCAGGGCGGGTGCCCGCCGCATTCAATCACCTGATTGGGATGAAACCTACCAAAGGCAGGTGGAGCACGCGCGGGTTAGTGCCCGCCTGCCGCACGCTCGATTGCATTACCGTGTTCACTGATACGCTGGTCGATGCACATGCGGTAGACGCGGTGCTGGCGGGGTTCGATGCGGAAGATGCATTCTCCAAACCGCTTGCCAATGCCGCCATCACTGGCCGCCGCATTGGCGTGCCGCGCCGTGATCAACGCGTGTTCTTTGGCGATACCCATGCCGAATATCTCTATGATCGCGCGCTCGCGGTGCTGGCGGTTGAGTGTGAGCTGATTGAAATCGATATTGCCCCGCTGCTCGAAGCCGCGCGGCTGCTTTACGGCGGGCCATGGGTGGCCGAACGCACGGCGGCGGTTGCGTCGCTGCTGGAGAGCAACCCTCTCGCCATCGACCCCGTGGTGCGCGAAGTGATCGCACCGGGGGCGGCGATGCTGGCGACCGAGTTGTGGGACGGCATCTATCGCCTTGCCGCGATCAAACGCCACGCCGACACGCTGTGGCAGGGCATCGACGCGCTCGCCTTCCCCACCACCGGCACCACTTACCGCGTGGTCGAATTGCTGGAGGCACCGGTCGCGCTCAACAGCAATCTGGGTCTCTATACCAATTTCGTGAACCTGCTCGACATGGCGGCGCTGGCCGTCCCGGCGGGGGCGCGGGCCAATGGTACCGGCTTCGGCATCACCCTGATTGGCCCGGCGGACAGCGACCGGGCGCTGCTGGACCTAGCGCAAACCTATCTGACGGCGGCGGAATTGCCAGCGCCGCCGCCGCTTGACCTTGGAGACCATATGGACACGATCAAACTCGCTGTCGTCGGCGCGCATCTTGAAGGCATGCCGCTTCACTGGCAGCTGACATCGCGCGGGGCGACCTTCGTCGGTGCATTCACCACTGCGCCGAATTACCGGCTCTACGCGATGGCCGATTCCGTGCCCCCCAAACCGGCGCTCGTGCACAGTGCGGAAGGCGCGGCAATTGCTTTGGAGGTTTACGAGCTCGATCTCGCCAGCTTTGGCAGCTTTGTCGCCGAAGTCCCGCCGCCGCTCGCGATCGGCACGGTGATGCTGGCTGATGGCAGCAGCGTAAAAGGCTTCGTCGCCGAACCGCGCGCGCTAAACGGCGCTACGGACATCACCGATCTGGGCGGCTGGCGCGCCTATATCGCGGGCCTTTGACGCGTGACCCTGCGCTGCGCCTTGATTGACGGAACTCGGCGGTGACCGCCGCTGCGTTCGACCGCTTGCTTGCGCTGGTGCAGGCCTCGGGCGAGCGCGGCGACGCACAGGCGCTGACTGAGGTGCGCGATGCCTTCACCGCGTTGCAGGCCGCGCGCGAGACAGCCGAGGCGGCGAACGAAGCCAAGACCCGGTTTCTCGCCAGCGTCAGCCATGAAATCCGCTCACCGCTGAACGCAATCTATGGCTATGCGCAGCTGCTTGAACGCAATGAAGGGCAAGGTGCGTTGCGCGCGGCGCGGGTGATCCGGCGCAGTAGCGAGCATCTGTCGCATCTGATCGAAGGCCTGCTCGATATTGCGCATGTCGAGAGCGGATCGTTGAAACTCAGCCGCGATACGATCCGGTTTCGCGCCTTTCTTGAACAGCTGATCGATATGCTCGAATTGCAGGCGCAGGCACGTGATCTGACACTGGTGCTCGATTGTCCGCCAGGCCTCCCCGAATTCGTGCGCGCCGATCAGAAACGGCTGCGGCAGGTGATTATCAACCTGTTATCAAACGCGATCAAATTCACCGATGCAGGGTCGGTGACGCTGAAGGTGCATTACCGCAACGAGCTCGCAACCTTCGAGGTGATCGATACCGGCATCGGCATTGCGCCAGAGAATGCTTCGCGGATCTTTGCGCCATTTGAGCGCGTCGCGGCGGAGGCTGAGGGGCGGCCGGGCATCGGACTGGGTTTGGCGATTACGCAGGCGCTGGTGCGGATCATGGGCGGGGATATTCAGGTCGATAGCACGCCGGGGCAAGGGTCGCGCTTTATCGTGCGGTTGATGCTGTCGCAGCCGCTTGTCCCTCCGGTCGAAGTTGAGGGGCCGGGCGCGGCGATCGGGTTTGACGGGCGGCCGCGCACGCTGGTGCTGATCGATGATGATCCAGCGCATCTCGCCATGCTGACCGGGCTGCTTGAGCCGCTGGGGTTCCGGGTCAAGACGGCAGGTGACGGCACGGCAGGTCTGGCACTTGCGGCGCGGGTGCGGCCCGATCTGGTGCTGCTCGATGTATCGCTGCCGGGGATGTCGGGCTGGGAGATTGCGCAAAGTTTGCGGCGGCGGCACGGGCTTGGGATACGGATCGTGATGCTAACGGGCGAGGCTGAGAGTTCGGGCGGGCGGGGCGATGATGGCCCGGCAAATGACGTGTTCATAATGAAGCCATTTGAATTCGATGGCCTGATTGAAGTTATCGGGTGCCAGTTGGAACTCGAATGGCTGTACTCTGAGCCGGCAGATAGCAAAGTCCGCACGCGTCCGGCAGCGTTAGCGCCAAGTCTGACAAGGCAGGCACGCGCGCATTTTATTGCAATCGAAAAGCTGGTGCGGATCGGCCATGTGCGCGCCATCGAAGCCGAGATTGATGCGATTGCCCACCTCGGCCCAGAGGCCGCGCCGGTGGTCGAGCGTCTGCGCGGCTGGCTCGACAGTTTCGACTTAAGGGCGCTTTCAAGCTTTGCGAAGGCGGCGCAATCCGATGAGCATTAAAGACTGCATTCTGGTGGTGGACGACAACCCGGATTCGCTCCGATTTCTGGTCGATACGCTGGAGGCTGAGAGCATGACTGTTCTGATCGCCCGCAGCGGCGAAGCGACGCTGGAACTGCTGGGCGAAGCTGCCCCTGATCTTATCCTGATGGATGCGATAATGCCTGGTGTCAGCGGGCTCGAGGCCACCCGCCAGATCAAAAGCAATCCGGCGACAGCGCACATCCCGGTGATTTTTCTGACCGGTCTCAATGAACCAGAGCACGTCGTTGCCGCTCTCAGCACTGGCGGCGTGGACTATGTGCGCAAGCCGATCGTGATCGATGAACTGCTCGCACGGATCCGCGTTCATCTGGCCAATGCGCGGACGACATATCGTTCGCGTCTGGCGCTGGGGCTGGCCGGGCGCAGTCTGGTGGCGCTGGGCGTTGATGGTACGCTGATCTGGTGCACCCCGCAGGTTGAGACGCTGTTTCTAGCGCTCGATCCCGAGTGGACGCCCGAACGCGGCACATTGCCGCAAGATCTGCTCGGTGCAGCGCGACACCTGATCGCCGAACCATCGCAGCCACAGTCGACAACCCGGATTGAGGTGCGCGGAATGGAGATCGAACTCGCGCTGCTTGAAACGGATCGGGCGGGCGAAACACTGATCCGGGTCACCGAAGTCCGCGAGGATGGCAAAATTGCGCTCTTGCAAAAGCACAACGGTCTGACCCGGCGCGAGGCCGAGGTGCTGCTGTGGGTGAGTTATGGCAAGACCAACCGCACCATCAGTGAAATCCTCGGTATCAGTCCCAGGACGGTGAACAAGCATCTCGAACAGGTGTTCAGAAAGCTCGGCGTGGAAACCCGCGCTGCGGCGACGGCCATCGCGGTGCGCTACCTTTCCGATTGAAATAGTGCAGGCTTTCCGCGGAAGCACGCACAGCTACGTCATTTGGCCACTTCCTCGGATGGGTGAGGTTGCCATGGACATTTATAAGCAACCGAAAGCAGCTCGCCTTGTGCGCGCAATTTTGCCATCGGTTGGTAATTCGGGCGATTAAAATATAACCTTGGACGGAGTTCGTCATGGCCGGAGTACAGGTAGGCAAGCGGATCATCGGGGCCGATTCTCCCGTCACTGTGGGCTGGGAGAATATCGGCCGGGTTGAAGGCGGGCCATTCAAGCAGCTGTTCTTCACCTATTTCCAGCCTGCGGTATTGTTCGCGCTGATAGCGTTCTGGTTCTACGCGCCCAACCAATGGGCTCTCGCTTCGATCGGCATTGCCATCGGCCTCGGCTTCAAGGTGTTCCTGCTCGGGCTTGAATGGGTCAACCCGCGGTATCGCAGCTGGCAGCTGACATGGAAGGAATTCGCGACCGACGTGTTCTACGTCGGGCTCGGCTACACGATCCTGCGGATGTTGGATTCCTACATTGGCGACGGGATAATGGTCGAGGCCGTTCAAGGCGCTTTCGATTGGGACAAATTCGCGTGGTTTACCGGCCTGCCGTTGCTTGTGCAGGCGCTGCTGATTTCGATGATTTTCGACTTCGGGCAGTACTGGATGCACCGCGGGATGCACAACTGGTACCCGCTGTGGCTGACCCACGCGCCGCACCATTACATCACCCAACTCAACATAAACAAAGGCGCAGTCGGCAACCCGGTTGAGCTGTTCTTGATCGGGCTGGGTGTCGGCGGGTTCTTTGATTTCCTGCCGCGCGCTTTCCTGCTGGCGGGCGCAATCGGCATGGCGGTGGGCACCTACCAGCACATCAATGTGCGCTTTAACACGCCGGCATGGTGGCGTTTCATTTTCAACACCACCGAGCATCATAGCGTCCATCACTCGCAGGATTACCAGGCCACACGCAGCAACTATTCGGGCACCTGGATTATCTGGGACCGCATTTTCGGCACCTGTGTCGATGGGGAGGCCGAATTGCTTGGCATGGAAGGTGGCCGTCGAATGGATATCCGCGAAACCATGACCTTTCCCTTCACCGAGGGGTATAAGTCCGTCAAGGCCGCACTGGGCCGGCGGACGGGAGGCGGCGGAACAACAGCTCCGCAGCTGGAACCGGCTGAGTGAGCGGGCAGAGCGGGGGAATTGCCGATGAACGTGTTGGGCCGTGGTCACAGCCGCAATCCTCGGAGGCATTGGGCGGGCGACGTTTGAAACTGCCATTTATCGACAATATATGGCGCGTTCGGGGCGAATTGCTGCTCGACAAGCCTATCGCTCCGGATGAAGCTTTTGCGCGGCTCGACCCGCTATTCCGGGCGCCCGGCACGACGTACAACGTTGATGACGACACCTTGACCTACACCAAGCGCAATCCGGCGGCGCAAGACCCGCTGGCGACCTTCACTCGCGGCAGCTTGCGAATAGCACCGCAGGGGCGGGGCAGCGTGCTGCGCTATGATCTGTCGAGCACCGCGCTGCTCCTGTGCTTTCTCGCCCCGTTGCTGTTCCTCGCTTTCGCTCAGATTGCTGTCGGAATGAACGCCTGGGAAAAGGCGAATGTCGAGGCATCCGAGCAGGGCAAGAAGGACGAGGATAAGCCCAAGGCTATCAAGAAGCTCAACCCGATCGACGAATTTCTCGGCGCGCCCGCACCCGAAGATCCGAGCAAGAAGAAAGACAAGAAGAAGGACAAGGGGCGACATTCGCCGACCCCAGCCTACGTGCTGGCAGGCCTGTTCTTCACGATCTATCTGGTCGGCCGCGTGCTGGAACCTTGGCTGATCCGCCGCCGGTTGCGCAGCGCGTTGGCCGAGGCCTGAGCGACATCGCAGTTCTTCGATGTTCACCGGCTGACAAAACGGCAAGTGTTTGCCCGGCTTGCAAAAATATCTCTAAAATTCAATTTTATTGCGCCGTCATGCGGCTTCGCATTGCAAAAATGACACATAAGTCAAATGGCGCATAGCGATCATTTCGCGAGGCCTTCATCACCGTCACAGTAGTGCACCAGTAGGGAATGGCTTGCACGAACCCGGGAGACTGGTGCGCTGAACGACGCCAGGCCGCCGAAACACAGGGAAGGATCAACTTAACCCAGCTTTTCGGGGGCAAGAATGATCATCGCACACAAGATTACGGGCCGACAGGCATTACTCTCCACCACACTGCTTTCGGGGCTCGCGCTCCTCACCATTCCCGCATCCGCATCGGCACAATTGGCCGATGTTGTGGTCGCCAGCGAGGCGGCCGATGCAGCAGCTGAACCGGAGAAAGCCATCGTCGTCACTGGATCGCGGTTGAAGCGCGAATCCAACCTCGAATCGGCATCACCAATCGTCACTATCACAGCCGAGGAGTTTCGCGGCGAACAGGATGTGGTTGACGCGCTGCGCACAATTCCTGCGCTAGCCGCTTCGATATCGTCCGCGCAATCGATCACTCCCGGTGAGCTGGGCTCTGGTGGCGCGGTGGGAACTGCGACGCTGAACCTGCGCGGTCTTGGTGCAGAACGCACGCTGGTGTTGGTCAACGGGCGGCGGCATGTCGCGGGCGTGGCCGAAACTTCAGTGGTCGACATCAATTCGATCCCTTCTTCACTGATCAAGGAAGTTGAAGTGCTGACCGGCGGGGCATCCGCGGTGTATGGCGCCGATGCTGTGACCGGGGTTGTCAACTTCATCCTCGACCGCGAGTTTGATGGTATCGAACTCGGCCTGACCGGCGGCGTTTCCGAAGAGGGCGACGGCGCCAATCTGGATGCCTTCGTCAAGCTCGGCAAGAATTTTGGCGATGGGCGCGGCAACGTGACACTGGTGGGCGAATACAACCGCGATGATGGGCTGCGGTTCGGCGACCGGCCGCAATTCCGCGATGGCAATATTGCGACCAACGGGCCCAACCCCGCGCTGCGGTTCCAACGCGGCGACCTTGGCACCAACACCCCCAACTTCAGTAGTTTTTTCAATCTCGCCAACGGACGTTTCCCCTATGGTTTCGTGATCCCGACTCCGGGAAGTGCGCGGTTCAACGCGATCTTTCCGACCGGGACCGCGCCCACTGCGGCTGAACAGGCCCTGATTGACCGCGCGCTCACTGCGCCGACCCGAGCGATCGGATCGCAGTACGGGTTCCAGATCACTTCGGCCGGCGGGGTCATCATCCCTGCTAACTTCGCTGATCCGTTCTCGGACATCGACAATGACGGACGCAGCGATTGCACTGAAAGCTTCACCGGGTTCAACGGCCTGTTCGATTACAACGGCTTTGGGGCGGTCGGCGGCTGTTACATCGTGACCGAAACCGGCGTGCGGGTGATCGAGAATGATGGCCAGATTGCGAGCAACTTCAACTCGTTTGGTGGTGAGGGGAACATCTTCGACAACAACGGTTTCTTGGTCCCGCAGTCTGAACGGTTCGGGTTTAACCTGCTGACCGATTACGATATCAGCGACACGGTAAACCTCTTCTTCGAAGGCAAATATTACCGCCAGGAAACCACGTTTGGCACCAACAGCAACTCGTTCTACGACCTGCTTACAATTGCGCCAGACAATCCGTTCATTCCCGATATTCTGCAGCCAATCGCGGACGCGGCGGGCGGGCTGTTCGTGACCCGGGATCCGACCGATCTTGGCCCGAACATCGACACCAATATCTCCGAAACGTGGCGCTTTGTCGCTGGGGCCCAGGGTGACATCACTGATGACATCACTTTCGAAGTATCGGCCAACTGGGGCCGGAATGAACTGGAAGCGATCAACCGCAACAATGTGTTGTATGACCGTTTTCTCGCTGCGATTGACGTCGTCAGTGATGCCAATGGCAACCCGGTGTGCCGCAGCGAGCTTGACCCGACGGTGCGATCGCCGGGTACTGTGTTCGGCATTCCCACTGGCGAATTCGGTTACCTGACTTTCGTGCCTGGGCAGGGCCAGTGCAGGCCCGCCAACATCCTTGGCGGATTGCCTTCGATCAGTCAGGAGGCAGTCGATTTCATCACCACCACAACCACCAACAACTTCCGCACAGACCAATTCCAGGCTCTTGCGATTGTGTCGGGCGAAACCGGCTTCCTAGGCCTGCCTTACGACGCCATTCAGTTTGCGGTGGGGGCGGAATATCGCGACGAGACGAGCCGTTCCCTGTTCGATCCGCTGGTGCGCGGTATCCTTCCGGTGACGACGGTTGATGGCAATGCTGGCGATTTTGTCGGCGATCTCGGCTTTTCGCAGACTTCGCTTGCCACGCCGCCCGATCAGTTCGCGCAGAATTCTGGTGGCAGCTATGACGTATTCGAATTGTTCGGCGAAGTCGGCACGACGTTGATCGAAGGCGTGCCGTTCATCGAGGAACTGCGGCTGGAGCTGGCTGGACGCTTTTCAATCTACAGCAACATCGGTTCGGTCTACACCTATGCGGTTAACGGGTTCTGGTCGCCGATCGAAGATGTGCGGCTGCGCGGCACCTATTCCCGCGCGGTGCGGGCGCCGAATATCTCGGAACTGTTCGCCCCGGCTCAGGCCGCGTTCTTCCGCCCGTTCGATCCGTGCGACCAGACAGAGATCGACCGGTTGGTCGCCGACGGCAATCCCAATGTGCAGACCCGCATTGCCAACTGCCGTGCCGATGGGATTCCGGCCGGATTTTCCGATCCGCTCAGCGCGCGGTTTGCCGGGACGATTTCGGGCAATGAAAATCTGACGGAGGAAACCGCCGACACCTACACCGTTGGCGTCGTATTCCAGCCGCGGTTCATCCCCGGTCTGGCGATCACGGCGGATTACTACAATATCAAGATCGACGACGCGATCAGCACGGTCGCGGCGCAGGATGTGGTCGACAATTGCTATGATAGCACCACTTTCCCCAATGATTTCTGCGATTCATTCACCCGCAATCGTGATGCAACGTCGGCGCAGTTCCTCGGGTTCAATTCGCTGACATTGCAGACGATCAACTTCGTTGCGGTCGAAACTGCCGGGGTCGATGCCTCGGTCTCCTATCGCACGTCAATTGGCGAGCATCGTTTGGGCCTGGGTGCGACTGCGGCCTGGGTCGATCGGATCGATTTCTTCTTCGATCCGACCGATTCGACCTCAGTCGATCCCGAACTGGGTGAGCTTCAGCGGCCCGAATGGTCGGGCCGCGCGACCGCGACCTATGGTTACGGTGACTTCAACCTCAACTACACTGTGACCTATCTGGGCGAACAAGCGCTGCGCGGGGTCGAAGTTGAAACGATCAACGCACAGTTTGGCCCGGCGGGCCTGACGGGCGAAACTTGGACGCATAATGTGGGGGCCAATTACACCTTCACCGATCTTGGGCTTGAGGTGTTCGGCGGGGTCAACAACGTTTCCAACGTCCGGCCATTCATCACCGAACGCGCCTATCCGGTCAGCCCCATCGGGCGGTC
>Ga0163144_10024507_pt1 | contig 11835 bp, 12 predicted proteins | sample OliLak19BULKMAT1_FD_123175 | JGI IMG/M metagenome (GOLD analysis project Ga0163144, IMG submission 123175) | Freshwater microbial mat bacterial communities from Lake Vanda, McMurdo Dry Valleys, Antarctica - Oligotrophic Lake LV.19.BULKMAT1 | ecosystem: Environmental > Aquatic > Freshwater >... | reverse complement strand
TGGCCGCCGGGCGGAAGATCGAGCCGTCGCTCCACGAAGCGAGATCCGGACCCGGCAGCATCCACCGGGCGATCTCGGCCTGGGCCTGCTGGGCCCCGGTCGGCGACAGCGGGATCGCCACAGCACGCCAGTGTTCGCGGCGGATCGCACGGGCGGCGTCATCGTCCTCTCGCCGCACATAGAAGGCTCCGTCGCTTGGCCACGCTGCCACCCGGCAGGCGCGCCAGGTGGAACGGTTCTGACCCTGCATCCACACCGCATCGCCGAAGGACACCTCGGCTAGGCCGGTCGCCATCGGCCAGATCCATGTAGCCGGGACTAGCAGGCCGGAGTGGATGCCTTCCTGGACGACATGGATGGTCGGTCCCGGTGCGCCAGCCGACGGGCGGAGGCCGCAACCGGACAGGACGAGCAGCGCAGCCAGGATGGCTGCGCGCACCATCACAGGCGTCGGCCGAGCAGCAGCCCGCCCATGACGCCGCTACCACTGATCGATGCGTTGCCGCTGAGATACGGCGAAGCCTCGAAGGTTTCCCAGCCCAGCGACAGTCCGACCTGCCAGCGGTGATCCGTCGTCCACACGATGTCCATGCGCCCACCCCAGGTGAACACCTCGGTGCGATCCGAGGCCTCTGATCCGCCGATCTGCGCCTTGCCGTAGCCATACGAGAACACCGGGCCCAGTTCGATCTGGACCGAACCCGGACCCCAGTCGAAGGGATCGTCGTAATCGGGCCGCAGGACCAACTTGGGCATGACTCCCAGGGTGACCGTACTCAGGTGCGTCTCACCAGTGCCGTAGACGGTCTGCACCCCGGTCGCCTTGCTGACCTCGCCGCGATGCTGGTCATAGGCGAGTTCGACCGCGAGCGCCGCACCCCAGGTGTTTCCGGCGGTGCCGTGCACCCATTGCAGGCCAACTCGCGGTGCCCATGCCATTTCGGACTCATACTCGACGCCCGCTGCGCTGGCCTCTGTCACCGGGGCTGGAACACCAACCATCAGGCGTAGATCGGTGAACGACGCCGGGTCCAGGTGCATGCCTGGCTCGGGATGGACTTCGACCGCAATGGCGACGGTCGAGACGGCAAGGAGCAGCGCGATCTTCATGGAGAGATGGTACCGTTGAGCTGGCAGGGCGTTGGGCGGACCACCCGTGACGTACGTCAGGCGCCCCTGGGGGCAACCGCTAGCAGGTTGCCAGCCAGGCGACCAAGTTGCGGTCGGCCTCGGAGGCGTGGTGCTCCAGCCACTCACCCATCTGCGCCACGTGCTTGCGATGCATCGGCAGACCGTCGGACAGCCCCGCGTGCAAGCGTGCCATCTCCTCGACCACCCTGCGATGCAGCGCCTGATGGCCGCCCGCATCACGGTAGCCGCTGATCCGCATGAGACGATCTTCGCTGGCGAAATGGCGCCTGGTGGCACGGAGGAGCTGGCCCAGCAGCCCGCGCACCGGCTCCTCTGCGAGGACAGCCGCGTCCAGATCACGGATCAGCTGTTCGATTCGCTGATGCTGGCGATCGATCAAGACGTGGCCAAGGACGGGGACGCGACAACGCATGGCAGGGCCGAGGAGCTTACCTCTGCCGGAGCGACAAGAAAGTGGCCGCCCGTTGCCCTGTCTAAGCGTGCGATCCCAGCCACAGGGCCGCGAAGACCGCGGCTGCAGCAATGGCGGCGATGGCGGCGGCCATCCACACGACGATGACGACGCGCTGGTCCTTGAGCTTGCGCTCAAGCGTGGTGATACGCTCCTTCTCGGCGTTGATCACGTTGAGGATGCCGCTTTTGCTGGTCGGCAGCTCACCGCTGTGTCCAGCAAGGTCGAGCTTGAAGACCTCAAGGTCTTTCTGCACGTCGCTGGGGGACTGCTGGCGGTCGATCTGCGACTTCGCCGTCATCTTCGCGACGATCTCGATCAGACGCTCGGGGACATCGCCGCGCAGGGTCTTCAGCTTGGGCGGCTGGGCATCGATATGCGCACGCATCACCGACGAACACGACCCGCTGTACATGGTCTTGCCGGCGAGCATGTGGTAGACGCTGGCACCCAGCGAGTAGATGTCGCTGCGCACATCGAGGTCGCGTTCGCCGCGGGCCTGCTCGGGGCTGATGTAGTCGGGGGTGCCGATGGTCGTCCCCTCCTGCATCAATTCACGGTCGACCATCGCCTGCTGGATGAAGCCGAAGTCGGCGAGCTTCACCGTGCCGTCCTTCATCACCATGATGTTGGCCGGCTTGATGTCGCGGTGGACAATGCCCTGCTTGGACAGGTACTCGAGCGCTTCGCACACTTGCAGCGTAACGTCGATGACCTTCTCGAGCCCGATCGGCCCCTCATGACGGATCAGATCGTCGACCGTTACGCCGTCGATGTACTCCATCGAGAAGTAGTACAGGCCCTGGTATTTACCGACATCGAAGACCTGGATGATGTTGGGATGCGACAGCTTGCCGGCGGCCCGCGCCTCAAGCAGGAAGCGCTTGCGAAACTCCTCGTCATCGGCCCATTTCTGGTGCAGGATCTTGATCGCCACCGTGCGATGCATCGACAACTGCTCGGCGAGATACACCTCGCCCATGCCGCCCTCGCCGATGCGCCGGATCAGGCGGTAGCCGCCGATCTGCTTCTTGACCAGGGCGCCGCCTTCGGTGCGCGCACGCTCGTCCTTGAGGATGCGCTTGAGCGCCTTGCTCAGGCGGTCGGCGGTCTGCGCGTCAATGGTCGCGTCCTCGACCAGCACGTCGGCCAGGGGCCGTTTGGACCCCCTCGCCTTGTCCATGGCGATGTCGAACTGGTCGGGCGTGATGAGCCGGCCTTCGATGGCCAATTGGCCATAGCGGAAATCCTCATCGAGGCCGCTGACATTGTGGTTGGTTGTAGCCATCGCGCTTCCTTGAGACGGTAGGGCCATCGGAGCCGCCAGCCAAGAGCGCGGTTTCCGACACTTGCACTGGGCATGACACACGCCAAAGGGGGCATTGTCTGGCTCCCGTTCGGCCCGGCTCGAATCCGGTGGGGACTTGCCATGCGTGCCATGGCGCGACTCTGCCACCTCACGCAGTCAGCCTCCAGCCCCCGGACGTCCCATGACCGACCGATACCTCCCCTCCCACGAATGGGCCCGCGCCGAAGGCGACCTCGTGGTCCTTGGACTGTCCGCCTTCGCCGCCGGCGAAGTCGGCGATGTTATCCACGTCGGTCTGCCCAAGGTCGGGGCCAGCCTCTCTCGCGGCGTCCCGTGTGCCGAAATCGAATCAGTCAAGTCGGTTAATGATTACTATAGCCCGATCGACGGAACCGTGACGGCGATCAACCCCGCTCTCGCTGACAACCCCGAGCTGGTCAATCAAGACCCGGCCGGCACAGGCTGGTTCGCCAAGGTCAAACCAGCCAAGCCCACTTGGGCGGACGGTCTGCTCAGCGCCGAGCAGTATCAGGCTGGCCTGAAGAAATAACGCCGAAGCGTCGCGCTTCGGACCAGTAGCATGCCTGTCCCATGACCCACCGCATTGGCCTCGGTTTCGACATCCACCGCCTGGAGGCGGATCCGTCGGCCGGAGCCGGCGTGGCGCTGGGCGGCATCCGCGTGCCGTGTCCCTGGCGCGTGATCGCGCACAGCGATGGCGATGTCGTGCTGCATGCCCTGTGTGACGGACTGCTCGGCGCGATGGCTGCCGGCGACCTTGGTGAGCACTTTCCCGATAGCGATCCGGCCCACCGCGGACGGGACTCGGCTTGGTTCATCGCCTATGTCCTCGCCCTGCCCAGGCTGATGCCCTGGCGTCTGGTAAACGTCGACGTGAATATCATCGCCGAGACGCCGCGTCTTATGGCGCACAAGCCAGCCATCCGCACGCGGGTCGCGGAACTCCTTCATCTGCCCATCGACGCCGTGTCGATCAAGGCGCGCAGCCATGAAGGGGTCGATGCGATTGGCGAAAAACGCGCCATCTCGGCCCAGGCCATCGTCCTGCTGGAACAGCTCCCAGACTGATGCGGCACCGGATGCCTTTCGACAGCGTTCGACACCTATGGGCGTAGACATTCCCAATCCTCACCTCCAGGGACGATACTGATGGCTGACGTTCCCTTCCTGCATCCGGCCCTGCTCGGCGTGGCCGTGGCGACCGGCATCGTTTGGAGCGCCGCAGCCCCGCTGCGCCTGTCCGGAGCACGCTGGGCGGTGGGCGCGGGTGCCCTGGTGGCCACGATCGCCGGACTGGCCGGCTGGGTGCCGTGGACCGGCCATCTCCAATTGACGCTCTACGCCCTGTTCATGGGCCTCGGCTTCCTCGCCGCCTGGCTGATCGTCACTCGCCGGGCCCGCCAGGTCGACATCCCGCGCGACCACGTGCGCGTCCAGTTCGCGATCGGTGCGGTCGCCGGCATCCTCGGCGCCAGGCTGTGGTACATCATCGAATATCGGCGGGAGTTCCCCGATCCGACCCAGGACCTCTCCGGCTGGCTGACCCTGGCCGCCGACCTCGACCGCGGCGGAGCGGTGTGGTTCGGTGGCCTGCTGCTGGCGACGGCGGCGATGGCCCTGCACACCTGGCGTGCCGGCATCCCGATGCTGCGCTGGGCCGACTGCGCCGCCCCCGGTGTGCTCGCCGGGCTGTCGCTCGGCCGGATCGGCTGCTTCTTCAACGGCTGCTGCTATGGCGGCCCGTGCCACCTGCCGTGGGGGGTGTCGCATCACGGCGTCCTGGTGCACCCTACCCAACTGTACGAAACAATAGTCTGCGCCATCCTGACCGGCGTCATTATGCGTATCACCCCGGATCGCGGCGCCGCCGCCGGCTGGTCGCTGATCGGCTATGCCGTCTGGCGCTGGCTGAACGAGACGATGCGCGCCGACTACACGGTGCGCTTGGGCCAGGGCTTCTCACTCTCGCCCCTGCATCTCACCAGCGCCCAGTGGCTTGCCATCCCGCTCGTCGGTCTCGGCGTCTGGCTGGTGCTGCGCGCCAGACGAAGCGCTGCGCCGTGAATGCCGACGAGCTGAAGACACTGCTGCGCCTGCGCGCCGAGGCCCTGACGCCGCGCAGCGAGGTCCTCGACCGGGCCCTGGCGCGCTGCGCCCGTATCGGCGTACGCCAGTCAGCAGCCAGCGGACGGGCGAGCTCCTCGACCTTGGCGACATCCCCGCCGACTCAGGCGGCTCAGGCGACCGTGGTGTCGCAACCGCCGATTGCTGTTGCACCAGCGACCGACCAGCACGCGATCACCATCCACAGCATTGCCGATACTCCGGCTGCAGCCAGTCCGGCCGGACAGCTGCCGAACGGGCGCATCGTCGCCGGATACCGCATCGAAGGCCTGCTCGGCAAGGGCGGCATGGGCTCGGTCTACCGCGCCAATCAGCTGTCGATGAACCGCCAGGTCGCCTTCAAGGTGCTGGCCCCGCGCTTTTCCAACGATCCGACCTTCGTCGGACGATTCCGCCGGGAGGCGCGGGCGGCCGGTCGTCTGCATCATCACAATCTGGTCACCGTACACGACTCTGGCGAGGCTGATGGATTGGTGTTCTTCAGCATGGAGCTGGTCGAGGGCAAATCGCTGAAGGAAGTGCTGAAAGAGCGCGGCCGCCTGCCACCCGAGGAAGCCCTGGGCATGGCCCGGCAGACTCTTGAGGCCTTAGCCTACGCGCATGGCCGCAGCGTCGTACATCGCGACATCAAGCCCGACAACCTGATGGTGACCGCCAACGGCACGATCAAAGTTGCTGATCTCGGGCTGTCGCGCATCGACGAGCGGATCGCCGGCGAGACCAACCTGTTCGAGACCGAAAACGGTTCGTTCATGGGCACCCCACACTACATGGCCCCGGAACAGGGCCGTGATGCTCACAGCGCCGACCACCGCTGCGACCTCTACGCCCTCGGCGCGACCCTGTACCATCTGGTCTGCGGCCGACAGCCATTCTCGGGCAGCACACCGATGGAGGTGATGATCGCGGCGCAGAAACAGCCGCTGACCTGGAGCGAACCGGCCCCACCGATGGCCGTGCGTGAGTTAATCGCCCGCCTGATGGAGAAGGAGCCGGACCGTCGGCCGGCCGACGCCACCGCCGCGATCGCCCTGGTTGACAAAGTGCTGCATCCACGTGGCGGTCAGCGCCATCTCCAGGTGTCATCCAGCCGGCGCTGGCGTACCGTCGTCCTGACCACCCTCGCCATTCTGATCGTTGGCAGCTTGGTCTTGGTCGCTCTGCGCATCTCGCGGGAACGCCAACTCGACCAGGCCTGGAACAATCTGCTGATCGATGCCGAACACGATCGCGATCGTCAGGCCTATGTCGCCGCTCTCGAACGATTGCGCAAGGCCCGCGAACAGATGCGCAATGGCAGCGCTCGGGCCGCATCCTGCGACGAGGCCATCGCCGCCTGCATCACCACCTGGAACAACTGGGCGGTTCCGAAGATCGACCTGATCGAAGCACGGTTCCGCGAACATCTGGCAGCTGGCCGCTACGCCGAAGCGATCGACAAGCTGCGCGAACCACCCGAGGCCTGGCACAGCCCGGACGCCGAGGCCCGGCTGGAGGCAATGCAGCGCCTGTGGGAGGATACCGTCGCGCGCGACGCCGAGCGCAAACCGCAAAACGGCAACCAGGGGCTGCTTGAGGAGTATCGCAAGCACCGCGACAAGGCGTTTGCCGAGGCCTTCCGCAAGGCGACGGTGGAACCGGCCGAGGCAATGACAGTGCGTGAAGGCACCGCCATCTGCAGCGCCACCGGCAGCGCCAGTCTGCCGCTGGCACCTGGTCCGGGCATCGGCCTGCGCCTCGTCTGGAGTGGCAAGGCCGGGCCCGATGCCCGCTGGCAGTTGACCGTGTCGTCAGAGGTCAGCGTCACCCTGTATGCCGACCGCGGCGAAATCCGCGATGGCCACAATGTCCGCCCATTGTCGCGCCAACCCGATGGTTCGGTCGTCCTGGGTCTGGTCCGCCGCGGAGCCGGACCGATGAAAAGTCCGGTGCCGGCGGGCGTCGAGATCCTGCCTTTGCCCAATGGTCCGATCGCCATGAGTTGGCGTCTAGGCGGCGCGACCGTCACCGTCGGGCCAGCTGGCCGGCGCTGAATCATGTCGATCCTGATCGCGCTGCTCGCCGGCCTGATTGCCGGCTGGGCCTTCGCCCGCGGCCGCCACGACCGCATCCGTCTCGCTCTGGTCAGTGCGGTGCTAGGCGCCGGCATCGCCGGGGTGGTCGCCACCATCGCTGGTGAAGAACCAGTGGCCGGCGGCGCCCTCGGCGTGCTGGCGGCTGCTGTCATCGCACGGGTGATCGGCCAGGCTGCATCGTCCCGCTGGATCATCGCCGTCCTGGCCGGCCTGCTGCTGCTGCGCCTCGCCGTTGCTTTGGGCGGCGGCCTGCCGCTGACCCCGGACGAAGCCCAGTACTGGGACTGGTCGCGCACCCTGGACCTCGCGTATTATTCCAAGCCCGGCGGCATCGCCTGGCTGATCCATGGCTGGACGACGCTGACCGGCGACAGTCTGGCGGCGCTGCGCCTGCTCGGACTGGCCCTGGCTGGTTTGACGATGGTGCTAACCTGGCGATTGGCGCGCTGTGCCAGCGGCAGCAGCGCCAGCGGCAGCAGTGAGACGGCCTGGTTGGCCACCTTGGTCGCCGCCTGTCTACCGATTCACGCCGCATTCGCAGGCGTGATCACCACCGATGTTCCGCTGAGCCTGTGCTGGGCCGGGTTCCTGGTCGTGCTGCTGCGGACACCCGCTGGCGGAGGCACCAGCGCGTGGTGGCACGGGCCCGCTCTCGGCCTGCTGCTCGCCGCAGGTCTCAACGCCAAGTACGCCATGCTCTATGCACCATTGGCGATCGCCGGTGCCGCCTGCGCCCTGCCGCAGCTACGTTGCTGGCTGCGCACGCCGGCTCCGTGGGTCGCCCTCGCCATCGGCCTGGCGGGTCTGCTGCCCGCGATGCTGTGGAACCGCGACCACGGCTGGATCGGCTTCCTCCATGTCGCTGGGCAAGGTGGCGCCGGCAAATCGTTCGGCCTGCATCCGTTCTTCGTGCTGGATTACCTGGCTGGCCAACTGGCGGTCGGTCTGCCCGCCTCGTTGCTGTTGATCCCGGCCTGCCGCTGGGCGTGGCGCCAGCGCAGCGAACGGCCTGCGCCGTGGCTTCTGGCGATGGCGGCGTTGACCCCGCTGGTCGTGCTGCTGGCAGCCTGTCTGCAGACCCGGGTACAGGCCAACTGGCCGGCGATGGCGTGGATTCCCGCTGCCGTACTAGTCGCCTGGTGGGTGGCCGAGGACGGCCGGAGGTGGCCACGTCGGACGATGATCGCCGGGGCGAGTCTGGGTGTGGTCGCTGCAATCCTGCTCGCCGCCCTGCCCAGCATCCGTCCCTTGCTGCCGGATATCCCGCCCAGCGTGCCCGAACGCAAGCTGGCCGGATGGGACGATCTGGCCTTCGCGGTGGCGCAGCTCGTCGAGGATCAGCCCGAGCGCACCGTCGTGCTGACCGCCGGCTATGACGTCGCCGCCGAGCTGGCCTGGCACAACCGCCATCTGCCGCGACCGCTGTGCGCCAACTTCGGGCGACGCATGAACCAATACGACCTGTGGGACCGACTCGGCAGCGACCACCTGGGGCAGGATGTGATTTTCGCCATGGAGCTTGACCGTAAAGATGCTCTCGATGGCGACCTGCGCAGCCGCCTTCCAGCAGGCCTAACTGGCGACTTCGCCGGCTGCGACCAGCCCATCGTCGTCGACGTGGTCCGTGGCCCACGGACCTGGCGGCGTTTCCTGGTCGTGCGGCTGCGCGCGTTCGACGGTGTCCTCGATAGCGCTCAACCGGTCACGACTTGGTGACGGTGCCGAAGTACGCGCGGTAGAAACGTTCGGGGTCGACGGTCATCGCCACTTCATGCGGACCATCCACCTTGGCGTCCCACCAAGTGGTGCCGCCAGCGCGACCCTGGCCCGGCTCGACCGAAACCTGACCACGTTCCCAGCCGCACACTCCGGGTTCGAAAATCGAGACGGCCGCGAGAGGATCATGAAAGATGACGTGGCCGGCGTGCTGGCGCCAGATCTCGCAGCAATCGGCGACCACGTCGAGCGGTCCGCCAGCCTTGCGGAAGCGGGCGATGGCGTCGGCCGACTCCAGTTGCACCTGCATGGTCACGTCGAGGCCGACCGAGCGGTGGCTGGCGACGGGGGCACGGTAGACGGCGCGGCAGGCGCTGACGTCCTGGTAGGCGTTCCACTCGCGCCGGCCGACGTGGGCGTGGTGGTTGGTGAACACGCCACACATCAGCATCAGCGACTTCAGCTTCTTGGGAATCTCGGGGTCGATGGCGAGCAGGGCACCGAGGTTGCTCATCGGGCCGATCGCCAACAGGGTGAGTTCGCCGGGCCGCTCGTTGATTGTCCGGCGCAGGAACTCGACCGCGGTGTTGGACGCGAAGTCCTCGGCCTTGCGGAACTGGTACTTGGCCAGGCCGGCGTACTGCGGCACATCCGGCTGCACCACCGTGCCCTCGTCGTAGCGCACCGAGATGCCACTGTGGATCGGGATGTCGCTGCGCCCGCCGATGCGGCACATGGCGTCGGCGATGCTGGCGCGCTGTCGTGGTTCGCGGCCGGAGACGGTGGTGATGCCGACCAGTTCGCAACGCGGCTGGGCCAGCAGGTAGGCCAGGCAGATAGCGTCATCAATGTCGGAACCGAGGTCGGTGTCGAGCAGGACGGGGATGCGGTCGGACATGAAGGCCTCGCAGGTTTCGCCGCTCAAGGCGGCGGGTGATAGCCGAAACCATAGAGAAATCCGTCTGGTGGCTATCGTCGGTTTTGCCGGTACTAGCACAGAATGCCGGTTGCTCCCAAACTGCACACGGCCCTGCACCACCGTTCGCAGGACGGCTTCCAGGTCCCCCAGCACCGTCACCAGCACCATGAACTGGTCCTGGTGCTGCGTGGTAACCTGCTGGTCAGCAGCGCTGGGCAGATACTGCCCGGCGCCGCGGGCAGTCTGCACGTGTTCCCTGCCGGGGTCAGCCACGACCAGGGCTGCCGCGGCTCCTGGCACACCATCTGCCTGCTGTTCCACGGCGATGACGAGTTGGTCTCAGGCAGTCCGCAGGCAATCGAGACCGGCAAGGACCCCCCGCTGCAATCCTGGTTCGAACAGCTGGCCACCATCGCTAGGAACGCTGACGACGAGGATCAGCCCACATGCGACAGCATGTTGACGGCGGTGCTGCACCGCAGCCGCCGTTTGCGCCATCAGCACAACGATCATCGTGCCGAACCGCCAGCACTCAGCGAAGCCCTGGCTGTGATCGCCCGCCAGCTCGACCGCGACCTCGACGTCGCTGCCCTTACCCGCCAGGTCGGCATGTCGCGCAGCCAGCTCGGCGAACTGTTCCGCCGCCATGTCGGAGCCGCGCCCAAACGCTACCACGCCAGCCTGCGCATGGCCCGGGCGAAGGCCATGCTGGCCAATCCGTACACCTCGGTGTCGGAGGTCGCGCGCGAGCTGGGCTTCAGCGATCTGAACTGGTTCGTCCGGCGTTTCGGCGCCGAACACGGCATGCCGCCCGGACGCTGGCGCATCCAGGTTGACGAGGCGTCAATCTGACTACTTGCCGAGGGTCGCCGCGTGGCGCAGCCAGGCTGCAACCAGATCGTCGCTCGCTTTGGGCAGGTCCGGAAAGCACGGCACCATTTTGCGCAACCCGACCATGTCGAGAACCTTCAGCACGCTGTCGCTTGGACGGATCAGGCGCAGACGCACCCGCTGGGCGTTGCTCGCCATGGCCGCCAGTCCCATCGAACTGATGTAGCTCAGGTAGACGCAGTCGGCGAGCACGCCGTAGAGGTTCCGCTGATCGATACCGGCGAAGGTATCGGCCAGCTGCTGGGCACCGGCCTGCTCCAGCCGAGCCGGGAACTCGAGATGGGCGATGTGGAACGAGTTGGTCAGCACGTAGGCATACAGGCCGCTGACCTGCGCCCCGATCGCACCAACCCGTACGCGATCACTGGCCACCTTGCTGCCCTGCCCGGGATGCCGCATACGGGCCAACGCCTCGACCAAAACCTGAGCCGTAGCGATGGCGCCAGTCGGCGAAGTGGCGACGGTGTCGATCTGGACGGTGAACAACGAAGCCGTCGCATCACCGATGAGGGTGTAGGGGACGGTAACTGGGATCTTATGGAGAGGCATGTGAGATCACCGCCAGAAAGCTGGAGCGGGTGATGGGAATCGAACCCACGTCACTGGCTTGGGAAGCCAGCGCTCTACCATTGAGCTACACCCGCGCATGCTGGAGTGTGCTGGGCCCTGCCCTGGACCGCAAGGGTCTGGTGGCCGCCGCTCGGCAGCGTGTCCTGGAGGCAGAGGGAGTCGAACTCTACACCGACATTACCTCCATCTTGGCAAGGATCTGAACGCATTCTGAATAGCGGAAGCCCTTGCCGACTAGGCGCTGGATCAGCGCCCGCCGGTCGAGCTGCTTGCGGATAAGCCGGGCGATAGCGGAGCGCAAGGCGCGCTCGTCCCCCTGCTCACCGAGGGTCTCGGCTAATGCTGCGTTGACCACCATGGCATCCGCAGAGCTACCCATCAGCTTGCTGCGCATGGCACGCTGCGAGAGGCCCTTGCGCTGAAGCTGCTGCACTTTACGCGTGAGCGCGTCAGCATCGAGGATGCTACCGGTAGCCGTCTCGGCCGTCAACGTCTGCAAGCAGCGGTCTATGACGTCAGTTGGAAACAGCCGATGGCGGAGCTTTGCCCGGATCGCCTGGGCATGGCAGCCGTGCTGTTGCATCATCTTGGCTAGCTCGAGAGCTCG
>Ga0163144_10024504_pt1 | contig 11835 bp, 11 predicted proteins | sample OliLak19BULKMAT1_FD_123175 | JGI IMG/M metagenome (GOLD analysis project Ga0163144, IMG submission 123175) | Freshwater microbial mat bacterial communities from Lake Vanda, McMurdo Dry Valleys, Antarctica - Oligotrophic Lake LV.19.BULKMAT1 | ecosystem: Environmental > Aquatic > Freshwater >... | reverse complement strand
GGAAGACCTCGTTTTCGGCCTCAATTCGCCCTCCGAATCGATGAAAATTCCATTCGCTTCACAAATTCCGTCGATTCGCCTTTGGAAGTCTCTCGCGTGGCTACTTGATCAGCGATTCCCTAGGCTGACCCGGCGTGAGAGGCGCAGATCATCCTCGAAGATTGCAGTCTGCTGCGCCGCGAACGCGGCGTCGAAGATGTTCAGCGTGGCCTCGTCGTTGAGCCGGAACGAGCGGTTGTCGAAGTTGGTCGAGCCGACCGAGACCAGCAGCCCGTCGACGATCATCACCTTGCAGTGATACATCGTCGGCTGGTATTCGGCGATCACCGCACCGGAGGCCAGCAGCGGGCCCCAGCGAGCGCGCGAAGCACTGCGCACCGTATCGCTGTCGATGTGCGGGCCCGGCACGATGATGCGCAACCTGACGCCACGATCGAGCGCCTCGACGAGCGCCTTCGACGTCAGCTCGTCGGGGACGAAATACGCCGCCGACAGATCGATCGAGCGCGAGGCCGAGGTGATCGACAGCAGGTACATGAGCTGCATGCTGTCGCTGCCGCCGGTCGGCGAGCTGCTGAACATCTGTGCAAGGCTGCCGCCGGCCGACTGAAGTTCGGGAAAGTACGCGGCTCCGTGCAGAACATCTCCGCTGACCTTGATCCAGTTGTCGAGGAACACCGCCTGCATCTGCGCGACCACCGGTCCCTCGACCTGGAAGTGCGTATCGCGCCAATGGTCCGGGTTCTGGGCCTGGCCGGTCCACTGCGGCGCGATGCCCACGCCCCCCGTGAATGCGATCCGGCCGTCGATGACGAGCAGCTTACGGTGGGTCCGGTTGTTCAGGCGCCCGAGGTGCGACCAGTGTGGCGGGTGGTACTTGCGGATCTGCACACCGGCGGCGGTCATCTCGTCGAGCAGGTTGGCATCCATCTTCGCGCTGCCGACCCAGTCGAGCAGCACATGCACCTTGACGCCATGGAGCGCCCGGTCGGAGAGCGCGTGTGCGAACTCGCGGCCGACATCGCCCGACCAGTAGATGTAGGTTTCAAAGGTGATCGTCGTCCGCGCCGACCGGATCGCGGCCAGCATCGCCGGAAAGATCTCGTCGCCGTTACGTAGCACCAGTGGCCGGTTGCCGGCGACGAACGGCGGCCCGAGCAAGACGCCCAGTTCGTGGCGAAAGCGCGGATCGTCGAGCGGATAGAGCCGTTCGATGCGCCGCTCGATCTTCTTCTCGCCGCTCATGAAATTGACGGCCACCAGCACGGCCATCAGCGTCAGCACCACCGCGCCCGCGACCAACAGGATCGTGCGTCGCTGCAGTTTCGGGAGTTTCATCGGATCGATTCTCACCCGGAGGCGGGCGCGTGAGGTAGTGGGGCGTCGCCGTGGCATTCGCTTCGCGCAACGCCGACTGTACGTGGCTTTGCACGCTCGATGTCGCGATTTGTACGGGCCAGCGCCCTGCCGATGACACTTGCGGGACGCGGCTTTTTTGTCCGGGAAGTCCGGACTGGCTTCGTGCGTTTCATCTTCGATAGCCCGGGAGATGGTGAGATCGAAAGCCGATCGGGTGAGACACCGGATCGTCGCCTCGTGAATCCTCTCCGGTAAGGTGGCGTCGGCCCGCCTGCAACGGAATCGATGTCGGGCGAGGAGCGGATTCTGACAATCAACCGACCCCGCGTTCAAGCCGCGACCGGGTGGCGTCGCCCGAGCGCCCGCTTGACGATCTCGAACCACAACAAGCTCGAGATGGCAGCGCCCACGCCGGTCAGCAGCATCGCCGGCGTCGGCGAGGCGAACGCGAACACGCGGCTGACCGCGGGGATTGCCAGGACACAGCCGAGCAGGGCCACGGTGGCTGATGCGATCCACACGAAAGACCGGTTCGAGACGCCGCGCCGGAGCAGCGCAGTCTGCTTCCGATACCGGTTCGCAAAGATCAGTCGGCGCCGTGCCGGTGCGCACACTGTCTTAGCGTGAAAGAGATGATGCCCAAGGCCAGTCCGAAGTCTCTTTCATCTTCAGGGGTGGCGGCAACATCTACCATGATCGTTAGACGGCGGTCTCAGACCACAGCCCGCGCACGGCCATCCGGTTGACCGTCAGCGTGCCCGTCTTGTCGACGCACAACACCGTGGTTGCGCCCAGCAGCTCGACCGCCGGGACGCTTCGAGCCAGCACCTTCTCACGTGCCAGACGCCACGCTCCCAGGCCCAGGAACAAGGTCAGAACGACCGGCAATTCTTCGGGTAGCACGGCCATTGCCAGGGTCAGGCCGGCCAGCAGACCGTGGAGCCAGTCGCCGGTCTTCAGCCAGTAGGCTGCGACGAGGACGACCGCCAGCGCCAGTCCGACGATGGCCACGCGCTTGACGACGCGGCGGGATTCCTGCTGGATCGGGGTGCTCTCCCCGCCCAGGCCCCCGAGCGACATGCCGATGCGCCCCAGCGCGCTGCGTTCGCCGGTGGCAATGACACGGCCGTGAGCGGTGCCTTGCGTGACCAAGGTGCCTGAGAACACCCGTGCTTCGCCTTCGTCGGCCGGTTGAGGCGCAGCGGTGTCGGCGACAGCGAATACCTGCTTGGTCACAGTGACGGATTCACCCGTGAGCATCGATTCATCGACGGTGAGGTTCGACGCTTCGACCAGCTCCATGTCGGCAGGCACCCGGTCGCCTTCGGCCAGTAGCACAACGTCATCACGGACGAGCTCGCGGCTGGCCACCTTGCGCGCCTCGCCGTCGCGCATGACGAGCGCCTGGGGGCTGGACAGGTCGCGCAGCGCCTCCAGCGAGCGCTCGGCGCGGCGCTGCTGCACGAAGGTGATGCCGCCCATGACGACGAACACGAAGCCGAGCAGCATCAGGGCTTCCTGGCGATCGCCCAGCACGATGTAGATGGCGCCGCAGGCCGCCAGTAGCAGGAACATCGGCTCGGTGATCAGGTCGCGCAGCAGGTGCAGCACGCTACGCTGCCGGGACACAGGAAGCTCATCGACCCCGTCACGCGCGAGCCGCTCGCGTGCTTCGGATTCGGTCAGGCCGTCCATGCATCGAAAGCGCCGGCCGTCGAGCAAAGGGCGATCAGAGGTGTCCCCATGCAGTTCCACAGTCCACTGGGATGCTCGCGGAATCGCCTGATGGCCTGCATCATCACCGTGGCACCCCGCAGTCCTGGCCGTTCCCCGAAGAGACCTTGGGCTGTGCGCAACAGCGATCCTCCTACTGCCGCATCTGGCTCGCCGTCGGCGTCACCGACATGCGTGATGGTAAGGTCAACCTCGCGTCAGGTCGCCAGCGCTGGATAGTCGGTGTAGCCCTTGGGGCCTGGCGTATAGAACGTCGCCATGTCTGGCGCGTTGAGTGGCGCGTCCTTGCGCATGCGTGCCACCAGATCGGGGTTGGCGAGGAAGGGGCGGCCGAAGGCAACGAGGTCGCCACGCTTGTCGAGCAACGCCTGCTCGGCAGTCGCATGGTCGAAGCCACCGGACAGGATGAACAGGCCATCGAACGCAGCACGCAGTTCGAGCTTGAAGTCGGCGGGCACGGGCGGCGCGCCCATCGCCGAGTGATCGACCAGATGGATGTAGAGCAGGCCCTGGGCCGACAGGCTCGTGGCCAAGGCCAGGTACTGCGCCTTCGTCTCCGGAAACTCACCCGTGCCATTGAAAACGCCGTAGGGTGACAAGCGGATGCCAACGCGGTCGCGACCGATCGCGGCCACCGTGGCGCGCACAATGTCGGTGGCGAACAGATTGCGAGCATCGATGCTGCCACCGTGGTCGTCGACGCGTGTGTTGACCAGGGGATTGAGAAACTGCTCGATGAGGTAGCCGTTCGCGCCATGCAACTCGACACCGTCGAAGCCCGCGTCGAGCGCAAGGCGAGCCGACTTCACATATTCGGCCACCGCATGAGCGATGTCAGCCGCAGTCATTGCGCGCGGCGTGCTGTAGGGCTGCATCCCCAGCGCGTCGGTGTACATCTCGCCAGGGCAGACGACGGTGCCGGGGCTCAACACTTCGGCGCCAACGGGCAGGTTGGCGACATGCGCCACGCGACCGCAATGCATCAGTTGCACGAAGATCTTGCCGCCCTGGGCGTGAACTGCGGCGGTCACGTCCTTCCAGCCTTCCACCTGGGCCTGATCATACAAACCAGGGATGCGCGGATACCCCGAGCCGTTCGGGCTGGGCGAAGTGCCCTCGGTGATGATCAGCCCCGCGGTCGCGCGCTGACCATAGTAAGTTGCCATCAGCACATCGGGGGTATGAGCCGGCGTGGCGCGGCTGCGCGTCATCGGCGCCATCACCATGCGATTGGAAAAATGCAGCGAGCGTGCGGAGTAGGTATCGAAGAGCATCTGGATTCTCATTCTCGGAGGTTGAGGCTCGGCAGCCGCGATGGCGTTCATGTACGGCCGGCGTGATCGGACGGGGCGAGGTTGCCCGTCATGCCCTGCCGGGTCTGTTCGCTGAGACACACATGTGCACAAGCCAAGCATCAGGAGTGCGAAGCAGCTTTGCATGAGGAGCGTTCACTTCATCCTGGAGGTCAGCTTGATGACTTCCGCCGGCCACAATGAAGACCCCGTGTCCGCGGTGGTGTAGCGTTCGCGGCGCCTTGCAGGTCGCGGTCGATCCAGGCCTTGACAATTTCCAGCACGAAGAAGTTGTAGCGGTTCTCGAGGCGCGTATCGACCACCCGGCATTCAAAGTTGGCGTAGCACTCGCCGATCAGCGGGGCATCGATCGATTTGGCCGGCAGCGGTGTGAGGCCGAAGGCGGAGAACTTGTCCACCTTCGCGCCGGTTGAGTTGCCACAGGCCACTACCTGCGCGGCGAGCTCGCCAGTCGCGATGTTAAGCGCACATTGGCGCGCCGATCGGAGGGCCGTGAAGCTGAAGTCGTTTTCGCGACAACGCAACCCACCAGCGGCGGATCGAACTCCATCATGGTGTGCCACGGCATCGTCATCACGTTGTCGGCGCCTCTGTGGGAGGTGGTGAGCAGCACCACGGGCCCGGGCTCGGCCCTCCGCGACAAGTCGGTCCCTGCTTGACCAGTTCGTTCAGCCGGCGATGCAGTGTCCTTCTGGCCATGCCCCCTCGCCCAGGAACGACTGAATCCTGTCGATGCCGGCGCCGTCCGCGTGTTGGCGGACCGCGGTGACAACGACTTCGTACTCGGCGGTGGAGACGATCCTGCACATAAGTCAGATCAGTGGACTTACGTTTCTTTTGGTACATTATCAGCACCATCTATTCGTATGCGCCCCGAGGGGTAAAGCATGCAGGCAGTCGCCCAGAAACGTACTGGGGTTGACCCGAGCAGTCGCGAGGCGCGCAGCCGCCTGGCCGCAATGGTGACGCGACTGCTCGAGCACTGGGAGTTGGCCTCGGCGCAGCAAGCCGAAGTCCTGGGGCTGTCGGCCGGCAGTCGCAGCACCCTGGCCCGCTACCGCAGTGGCGAGCCGCTGGCGGACAACCGCGACCTGCTCGATCGCGCCGGGCACCTGTTGGGCATCCACAAATCGCTCCGACTGTTGTTCCCTCACGATCGGGACTTGGCCTACCGCTGGATGACGCAGCCGAACCGTCGGCTCGGCGCTCGACCCTTGGACCTGATCCTCGAACATGGCTTCGAAGGCTTGCTCGCGGTGCGCCGCTACCTGGACTTCCAGCGGGGCCAGTAACTTCTAACGGATCTGGTTTCCGCCAATGTCGACTTCCACGACGACCTTGTGCGCAACATTCCGGGCGCCCGCGAATCGCAGAACCTGTTCGACGATCTTTCATCCGATCCTGTGGACTGGGACGTCGCCATCGCGGTCGAGGGCGACCAGCGCATTCCAACTCCAGCCGCACTGATCACCCGGCCGTTCGACTACGGCAGCGCGATCAGCTACACGTTCGACTCTTCGCACTGGCAGGCCACGCGCTTCTCCGACGGGTCGATGTACGGGGTCTGGAATGGATCACCTGCCATCGAGACCACCGTCTACGAGACAGCGTGGCACTGGTACCGGTTCGTCCTCGACAGCTTTCCCGGTGAAGATCGCGAAATCGTGACCGAACGGCGCGTGTTCCACGTGCGCTGCGAGCCCCTGCTCCTCGATCTACGCGGCAAGGCGGCGGCCCATCCGGACCTGACGAGCCGCACCAGCTACGCGCTCACACAGCGACTGGGGCTCTATGTGCACGAGCAGGACCTGAACGGGCTAATGGTCCATTCCGCGCGCTGCAACGGCACCAAAGCGGCCATCTTCAAGCACGAGCGGCTCTCGAACGTACGCCACGGGACCTACCTGACCTATCGCCTGAACGCGGTGCGGGACACGTTCGTTGCGGAACGAACGCGCGGCAGGAAATGGCTGACGCTCTCGCCAAGCACGTTGGGCTGTGGGTTGGCGAAGTACGCTTCGCCAGTGACGACGGCGGTCCACTTGTTGGTTTAGTCCAATTCAGCAGTGTTGTGGAGTGCGAGTGGTGATATCCGCCGGCTGATCGAACTGGCGAATCGCACGCTCGAGCGAACCGGGACGCGAACGATTCTCCGGGTAGCCAACGGCTGACTCTGCGGATGGGGGGCACGAGCCAACCCTCTCGCCGGCCGAGATAGAGGTTTGGCTGGCATCAAGTCGTGCTTGATCCTGATGTTTCGCTCCCCTGCAGGGCGCCGATGACACGACGTTTACTTGTACGGGTAATGGCCGTACAGTGTCCCAACCCGCCAGAAGGGCGGGAAGACGCCGATTGAGAAGCCAGCGAGACAGCCACGCCGACCGATATGACCGAGACCGAAGCGAAGACCCGCGCCGCGCGTTTGGAGGCGCGGATGACGACGAGTCAGAAGGCGCTGCTCCAGCACGCCGCCACGCTCTCGGGCCGTACCCTGAGCGAATTCGTGATCGCCAGCGCACAAGAAGCCGCCGCCAAGGTCATCCAGGAACACGAGACCATCCGCTTGTCGCGCGCTGAACAGATTGCCTTCGTGACCGCGCTGCTCAAACCCCGCGCCCCCGGCGCGCGCCTGCGCAAAGCCGCCGCGAACTACCGGCGGCGGACGGGGCTGTGATTGCCTGAACCGGTCCCACCCTATCGCATCGCCCCGCTCGACAAGCGCCACGATCGCGGCAGCTTCTCATGCGGCAGTGAGCCGCTCGATCGCTACTTGCAGCAGCGAGCGCGCCGGGACGCCGACAAGCGTGTCGCAGCACCCTTTTTCCTGGTCGAACCACCGGCGCGCAAGGTGCTCGGCTACTACACGCTGTCAGCGTCGGTCATCCGTACCGATGCATTGCCGGCCGAACTGGCGAAGAAGCTGCCGCGGTATCCCCAGCTCCCTGTGACCCTGCTGGGCCGTCTGGCCGTGGACCAAGGCCAGAAGGGAAAGGGTCTGGGCGAGTTTCTGCTGATGGATGCCCTGCACCGTTGCCTGGACGCAGCCACCGAGATCGCAGCGATGGCCGTTGTCGTGGATGCCAAGGACGCCGCCGCGGAGGCCTTTTACAAGCACTACGACTTCATCCCGCTGCAGCGACAGCCCGCACGACTGTTTTTGCCGATGAACATCGTCGCCGGGTTGATGTCCGCGTGATGAGATTAATCGGCAATGGCCAACTTGCACTCGGACGCCCCGTGGACAAGAGGTACCGCAGGGGTCCCGCATCCCAGCGGTGCGGGTCAGATGTGGGCCGAGTGACCTGATCAAATCGCGAAATCGACCGTGATCAGGTCGGCGAAATACAAGACCGGGAGACTCTGGCAGTGAAGCTCCCATGCCTCGAGGTTCAGCGGCGGGAAGGAAGGGAAGCGATGGCTCGACAGTCGACGGATGCAGTGATGTCGGCCCCGACGGCGCAGGCGGGAAAACGCATTACGCCCGCGCGCAACTTCGCCGCGCGACTCTTCGGCTACGACCTGTTCATCTCGTTTGCGCTCGGCCCACCGCCGCGCGGCAGCCACAGCTACGCCTCCGATCTCGCGCGCCGCATGCGCGAGCGCGATTTCACCGTGTTCTTCAGCGAAGACGAAGCGCCGCCCGGCTCGCAGCTCGACAGCACGTTACTCAAATCCCTGGACAGCTCCAGGCTGCTGGTGGTGATCACCAACCGGGGCACGCTGGAGGAGCCGCGCTGGGTGCGCAAGGAAGTGGAGGAATTCCGGCGCCGGCACCCCGACCGACCGGTGATTCCGATCAGCGTCGGCGGCGCGCTGCAGGACCCGGCGTTGGCCGGTCAGGCGCAGGAATGGCTGGCATTCCAGGACAAGATCTGGCTGGACGAGGCCGCCGACGCTTGCGTGACGGGAATCGCCAGCGCGGCACTGATCGAACGCCTGGCGACGGCGCCGACCCGGGTCCGCTCGAATGTGTGGTGGCGCCGTCTGGTGCGCGGGGTCGTTGCGATTCTGGCCGCGTTGGCCATCGCGCTGGGTGTCGCGGCCAAGATGGCGACGGACAGCGCGGAACGAGCGCGCGCCGAGCTTCGCCGCTCGATATCACTACGCATGACCGGGGAGGCACCGGCCATGCTCACGGGCGCCCGGGCCGGCGGCGATGAGCAAGCTGTCCAGCAAGTGCTGGTCGCCCGCACCCTGGCGGGTCCGTCTGCCGAGGTGGACGCGGCGATGTTGTCCACCCTCGGGGCCGTGCCGCAGTTGATGAAAGTCGTCAACACCGGCCTGGGCATCGGTTCCATGGCGTTCAGCCACGACGGGACACTCATCGTGACGGGAAGGCGCGACGGGACGCTCCAACTCTGGAATGCGACGAATCTGCAGCCGATCGGGGCGCCGCTCAAGGGAAAACAAGACGGCATCTCGACCGTGGCGCTCAGTGCGGATGGCCAGACCATCGTTTCGGGTAGCGAAGACGGCACCCTGCAACGGTGGGACGCGAAAAGCCGCGAGCCAATCGGGGAGCCGCTCAAAGCACACAAGAACGAGGCGCCAGGTTGGGCAGAACTTGGTGTGCAGACCGTGGCGATCAGTCCGGACGGCTCGCGCATTGCGTCCAGCGGGTGGGACTGGACGCTGAAACTCTGGGACGCGAAGACCGGACGACAGGACGGCGAGCAGCTCATGGACCACGAAGGCTACGTCTACTCCGGCCTGGCCTTCAGCAAGGATGGCTCCCGCATCGTCGCAGCCGGCAACGACCCAACGATTCGCTTATGGAACGCGAAGACCCGTGAACTGATCCGCCATCTCGACATGAGCGATGTCTTGAAAGGCAATGGTGAGGTCGTGAGCGTGGCGTTCAGTCCATCGAGTCCTGACGGATCGATCATCGTCGCCGGCACCAAGGATCAGGGGGTGTGGCTCTGGAATGCACGGACCGGTCAGCGAAGAGCTCTCGAAGGGAAGCCACCCGGGAACGTCGCCACAGTCTCCTTCAGTGCCGACGGAACGCGCATCCTGGCAGGAACAGAAGAAGGCACCGTACGGATGTGGGATGCGACCACACGCAAGCCGAATGGCGCACTGCCGACCGGGGCCAAGGACTCCCGAACGCGAGTCGCGTTCAGCACGGATGGCGCACGCATCGCCTCGGGCGACGAGAACGGAAGATTGCGGCTGTGGGATACAGGCGGCGGGCATTCGATGCTCACCGTGCTGCGCGCGGGCAACAAGCAGGAGCCAGACGCCGTGTTCGGCGCCACCGGCGCGCTCATGGCCCTTCGTCGCGACGACGGCAAGATCGAGTTGCGCAGTACGCAGCGCGGACAGTTGATCCGCCCCCTGGTCGGAGATCCGGCGAGCGGCGACAACCTCGTGGCGCTCAGCGCCGACGGCTCGCGCATGGTCTCGACCAGCAAACCTGCTTCTGGCGCGGACGCGGCTTCTCTCGGTTCGGGCGCGATCATGCGCCTGTGGAACACGGAGACAGGGAACCTCATTGGCGTGCCCATCAGAGCCGAACGACACCGTTACTTCAATGGCGCCTCTTTCAGGTTCGACGGAAAGCGCTTCGTCTCGTACGAGCAACAAGGCGATACCCCGGGTGATTCCGCGTCTGCTGATGGCAGGCTGCAAATCTGGGACGCGAACACCGGCAAGCCGATCGGCAAGTCACCCGAAGGTCACAAGGGCGGCGTGCGGCACGCGGTGTACAGTCCGGACGGTACCAAGATCACCTCAGCCGGCGTCGACGGCACAGTCCGGTTGTGGAACGCGGACACGTACCAACCGCTGAACGCCGCTGTCATGTCGCACGCCAATGTGAACGTCGTGGCTTTCAGCCCGGATGGCGCGCAAATCGTCTCCGGCGACGACTCCGGCACCGTACATCTGTGGAATGCGAACGCTGGCAACAAGCTTGGCGTCCCGGTCACGGATCAAGCAAGTCCAGCGTTGAGTGTGTCGTTCAGCGCCGCTAAAATCTGGAGCATGGCGGTCAGCCCCGACAGCTCGCGTATTGCCGTCAGCAGCGATGAGGGATTGAGGCTGTGGAATGCACACAGCGGGCGTTCCATCGGCAGCCTGCCGCTTCCCGCACGAGAAGGCCTCGTCTTTGAAGTGACGTTCAACCAGGAGGGATCACTCGTCGGCCTGACGGGCACAAGCTCCGTGATTCTGTGGCCCGGGCCGACGATGTGGGCCGACCTGCTGTGTTCGAAGCTCACGCGAAACATCTCGCACCAGCAGTGGCGAGAGTGGGTTTCTCCGGAGATCGACTATCAGGTCCAATGCCCGGGGCTGGCGGTTCCGGAGTAGCCACCGGCAGCCGTGACAGGCTCGGCTGGTTTCGCAACGTGCGCTGCGAGGCCCTGCTCCTCGATCTACGCGGCAAGGAGGCGGCCTATCCGGACCTGACGAGCCGTACCAGCTACGCGTTCACACAGCGACTGGGGCTCTATGTGCACGAGCAGGACCTGAACGGGCTGCTGGTCCATTCCGCACGCTGCAACAGCACCAACGCGGCCATCTTCAAGCACGAGCGGCTCTCGAACGTGCGCCACGGGACCTACCTGACCTATCGCCTGAACGGGGTGCAGGACACGTTCGTTGCGGAACGAACGCGCGGCAGGAAATGGCTGACGCTCTCGCCAAGCACGTTGGGCTGAGGGAGGTTCTCGGCTTCACGCTTCCGCCGTGCTTCCGTGCGCACCTGCCGCTTCAGCAGTTGTGGGTCGATCCCCCTCTCGCGTTCGAGATTGAACCTTCCCAACGACTTCCGAGCTTCCGCGAGGGGTCATGGGCCCGAGCTCCCCGAGCTTGATCTCGCGCAGCGCGCCGTCGTGTGCCCGGTAGCGCACGGCAGTCCCGGTTGACCGGGATCGGCACACTCGTCCCCGGCACGCAGGTCGGCGATAATGCCGGGTGTGGGCAGCGGCGGCGGTTTGTTCATCGCAAGTTGAGCGTAGACCTATACCGCCACCTATACCAAACCGACTGCCAAGGCTGGACAAGATTGGTCGAGTCCAGGCTCGGAGCGGAGACAGGAATTTGGATTGCGCGCCATTCGTACAAATGATTACGTGTGGTTTTGCCAAAGACGAGAAGAGCTTGAACGACCCCAGTTTCGACAATCACACGCCGATGATGCAGCGGGGTTTGTACAGAGCGACGATTCCGTCACTTTAAGCAAACGTTTCGCATGTCGACCGAAAAGGCGTTCAATGTCGTTCCGCTTGAACGCAGTCGCACGGGCGTGGTTCAGGCCAGAACCTTCAATCCGTGCTTTTGGACCACCGCCAGCAGCTTGAGCGCCATGCCGCTGGGACGCTTTGCCCCCGACTCCCATTTCTGGATAGTCGATTCGCTGGTATTCAGGTAATGGGCAAACACGGGTTGGCTCACCTGATTGCGTTCACGAATGCTCTTGATC
>Ga0163144_10024503_pt1 | contig 11835 bp, 6 predicted proteins | sample OliLak19BULKMAT1_FD_123175 | JGI IMG/M metagenome (GOLD analysis project Ga0163144, IMG submission 123175) | Freshwater microbial mat bacterial communities from Lake Vanda, McMurdo Dry Valleys, Antarctica - Oligotrophic Lake LV.19.BULKMAT1 | ecosystem: Environmental > Aquatic > Freshwater > Lake... | reverse complement strand
AGCGACCGAAGAACTGCGGCATGGGGGAGCGTGGTACGAAGGATGATCTGCGGGGCATCAGCGGCGCACCGTGGTTCGCGCGCGCGCCGACTTGGGCGACGCATCGGGAGTGGTGCCCAGGCAGCGATCGCAGGCTCCGCACTCCGTCCGCACGTCCGGATCCCCGAAGTATCGGAGCACGAAGGCCCGACGGCAACTGCGCGTCTGCGCATAGCGCTGCATGGCGTCGAGCCGGTCCATATCGACCGCTCGCCGGCGAGTGAGCAGTGGCCAGTCGACCGGCAGCTGATTCTCGACGATCGCCTTGGGCTCGAGCCGGAAGCCGCCGCCCGAGCGGGACCAGGTGACAAACTGCCCGTGCTCAAGACGCTCCAGCACCGGTACGATGCCCATGGCACCGCCCAGTCCCGGCGGCAGGCCGTCGAGATTGATGGAGGCGCCATCTTCAATGCGACCGCCAACCGATCGCCACAGCGCCCGCAGCACGTCACGATCGTAGGCCCGTTCGCCGGAGAGTTCGGCGGTGATACGCGCTGGTGTGGCCAGCAGCCGAACGAATACCCGGTTGGCCTCGGGCGGATCGACCGTGAGGCAGCCGTGCTGCGCCAGCACGCGTACGGCCGCGCCCACATGACGTTCGTTGACCGACTTGCCGATGTGCGCCTGCAACTCCTCGAGCGTGAGCGGCACAAATCCATCGCGATCGGCGGCGTTTCGGAGCGTGCGCCACACGACTTCAACAGCGGATCTGTCGGGGTGCGAGCCCTCGAGGAAGTACTCGTGCGTGAACCGATCGGGATAGGAATGCAACAAGACGCACACGGAATCCTTGCCATCGCGTCCCGCGCGCCCGGCTTCCTGATAGTACGCCTCGAGTGAACCCGGCATGGCGTGATGGACGACCAGCCGCACGTCGGGTTTGTCGATGCCCATGCCAAACGCGCTCGTGGCCACGATCACACGCGACGCTTCGCCCATGAACGCGTCCTGTGCGCGACGGCGATGTGATTCGTCGAGACCCGCGTGATACGCGACCGCGCCGATGCGCGCGCGCGTGAGCACATGTGTGACGCGCTCCACCGCTTTGCGCGTGGGTGTGTACACGATCGCCGGTCCGGTGTGTGCACGAATCGCGTCGACCGCCGCTTTGTCCTTGTCGTTCTGCGTGCGTGTTGGGGCGACGAAATACGACAGGTTCGTGCGATCGAAGCCGCCCACGACCACCACATGATCGCGGAGCTGCAACTGTCGCACGATGTCATCGCGTACACTCGGCGTTGCGGTGGCCGTCAGGGCAACAGTTTGCGGATTGCCGAGTCCGTGGCGGATGCGGCCGATGCGCCGATAGGCGGGGCGAAAGTCGTGCCCCCATTCGCTAATGCAGTGCGCTTCGTCGACCGCGAGCATGGCGACGCCGATATCGCGCAACCGGTCGAGCGTGCGTCCGGCATCCATGCGCTCGGGTGCCAGATACAGCAACTGCAACTCGCCGCGTTGCGCCCGCGTGAGGCGATCGGCGACGGCACTCGCGCCGAGTGTGCTGTTGATGAAGGCCGCCGGCACTCCGCGGCGTTCGAGTGCGTCGACCTGATCCTTCATGAGGGAAATGAGTGGCGAGATCACGACCGTGAGCCCGTCGCGCATCAGGGCGGGTACCTGATAGCACAGCGATTTACCGCCGCCGGTGGGCAAGACGACCAGGGCATCGCGTCCGGTGATGATCGCTTCGATTGCCGGCTTTTGCGGCTTGCGAAAATCGGGGTAGCCGAAGTGCCGCTCGAGCATGGCGCGGGCGTCGTCGAGCGTGGCGGGCGATCGGGAGCGGTCGGTGGCGGACATACCGCATGCTAGCGATGTCGCGCAGGTGGTGCGACATCAAAATATTGCGGACGCGCCACCCTTGCCGCAGCGTCGCTGCTGGCGTTCGTCGCTATTGGCGTTCGCTGCTGCTGGCGTTCGTCGCTATTGGCGTTCGCTGCTACCGGCGTTCGCTGTTACTGGCGTTCTTCGCTATGGACGTTCGTTGCCGGTGACGCGGTATGCCACCACGTACGGAAGGTCGGTGTCCGGGTCGACCTCGGCGAAGAGCACGATGTCATCGCCAATGAAGCCGAGCGGCAACATCTTACCCGCCAGCGTACCGAGGTAATCGCCGTCCGGCGCGAAGACATCCACGCTGCGCGGTTCCTCGCGAAACCCGTATCGCTGTGCCCACAGCCGACCAGCGGGATCGTATCGCAGCGCTTCGATCATCGGCAACTGCGCCGCGACACCTTGCTTCTCGGTCAGCTCGTTCACGGGCACCGTACACGCGCCGCCCGGGAACTGAACTTTCATGCCGCCGTCGGGATGCAGGCGAGCAACGTGTGTTTCGTCTGTCGTGACGGGCGTGAGCGTGCGGCGCACGCTGCGTATCAGCGCTCCGCCCTCGTACACATCAATCCGATACGGCACTTGATGCGTGACGGCCTGCCGACGTGCGTCACCAGTCCAAACCAGCTCGGGAGTAAACATCGGCGGCATTTCCAGGCCAATGCAGCTGAACATGACCATGCCGGACGTTGCGGTGGTCAGCGTTGGTGTTGTGAACGTGTCGGTGGGCGTGCGGACGCGCAGCGCTTGCGTCCGCGTGAGATCCTTGCGCTCGCCGTGCATGTACACGAGCGTATCACCGCTCAGCCAGAGCGGACCATTCGGGAAGAAGTCGGTGAAGGCGTATTCAGGAAGCACCGCGCCGTCGGGCGACCAGCGTACAAGCGCACTCTTCGCGTAGTCGACAACTCCCACTTCCCCGCTCGGCTTCACGAGGAGGTCGTAGGCATCCTGAAACTCGCCCGGACCGCCGCCCTGTCGGCCCAAAAAGCGCACGTGCGCGCCGGAGGGATCAAACACTTCGACCCGATACTGCTTCCGGTCGAGTACGTAGATGCGGCCGGCCGCGTCGGTTGACACCACGCGCGGGTACGCGGCGGAGAAGCTCCCCGCACCGGAATCGGCGCCACCGATTCGAAACACTTCGGTGAGCGTCCACTCGATCGGCTTATCGGCGGCGGGAGCGACGGCAATCATCACGCCGGCGGAGTCCGTGATCGTGGAACTTGTTGGTGAGCGATCGTCGGCAGCACCGCACGCCGCGAGTGCAACGACAATCGAAAGCACACACCAACGGCGCATGGGAGATCTCGTCATGGAGCGTGTTACAGGGAGGTCGAACGTGCATGCGCTGACCGCAGCAGCGATCACGCTAGGCTCGATTGTGCTACTTGTCAACTATTATCGTAGTAGTCAACGCCTGCAAGCGTTGTGTTTGACAACACGCGCCACGCAAACGTTCGCGATCGACTTCGCACTTGCCAACTCAGACCGCACGCCCAAAGTGCCCACGCGTGAACGCCGCACGCACCAGCGAACGCGGCATCGCAAGATCGGGCGTGTCACCGCGCGCCTGCGCGTCGAGGACGGCACGATACGCGGCCGTGACCGCCGTGACCGGATCACCAGCCATATTAAACACGAGCTGAAATCCGCGGATACCGTGATTCCACAACTCCGGCACAAACTCGGACGCATCAATCGGACGCGAGTGAAGCAAGCGATTGCGACAATCCGAGTCGGTCGCCACCGGGAACGCGTAGCCGGCGGGGTCCGTGAGCGTGACGTTGGCGTGCTTCTGCACACACAAATCTCGGCAGGTAGTGGGCTCACGATCAAAGGCCGCCGAGAGCACGCAGTGTTCGATCGTCATGCCTTCCGGGCGTCCCCACACGAACACATCGAAGCCCTGCCCTGCCCACGGCGCGACCAGAGCGCCGATTTCGTCGGTGGTGAGTTCAACGCTCGGGGACAGACGCTTTGCACCGAGCGCGAAATGAATGTCGGCGGTGTGCGGGTTGAACACGTTCAGCGCATAGTCGCCGACAACATCGCGTCCAGCCGCTGACAGCTCGGCGAGCAGTCCCAGATGCCCGGTGAGCACCGGGGTGCCCAACTCGAGCCACTTCGTGAGTCGCTTGCGATCGTCAGGGCGTACGATGGTGGGCGTACGCAAGCGCAGCGTGATGCCGCGCGCCTGTAGTTCCTCGTGCAGCGCGCGAACACGTGTGACTGGCGGAGTGGGATGCCGAAGAAACAGATCAACCACCACTTCCGTTGCGCCGGCGTCTGCGGCGGCGCGTGCGTCGTCGAGCGTGAAGACCGAGGCGACCAGTCGGAACGGTTCGCCGCTTGGGGGAGAATCTACCGGCGTGAGATCGCTGATCGACGCGTGCAAGCGCTCATCACGTTCGGCCGACTGCGACAACTGATCCCATTCCCGCTGCTCCACCAACTGTGCGACCGCATCCTGCCGCAGGCGATTGAGCGCGCTCACCGGCAGGAAGCAGCCCTCCGCGAGTCCGTCAGTATTGACGGCACCCAGCACATACGTGGTTTCGCCAAGTCGACCAAGCTGTTCGCGGAGCTGCGCGAGATCGAGCGAACGTTTGCTGGCCACCGCGAGTGGCACCTCGCTGCGCACCGTGACCGTCTGCGTACCGTCGGTGACGACCAGCTTGAGTGGTCCGCCCGCTTGTCCGAACGCCCGCATGTCGAGGCGCACGAGACCCGTGCGATCGGGCACGGCGACATCCTCGAACGTCGCGCGTGCATCGGATAACAGCGTGGCGTCACTCGTGCGAACCACCCGCCAACCGGCGTCAACCCGCACGCGCGCCGTAAATGCCTGCCGGTGCATCCCGTGACGCACGTACAGCGTTCGCACATGGCTGACGGTGCAACCGATGTTCGCGGACGCGCCATCGATCGGTGCCTCAAATCCGAGGCCGTCGCCGTCGGCGATCGGAGAACGCACATCCACGGTGACGTCGAAACCGTCGCGCGAGACCACAACACCTAGCGTGACACCACGATTGTCCGGCTGCGTGCGCGTGATGTAGTCGCGCCCCGCACGCCCGCCGTACATGCCGCCGGTATTGCCGCGCGAGAAAATCTGCACCAACGGCTCTACTTCGTCCGGAGGCGGAGGCGAAAACTCACCGTCGCGCAGCCGATCGAGCCACGTGCGGTAGCTGCGCGTGACCGTCGCGACATACTCGGGCTTCTTCTTTCGTCCTTCAACTTTGAGACACCCGACGCCGGCTTCGGCAATGCTCTGCAAGTGATCGTGCGCGGCCAGATCCTTCGCCGAAATGAGATAGCCACGATCGAGCTCGGTGCCGGTCGCGGTATCCGTCAACACGTAATCCTTGCGACAGGACTGCGCGCACGAGCCACGATTGGCGGATCGGTCGGAGATCATCCCCGACATGAAACACTGACCGGAGTACGCAATGCACAGCGCGCCGTGTACAAATGTTTCGAGTCCGATTTCCGGCACAGCAGCGTGAATCGCCCGGATGTCGGCGAGCGTGTTCTCTCGCGCGAGCACGATGCGCTCCACGCCAAGGTCGTGCATCACGCGCGCCGCCGCGGGATCGTGCACCGTCATCTGCGTGGAGCCGTGCACCTCCAGCGACGGGTACGCGCGACGTATGAGACGCACCGCGCCGAGGTCCTGCACAATGGCCGCGTCGATGCCCGCATCGACACACTCGCCGAGATAGCGAAGTGCGTCGTGCAACTCGTGTGTTTTGAGCAGCACATTGAACGTGAGGTACACACGGGTGCCCCGTTGATGCGCGATGGCACAAGCCTTGGCCAACTCTTCGATGCTGAGCTGCGCGCCATCGTCGCGCGCGTTGAAGCGCGACGCGCCGAGATACACGGCATCGGCGCCGTTGGCGACAGCGGCACGGACGGCGTCCAGCGAGCCGGCGGGCGAGAGCAACTCAGGAATACGGGGCATTCTCGAAAGTTAACCGGATTTGTCCGCGGCCGAGCCCGGAACGCGTGGCAGCGGCGGCGAATCTACTGCCGCGAGGACGCAGCGATGGCCCGGTCAGCCAACGCATGTGCGATCACCGCGAGGCTCCGCCCGATGGCTCGGCCATCACTCGTGTTCGCCTGTACCACGACGGCAATGCGCGAGCCGGCGTAGTAGCGCATCTCGGTGAGGTATCCCGGGAAGAAGCCGCTGTGCCCATACGTAACGCCCCGCGGAGAGTCGCGGACGAGGACACCGAGTCCGTATCGCGCGCCGCTCCCCAGCCCGCGGGCGGGCACGCCGTCGAGGGCCTCCGGCAGCACCGCGGCGGAGAAGGCGCGCCCTTGATACCATGCTTGCGCCCAGCGCGCGAGGTCTTCCGGCGTACTCGCGTAGCCGCCGCCGGCCCACTCGAATTTCGGGTTCACGCGCAGCGACCCGTTCACCAGCAGCGGCCCCGAGAGTCCAAGCGGGTCGGGCGAGCCGCCATAGCCGTTCGCCAGGCGGTCGATTCGCGGACTCACCGAAGGCGTCGTGCCGCGCAATCGCAGCGGCGCGATAAAGCGGGTCAGGATCGCGTTGTAGGCCGAACCGCCGATGATCCGTTCGAGAATCAGCGCGAGGACGAGATAGTTCGTGTCGGAGTACTCCCAGCTTGTGCCCGCCCGGAAGGGCGCGCTGTCTCCGAGCACATAGGCCAACTGTTCAGACACCTTCCAGTCGCGCAGCGGATCAGCCGCCAGATCACGGGTGAACTCTGGTTGGAACTCGTAACGCACGAGACCACTCGTGTGATTCATGAGTTGTCGTACCGTGATGTCGCGTCCGTTCGGCAGCGTTGCGAACCACGGTTCCGGGCGGAGCCACCGCGAGATCGGCGCGTCAAGCTCCAGTCGATTGCGGGCGACGAGATCAAGCGCCAGTGCGGCGAAGAATGTTTTCCCGACGCTTCCGGCAAGCATGCGATGGGCCGGCGTGAGTGGTATCGCGCCCACGGAGTCCGCGAGCCCGCTCGTCACGGTGATGACGCGCCCATCCGCCAACGCAACCGCGGCAGACAAACCGGGTGCGCGTCCCAGCGCACGCATCGAGTCCAGCATGTGTTGGAGCGAGTCGCGCAGGGCAACAGCGCGGGTGAGATCCATCGCTGGGTTGCAGCGTGCGCGCGCGAAACGATAGTCGATGGCTCGTATACTGTCGCCGATCCCACGCCAGACGCGCGCGTGTAGCGAATCAGTGCCCAGGCGACGATACAGAATGTGCTGCGGGAAGTCGTGCGCCGGGTCGGCGAAATACGCGGAATCCGCGCTCACCGCGAGGAGCGGGAAGGCATGTCGCGACTGTCCGTTTGGCGACGCGACATATTCCGGTGTGTCGCCAGTCGAAGCAATTCGCAGAAATTCCCACGCCGTGAGCGTGTCGCCGCGAAAGGAAGCGGCGCCTCCATCGAGACCCATGGGCGTCACCCGCCAGGATTCGTGCATCGAGGCGGCTGCTGTACCTCGCTGCCAACACCCCTGCATCCACTCCGGCGTCTGCGCCGAAACGGACGCGCTCGTAGCCGCGACCAGCGCGGCGGTCATCAACGTTCGACTCATCATGCAATGAACCCGGGCAGACAAGAAGAGGAAGCCGGTGGACGCGGAGCGCGACCGTGATGAATCATACGCCCGACCGTCGCCGCTCGCATACCTGACAGCGGTCTCGTGAACCCGTACGTTACCAAGTATCCACGTGACCGCGATCCCCGCCCGCCGCCACTTCGGGCCTCCCTCACCTCCGGCTCGCTCCATGAAACGACTGCTGCTGCTCTGCACCCTCATCGCCGGCACGGCGCAGGCGCAGGACGCTGCCACGCTCGCTCGCATTCGCGATGAAGGAATGAATCGGTCCAGAGCGATCGAGTACTTCGATCATCTCACCAACGTCATCGGGCCACGCCTGACCGGCACACCAGCCTACAAACAATCGGCCGACTGGTCAGCGGCCAGGCTACGGGAGTTCGGCCTGGCCAATGTACGGCTGGAGTCGTTTCCTTTTGGACGCGGCTGGACACTTGAGCAGCAGACGGTAGAGCTGGTCGCACCGCGCTACATGCCGCTGATCGCGTACGCCGAAGCGTGGACGCCCTCGACCAGCGGAGAGATCGTGGGTCGTCCAGTGTACATCGGGGATCTGGCAAACGCCGATTCGGTGCGAGCGCACGCGGCCGAGCTTCGAGGGGCGATCGTGTTGGCCACCAAGCCACAGGAGTTCTTCATCACCAAGGATCGCCTGCAGCCCACCGAACACAACGAACCCGTGCCCATCGGTGCGCCGCGTCCGAATAACGCGACGGGTCCGCTGGCACGCAACGCACTGCAGACGGTGCTCAAGAGCGCTGGCGCAGCGGCTGTGTTGCGGCCGACAGAAGGTAATGAGGGCACACTCTTCGTGTTGGGAAGCCGTACCGGTTCCGCCGAGAACTCGGTGCCTTCTCTGATCGTGTCGTCGGAGCAGTACAACATGCTCGTTCGCGCGATCCGTGCCGGCGCAGCGCTGACGGTACGGGTGAATGTACAGACCCGGTATCACACGGCCGATACGAACAGCTACAATGTGATCGCCGAAATTCCGGGTACCGATCCGATCGTCGGTGACGAAGTGGTGCTGCTCGGTGCGCACCTTGATTCGTGGCACTCCGCAACCGGCGCCACGGACAATGCGGACGCGGTGGCCGAGTTGATCGAGGCGATGCGGATTCTCAAGGCAACCGGTGTGCGACCGCGACGCACGATTCGCGCAGCCCTCTGGGGCGGTGAAGAACAGGGGCTGCTCGGCTCGCGCGCGTACGCGCAGCGCTACTACGCCGGCGACGCCAACGCACGGGCGCGCGAGAAGTTTTCCGTGTATCTCAACAACGATCCCGGCACCGGTCCGATTTACGGTTGGTACAGCGAAGGCAACGGGCCAGCGAAGCAGCTGTTCGATCAGTGGCTGGCACCGTTCAAGGACATCGGCGCCCGCCGCAATGTGATCGAAAAGATCGGCAACACCGATCATCTCGCCTTCACCGCGCTCGGATTGCCAGCGTTCAACACCGTGCAGGACTACAGTGAGTACGACACGCGCGCGCATCACACCAATATGGACTTCTACGAGCGCGTGGATGTCAACGCGCTAAAACAGGCCGCGGTGGTGTTGGCGTCGTTCGCGTATCAGGCGGCGATGCGTGAGGGGAGCTTCCCCAGGCCGCCTGCCACGCCGTAGTCCACCTGTAAGGCCACCGATGCTCGCCTTGTCATCCGTCACTCTTCCCTTCTCGCCATGAATAGCCGTCGCGATTTCCTCACGCAACTCGGGCTGGTTGGCGGCGCTGCTGTCGTCGGTCTCGGCGCGACATCCTCAGCCGCTGCGGCGCGTGAGCCGTTGTCCCGCGGCATACTGCGGCCACCAGTCACGTCCGCTCCCCGTCGCATCAAACTCCTGATTCTCGGTGGTACCGGCTTCATCGGTCCACATCAGGTGCGATATGCCATGGAGCGTGGGCACGAGGTCACGATCTTCAACCGGGGTCGATCGGCGCCTGGCGTGTTCCCCGGCGTGGAAGAGCTCACAGGTGATCGCGCCACCGGGGATCTCGCGTCGCTGCGCGGCCGACGATGGGATGCGGTGATTGACAACTCCGCATCGCGCGCCGATGCACCGATGTGGGTGAAGGACTCGGCCACGCTGCTCAAAAATGCGGCGGATCAGTATCTGTTCATCTCTACCCGCTCAGTGTTTTCGGATCTCAGCAAAGTCCCGGGCACCGTCGAGGCGCCGCTGTTGACCAAAGCCACCACGCCGAACTGGCGAGAGGGCCAGCCGTTTCCGTATGGTCTGGCCAAGGCGCTCGCGGAGGCCGAAGTACGGGCGGCGTTCGGCAATCGCACCACGATCGTTCGTCCCGGTCTGATTGTCGGTCCGGGCGACGACACCGATCGCTTCACCTACTGGCCGGTACGTATCGAGCGCGGCGGCGAGATTCTCGCGCCAGGCGACGGCAACGTCGATCGCGTCCAGGTCATTGACGTGCGCGACTTGTGCGAATGGGCGGTGCGGTTGTGTGAGGCGCGCACGTACGGCACGTTCATGGCGGTGGGTCCACAGAACGGGCGTTCGATGGCCGAGTTGCTGTATGGCATCGCCGCTGTGACGACGGCACCGCTTACCTGGACATGGGTGCCGCTCGAGTTTCTCGCGCAGTACCGCGTTCGACCGTACGCCGAGATGCCGGTGTGGCGACCGCCGACGCCCGGCTTCGAAGGCTTCGCGCGATTCGATTTGAGCCGCGAAGTCGCGGCGGGACTCACCTTCCGCTCACTTGCCGATACTACCGCCGCCACGTTGGCGTTTCATCATGCGCGTGACCCGGAGCGTCAGGCCACGCTCAAGGCCGGCGCGACGCCAGCGAAGGAGGCGGAAGTGCTGAAGGCCTGGCGCGAACGGAAAGGCCCGTGAACTGAGCAGCACACGCTCCACGTTGTGTCCCCGAGCACCTGTTGATCGTCCGTCACGCTGAGAGGCCGTCCCGTTTCGGTGGCGGAACGGTGTGATGACGACAGTGGACAGGAGCGGCCCGTGAAGCACAGTCAGCGAGCGAGACTTACCGGAATCATTGCCGTCACGGCGCTTTTGCTGCCGTCGTCGCAATCCTTGTCGCTTCGTGCGCAGAGCACGAGCCGCACATCGCTCGAATCAGCGCGCGCACTGGCCGTAGCTGGGCGCACCGATGATGCGCTCGCCATCTACGACGCGATGCTTTCGAAAGACGTCGCCGACCGATCCGCGTTGCTCGGCTCGGCGACCGCGCTGGCTTGGGCGCGTCGATTCACCGAAGCACATCAACGCTACGCGCAGCTGTTGGAGCGCTGGCCGTCTGATGTCGAGGTGTTGCAGGGACTCGCTCGCCTCGAGAGTTGGAGCGGCCAGCTCGCACACAGCGAGGATCGGTGGCGTGCGCTCGCGTTACGTGATTCGCTCAACCCGGAACTGTGGGTAGAGTTGGCACAAGTGATGCGCTGGAGAGGGGCGCTGCGTGATGCACAGACCAGTCTCGCGCGAGCGCTAACCCTTGCGCCCACACACACGCGCGCACTCGCAGAGTCGGTGGCGCTGCGCGCCACGCGCGCTACAGTGGTGACGCCGATCTTGCGCCTCAGTCGTGACAGCGAAGGCAACTCGCTGACGACGATAACGATGGGTGTCGAACTTCCGCTCGAGAGTCGACGCGCCGCACGCATCATGGCGTACGGCCGTGGGGCGGCATTGGGCGCGACTGCGGGAGAATCGCGGGCGCTGCGGGCATCGATGCAGCTTCCGCTTGGTATGCGCTCGCTACTGCTGGTTGAAGCCGGTGGGGTGCAGCTTGCGGGAGCCGATTCGGACGAACGCACCCGCGCATTGGGAGCCGTGCGCATGCGATCGGAGGTGGCGCCTTGGCTCACAATGCATGCCGCGATCAGCAGGGACGTACTCGACGAGACGGCACCAATGATTCGCTCTACATTGACCTCGAACGCCGCGTCGCTGACTGTTGCTTTGCGCCCCGGCGCCGACTGGGTGGTGACGACGAGCGGTGATGTGGTCCGCATCAAGGGAACCGGCGCGCCAAACTCGCGTCGGCAGTGGCAGTCCTCGGTGGAGCGCGCGTTTCCCGCGTCGCTCAGCGCGGGTGTACGCCTCTGGCGCACCACGCACTCGCGCGAGGCGGCCGATGGCTACTTCTCGCCGAGACAACAGGATCTTGGCGAGTTGTTGGGACGCTGGGCGCCGCAGTCGGCGTTTGGCTGGCAGCCGCGTATTGAAGCGGCGCTGGGACAACAGCGAATTGCACTCGCTGATGTGCGGCAGTCCGGTCCGTCACATCGGTTGGACGCCAGCTTCGCCTATCGTTGGCGCTCGGGCGGCGAGCTCTCCCTCGGATACGAACGATCCAGCGTGGCGGGGCTGGT
>Ga0163144_10024502_pt1 | contig 11836 bp, 8 predicted proteins | sample OliLak19BULKMAT1_FD_123175 | JGI IMG/M metagenome (GOLD analysis project Ga0163144, IMG submission 123175) | Freshwater microbial mat bacterial communities from Lake Vanda, McMurdo Dry Valleys, Antarctica - Oligotrophic Lake LV.19.BULKMAT1 | ecosystem: Environmental > Aquatic > Freshwater > Lake... | reverse complement strand
ACGGTGATCCTCGACCGCGCGGCGGTCCGCAACGCGGTCGATCGCACGACCGCAGACGCGCTCGCTCGAGCGTTTCGCGACTTCGACGAAGATCCCGAGGCGAGCGTCGCGGTGCTCTACGGCGCAAACGGCACGTTCTGCGCGGGCGCGGATCTGAAGGCGATCAGCGGCGGCGCACCGAACCGCGTCGCGCCTGATGGCGACGGTCCGATGGGTCCGTCGCGGATGTTGCTGTCAAAGCCGGTGATCGCCGCGATCGAAGGCTATGCCGTGGCCGGTGGGCTCGAGCTCGCGCTGTGGTGCGATCTGCGCGTCGTCGCGGCGGACGCCGTGCTCGGTGTGTTCTGCCGGCGCTGGGGTGTGCCGCTGATCGACGGCGGGACGATCCGCCTGCCGCGGCTCATCGGGCTGTCGCGCGCGCTCGATCTGATCCTGACGGGCCGCGCCGTCCACGCCGAGGAAGCACTGGCGATCGGCCTGGCGAATCGCGTCGTGCCGCGCGGCGAGGCGCGCGTCGCAGCGGAGGCGCTCGCCGCCGAGATCGCAGCGTTCCCGCAGCTGTGTTTGCGCGGCGATCGGCTGAGCGCCTACGAGCAGCACGACCTCGCGCTCGACGACGCGCTACGCAACGAGCTGCGCCACGGCCTCGGCGCGTTCGCGGCCGAAGGTGTCGGCGGTGCCGCGCGCTTCGCCGCCGGCGCGGGACGACATGGCGCCGCGGTCGCACCAGCCGAGCGAGACGACGAATAGCCGCGCGATCTGCGGCGTGGCTCACGCAAAGCCAGGCAGCGGCTGCGCTCAGCCTGCGCGACCGAAGCCGCCGCCGCCGGGCGTCTCGATGCGCAGCACCGCGCCACTGTCTGCGTCGACGCTGCACTTCGATGGGAGCGGCGCGCCATCGAGCGTGTCGCGGCCCATCTTGCCGGAGCCGCCGCCCTCGAGCCCCCACGGCGCGAGCACACGACGTTCGGCGAGGAGCGAAACCCGCAGCGGACGCAGCAGCTCGAGCTCGCGCACCAGGCCATCACCGCCGCGCTTGCTGCCTTCGCCGCCCGATCCACGCCGCACGGAGAACTCGCGCACGCGCACCGGAAAGCGCGTCTCGAGGATCTCTGGATCGGTGATGCGCGTGTTCGTCATGTGCGTGTGCACCGCGCTCGCGCCGTGATGCGCGCGGGTCGCTCCGGCGCCGCCGCCGAGCGTCTCGTAGTAGCCGAACGACGCATCGCCAAACGTCAGGTTGTTCATCGTGCCCTGGCTCGCGGCAGCGAGTCCGAGCGCGCCGAGCAGCACATCGACGACCCGCTGCGAGGTCTCGACGTTGCCGGCCGCGACCGCGCGCTCGGGACCCGGATCGAGCAGCGAGCGCGGCGGAATGTGCAGCACGACCGGCCGCAAGCAGCCACCGTTCAGCGGGATCGACTCGCCGACGAGGCAGCGCAACACGTAGAGCACCGCGGCGACGGTGACGGCGCGCGGCGCGTTGAGGTTGCCAGAGAGCTCGGCGCCGGTTCCGTCGAAGTCGATCAGCAGCGAGCCGTCGTCGCGCGCCTCGACCGCCACGACGATCGGCGTGCCATCGTCGAGCGCATCGGCGAAGCGCCTGCGACCGCGCGGCAGCGTGCGAATCGCCGCGGCGACGCGCAGCGCGGCGTCGTCTTGGCTGTGCCCCATATACGCCGCGACGCGCGCGACGCCGTAGCGCGCGCACGCCTCGAGAAGCAGCCGCGCGCCAGTGCGGTTCGCGGCGATCTGCGCCTCGAGATCGGCGACGTTCTCCTCCGGGCGACGCGCCGGATACGCGCCGCTGCCGAGCACCGAGAGCACCAGCGCCCGCTCGAACACGCCGCCGCGTACGATGCGCAGCGCGCGAAAAACGACACCCTCTTCGGCCAGCGTGCGCGCATCGGGCGGCATCGAGCCCGGCGTCGTACCGCCGACGTCGGCGTGGTGTCCGCGGCTCGCGACGAAGAAGCGCAGCGCGCCCGCGTCATCGTGTACGGGCGTGACGACTGTGATGTCCGGCAGGTGCGAGCCGCCGCCCGCCGGATCGTTGGTCACGTAGACGTCGCCGCGCTCCGCCGACGGGTGCGCCGCGAGCACCGCGCGCACCGACTCGCTCATCGCGCCGAGATGCACGGGGATGTGCGGCGCGTTCACCACGAGACCGCCGCCCGCGTCGAAGAGCGCGCACGAATAGTCGCGCCGCTCGCGGATGTTCGTCGACAGCGCCGTACGCCCGAGCACGACGCCCATCTGCTCGGCGATCGACGTGAACAAGTTGGTGAACACCGCGAGATCGACGGGATCGGGACGCGCCTCCGAGCGGTGTTCTGGCGTACTCATCGCGTCGTCCGGCGTGTTCGTCGCGTCCGCCGCGCTCGTCTCCGCCGCGCTGACGCGATCGAGCACGATCACACCGCCGCCATCGACCGAGAGCGCGAAGCCGGGATCGACGCAGAGCGTCGCCGTCGCCTCGAGCACGAGGGCCGGCCCGGGCAGCAGCGTCCCGGCGCCGAGCGTCTCGCGCGCGTAGACCGGCACGTCGTCGTGGAAGCGGCCGTCGGCGAACATGCGCGTCAGCCGCAACGGCCGTGGCGCGCCTGACAGCGCAGGCGTCGACGGCAGCGCGGTCTCCGCCGCGGCCGCGACGACATCGACGCGCACCGCGACCAGCTCGATCGCGTGACCTGGGCGCGCATAGCCGAGCTCGCGGCGATGCTCCTGCTCGAAGGAATCCGCCTGCGCGTCGACGCTCTCGCGCAGCGGCAGCGTGAGCGCCGCCGCCGTTCCCGCGTAGCGCAGATCGACGCGCGCCGTCACGCGCACACGCGCTTCGTCTGCGCCATCGGCAGCGAGCGCGGCGCGACCTTCGCCCTCGAGCTCCGCGCGCAGCGGCTCCAAGCGCGCCAGCGATTTGGCGTCGAGCGCGTGACGTCCGGCGTCGCGATGTCCGTGCCACGCGAGCTCCGCGACGCCCATGCCGAACGCGGAGAGCACGCCCGCGAGCGGATGCGCGATCACGCGGCGCATCCCGAGCAGCCGCGCGACCTCACACGCGTGTTGCCCCCCTGCCCCACCGAACACGACGAGCGCGTGCTCGCGTACATCGTGACCGCGCGCGATCGACACTCGGCGGATCGCCTCCGCCATGCTCTCGTTCGCGATGCGAAAGAAGCCCGCCGCGAGCAGCTCTGGCGTCGTCTCGCTCACTCTCGCGCTCGCCTCGAGCACCGCATCGACGCGCGCCCGATCGAGCGCAAACGGAAAGCGATCACCGGCGAGGCGGCCGAGCGCGAGATCGACGTCGGTGATCGTCAGCTGCGTCGCTCCGTCATGCCCGTAGCAGAGCGGACCTGGCCGCGCGCCGGCGCTCTCCGGCCCGACCTGCAGGCGCAGGCCCTCGCGCGCCGTCCCCGCGACGCGACAAATCGATCCGCCGCCCGCCGCCACCGTGTGAATCGCCATCACCGGCGTGCGTAGCGCGACGCCCGCGATCTCCGCCTCGTAGACGCGCTCCGGCTCGCCCTCGAAGCGCGACACGTCCGTCGAAGTGCCGCCCATGTCGAAGCCGATCGCGCGCGCCGCACCCGCCGCCCGCGCGACATGCCCCAGCGCGACGACGCCCGCGGCTGGCCCAGAGAGCACAGCGTCGCGTCCGCGAAAGCGGCTCACGTCCGCGAGCCCGCCGCCCGACTGCATCAGCCGCAGCGTGCTGCCGGGTAGCGCAGCGCGGAGCCCGTCGAGATAGGCGCGCAGGCGCGGCGTGAGGTACGCATCGGCGACGGTGGTCTGACCGCGGCCGAGCATGCCGATCTCTGCGTCGACCTCGTGCGAGCAGCTCACGTGCGCAAAGCCCAACGCGCGCGCAGCAGCGGCGATGGTGCGCTCGACCGACGCGCCCGCCTCGCGATACGCATGCAGCACCAACACCGCCAAGCTCTCGATGCCGCGCGCGCGCAGCAACTCGAGCCCGCGCGCGAGCGCTGCCGCCTCCGGCGTGATCGGCGGGCTCGCGTCGATCGTCCCACGCGCGTCCACCTCGAGCACCGCTTCAGGAAGCGGCGCTGGGCGGACGATGTCGAGCGCGAACAAGTCGGGCCGCGTCTGGTCGCCGATCTGCAGCAGATCCCCGAAGCCGCGCGTCACCACCAGGCCGACGCGCGCGCCGCGGCGCTCGAGGAGCGCGTTGGTCGCCAACGTCGTGCCCATGCGGATGTCGCACGGAGGGATCGGCGCGCTCGCGCTCAGCCCGAGCACCTGGCGGATCGCCACGAGGGGCGCGTCGTCCGACGACGGCACCTTCACGACGTGCAGCGCGGCGTCGTGCGGCGTGCGGCCGATGCAGTCCGTGAACGTGCCGCCGCGATCGATCCAGAACTGCCAACGCACCGTGCGAAGTCCCGCGACGATCAGAACGTGAGCAGCGGCTCACCGCGAAGGTGGCGGATGACGTTGGTGAACTGATCGCCGTTCCACAAGATCAGATTTCCGGAGTCGGTGGACGTGGCATCGAGGCGCATCACCCAGCTGATCTGCGTCACGTCGGGCGCGATCTTGAGCAGCTCGATCGTCCCCGCGACGCGCCGTGAGAAGCTCGATCCCCACACCTTCTGGTAGGCGATCACCACACGAATCGGCGCGTCGACCGTTCCCTCGACCGCGCTCTGGCGCCAGATCACGTCGAAGGTCACGGTGACGATATCTTCGATGACGTAGCGCACCTTGAAGCTGACGTCGTACTCGTCCTCGACGTCGAACGTCGTCGAGAACGAGGTGAGCGGCCGTCGATCGATCACGACCTCGGGAACTTGGTACGCCTCCCAGACCGCTTCGATCGGCGCGTGAATGTAGCCGTACGCATGCAGCCAGGCGCCGCCATCGTCGTCGCCGCTGACGATGTTGCGCGTCTGCGGGAACTCGTCGGTGTCGGTCGCCGCGGGCAACGTCGCGGTGTTCGCCTCGATCGGCGTGAGGCCGTCGGGGAACTGCGTGACGATGTCCGACTGGCAGCCCGCCGAAGCTGCGAGGCAGAAGGTCGCTGCGACGGACGCGAGCGACGCAAAGAGTGTCCTGGCGACGAGAGGTGCGCGCGATACGGCGGGACGCATTGGTCGGAAAGATACACCGACTCTTCCCCGAGTAGCGACTCTGCTGTGTGAGTCTGCGCGCCGTCGGGCGATACTCGCCGCGTGTTCGTCGACTGGGTAGGGCTCCGAATGGCTGGGCGCGTGCTCGATAGCGGCGAGTCTCACGTCGAGACGCGCTGCGTCCATTTCATGGGACTTCCGCTGCTTCCGCTCAAGAGCTACGCGGTCATCGACGAGGCCAGCGGCGCGTCGATCGAGCTCGCCGAGCTGAACGCTGATTCAGTCGTCGCCGCGTATGGGCGCGCGTGGGGACCGGCGCTGGCGATCGCCGGGCTCGCCGCGCTCGCGCTCGGAGGCGAGCCCGTCACCAATGCCCTCTGCATCGCGGCCGGCGTGATCGGCGGGCTGATCGGCTGGCGCGCTGGGCGGCTGAGCGACGACGACCGCGCGCGCTACGTGGCGTACCGCAAGCACACCCGGCGCTTTCTCGATCCGGCGCTGCTCGGCCACGAGGAGCGCACGGATCTGCGGGACACGCTGCGCGGTTTCGTCATCGACGCCGCGGTAGCCTACGCGGGCAAGACGTATCGCGACGTCGGCGCGAGCCCGCGCGAAGAGTGGGAGTCGCTGGTCCTCGCGCCCGCAGTCACCGATGAGCTGCTGCTGACGCGCGCTCTGACGCTCGCGCGGATCGAGACCGCGGCAGCACACAGCACACAAGAGAAGCACCGCTTTGCCGCTGCGCACGACGCGATCTGGGCCAAGTTGGTCGCGCTCCGCAGGCCCGCGCTGCCGGCGTCGCAGTAGCGCCGCAGAGGCAGCGCCGAAAGGTCGCCGTGCTATACGGGCCCACGGCCGCGTGATGACAGCAGCAGCTCCGCTCGCGCTCGATCGGACGCGCCCGACCATCGGTGTCGTCGTCAATCCGAAGGCCCGCCGCCACCGGCGCGATCCGAGCGCTACGGCGCGACTACGCGAGGCGCTCGGCGCGCAGGGCCTGGTGCGCGAGGCGCACGACCTCGACGAGCTCGCGCAGATCGCCAGCGAGTTCCGCCGCGCGCGGCTCGAGGTGCTGGCGATCGGCGGCGGTGATGGCACCAACACCACCACGCTCACGGTGTTCGCGCGCGTGTACGGCGATGCGCCTCTGCCAGCGCTCGCACTGCTGCGCGGCGGAACGATGAACACCGTCGCGAACGGGCTCGGCGTGGCGCGGCTCTCGCCGGACGCGCTGCTCCGCGATCTCGCGCACGCCGCGCGCGATGGGCGGCCGCTGCAGACGCGCGATCGCGCGACGATGGACATCGGCGGTCGGCTCGGCTTTCTGTTCGGCACCGGGATCTTTCGCGCGTTCCTCGACGAGTATTACGTCGCGGGCGATCCCACGCCGATCACCGCGACGACCACGCTCGCGCGGATCGCCTCGTCGGTCGCGATGCAGGGCACGCTCGCCAAGCGGCTCGGCGCGCAGATCGCGATCGGCGTCGAGGCCGATGGCGTCGACTGGGGCGCCGGGCCGTATCTCACCGTCGCGGCGGGGACGATCGACCAAGTGGGGCTCGGCTTTCGGCCGTTTCACCGCGCGTTCGAGCGCTCCGACGCGTTCCATCTGCTCGGCCTGCGCACCACCGCCGTCGACACTTTGCGCATCTTGCCGCGCTTTCATCGGGGCGATGTGCTGCTCGCGCAGCATGGCCAAGAGGACCTCGTGCGCGACGTCCTGCTCACGCCGATGGACGACCAAGTGCGCTACATGGTGGACGGCGATCTGCTCGAGACGCGCGGTCCGCTCCGCCTGCGCGCCGGGCCGCGGGTACGCATCGTCAGCCACGCTGCACGCGACGTTTGACGAAGTCACACGCGACGGGGTAGCTTCGCGAACCGTAATCTGGAGGGTTTTCGTCCGTGAGCTCGAACGCGCGCCTCCTCGTAGCCGGCGAAACCAACGTCGGAATGAAGCGGAACCACAACGAGGACAACTTCGCCGTCCTCGAAGAGGAGAAGCTGTTCGTCGTCGCCGATGGCATGGGTGGCCACGCCTCTGGCGAGGTCGCCAGCCAGATGGCCATCGACACGTTGCGCGAGTTCTTCCGCGCGACCAGTCAAGACCCAGAGGCCACCTGGCCGTACAAAATGGACAAGGCGCGCGGCTACGAAGAGAACCGCCTGATCACCGGCGTGAAGCTGGCGAACCTGCGCATCTTCGAGAGCGCGCAGCGCGACGCCAAGCAGCGCGGCATGGGCACGACGCTCGTCGCAATGCTCGTCGTCGACGACGGCGTGCTCGTCGGCCACGTCGGCGACAGCCGCGTCTATCGGTGGCGCGAGAACAAGCTCGAGCAGCTCACCGAGGACCACTCGCTGCTCAACGACTACATCAAGATGAAGCGCCTCACCGAGGAAGAGATCGCCAACTTCCCGCACAAGAACGTCATCGTTCGTGCGCTCGGCATGAAGGACTCCGTCAAGGTCGACACCATCCTCGACCCGCCGAAGCCCGGCGACATCTACATGCTGTGCAGCGACGGCCTCAGCGGCCCGGTGACCGATGAAGAGATCGCCGAGATCCTCACCAGCACCCACGAGCTCCGCGCCGCCTGCAGCCGCCTGATCGAGCGCGCCAATGCGAACGGCGGCCCCGACAACGTCACCGTCGTCATGTGCAAGTGGGTCGGCGCAGGCTGAGTTTTATCGCGCTGGGCAGATCAGGCGGCCGCCGGCGATCTGGGTCTCTTGGTCCCAGTAGCCGAACGATACGGTTCCGCTCGCGGCGCTCGGCGTCGCATAGAGCGTCACCGACGCCGCCTCCGTCGCGCCGCCGCTCGGCCGCAGCGCAAACGGCCGCGCGTCGATCGGCATTCCGTCGGCCTCCGAGACGCGCACCGCAGAGACTCCTTCGCTCGGATTCCCGAACCCGGTTCCCGCCCACGCGACGACGAAACCACCACGCTCGTCGTCCGCTACCGGCGTGCCGCCAGCGATGCGCGACCAGCCCGGCGTGACGAACGGGCTCGCCGCACCGGCGTAGACGATCGTTGGGAATCCGCCGCGCGCTGGCGTCGAGATCTTGGTCGGCGCTGTCGCCGTTGCCGTGCTCGGAGACCGCGGATCGAAGCGGACGAGCGAGAACCACACGCTCTCGATCGGGACGCCCGCGCAGTCTTCGAGCCACGTCACGCCGAGGTCGTAGACGCCCCGGCGCACCGCGCCGACCGCCACCTGTACATAGTCCGCGCTGCCCGTCGCCGGGACCTCGACGAACGGAGCGTCGTAGGCGAGCGCGTTCGTCGCACGTCGCGCATGTGCGGGCGCAGGAGTGCCGTCGAACGAGAACGGCGCGTACATCGCGGGGAACTCCGCGCGGCCGACGAAGTGGAGCGCGATCGGCGTCGCGCTGTCTGGCGTCGCCTGCGGATAGCCGACCACCCAGCCGAGAGCGCCGATCGACACGACCGCCGGTGCGCCGCCGCCGTTGGTCTCGCCGAGCGACTCCGGGTGCCCGTCGTTGGTCCCCGTGACCCACGTGTTGATCCCGCCCAAGGCCGTCTCACGCAGGAGCCCGATGGCCTCGACCGGCACACTCTCGACGGTGCCGCAGCTACGGCCCGCGCTCGGCCCGCCGAGATACACCGCGAGCGCTTGCGGCTGATCCGCAGGGCCGAGCGCCGCGACGGCAGGCTTGGAGGCCCCCGGCACGCCGGTCGCGCGCTGCTCGCCGGTGCACGCCCTGCCGCCGAAGTCGCCGACATCGACGCCGAGCCAGATGTTCGATCGCGCCTCGGGGCCGAACGTGTTGAGCGTTCCTTCGGGCGTCAGCCAGCCCGCGCGCAGCCGCCCGTCGGCGCAGCCAGCCGTCTCGATTCCCGCGGCGAAGGCACCATCGCCGCCCACCGACGAGGTCGCCAACTCCGCGAGATTGCAGCCGCGTGTCACGTCGACGTCTTCGCGAGACGGCGGGACGCAGCGCTCCGAAGCGCAAAGCCACGTGCAGTCCGCGTCACTCCGACAGCGCGTCGTGAAGCCGCCATCGACCGCTTCGCAGGCGCCGAAAAACGGTCCGCCGTCGACGGTGCTGAATCCGATACACACGGGCTGTGGACACTCTTCGTCCGCGAAGCACTCGTCGGCGTTGAGCCAACTCACCGTGCGGGCAAGGCAGCTCGGAGACGGCTGAACGCCGACGATCGCCAAGTTCACGTAGCCGGACCCCATGCAGCTCGACTCGCCGTCCGGGCACTTGATGTTCGCGCTCGGCACCACAGCGCGCGCCGCGCTGAGCGTGCCCTCCGCATCGAGGTCGAACACGAACGTCTGCCCGCCTGCGATCGCATACGATCCGCTTCCCTCGGCGCTCCACGTGACGACCGCACTGGTGCCGATGTTGCGCACGTTCGCGCTGCCCGCTGCGCCGAAGTCGCCGTCGTCTATCACCAGATCGCAGTCGTTGTCGTAGCCGTCGCAGATCTCGGTGTTACCCGCGAAGATCGCCGCGTTCGTGTCGTCGCAGTCGTCGTCGCACGACGCCTCGCCGTGACCATCGCCGTCCGCGTCCGGACACGTCGAGGGCGGCGGTGCGTCGTCGTCCCCGCAGGCTGCGAGTGCGCCGCTCAGCGACGCGCCGATCATCACCAGCAGCACAGCGAGCGATGCGCGATACACACGAACCTTCATTGCCAGCCTCCGTGCGCGCCTTTCAGCGTCTCGTACCCCACCAATAGATGCCGACCGTGGGGGAACCGCGCCAAGATGTCAAAGCCATCTCCGTACGAGACCGCAGCGCGAATCGCGGCGTCGGCTGAACTCCGCCGTGACGCGTTGCACCCTACGCGGAACACCGCTACTCCTGCCCCCTCTCCTGGCGGAGAGGGCTTTCGTGAGGGCTGCCGCGATTCGCCGCCCTCACCTGCGACTTCAATGAGGAAACGTCGATGCGCATTTGCATGGTGGGCTCCGGTTACGTCGGCTTGGTCTCGGGCCCTGGGTTTGCGGAGACCGGCAACGAGGTCATCTGCGCCGACATCGACGCGGGAAAAATCGCGCGCCTCAACGCTGGTGAGATCCCCATCTTCGAGCCGGGGCTCGAAGAGCTCATCGCGCGCAATGTCGCCGGAAAGCGCCTCACCTTCTCGAGCGACGTCGGCGCCGCGATCGCCAGCGCGCAGATCATCTTCATCGGTGTCGGCACGCCGCCGCGCCCCGACGGCGGCGCCGATCTCAGCGCCGTCGACGCCGTCGCGCGCCTCGTCGCCGAGCGTGCCGAGCGCGAGGTCGTCCTCGTCGCGAAGAGCACCGTGCCCGTCGGCACCAACGCGCGCCTCAAGGCCATCGTCGCCAACGCGAAGCACAAAGTTCACGTCGTCTCGAACCCCGAGTTTCTCAAAGAGGGCGACGCCGTCAGCGATTTCCTCCGCCCGGATCGCGTCGTCATCGGCGTCGATCCCGACGACACCTTCGCGCGCGACCTGATGGCGCGCCTCTACCACCCGCTCTGCCTCGACCGTGATCGCCTCGTGTGGATGGATCCCCCGAGCGCCGAGCTCACCAAGTACGTCGCCAACACCATGCTCGCGATGCGCATCTCGTTCATGAATGAGATCGCCGGCCTCTGCGACAAGGTCGGCGCCGACATCCATAGCGTGCGCGTCGGCGTCGGCAGCGACTCGCGCATCGGCGGCAAGTTCCTCTACAGCGGCCCCGGCTACGGCGGATCGTGCTTCCCGAAGGATGTCACCGCGCTCGTGCACACCGCGCGCGAGCACGGCGTCGAGCTCGAGCTCGCCGACGTCACCGACAAGGTCAACCGTCGCCAGAAGACCGTGCTGTTCAGCAAGGTTAGCGCCCACCTCGGCGACGTCCGCGGCAAGCGCATCGCCGTCTGGGGCATCGCCTTCAAGCCCCGCACCGACGACATCCGCGAGTCTCCGAGCCTCGCCCTCATCGACGCCCTACTCGAGGCCGGCGCCACCGTCTCCGCGCACGATCCCGAGGCCGCAGTCCCCGCGCGTGAGCGCTACGGCAGCCGCATCGAGCTCGCCGACGATCACTACGCCGCGGCGAAAGACGCCGACGCGCTCATCCTCGTCACCGAGTGGCGCCAGTACCAGAACCCCGACTTCGACCAGCTGAAGAAGCTGATGAGGCGCCCGCTGCTCATCGACGGTCGCAACATCTGGTCTGGCTACGGCCTACGCGCACAAGGCTTCACCTACGACGGCATCGGCGTCCGCGGGACCTGACGCTGCGCGTCGTCTTTCGTGGGTGTCGGCGCAGCGACTAGGAACGCCCGCGTCTCCTCCGCCCAAGCGAAACGCCGCTCCGGCGAGAGCCGCGCAAACGTGTGCAGCTGCTCGTCGGACACCCAGTAGACGTAGCCCTTTGTCGTTGGGGTCATGAGTCGTCGCCGAGGAGTCGCTCGAGGTGTGCGACGTCCGCCGGGTCCTGTGGTCGCCCTGCGCTCCGCTTCATCGCCACCAAGCCCTCAGCGAAACCAATGGCACGGTGACCCTGCCAACGGGAACGCGCTTGGCGCGTGCGATGAGCGCGACCACCGACTCCACGGGAGGCGAGACGAGGACGTCGACCTCTCGAAGCGCGCCGCCACACGGCCACGCGCTCGACCCCCATTCACGCGGCCGCCGATGTTCTGACGGGTCAGCGACTGGGCCACCTCGCGCTGCGCAACTCGCCGCCCGGCGGCGACGAAAACCCGTACGCACCTGGCCGCCGTCGGCTCATCGCTCCCATGT
>Ga0163144_10024501_pt1 | contig 11836 bp, 12 predicted proteins | sample OliLak19BULKMAT1_FD_123175 | JGI IMG/M metagenome (GOLD analysis project Ga0163144, IMG submission 123175) | Freshwater microbial mat bacterial communities from Lake Vanda, McMurdo Dry Valleys, Antarctica - Oligotrophic Lake LV.19.BULKMAT1 | ecosystem: Environmental > Aquatic > Freshwater >... | reverse complement strand
GCCCCGGTCAGCGACCGCCGCGCCGCTTGGCCTTCTGCTCGGGCGTCAGGAGGTTGTCGATCGCCTGGCGCGTCTGTTCGTGGATCGCCTTCAACTGCGTCTGCTGTTGCTCGGTCAGGTTCAGGCCGCGCAGACCGCCGCCAGGCCCATCACCGCGCGGCCCGCGACCGCCCGGTCCACGCCCGCGCATCGCGCCCTGCGGACCCTGGCCCTGCTGCGGGCCGCGCCCGCGCATGACGCCCTGTCCCTGTCCCTGGCCCATGCCCCGGCCCTGACCCGGGCCCAATCCCTGCTGGGGGCCGCGCAGATGCAGCCGCTGTTCCATGCGCGCGCCGGGACGACCCTGCGCGTCTGCCGTGCCGGGCGTCCCTGGGGCCTGCGCCTGCGCGCCGGTCACCGCGCCTGCCACGGCCAATACCACCGCTCCCACCAATGCCCATGTGCGTTTCATGACTGACTCCTTCTGCGGCTCGGAAGACAACTGAGTATCGGCCGCGCTATAGAGTCAGACCTGAGGATGGGTCCGTTTATTTCATGACAAGATGGTCCAGAAGGAAAAACTGATGAAAACTCCAATCTTCCTCTGGCAGGGAGCTGCGCTCGGCGTGTCTCTGCTCGTGTCTTTTCCCGTGATCGCCGCGGCGCAGTCCGTGTCCCAGGAACCCCCGACCCACGTGGAACTGCCCGATGCCGTTCAGTCCCAGCTTGAGGACGCATATCCGGGCGCGGCGGTTGCCACGGTCACCCCGGACACGCCGGGTTGCGCCGCCGCCGCACCAGGCTCGCCGCTGCTGGTCAGGGCGGATTTTGATAACGATGGGCTGGCCGACTATGGAGTCGTCATCACGACGCCAGGCGGAACGCCACAGGTGCTGGCGATGCTGCCGAGGGTGAATGCCCTTGTGATTCACGAACTTGGCAGCTGGACGCCGTCGAGCCAGACACTGCGCCTCCATGTGTTGCCGATGGGCCGCAAGTTCCGCGCGGCCGATGCGACCCTGGATGACTATTTCTCGGCGCCGACGTTGGCCGCAGGCACCTGCACTGAGGCCACAACGGCGTATCTGTGGACCGGCCTGGGTTTTCGGGCCACGCCGCTGCGGCGATAGCCGAGGCTACTCGCCTGTGCCGCTGGCCAGTGCGGCAAGCCGCTCCGATGACCGGATGATCAGGTGGCGGTGACGCGACTGCAACACGCCGTCAGCTTCCCACTGCGACAACGTCCGGCTCACGGTGTACAGGGTCGTGCCCGTGAGGTCGGCCAGCTCCTGCCTCGTCAGCGGATGGGTGATCAAGATCCCCTCGCCGGTCACCCGGCCGCACTGGCGGGCGAGGCGGACCAGGGTCATTGCCAGCCGTTGCCCCACTCGCTGGGTCGTCATTTCGCGGACCCGGGTGAGCGCGTCAGTCATGTGCGCGGCCATTTCGCGCATCACGTTGACGCTGACGCGCGGAAAACGCTCCAGCATCACGCGCATGGCGTCGGCGGACCAGCCGAACAGGCGCGACGTCTCCACGGCACGGGCGCTGACCGGGTACGGCGCGTGTTCGAGCACGACGACGCCCCCGAAGGGTTCCCCTGGTCCGACGAATCGGACGATGAGTTCCTGCCCCTCGGGGGTGTCCTGCACGACCTTCAGCGCACCGGTATCGATCAGGTAGAACGTGGAGGCCGGCTCACCCTGTCTGGCGAGCCAGTGTCCCTTGCGCGCCGTCACGACCGTTGCGCTCGCCAGGCACAGCCGCCGCTCGTCCTCGGTGAGGCCGTCAAAGATGCGCGAGTGCATCACGTCGCGTCGTGTCTCCATCGTCAGGTGATTGTAGCGAGTGTGGCGATTGTTGCGCCGGCGCAAAGACGGCCGGCCCAGGCCGCCGGTAGAGTAGCCGCATGGATATCACACCCCAGACGCCAATCTCGCAGCTTGTGACCCAGGTGCCGGCCGCCATTGCGGTGCTTCAGAAACTCGGGGTCGAGTTCTGTTGCACGGGCAACACACCGCTGTCTGCCGCCTGCGCGCATCACGGCATCGACGCCGATCGCGTGATCGCCGACATCAATGCCGCGCGCGCGCCGCGCGCGAGTGGCGCTCTGCCAGAACAGACACTTACCGAGGCCATCGCGCACATCCAGCAGCGGTACCACGGACCATTGCGCGACGAGTTGCCGCGATTGTCGCTGATGTTGGCCAAGGTGGTGCTGCGTCACGGCGAACGCCTGCGCGACGTGCTGCTGCCGCTGCAAGAGACCTTCGAGCAGTTCCATGACGAGCTGCTCGAGCACATGGCGAAAGAAGACCAGGGCATCTTCCCCGCGATTGCCGCCCTGGAAGCCGGCGGGTCCGGCAGCCCGGCCGTGGCGCAGTGGCTCAAGGACCCGCTCGACATGCTGGTGGCCGACCACGCGGGCGCCGAGACTGCACTCGCGCGAATGCGCGTGTTGACGGACAGCTACACGCCGCCGGCCGACGCGTGCCCGACATTCCGCGGCCTGTACTACGGGCTGGCGGAGCTGGAGCGCGACATGCAGATGCACATCCACCTCGAGAATGACATTCTCTTTCCCAGGGCGCTGGCGCGCGCCCGGGCGTAAGGTAGAAACGCCATGATTGCTCCATCCGAAGTTCTATTGCTCCATTCGCTGGTGACGCCTACCGCGGAGGGGATCGCCAGCCGCGTGCTGGCCAAGGCGCCCAACGGCAACGTCACGCTGTTTGCGTTTGATGCGGGCCAGGGCCTCACCGAACACACGTCTCCCTATGACGCAATGGTCATGGTCCTGGAGGGCGCATTCACGCTGACGATCGGCGGCGTACCCCTGCGCGCGGATGCCGGCACCATCGTCCGCATGCCCGCGAATGTGCCGCATGCGGTGGAGGCACCCGTGGCGTCGAGGATGCTCCTGATCATGATCAAGTAAGCGACTACTGCGGTCGAGGGTTGGGCAGGCGCAGGATCGCGATGGCGCCGCCGCTGGAGGGAGACTGAAATGTGAGTGTCCCGCCGTGCCCTTCCAGCACGCGCCTGGCGGTGGCCAGGCCGAGGCCTGTCCCCTGATGCTTGGTGGTGAAGAACGGCTCGAACAGATGCGCGGCCACCTCTTCGGACATGCCGGGCCCCGTATCGCTGACCCGCAGCTCGTGCGCCGCATCGCTGGGTCGCGTGCTGATATGGATCTCGCCCTGGCCTTTCATGGCCTGCGCGCTGTTGATGAGCAGGTTCGTCAGGACGACCTTCATCTGGTTCAGGTCGACGGAGACCACGCAGGCGCCTGGGTCCACCGTGATCGTCACCTCCGCGAATTGCGGATCATGCTCAAGCAATGTCACTGTCTCTCGGATGAGGTCGTCCATCGCCACCGTGGAGAGCCGCGGCGCGGTGGGGCGCGCAAACAGCAGCAGGTCCTGCACGATCGCCGTGAGCGCATCGATGCGGTCGATGATCTCCTTGATGATGGCGCCGGGTGCGGCATCGGTGAGGCGGCCCTGCAGAATCTGGAGCGCGCCGCGCATACCCGCCAGCGGGTTGCGCACCTCGTGCGCCACGACGGCGGCCATGCGTCCCAGTTGGGCCAGTGACTGGGTCTGGCGCAGCGCCGCGTCAGACGCCTTCCGCTCGGTGATGTCATGCCGGATCGCGGTGTACCGCTCGGGCCTGCCGCTCTTGTCCATGAAGGGCACGATGGTGGTATCCACCCAGTAGAACGTCCCGTCCTTGGCGCGATTGCGGATCTCGCCTCTCCAGATCCGGCCAGCGCTGATCGTATTCCACAGGTCGCGGAAGAACTCCGGCGGATGCAGGCCGGAGTTGACGATGCGGTGATCCTGCCCCAGCAACTCGGTTCTGGAGTAGCGCGAGATAGCGCAGAACTGGTCGTTCACGTAGGTGAGACGTCCTCGGGCATCGGTGCTCGCCACGATGGCGGATTGATCCAGAGCGAATCGGACGTCGTCCAGCTGGCGGCGGGACTCGCGCTCGCGGACGTCCGATCGCTGGCGCAGCGTGACGCCGACCGCGGTGACCCAGACGGCGACGATGGTCAGGGCGCGGTTGAATGCGCCGGCCTGCAGGTCACCGACCTCGTGATAGACGACGAACTCCACCACGGTGAGTACGGTGGCGAGTGCGGCGACGGCGATGGTCCCGCCTGGCCGCGCGGAGCGAAGCGTCAGGATCAGGAGCGGGACGTACAGCAACGGCACGGCAAAGCCCGTCGGCAGGAGCAGGTCTATCCCGAACACGCCCCACGCCAGCAGCCAAGCCAGGACGGAGGCTGGGTGAAGGGCCATCAGGCGGGAGCCGAGCGACATGCGCCATTATGCGCCGGAGCTGGGGCGCTGGCGGCGCGGAAGACTGGCGGCTACGTGGCGACGAGGCTGCGTGGCTACGTGGCGACGAGCGCGTCCGCCATGATCATCGCGACCACGTCCGATGCGCTGTAGCTCGATGCGCCGGCCGGCAGGAAACGCGCCACACCCGGCAGGTCATCGCCCATCGTCACGATGCCTGGCTCGACGTGTTTGCCGGCGCGGACTTGCGGGAAGCCGGCGGTTGCCACGAGCGCGTTGCAAATGCACGCACGGCCCTCGGTGTTGGCCGCATCGCCGCCCTTCGAGACATACAGGGACATGGGCTCGGCGGGACAACGGAAGTCCATCGTGCCGTCTGGCGTGAGATAGGCCTCGCGCAGGAAACCAAGGTCACAGATGCGAGGACGCGCGCCGATCACGGCCTGGTCCGAGAGGGTACCGGGCACTTGCGCCACTTTGAACGGGAATCCGGTCGGTGACGCCTTGGGCTCGGTGCGGACGTCGGTGGCGCCGTCGCGCACCTGCTGCAACAACGTGCGTTTGAAGTCGTCACGCAGACCTGACTCCGCGCACATCGCGAACGCGGTTCCCACCTGGACGCCTTGCGCGCCGCGCGCCAGCGCCTCCTGCAACTTGCCCACTCCGGCCGCGCCGCCGGCAAGCCAGAAGGGCAGGCCGAGCGCGCCGAGCTTGTCGAGATCAACCACGTCGCGTGGGCCATACACCGGCTCGCCGCGATCGTTCAGATGCAGCGCGCCGCGCGGGGGCGCGTTGTGTCCTCCGGCCGTCGGTCCTTCGACAATGAAGCCGTCCACCCGACCGTTGGCGCGCCGCTGCAAGGTGAGCGCGAGGACGTCAGACGCAATGATCGCGAGGAAGCGGGGGCGGTTCAAGTCAGGTGCTGTGAGGCCCACCACGTCCCGCGGATCAAACGACAGCGTGACGCTGCCGCCTGGCGCGCCGGTGACAGTGAGCGGGTACGTGGCCGCCGCGTGCGTGACGTACGCATCGAGTACGCCGGGAATCTTCAACGGGATGCCGGCGCCCATCAGGACGTAATCCACGCCGGCGAGCATCGCGCCGTAGATGGACGGCAGATGCGCCAGCTGGATCTTCTCCAGATAGTTGATGCCGACCGGATGCGTATGTCCTTCCTTCGCGAGAAACACCTCGACGAAGTTGGCGACGACACAGAGGACCTGCCACGTGCGGGACGGCGCGGGCATCTCCGGAATTTGAAATGGCGCGAGGTTCGCCTTGCCGCCCGGCACATAGAACGCGTCCCACACCTCCGTGGCGAGGGCGGGCACCGGGAAGTGGTCCAGGGCACGCCGCATGTGGCCGCCGGGATCGCCCGATTGCAGGCGCCGCGCCAGCATCTGGTCCAGCGCCGTACCGCTGACCACGCCGAGGTGGCCCAGCTGTGACACCGTGCGCGCCAGGCGCCAGTCGGAGATTCCGACGCCCATACCGCCTTGAATGATGACTGGAAGTGTAGACATAGCTTTCCGACCTCGCCTCTCCTGAGCGTACCTGTGTGGCGCCGGGCCGCGCGTAATCGTTGTGTAAGAGTTTTCTTCGGCGGGGTGGCGCGGAGCCTATCGGCGTCGAAAGAGCGCTTCGTAGATGACCGGTCCGCACACCTGCACGGTGGCGCCGGTCGGACGGTTGTATTCGCGGAGTGGCACTTCCGGGGCCGGATCGAACCCGGCCGCCGCCATTTCTTCCAGGAGCTCGGCGCCGGTCAGGAAGCACTGCGGCTGCCCGGAAAACTGGGTGTAGACAAACGGCTCACCGGGCACAGGCGCCGCGTCTTCTGGCAGCGTGTGCCGCGAGAACGTGAAGACAAACAGCGCGGCGCCAGGTCTGGCCGCGCGCGCGCCTTCGGCAACGGCCTGTCTGAACTGCGAGGCGGACCGGGCGAGATTCCAGATACCGTGCGCGATCACCAGGTCGGCGCTGCCATCGGCCACCGGCAGCCGTTCCATTGGCGCAGACAGGCACTGCAGCCGCGCCGACACGCCGTGCTCCGTGGCGCGCTGGGTGGCGGCTTCCAGCATCGGTTGCGACAGGTCCGTGCCGACGACTGACCACCCCATCTCTGCCAACGGCACGGCGTTGCGGGCGGCCCCACACCCGATGTCCAGCGCCTGCCCCGGGCCGCCCAGGCGGCTCAGCTCGGATTGGGCGAATGCCATCAGCACCTCGTTCGGGGAGGCTGCGGCAAATCCAGCCACGGTCGAGGCGGTGCTCCAGGGGGTGTTGGCGATCGGGTCGGTCATTCTGCCTCCAAGTGTGCCCCACGGCGCGACCGTATGACCTCCGTCATACCCCGTCGTTCCCGCCCCCGACTACCGTTCAAGGGTCATGAGCGTTCACACGCGCCTACCGGACCTTGCCCATTGGAAAGCCCAGGTGAAGTGTCAGACCGGATGCCCGGTCCAGACCGACGCGGGCCGGTACGTGCAACTCATCGCCGACGGCCGCGACCACGACGCCTATCTGGTGGCGCGCGCGCCGAATCCCTTTGCGTCGGTGTGCGGCCGCGTCTGCGCCGCGCCGTGTGAAGACGCCTGCCGGCGGGGCGCGATCGACGCGCCGGTCTCCATCCGGGCGCTCAAGCGCTATGTCACGGAACAGTACGGCGCCGAATCCATGCGGCCCGACACCCAGGACGAACTGCGGCCGGGCGGCGTCCACCTGGGCAACCGCTACATCGATCAACTCCCGCTGGGCTCGCAGATTCGTGGTGCCGGCGCGCCGCCGCGGCGCAAGGTGGCCGTGATCGGCGCGGGGCCCGCGGGCATGGCCGCCGCGCACGATCTGGCGCTGCTCGGGCACGACGTGACGGTGTTCGAAGCCGCCAGCGAACCCGGCGGCATGATGCGGTACGGCATCCCGGAATACCGCCTGCCGCGCAGTCTGTTGCGCGCGGAGATCGACAAAATCCTGGCCTTGGGCGTCACGCTCCACCTCGACACGCCGCTGTCCTCATCATTCGGCCTGGCGCACCTGCGCGCCGACGGCTATGACTCGATCTTCCTCTCGGTGGGTGTCTCGCGCGGTCGCGACCTCGATACTCCCGGCGTCGATCTCGACGGCGTCGTCAAGGCCGTGGACTACCTGCTCAATGTGAACCGCGGCTTCCGCATGGACCTGGGCCACCGCGTGGCGGTCATCGGCGGAGGCTTCGTGGCGTTCGATGCGGCCCGCACGGCCCTGCGCGTCGGCCGTGAGGACGAACTCGATGCGTTGGAGGGCGCGGCCGATGCCCGCGCGAAGGAAGCATTTGATTCCGCGCGAGCCGCCCTGCGTGGCGGCGCCTCGGAGGTCACGCTCATCTCGCTTGAGCACTTCGATGAAATGCCGGTACTGCGCTCGACGCAGGGGCACGAGGAGTTCGAGGAAGCCCGGAAGGAAGGGGTGGCCTTCCTCACTCGGCGTGGACCACGCGCGTTCCTCGGCCGCGACGGCCACCTGACCGCCATCGAACTGCGCGCGGTGCGCTCCGTGTTCGATGACACCGGCCGCTTCGCGCCGGTCTACGACGAAGACGATGTGCTGACGATTGAAGTTGACGCGTGCGTACTGGCAATCGGTCAGCAGCCCGATCTCGGCTTTGTCACGCAGGCCGATGGCATTGACCTCAACCCTTCGGGGACCATTCGCGTCGACGCAACGACACTGGCCACAAGCGCGCCGGGTGTGTATGCGGGCGGAGACGTCGCGTTTGGTCCCCGAAATCTCATTCAGGCCGTCGCGAACGGCAAGCTCGCGGCGCGCTCGATCCACCAGTTCCTCACGGACCAGCGTGCGCGCATCGAAACGTTTCTCGAGGTGGAGGCCATCGCCACCGCCACCTACCGGATGGTGGCGGGGTTCGAGCAGTTCGATCGCGAAGCCCCACCGACGCTGGACCTCGGCCGCCGCACGGGCATCGCCGAAGTGGAAACCGGCTACGCCCGCGACGCCGCCGTGGAACAGGCCGCGCGCTGCCTGGTCTGTCACGTGCAGACGATCTACGACCCGGATATCTGCGTGTTGTGCAACCGCTGCGTGGATATCTGCCCCGAGTACTGCCTGGCCTTCGTGCCGTTCGACACGGTGGCCATGCCCGATGGCCAGCGCGAGGCCGTGACTGGGACGCTGGGTGATCAGGGGCTGCCGTTGACCGCGCTCGTGAAAGACGACGAGCGGTGCATTCGATGCGGCTTGTGCGCGATTCGGTGTCCGACGGGTGCAATGACGATGGAGCGGTTCTCGATCACGGACGCATGGGCGGAGGAACTATGAGTGAACCAACAAAGAAAAACGATCGTCGCGACTTCCTGATCAAGCTGGGGACCGGTGCCGGCGTCTGTGCGTTGGGTATCCAGGGGTTGGCGTCGGCGCGATCGCTCATGCCGAACGTGTCCTACGACGCCCCCACCACAGTGAAACTCGGACCGCCGGCCGAATTTCCGGATGGCCTGAAGTTTTTGGCCGATGAGCGCCTGTTCATCTTTCGCGACGGCAACACGTTTCACGCGGTGTCGGCCGTATGCACCCATCTGGGATGCACGGTGCGCGCCGAAGCCCTGCCGCGCCCGGAGACGGCCACGGTGGGCGGCGCTCCGCTCAAGCTGACCCACAAGTTCATCTGCCCCTGCCATGGCTCGCAGTACGCGGGCGACGGCACCAACATTTCGGGTCCGGCACCCAAGCCCCTCTCCTGGTACCGCCTCTCCGTCGCGGGAGACGACGGGCAGTTGGTGGTGGACCTTGCGGATGAAGTGGACCGCGACTTCCGGCTGACGGTATGACCATGACACCCACACCTGCACCCCATCCCGAGGCGCCCGGCGTGCGGCCGCGCCGATTCTGGAGCGTGACCCCCCGTTCGGACCGTGACGCCGGCGACGCCATCACGTCGAACTTCATGCTGCACGCGTTCCCGGCCAAGGTCTCGAAGGCCTCGATGGCCTGGAGCTACTCGTTCTGGCTGGGCACGATCACCGCGGCGTTGTTCCTGTTGCTGACGCTGTCGGGCCTGCCGCTGATGTTCCTGTACGTGCCCTCCGTTGAACGCGCATACCAGTCGGTCAAGGACATCGAGTACGTCATCACGTTCGGCTCATGGATTCGCGCCGTGCATCGCATTGCCGCGCACGCGATGGTGGTGGCCGTGGTGCTGCACCTGGCGCGTGTATTCTTCACCGGCGCGTACAAGAACGGCATCGCCCGCGGTCAACATCGCGAGTGGAACTGGGTGATCGGCGTCGTGATGCTGCTGCTCACGTTATTCCTGTCGTTCACCGGATACCTGTTGCCCTGGGATCAGCTGGCGTTCTGGGCGGTGACGGTGGGCACCAACATCGCGTCCGCCATCCCCTGGGTAGGCGCGCAGGTCCGCGAGTTGCTGATCGGCGGGCGCGAGATCGAGCAGGCGACGCTCATCCGGTTCTACGCGCTGCACATCATCGTCCTGCCCGGCGCGCTGGGTGGGCTGTTCGCGTACCACATGTGGCGGGTCCGGAAGGATGGCGGACTGGCGCGCGCCGACCGCGAGGAGATCACCGAGGTGGCCCGTCAGGTGTCACCGTCGCCCACCAAGACCTACACGCTCCTGGGCGTCACGACGGGCACGGCCCCGACGGTGACCGCACGCTCGCTGGAGGCGCCGAACACCACCGTGAACGCGGTTCCAGACCTGACGCGGCGGGCGATGATTGCCACGCTCGGCACGTTTGCCGTGATCAGCATCCTCGCGGTGTTTATCGCGTCGCCGCTTGAAGAGCCCGCGAACGCGCTGATCACGCCGAACCCGGCCAAGGCGCCCTGGTACTTCCTCTGGCTGCAGGAAATTGTCACCGACACGACCATCCACATGGGGAGCTTCACGATCAACGGCGCGTTCATCGGCGGCGTGATTCTACCCGGTGTCCTGATCGGGCTGCTGACGGTGTGGCCGTGGCTCGACCGCAGCCCGAGCGCGGTCACCGGCGAGTGGTTCCCCCGCGCGCGGCGCACGCAGAACCTGGTCTTCATCCTGGTGATGGTGGCCATCCTGCTGTTGACCTACGTCGGCATGGAGATGCGCGGTCCGTACTGGCAGATCTACTGGCCATGGGAAACGTGGCCCAGCATGCCGGGGAGGATTTGATCATGGAACAACGGACGAATTCACCGTATCCCCGCATCGACCGGCCGATGCTCGCCATCATCGGTGTCTTTCTGGTCCTGTCCTGCGTGCTGTTTTTCGCGAGCGACCGCGACCACGACTGGCGCTATTACCAGGCGGCGTTCAAAGGCGAGGTGGCGACGCAGTTCGGCCAGGAGCGCGCGGCGCAGGTGACCACCGGCATCCAGCAGATCTGGGTGGCGGACCTTGGGCGTGCGGACCGCTGCATTACCTGCCACCAGGCCGTCAGTTGGAAGGGCTTCGAGAACGCGGAGGAACCGTTCCGCACGCATCCCCTTGAACCGCTCAAGGCGCATCCGATCGAGAAGTTCGGGTGCACGTCGTGCCACGGGGGGCAGGGCTGGGCTGTCGACGTGATTGAAGCGCACGGCGAGGTGGCCCACTGGGAAGAGCCGTTGTTGAGCCGCGCGCTCGGCGAGGACTACTCACTCTCGGGCAACAAGGGCGCGCTCATCCAGATGAACTGCAACATCTGTCACCGGTACGATCGTGAGACCAAGGGTGCCGATGCCATCAACCTGGCCAAGCGCCTGGTGGACGAAAAGGGCTGCCGGGCCTGTCACGTCATCAACAATCGCGGCGGCCGCATCGGCCCCGACCTGACGCGCGTGGGAGAAAAGGCCCCGGAACAGTACGACTACTCCCGGCTGTCGGGCCAGAAGACGGCCTTTGCCTGGCACGTGGCGCACTTCAAGAACCCGAAGGAAGTCTCCACCGATTCCACGATGCCCGTGTTCGGCTTCAACACCGAGCAGGCGCAGGCGCTGGCGATGCTCGTGCTGTCCTGGCGGCCTGCGGATGTGCCGGCCGCGTATCTGGCCGGCGCCCCGCGCACCGACGTGCCCACGCCAGAGCAGGCGGCTGAAGAACTTCGGATGCGCACCGGACCCGGCAAGTGGTTTGTGGAGACGGGCTGTGCCACGTGCCACTCCATTCAGGTCTACGGCGTGAAGGCGCCCGCGCAGATCGGGCCGGACCTGTCCAACGCCGTGGAAGACGTCCAGTCGAGGTTCGGCCGCACGATCGACGACTTCCTGCGTGAGCCGACCGGCACGATGTCGGTGGTGCTCTCACGGCAGATCATCCTCACCCCCGAACAGAAAGCCATTGCGATTCAGAAGTTGCGGGAAGCCTTTGCGGTTTATCAGAAACAACAAGCGGAGAAGGAGCGATAGGTATGAAGAGACTATGGAATGCACGTGTGACTACGTGGCTGGCGACGGGAGCCGGCGTGCTCCTGCTCGTCGGATACAGCGCCTGTTCACCCAGCGCGCCGCCGTCGACAGGCAGAGGCGGAAGCACGTCTGATATCGCCAATGCGGCGCAGAGGACCTACGTGGCGCCTGGT
>Ga0163144_10024497_pt1 | contig 11837 bp, 12 predicted proteins | sample OliLak19BULKMAT1_FD_123175 | JGI IMG/M metagenome (GOLD analysis project Ga0163144, IMG submission 123175) | Freshwater microbial mat bacterial communities from Lake Vanda, McMurdo Dry Valleys, Antarctica - Oligotrophic Lake LV.19.BULKMAT1 | ecosystem: Environmental > Aquatic > Freshwater >... | reverse complement strand
TCCAGCTTGGCGCGGCGGGGCAAGGCGGCTTCGGCTACGATCCGCTCTTCATTCCCCGCGGCCAGACGCAATCGTTCGCCGAGCTCGGGGACGACGTTAAGAACCGCCTCAGCCACCGCGCTCAGGCTCTGGCCAGGATGCACGCCGCCCTGCAAAGCCTCATCACCGGCAGCGACATGCCGGGCGTCTGAACGCCGGATTCAATCGCGAAGGAAATGTTTCTTCAACGCCGCCCGCACCCGCCGATCACGGAAGCTCTTTTCGGAGACCGGTGACGCCAGCCAGGGGAGGATGAGTATCCGTGAAGGGTCGATGAACTCCCCAAGCAAACCAGCGTTGGTTCGTGTGGCGGCATCCGACCGGCGCGGATTCATGAGCACAACACGAGCACGTCGTGCGGCCGCGGCCGGGAGCGCTTCCAGTGTAAGTCGGAGTTGATTGATCGCACCGAGGCGGTTCGCAGCCACGATCACGGGAGCCGCGCGCAACCGCGCAATGAGGTGACGCGTATCGAAGCCTTCACCCAACGGACTAAGCAGCCCGCCCGCGCTCTCGACGAGCAACACTTCACACTGGCGGGCGAGCGCATTGATGTGGGCAACCACCTCCGGCAAGCGCACACATTTACTTTCAGCCCGCGCCGCCAGCAACGGAGCCAGCGGCGCGCGGAAATGCCACGGGTTGATCTCGTTGAGCGTCAGGCTGCCACCGATCGCGGTTCGGAGCAGCCGCGCGTCATCTCTCCCACCGGAACACAAAGGCTTGCAGACGGCGGTGTTCACTCCGCGTTCGTGATGGAACCGCGCCAGCCAGGCGGTGAAGACCGTCTTGCCCACGCCAGTGTCGGTGCCGGTGATGACCCAGATTTGCGCGCTCATGAACTGGCGCGAGAATGACCCCGCGCTTCACTCGGGACAAGCGCAGGCAGTTCAGATTTGACACTCCAAACCGGCAGACCTAGCTTGGCCGCACTTAATCAATCGTATGGCTGACAATCCTCCCAACGTGCCCGGCGGCGTGCCGCCGGCTCCGGTGCCGCCCAAACCCGCCGAAGCGGCCAAGGTTCAACCCAAGAAGGAAACCGTGCGCATCAGTCTGCCGCCCAAGCCCACGGCGTCTCCGACGATCAAGCTGCCCACGCTGCCAGCCGGCGGCCCCATTGGGTCGGCTGCACCCCCTCCGCCTTCCGTCCCCACATCCACCAATCTTTCCGTCGCTGTTCCGCCGAGCACCGGCGGGGCCACGCCTGCGCCACCGCGCCCGCCCACCAGCCCTGGCACGACCCAGGCAACCGTGTCGCGTCCGGCGACCTCGATCGGTGGCCCTCGCCCGGCTGCGCCCGCAGCACCTGCTGCTGCGGCGGGTGCCCAGCGCCCGGCCCCTGTCGGCGCCGCAAGAAAATCCACGAGCCTCAGCGGCCTGGATGTCGGGCTGTCCATCGCGGCCGGCGTGGTCGCCTTGGGCGCGGTCGTCAGCGTGCTCTTACTCTTGCAAATCAAGTAGGCCGCCTCCGCGCTGGCGCGTCCTACATCGTTCACCATTCAACCCCAACTATCCCTACTGCCATGGCTGCTGCAAACATCGTCAACGTCACCGAAGCCAGTTTCGATCAGGAAGTCATCAAGTCCGCCACGCCCGTGCTCGTGGATTTTTGGGCCGAATGGTGCGGCCCCTGCAAGATGGTCGCGCCCATCCTCGACGAACTGGCCGCCGAGTACGCCGGCAAGGTGAAAATCGTGAAGGTCAACATCGACGAGCACCAGGGCCTGGCCATCAAGTTCCGCATCAACTCGATTCCCACGCTGCTGTTCTTCAAAGGCGGCGAGGTCGTGGATCAAATCGTCGGCATGAGGAACAAGAAGGAATTCAAGGCCAAGCTCGACACGGTCGCCGCCTGATGCGCATCGCGGCACAGGACGCATGTCCTTGACCGTCACTCCCGCGCAACTCGCGCATCGCGCCGGGCTTTACCATCAGCTCAGCCAGCTCGTCGCCGCCGGCATCGGGTTGCCGCAGGCCATCCAGATCCAGCAGCGCAGCCCGCCCTCCCGTTCCTTTCGCGAGCCTCTGTCGCGCATCATGGAACGGCTCGCGCAAGGCTCAACCTTCACCGAGGCGTGCGTGTCCGCAGGCAACTGGCTGCCGGAGTTCGACGCCTCGCTCATCGAGGCGGGCGAGAAGAGCGGACGCCTCCCCGAATGTTTCAAGCTGCTCGCCGATCACTACACCGAGCGCGCCAGCCTGCTGCGCCAGTCCATCAGCAGCCTGACCTACCCCGCCTTCCTGTTTCACTTCGCGATCTTGATCGGGCCGATCAATGAATTCTTCCTGCCCGATGGCAGTGTCGTGAGATATCTGGCGAAGACGTTTGGCATCATCCTTCCCCTCTACCTCGTCCTCGGCCTGCTCATTTACGCGGCGCAGGGGCGGCACGGCGAACGGTGGCGGGCGCTGATCGAAAAGCTGCTCCATCGCATACCCTTCTGCGGCAGCGCGCGGCGCAATCTTTCCATCGCCCGATTGTCCTCGGCCCTCGAAGCATTGCTGGCGGCGGGCGTATCCATCATCAACGCGTGGGAGCTGTCGGCCTCCGCCAGCGGATCGCCCGCGCTCAAGCGCGCCGTGCATCGCTGGCGTCCGGCGATTGAAGACGGCCTGACGCCGGCGGACATGCTCGACCGCACGCCGGAATTTCCCCAGCTCTTCGCCAACATGTATCGCACCGGAGAAATCAGCGGCACGCTCGAAGACACGCTCAAACGGATGCGCGTCTTCTATCAGGAGGAAGGCTCGCGCCAGCTCCGCGCGCTGGCCGACTGGACGCCCAAGATCATCTACTTCGCGATTGTCATCATGATCGCGTGGAGGGTGGTGGGCTTCTACCTTGGGTACTTCGAACAGATCAACAAAGCCATGGGGCAGTGAGGCGGGGGAGCGAAATTCAAAATCCAAAGCTCAACGCTCCAGAGAAACTCCAGGTTCGAAACTTCCCCTGCGCCTCGGTCAACTCGCTTCGCAAACAGCCCTTGATTATTGCTAGTGCAATGGATCTTTGGGGCTGCGCGCTTGGATGACGCCGACTTTCGCGCTGATCTTTTTCCAGAGGCGATCCCAGTCGTGCCAGTCGAAGGCCCATGTTTCACCGGCGAATTTGGTGCGGGCCGCCTTGAGCATCTGGTCGGTGACGGGAATCTGGGATTGGACGGTTTTCTTTTCACCCCATTGCAGGAGTGAATCGAGGTGGTTCAGGCGATTGCCGGGATATTCGGGGTGAAGCTCGACGGCTTTCTCCAGTTGCACGCGCGCCTTTTTCTTGCTGCCGAGACTGGTGGGCCAGCCGGGCGCATCGCGGTAGAGGAGACCCAGAGCCCGATGCGCCCCGGCGTAATCGAAGTGCGGGTCGATTGCGATGGAGCGCAGGAAGGCGCTCTCCATCTGGTCGAGCAGGCCGAGGGCTGAGAAAAGTTTCACGCGCGCAAGTTGGCCGTAGTTCAGCGCGAGATAGTAGTGGGCGGGGGCGCAATTGCTGTCGAGGACGATGGCCCGGCGGCAGGCGGCGATGCCTTGCTCGGCAAGCGGGGCGCGCTGGGCGTTGTTGGTGGCGAATTCAGCCAGATCGAAGCAGGCGCGTCCCAGTTCCCAAGCGGTGGCTGCGTCGTTGGTTTGCCGGCGGGCGCGCTCGGCGGCTGCGGTATGGGCGCGCTCGAAGCGCGGGGCAAACTGGAGCGGCGGCCCGTCCTCTGCGCGCGCGGTCAGGGGCGCGAGAAGCAGGGCAAACAGCATGAAAGGGGCGTGGATCGGCCTTGTGAAGGTCGCTGGTAATTTGAGTGTTGCCATCAACTTCACCGAATCTATAGTGCCCGAGTGAGTTTGGACCGCAAATTTTTACGGCTGCTGCTTCTGGCGTCGGTGTTGGCATGGTTCGCTGCGGGTTGCAGCAGCATCCACACCAGCCAGGGCGTTTCGCCGGCGACGTTTCTCATGCCTGCCTTCCTGGGTCAGGCACCGTCGCCATCGCAGCCGTCTGCCCCTGAAGATTCGGTTCACCCCCCCTCCCACGGCAACTAAATCCCTATGCGATTCCCCCTCGCGCTGACGGCGAAGATCGCCAAGCACATCATTAAACACAAGCTGCTCAAGACTCCAAGGTTCTCCATGGTCTTGCAGCTTGAACCCTTGCATACGTGCAATCTCACGTGCACGGGCTGCGGGCGCATCCGCGAGTATTCCACCAGCATCAAGGACATGATGAGCCTGGAGGATTGCCTCGGCAGCGCCATCGAATGCGAAGCGCCGATGGTCAGCATTTGCGGTGGTGAGCCGCTGATTTATCCGAAGATTGAGGAACTCGTCGCCGGCCTGCGCCAGCAGGGGCGCGTCATCTACATCTGCACGAACGGCATGTTCATGCGGAAGAAAATGCGCGACTACATGGCCGCGAATTACGGACCGAAGATGGAGCCCAAGATCGTCAAGCTTCTCGAGGAGAAACTGATTACGGACAAGGATGCCGAGGTCATCCGCAAGGCCGACGAAAAGGCCCGCGCCAAGGTCGTCATTTCGCCGACGAAGTGGATGTATTGGAACGTTCACGTCGATGGACTCGAATACACGCATGACCTCATCGTTGAGCGCGAAGGCGTCTTCAAGGAATGCGTCGAGGCGATCAAGATGGCCAAGGTTCTCGCTTATCAGGTCGCGACGAACACCACGGTTTACAAGGAGACCGACGCGCAGGAACTCGAGGACATGTTCCAGTACCTCAGCTCGCTCGAAGTTGACGGTCACACCATTTCCCCCGGCTACGATTACGATGCTGCGAAGAAGGACATGGTCAGCCGCCTTGGCCGGAAGCCCGAGGATTTCTTCCTTACGCGCGCGATGACGCGACAGAAGTTTGCGAAGATCCAGGAGTGGGGCGAGAAGTTCACCATCTTCGGCACGCCGGTCTATCAGGAATTCCTCGCCGGCAAGCGTGAGTTGACCTGCACGGCTTGGGCCATTCCCACGCGCAACATCAAGGGCTGGAAGGCGCCCTGTTATCTGATGACCGACGGGCATTACGCCGGCTATCAGGAGATGCTGGACAAGGTGCAGTGGGACAAGTACGGCGTGGTGGACGGCGTCGCCCGCGACCCGCGCTGCGAGAACTGCATGGTTCACTGCGGCTACGATCCCAGCGGTGCGCTCGGCACGAATTACCAAAGCGGCGACAACTGGAAGAACTTCAGATACAACTTCGGCGCGAAGCCCAAGCCCTACTACGCAGGTGCGAGCGTGCTGGCCTTCAATGGCGTCTCCATCGGCAAGGGCCATCTGGCTGAGGCGAAGGCGGCCATCAATTCCCCGCGCGCCGCGATGAATGGCGCGCAGTCCGTTTTCAAGCGCAAGGAAGAGGCGCATGACCACGAGGCTGGCGGCGGTTGCGGCAGCGGCGATACCAGCCAGCGCGATGATCTCCTCGCGAAGATCGAGGCGGTAAAAAAAGATTCGTAGGCGGCCATGTTCAGCCTGGTGGGACATCACAACGGACGGAAGATCATCCGCTGGGGCAACGTCGTCCTGGCGTTTCTGCTCGTTACGATCAGTGCGGCCCTCGTGGCAGGCGGAATCTACGCCCTCGTCACGCATTCTTGGGATTCGCTCGTTCTTCTGGTCGGCCCCGCAGTCGGTATCGTGACGACGTCGATTACCCTGACCGTCTCGTTCCTCACGCCTGCGCACCGGCTTCCGTTTTTGAAGCTAACCGATTTTTAATGAGCAAGACCCTGTTCCTTTCACCTCCCTCGTTCGACGGCTTTGACGGTGGCGCCGGTTCGCGTTACCAGGCGCGGCGCGAAGTCACTTCCTATTGGTATCCTACGTGGCTCGCGCAGCCCGCCGCCTTGGTCCCAGGCGCGAAGCTTCTGGATTGTCCGCCGCATAAAATCGGCAAGGATCAATGCCTCAACATCGCGAAGGACTATGATCACGTCATCATCCACACCAGCACGCCTTCGCTGAAGAACGACAGCAAGGTAGCCGAGGCCATCAAGGCGCAGCGTCCGGATACGAAGATTGGTTTCGTCGGTGCGCACGCGGCCGTGTTGCCCACGGAGACGCTCAAGGCCTCGCCCGCCATCGACTGGGTCGGGCGCAAGGAGTTCGATTTCACCTCTAAAGAAGTCGCTGAGGATCGCCCGCTCGAAAGCATTGACGGACTTTCCTTCCGCAAGGACGGCAAGATCATCCACAACAAGGAGCGCGAGATGATCCAGAACATGGACACGCTCCCCTGGGTCGCCGACGTCTACAAGCGCGACCTCAAGATCGAGAACTACTTCATCGGGTACCTGCTGCATCCCTACGTGAGCCTGTACACAGGACGCGGCTGTCCGGCGCAATGCACGTTCTGCCTCTGGCCGCAGACCATTGGGGGGCACAAGTATCGCGTTCGCAGCGCGCAGAACGTCGCCGACGAGATGGCCTACATGAAGAAGATTTTCCCGCAGGTCCGGGAATTTTTCTTCGATGACGATACCTTCACGGCGAACCTGCCGCGTGCCCGCGAAATCGCGAAGAAGCTCGGATCGCTCGGCGTTCACTGGAGTTGTAACAGCCGCGCGAACCTCGACTACGACACGATCAAGAGTTTCAAGGACAACGGCCTGCGCCTCTTCCTCGTCGGCTACGAAAGCGGCAACGACGAAACCCTGACGCGCATCAAGAAGGGCGTGACCACCGAGGAGATGCGCCGCTTCACCAAGGATTGTCACAAGGCCGGCGTCATCATTCACGGCACATTCATCCTTGGCTTGCCCGTCGAGACTCGCGAGACCATCGAGCAGACTGTCCGCTTTGCGCAGGAACTTGATGTGTTCTCCATGCAGGTCAGCCTCGCCGCGCCCTATCCCGGCACCGAGCTTTACGAACAGGCGCGTCTCAATGGCTGGTTTGCCAAGAAGGACAAAGCTGACCTGGTCGAGGGCGACGGTTTTCAGCAGAGCGCACTCGAATATCCCGGGCTGAGCAAGGATGAGATTTTCGAGAACGTGGAGAAGTTCTACCGCCGCTACTATCTCCGCCCGAAGCCGATTCTCCGCATCATCAAGACGATGCTCGAAGACAAGGATGTTTGCGTGCGTCGTTTGCGCGAAGGCTACGAGTTCTTCAAGAGCATGGCGCAACGCCGCACCGATCTGGATGCCTCGCGCAGCGCCACTGCCGCCGCTGCTGCGACGCCCTCGGTCGCCTGAAGCGGCCGAGAAACGCGATTACTTTCGGGCCAACTCGGGCAGGGCAAACACGCGCGACGTCTCCCGCAATAGACGGTTCTCCTCTTTCTTCATGGCCCGCCGGGCGGCGGGTGTTCGATCGTCGTGGCCGCGCAGGTGCAGCAGGCCGTGAATGACATAGCGGGTCAGTTCGTGCTGCCAGGAGGTTTTGAATTCCTTCGCCTGTTTCACCGCGTCGTCGAGGCAGATGAACAATTCGCCGTGCCACGCGTGAGGTCGAGCAGACTCCGAGTGATCGAAGGTGATGACATCCGTCGAGCCTTCATGCTGGAGAAACGTTTCGTTGACCCGCGCCATTTCCGCAGTTCCCACCAGATGGACGCATAATTCGTATTCGGGTACGCCGAGCGATTCCGCCAGAAGCCAGCGCGAGATTCGGCGGAGCAGGGGAGTGTCAACGCGGCGGACGCATTGCCGGTTCTTGAAGGCCAGGGTCTGGTTCATTGGCCCGCGGACTGCCCCTTGCCGCGATGTTCTTCGTAGGCGCTGATGATGCGCTGAACCAGCGGATGACGCACCACATCGCGTTTTTGAAATTCAATGAGTGCAATCCCTTCCACGTCTTGGAGCGCGTGCCGCGCTTCCACGAGGCCGGATTTCTTGTGCGACGGCAGATCAATCTGCGTGATATCGCCGGTGATGACGGCCTTGCTGCTGTAACCCAGGCGGGTGAGGAACATGAACATCTGCTCGGCGGTCGCGTTCTGCGCTTCGTCGAGGATGATGAAGGCGTGGTTCAGCGTGCGGCCGCGCATATAGGCCAGCGGAGCGATTTCGATGACGCCCCGCTCACGGTTCTTCTCGATGTCCTCGGTGGGCATCATGTCGTAGAGCGCGTCGTGCAGCGGGCGGAGGTAGGGATCAATCTTCTCGTAAAGATCCCCGGGCAGAAAGCCGAGGGCTTCGCCGGCTTCGACCGCGGGCCGGGTGAGGATGATGCGGGAAACCTTTTCCTCACGCAGCGCGGCCACGGCCATCGCCATCGCGAGATACGTCTTGCCCGTGCCGGCGGGACCGATGCCGAACGTCACGTCATGGGCGCGGATGGCCTCGACGTATTTCTTCTGACCAACGGTCTTGGGAACGACGTGATTTTTCTTGCCCGAGGTCTGGATGCGCTCGGAGTAGAGGTCCTTGAGTGCGGCCACTCCGTCCTGCGCGACAACCGCCAGCGCGTGGGAGAAATCGCGGCCCTTCACGGGCGAGCCGGCCTTGATGGAGCTTTCGAGAATCTGGAAGAGCTGTTTGGCGCGGTCGATGGACGCCTCATCGCCATCGAGTTTGATCCAGCCTTCGCGGGCGGTGGCATGAACGCCGAGGATTTTTTCGAGGGCGTGCAGGTTTTGCGCGTCGTTGTTCAGCAGTTGCTGCACGAACCGGGCGTTTTCGAAGTGGAGGGTCTCAGAGGGCACGAGAGCTTATCAGTTAGGGGTTTGAGGATTACAGGCGCAGCGCTTCACGAAGCTGGGCCGCGAGTTCCTGCAACGCCTGAGGTACGACCGTGGTCCCGGCGATCACCGGCATGAAGTTGGTGTCGCCGTTCCAGCGTGGGACGACGTGGATGTGCAGATGTTCCGCGATGCCAGCGCCGGCGACCTTGCCGAGATTCACGCCGACGTTGAAGCCATCGGGTTTCATCACCTGCTTGAGCGCGGCGAGGCAGCGGCGCATGAGCTTCATCAGGTCGAGCATCTCCTCGTCGGTCAATTCTGAGAAATCAGAAACCTGCTTGTAGGGCACAATCATGAGATGCCCTCCGTTGTAGGGATAGTTGTTCAGCACCGCGTAGCAGGTGCGGTCGCGTGCGATGATGTTGTGGGTGACATCGTCGTTCGACTGGGCGATGCGGGTGAAGAGGCTGACGTCCGAGGGCGGCGCCTTGGGCGTGAGGATGTATTGGATGCGCCAGGGCGCGTGCAGACTTTCCATGCCGGGAGGTTATGGACGTGCCGAGCAGAAGTCAAAGGACAGAGGACAGAAGGCAGAGGACAGAAGGCAGAGGACAGAAAGCCTTCGATGGACTTCTGACTTCTGACTTCTGACTTCTGACTTCTGTTTTCTGTTTTCTGCCCTTTGGCCCGTCAGGCTGCGCGCTGCTTGGGCGCGAGGCGGCTGCGCAGCACATAGGTGAGCGCCTTGACGCTGAGTTCAATGAACATGAACGGCTTGGCGATCAGGTCATTTCCACCGCTGAGGGTGGATTTGGCGCGGCTCTTGAAGTCCGTGAGGCTGGTGACGAAGATGATGGGGGTCAACTTGTTCAGCGGCAGCGCGCGGATGCGCGTGCAGAGCTCGAAGCCATCCATGTTCGGCATCTGCACGTCGAGAAAGATGAGATCGTAACGGCTTTCCGTTGCGAGTTTGAGCGCGACATTTGGGTCCTCGACGCTGACGGCCTTGAGCGTTGCCTTCTCGAGCGCGTAGCTGATGGCGCGCCGGGAAAGGATCTCGTCATCGACGACGAGAATTTCCGCCGGCGCAGGGTCTGCCGGATTGACTTCGTCATTTTTGAACATTTCGCCGATGAAATCGACTGAGTGGGCGACTGTGCGCATGGTCGAGGCGTTGACGTTCTTGGGCTTCTCGTAGAGTTCCTTGAGCAGGACTTCGAGGGCGGCAGCCATCTGCGCGATGTAACCGTAGCCGGCAATGCCGGCGCTGCTGGTGAGGGCGTGAACCTTGCGGTACAACTCAAGCAGGTGCGGCAGTCGCGCCTGGTCATCCTGTGCTTTGCTGAAATCCTGAAGCGCCTTGCGCAGACCGGCGAGGATCTCAGGCTTGGCCTGGATAAACGCCGAGTTCATTTCCGCCTGAAACTCCGCGTCGTCCGAGTTGAGACTTGGAACGGTGGCGGCCGGGCCCGCCGCGTGAGCGGCCGGTGGCGGCGTGTACATCACTGGTGCCCGAGCCGGCACGCCCGTCGTCTGCGGAGCGTGGTGGCGGGCTGGGGCTGCCGACGAATGGAACGAACTTTCCCCGAGGGTCTCCGGCGAACTGATGGAGGGACTGGGAGCCGGCGTTGGTGCGTGAGGTGTCGGCGTGGTGGCGTTGTCCGGGGCCGGCGCATATCCGCCCTGAATGATGGCCTGCAGCGCGTCGATCACCTGCCGCGGCGTCAGGGTGGCTTTGTTGAAAACCTGGGTCGCACCGGCGCCGAAGGCTTCCTGGATCATGTTCGGCACGTAGGCGTTGGTGAACACAATCACTGGCAGCCGCTGAAATTGTGACTGGGCGCGAATCTTCTTCAGGATGTCCACGCCATTCATCTTCGGCAACATGAGGTCGAGCAGCACGGCGTCCGGGTGAAATTCGTGGATTCGATAAAATCCTTTCTGGCCGTCAGTGCAGGTTTCTACTTCGTAGCCCTCCTTCTCGAGGCGCGTCTGGTAGATGTGGCCCACAATGGGGTCGTCTTCGACAATGATGATTTTCTTCATAGGACAGAGCTTGTTTAGCCGGCAAGGGCGATCGGTTTGTGCGTTTCGACGTAGTTCTTCAGGCGTTCAAATTCTTGATCGGTGGCGGCCAGCAACGCGGCGGCGGCGGGCGTGTCGCCTTCCTGGCCGAGTTGCTCCAACTGCCGCAGCAACGGCACGATGCTGTTCATGCCGCAGGTGGCGCTGGCACCGGCGCAACTGTGCGCCACGCGGGCCAGGCGCGGCATCTGGCCGGCGGCGACCGCCTCGCGAATCTGCTGCAACTGCTCGGTGGTCTGCTTGAAATAAAGCGTGACCAGCTCGTTGAAATTTGACGCGCTGCCGCCGGAGAACTCCATGAGCCGATCGATGTCCACCGGCGCCTCCTGTGGCCCGGCTGCACGACGCAGGACGGTCAGCACCGGAGCCGGAGCGACCTCCGCGGGGGCTTCCGGCGAGGCTGGCGCGGCAACCTTTGCCGGCTGTGACCCGGCAGCATTGGCCAGCTTTTGGCCGTGACGCTCGAGCATCTGCGCGAGCGTTTCCGGCCGCACGGGCTTGGGCAGGTAATCATCCATGCCCGCGGTCACGCACTTCTCCCGGTCGCCATGCATGGCATTGGCCGTCATGGCGATGATCACCACGGGCTGCGCAAAGTGCGGCGGCGGAGTGGCTTGCTTCTGGCGAAGACGGATTTGCCGGGTTGCTTCCAACCCGTCCATCTCCGGCATCTGCACGTCCATGAAAATCACGTCGTAAGGTTTTTTCTCGAGGGCGCGGATTGCTTCCAATCCCGTCTTCGCCACATCGGCTTTGTAACCGAGTTGCTGTAGCAGGCGCGTTGCCACCTTTTGATTGATGGCGTTGTCGTCCACCAGCAGCACGCTCAAAGGCAGGCGGGCCGCCATCGCCCCATCCAGCCGCGCGGCGGGCTGAACTTTGGGCACCACTGGCCGGGCGCCAGATACCGCCTGCTTGACGGCGGCGAGCAGGGCGGCTGGCTTGACTGGCTTGGCCACATTGACGCACTTGAGTGTGCCCAATGACAGTCCATCAGTCGCGGCGCCGACAGACGCCAGCAGCACCAAAGGCAACCCGCGCGCCGTGCCTTGCAGCTCGTTGATCAAGGTCGCGCTGCTCTTCTCTG
>Ga0163144_10024495_pt1 | contig 11837 bp, 11 predicted proteins | sample OliLak19BULKMAT1_FD_123175 | JGI IMG/M metagenome (GOLD analysis project Ga0163144, IMG submission 123175) | Freshwater microbial mat bacterial communities from Lake Vanda, McMurdo Dry Valleys, Antarctica - Oligotrophic Lake LV.19.BULKMAT1 | ecosystem: Environmental > Aquatic > Freshwater >... | reverse complement strand
GGCGGTTCAGCAAAGATTACGAGTACTGTGTGCAGACCTCGGAAACCATTATCGACCTCGCTGCTATCCGGCTGATGCTCAATCGCCTCACCTGCTACTGATGCTTCTCAAACACCCTCTGAGAGCGAATAGCCCCGTTTATGGATGCAATCCATATGTCGGCGCAGATTGGGGGCTCCAGACTATCTCGTGTGACTTGTATTGGCCTAGACCGCCGCCTGCTACTCGCTCCGCTAGAAGCCGCGCCGACAGAACCTTTGTAGAGGTGTTTAGAGTCAGAAGGTTGATAGACATGAAAGTTCCTTTGTCATTAGTTTTGACTTTTCCCACGCTGCTGCCGCAACCAATAACCGGAATTCCCCCGCTGGTCTTATCCAGACGTGGGATGTGCTTATGGCCATGTAGTATTGCAGCAAATCGTCGTTGCTCAACAAAGGAAAGGAACTGACCCGCATCTTCTAAGTCGTCTGTTTTCTCGTAGAAACTGCCCAAAACGCGTTCATAGAACGGTTGGGCGTACCAATCTGGAATTTTGACCGGAATGGGATGATGGTGTACCGCTGCAAGGACAACGTAGTCGTTGCGATTACGGATCTTGGAATCGAGGGCGGAGCCCATGTCCAAAAGCTGGCGTTCGCCGATATAGCCGCGGGCGAGTTTGCCGTCCCGAACGGAATCAAAACATGCGATCCCGACGTTCAGGTCTTCAAGCCACCGGACAGCCCCGGATCGTTCCGTGATCTGCATTGCCATTCGAAGATTTTCTGACAAGTAGCCGTCGTTTCTGACGTCATGGTTGCCCAACAGGACAATCGATGGTTCGGTTCCAAGCATCGATAACATTCCGAGAAATGACCGCACGCGATCAAGATTGTCTTCATCCGGGTTGTCCATCAGATCGCCACTGATCAGCGGCAGCACTGTCTCGCCGTATTCACCAAGGTCATTGATGATGTTTGCGAGCATGCTTTGAACTCGCGGTAGACGGAGACTGGCATCTCGGCTGCCAAGGTGGATGTCACTCAGATGGACGATTGTCAGGCGTTTTGATGCTGACGATGCCGCGCCGCTGAATTCCCGGCTGAACTGCATCTTCAGCAATTCAAGATCTATGCCGATTGTCGTGCTCAGATGCGAAAAAATCCACCGCGTACGCTCGCGGGCCTCACTGACCTCAGTTCCCACAGGGAGAAAGATCGAATCTCCGGTTTGGGTCCAGAGCAATACGCCCGGCCAATCTGTTGATGCTGCCAACGCAGTCTTGAAAGCTGGAAAAATATCGGTCAACGAGAATATGCGTTCAGGCGGATCTTGCATCTGCAAGACCAGTCCGGGATCTTCCGGGCGGATAAAGATGAGATCACGCAGAAAGTCCTCTGAGCACATCATTCTGTCGATTGAGGAGTTGGACCCGGACGGAATGAGGAGTGCCGTCCATGGCCGACCGCCTAAAAAGGAACGCAGTTCCGCTAAGATCCGGTGCGGAGGTTCGTCGTGGTAGCGTGAGGCCAGAGATCTCGTCAGACCATGAAATCGGTCCATGGTCCGAGGCGACGAATAGAAACGCTTTTCTAGCGATTCGACGAACATCCGGATCGCTTCGCGCTCCTGCCATTCGTCGCCGAGCACCGGAATCGGCGCGCGTTCATCGAGAACGTGAGCCAACCAGTTCGCAATCTTGAGATCAAACCTGAGGCCCACAATTTGCTCCAGCACCGGTCACAGGCCGGTTGACCAACGCATTATTGTACAGCGGTTTAACAACGCACCGTGCCAGATGGAGAAGTCGCGGGCGCTCTGAAAAATCCACTAGACACGTTTAACAGGGTGTATGGCTGATGAGAGCTTTTCGGAGAAGCACTACCGGATCGGCGAACTGGCCGCTTTGTGGTTCCTCGGACGCGAGACATTACCGGTGCATCGTGAAAGACGAGCCCGGCGTCATCAAAGTCCGTATAGGAAGGAAAAAGACGCATACGACGTACAGCGTCCCGGAATCGGTCACCCAACGCATCCATACACGGCTTTGAGAACACCAACGATTCACATCTATTCGTATCTGGGACTCGCAGAAGTGCGCCGAACAACCATGTTGCCTTACCGTTTGGGTTGTGTCGCGCGATGTGAGAACCTCTACAAAAATCAATTCCTACGACGCCGCTGCCTTCCTCCGCCCCTGCGGTTGCACGCACGCTGCTCTTTGACAATGGCGGTGATGCGCGGAGATATAACGAGTTTGCAGGGATCTCGTCTCGGCACGTATGCTGCCTCGCAGGAACCCTGCTCCCGGCTGTTATAACATCTCCTTAGGCATTGGAGCGGTTGCGGCAGCGTACCTCGATCATGACCGACCATTCAAGAACTGCCACCACCATGAATGAGAAAGACTACGGAGTTGTTGTTGGAATCAGCAAGTACGGCTCTATCAAGCCCGAGCTCGAAGGGCCTGAAAAGGATGCTATGGAGTTCTACAACTGGCTGGTCTCGTCAGATGGAGGCGCGATTCCCAAGAATAACGTAGGCTTAGTGCTCTCGTCGAACTGGCATACTAGTTTGCCGGCCAATCTGAATAGCGACGTATACAGCTTTGAGCCAACACTGACACGGGTTACTGCGGAGTTCGCGAAGCTGATACGCCTAACCGTAAACAACAGCGGCAAGGGAGTCCCTCGGGTGGGCCGCAGGCTTTACATCTACCTTTCAGGCCACGGAATCACCCCGCGTGTTGACCCCACAACCTCAATGGGCTTATCTGGTCTATTGATGGCCAATTGCATGGAAGACGTGAACTACGACCACGTTTCGGGTCAGGCATGGGCGGAGTGGTTCCGCCTTTCCCATGCCTTCGCCGAGATTGTGCTGTTCATGGACTGCTGCCGCACTGACCTTCCAGAGGTGTCGCCCATGTCAATCTCAACCCCTGTTGTCAAAGGAGGCAGGCCAACCGAAGTCAACGTCTTTTACGCTTGGTCGACAAAATGGAATTCGCTCGCCTGGGAGCAACCCTTAGGCCCAAACGGTGAGAAACGGAGCGTTTTCAGCTATGCCCTAATGGAGGCGCTCACCTATGGACCTACCGACGTTCAAGGGCACCTCACGCCTAAAGGTCTGGTAGGCTACCTTTCTGTCCGCATTAAGGATCTCCGCAACGGAGATGGCTCCCAGCGGCCGGATTTCTATCCGCCAGATCCGGACGACAGCATCGTGCTTTCGCTAAAAGCGGCGGACCCACAAAGCATGAATGTAAATATCACTTTTGGGCCTGCCCTCCAGGGACAGCAAGTCGTTCTACAAAACGGGGCGGACTTCGAGCCGATCGCTTCCCATACGGCCAGCGTAGAAACCTGGAGGTTGAGCCTTAAGCCAGGAGCGTACGTGCTCGTTATCGCCGGAGCGGACAGGTCCTTAATTGTTAGGCCCGGAGAGATGAAAGTTGAGCGCTATGACGCATAACTCAAATTGGATTCGGTTGCTGGGTCACTCAGAAGTACCGACAACGGAAATCACTGTGCTCGATAGTTCGTTTCGCCTTATCGCGCGCGCGGTGGGAAGCCTTGACACCGCACTAGCCCCAGGAGCATACACAATTCAGTTTAAGGCGGGAAGTAGCGTCTCGGAAGTGCCGGCAATCCTGCGCCCGGGATCACATGAAGTTCACGTCACCGCCCCTTCCTTCACATTGCGCTCACCAGCACCTTTGACGGGTAGTAGAGCTGGCGAGCAGTATGGCCCCCTTGCCCGTGAGTGCAGCCTAAAAGTCATGAGTACACAAACAGGTACCGGCGGGGAGCTATTTATCTTTCTACGCAACTCGACACAAGGTTCCCAAGCCACAGCGCAGGAGAACCGCCTGTTTGCAGTGTTGGTTTGTGACACTCACAGTCGCGTAGTCGCTGAACTCAGCGAGGCTGGTACGCGCAGCCAGGACGGCAAATCGCTCGGGTGCAGTCTTGCTCTGGCTCCTGGGACTTACCTTCTACGGTTTGACGGTGCCTCCGCTGGGGTCTTTGAGCAGAGTGTGGTCGTGAGCAAGGGATGGCAGACGCAAGTGTTTGCCTCGTCACGGCTATTCGGCCAATCACGACACGTGCTTGGACCGAACCTCGCCGAGATGGCTATTTTTATGAGGCGACAGGGACTAGGCTTTGATCCCTCCGAGCACGAGACGTTGGTTGCTGAGGCCGCACGGCAAGCGCTAGCCGAGGGCCTTCCCGTGGCGCCAACGGAACGTCTGCGTGCGTCGGTTACGGAGGCCAATGCAATACGGGGGGGCATGCCCGAAGAACAGGTTAACGACCTCCTCAAGCTGAAGTTCGGCAATCCCATGTTCGGCATCTATGGGGCTCACCTGCTGCTTCTCTCGGGGGAACCGGATTGGGTCCTGCTGGGCGAGGTTGTGACCAACCTTAAGTCACTGGTTGGTGATCACCCAGACGTGCTTGCACTGACTATGCATCCAAAGCTGCGGCATTTGGAGCAGAGTGCAACATACGAGGTGCCACCCATGCTGAGGAGCAGTTGGCGTCTAGTCGTGGCAGAGAGCGTGCAACGACCAGATCTAGTTCCTTTGTATTCCTACTCGTCTGCTGTGGCGAATCGGACGTGGGGAGCAGGCGCTTGGCTGGTATGGCGGCCTCCAATTGAGGCAACCGCAAGAGAAGAGCAAAGGCCGGCACACACACCGTCTCAGCCGATGAATTTGAATTTCTCATCAGCCTTGTTAGTGCTTCAGACCTATGTCGAGGAACATCTGAACCGGCAGAGTATCGGACAGTTTGTCCAAGAGACGGCTCGGAATGGGAATTTCAGCGGCACCGAGCGCACACTCCTCATTTATCTCGCGGGCATGCATTATCAAGGCTGGAGCCTTGCCAACTTGATTAAATCCCAGTCCGGGCTCGCGGAACGTTTCTTCTCCTCCTTTAGAGAGGTGATGAGCGAACTCGATCAGCTTCTGAAGCGAGCTATGAGCACCATAACCGCCCACGAAGCAGCTGTAACTCCGGCCGTCACCTCTGTATTTAACGAAGACTATCTCGTCAAGGCACTGGGTATACCAATGGCATCATTGCACCAAGCAGTGGTCACGCTTAGCCGGAAGTTGTCCCGCTCGGCAGCTAAAGTGATCACTCGCTCACCCGAGGGCCGCTGAGGGGGTAGTTACGAGGGTTTCCGGCAAACTTCTTGTCCTGCTCCGAGAGGACATTGTTCGGTGTCGAGCTGAAATCGTTGAGCGTCCATGCTTTCGGAATGGTGTAGAGCATGATGGACTTTTTGTCGACGGTGGTGGCATTCACCTGATCCCGGTCATAGGTTGCAAACATGTTGTGATCCACGGTAGCGGAGTCCCAGAAGTTTGGCGACCCGCCCAAGTCGCGGTAGACGGCCTCCTTGTTCCACTTGATTCCCCCTTCGGGGTTCTGATGCTCGTGGATAAGTCCCAGCATATGCCCGAACTCGTGCAGGACTACCCCTTCATCCTGCCAACCGAGATTCATCGTGGGCTGGCTTTTCGGTATGGCCTGGCAGTCGATGCCGATGTATGACCATGCACCGTCGTTCTCGTCGAACTTGATGCGGATTTGTGGATTCGAGTTGTTCTTGAACTCAAACTTCACGTTGGCGTGCTTTGTCCATTCAGGGGCGAAACGACGCACGATGTCATGCTGGTCCGAAGTGCCATCCAGAAAGGCTATACGCAGCTCTACTCCAAGTGGCCACAGCTTCCGGCGCTGGAAAGCAGCTTTCGGCGTCTGATGGTTGACGGCGGCCGGAGTCGGTCCGGTTTGCAGATCTGCGGGAAGTATGCGGTCGAAGCACACATTCAAAACTTTGGGCATTCTCACTGCTCCTTTTACGGGGAAAAAGCGATAGGTGAAAATTTTAACACAATGGCACCACGTGGATCCGCTCAGTGACCAGGTTCGTGATTTCTGATCCGAATCACCTGCGTGTGGCTCACATCAATGCTTGTCTCTGATGATTTCGCCCCAAGCTCCCGGTCACGCTCAGCTACTGTCCTAACCGTTGTTAGAGATTCAGGGGCAGTCACATCGGCCTTTCCTTCCTCATAAAGATCGAACCAGGGAAAGCCGCGGCTGGTGTAAGCCTCTGCGTCAATTGGACTGGATGGCGGATCATTGCCGGTGATGGCGCGGTACTGCTGGCTGTTCACGATATGCACAAAAATCGAAACGGGGCAGTCCTGCTTCCAAGTGTCAATGCCATACGGATCCGGGTAGATCTTCTGTTTAATCTGGCCTCCAGCGCCTAAACCCATGCTGCCTGCCTGAGCCGCCAAGCGTACTGGACCCGGGGCAGTTTTACGAGCGGGAATCGTATCCACCCTTGATTCGAATACGGTAATCTGTATGCCACCATGCTCTTCTCTGTCACTGATGCTGCCTTCTACCGTGTAGCCGAGCCCGAGAGGCATCGCAACAAACTGGCGAATCGACCCGGACCCACTGTTGAATCCATCCAACCAGAGCTGGTTTGGGTACACAACGTAATCTTGCGGGTGCGCATGTAGGCCTTTGGTGTCAATGCGGCCGGAAATGGCGTTAACAGTGCCGGCCGCGACCTTGATGGCGATAGGCGGCCAGCGGGCACCGCCAAAGCCGACCCATAACGCCTCACGTTGATACATCGGAATCAAGAAGGAGTTCGGCTGGCACCACTGCTGAGGAACCATATCGCCAGCGTGCTCAGCCGCGCGGACCGGGAACATGCCCAAGCTAGGAGGAAGAGGATAGTTGCGCCCGTCATCTGGAACTCTCAACGTACGTTGGAAAGAGATTCGAAAGTCGTTTTTCAGGGGAATTGCGTTGCCGTCAGAAAGGATTGTCATCCGAGTCTCCAGACCCATTGTAGGGAAGTCGCTCTCTTTTTCCTCGCGCAAAATCCCAACGCGCGTGTCCACCGTCGTAAGGTTCAAATCGTTACCTCGACCCCAGGTTTACGACAGCAAGGGATTAGGCTGGTTCCCTTAACGGACGATGTTAGCCGCTAGGAGGCATTTATGGCTCTTTCGAACCTTTGCGATATCTACCTGCTGAATACCGGCAGGTCCGAGTGTCCAGGTGGAAGCGTACGGTATTACGAGGGGACCTAATAGTCAGTCCTGTTGAACGGAGCGCCTGTTCACAAAGCCGTGGTTCGGTACATGTCAACAAGTTTGAGACACCCGGAAGCATAGTTTATTGGTGGTTATACCAGGCAAAGAACTCCTGAGAAAAGGCGCGCGAATCCTGGAGGCAGCCGAAGCGATCCGGGAAGCCGGGACGGTACTTCAAAGTCTGGAACTGGCTTTCCGAATACGGGTTGTCATCAGAGACATGGGGTCGGCTGTGGGTCTTGGTCACGCCGAGGTCCGCCATGAGGAAAGCCACGGGCTTCGACGTCATTGAGGAACCGGCGGTAACCCGGGTCAGCGTTGGTTCAAAACTATAAATATCGCTATTTAGATCAGCAGTCGAAGTATGCCACTTTGAGGAGAGTACTAAACCGACGTTATCCTTCGGAACCGCCCCGCCGGTAGCCGAAACCAGCCAGGTGTAAAACTCCATAGCGTCCTTCTTGGGACCTTCAAGCTCCGGCTTGATCGATCCGTACTTACTGATTCCAACAACAACGGCGGAATCTTTCTCATTCATCGGTGGTGGCTAGGACCGGCCTCCTTTTTCGTCCACTTAAGCTATCTCAGAATAAGCCTTGCGCAGGTTGGGCTGCAAGCCGATTCGGATAAGGTGGTGGACCGTGTACGCTCCGCAAGAAAATCACGAACTAAAGTGAACACTCTATGGCCGTTAAAGCCGGATCAACGTATTCGTTAGTACCTGCCCGAGTTATTTAGCTGACAGCGGATTTGCACTTACTGAATGACATGACATAACATCGCCGAAACACCAACCCGCGAACGAATCGTCATGGAAGCGTCCGTGATGACCGCGTCTGGCAAGGTCTAGTTCGCCGATTCGAATAGAAATCCGAATTGGAAAGACTTCACGTTGGCGTATACCGGCGGCAGGCTTCCCCTGTTATAACTTATCTTCACTCCGTAGCGCCCGGCCGAGCTCTCGACCATGAACAGTTTCGCGTCCGCGTAGAAGTACGGCTTGCTGCCATCGACGATGCTGGCGTTTGTCTTAGTGGCCGCATTGTAGTAGATTTCTTTCCGAAACAAATATCGTTCGACCACTCCGGCTTCGATCTCAAACCGCTTGAGCGGACTGGTGGTCTTAGGATTGTCCCAAAAGGTATTTAACGTCGCTCCCACTTTGAAGCGCGCAATTCCGTCAATCTGTTGCAAGGCCTTATCGGTTGGCGATGTGGGAGCCATCGTCGTCGTTCCGGTCGCTGCCGTGGCCACGTCCGGTTTGCGGAGCGTTCGTCCTCCTTCTAATCCGAACGGCGAAATCTGAAAGTGAAAGAAGCCCTGCTTCGAAAGATTCTTTACGCGCGATTGAAGCTTTAACGCCGCCTCAAAGACGCCGTTTGTGATATTAAAATTGGTGGCTTCGCCTTCCATCTTGCCGGTGAAGTCGAGGAATACCGCCGCCAACACCCGCTTCTGAAAATCCGTCACCGACTTATTGTAGGTGACGGCCGCTGCAGCTCTCGCGGCATCCGTTGTAGCGTTTCGGTAATCATTCAGCGCTGTCTGGATCGCCGCGCGCCCGACTTTTCCCAAGAGAAAGGTATTGCGGAAGGTCCCGCCCGCTTCGAAGTTCTTCGCGTCGGAACCGTCGGCTGTCGTCTTCACGAGATTCAAAAAACTTCTGAGGCCAGGCACGCTGAGATCCGTTTGCAGATGAATGTCCGCACCGCCTTGCGTGTTCCCATTGCTCGCAGTGGTCACGAAACCACTCGCGAAGATGTTTTTCTCTTGCGAAGATTTCCCGGCTTTCGTCATCGTGTCCACAAGCTTGGTCATGGCGTCCGTGAGGGATTTGGAGTCCTTAATCAGTGTGGCGGTAAAGGTCAACGGACCCGCAAAAGCGGAATTTTGATTGTCCAGGAAATGTACCTTCTTTGCGGTGACAAGGATCTGAACGTCGGAAGGCTGTGCATCGCCCGTGAGCGCGATCTCGATTTCCGTCGGATCGCCTCCTAGCCTGCGGACCCCGCTCACGTTCAGCGACGTTTTGCTAGGAAGGGCAGAGACTTCGAAGTTCGAGTTTTGCAAATCCTCGGGGTGAGCCGCATCTAGAGGCTTGTTAAAGAAAACATCCAAGAATTTTTGTTTCTCAAGAAGAATCGCATCTACCGCAGTAATTGAAGGGGTCTGCGCCCAGAGCGCCCCTCTAACCGATAGTGCGACACAAATTAGCAGGATTGAGCTTACTCGTTTCACGTAATTATCCTTGAAGGAGCGCCAGGCGCACGAATCGCGCAACGAGTTGAATTTGCATCGCGGGATTCTCCGGAATCTGATCGAGGCTCGTCGCGATGGTGGGGAGCAGCCTTTTTAAATTTGCGATGAAGAGCCGGACGAGATCCGGCGTGGTGATACCCACGCTGTTGTCGGCGAATGTCAGCGTGAACAGATTGCTTGGCGTAGTCGTGAACGGACTCGTGCTTGCATTTACGGTGATCATATCCGAGGTCATCGCAAGGGCTGTCGCGATCTCCAGCCGTCCATCTTGCCCCAATGCTTCATGGATCTGGATCAGACCCTCCAAGTGCTTGTTCACAGCGTCGGGGCTCATGGCACGCAATTGTTTTTGCGGCGGCGCAGCTTGTTTCTTCGCGGGCTTGCTTGGCATGTTGGATTCTCCTTTAATTCGACTAGCTACAATAGGTTCCACTTACGCTGAACGCGAGCGGAAGGTATTTCCCTTTCGGCTTCCAGCGGCAATACTCTGTCCTTTGCTGGGGCTTCTACGTTGTGTACTGGCGGCGCAGCCTCTGGCGCTGAATCCATTGCTTTCTGCTTCAGCCCAAGCGTGGCGTAAACAAGCATCGCGAGCGCCATCGCGATCAGTCCGTAATCGAGGATCTGATTCGTCGCGGCAGTGATCACTTGCGCTCGCACCAACTCCGCGAGAATCAGCCATACCAAGCCAAACTGAATGTAGGCCGCCCACAGCACAACCAGACCGGCAGCAAGTAAAGCCCCCACAACGCCGCGTCCGCCAATCTGGATGGACGCGAAGATCAGCGGCCCGATACCAATCATCGCGATTGCGATAATGCTTAGAATCATGTAAGAAGTTTTTGGGAGAATTACGGTTTCGGCCGGCAACCCTCCGAATGTTAGCAATGCATTCAGCAATCCAAAGAAGAGGGTTACGTTCGCGCTCCAGCTCTTGCTGAAGTCCCAGTCCGGACTACCTTCCACAGGATCCCAAGGTGGTCGTTGTTTGATCCAGGCCCAGATGCCTGCCGCGATCACCGAACAGAGCGCTACCACTGAGGACCGAAAAACAATTTGAGATTGCATTTCCGCCGCGGCGGGGGGCGGCGGGAGCACCACCGCGATTGGTGTTACTTCGGGATGAGCGACCGGCTTCTTCGGCGCAGCAGCAGTTTGCTCGTCACGAACGACCAAAATCCCGCCGAGCGGATAACAGGGCGATCTTGCGGGGATGGTTATACCCAATGGTCCGTTTTCGCCGGCTGGATGCTTGCAGTCCCCACTTTCGTCGAGTCCAGCCAGCCGCATAGGGACTGACACGAGGCCTCCGGGCGCAACATGGATGGCCCCGGCAGGCGTCGCGAGTGCGATCACGCGAGGCTCACCTGTTATATCGTGCATAGCCATTGAAAATGTGACCTTTTCGGTTCCTTGCCCTGGATTCCAAAGGTGAATAAACGTACGAAATGCGCCGTCTCTCCAGGAAAAACAAAGAGGCCCTTGGCTCAAGATTTGAACACGTCCGCCCTGTGTGGCGAGCGAGGTCGCGGAGGAAGTTGCGACCTCGCTGGCGCCTGCGGGGGTCGCCCGCGCAGCCGCGAACGCTGGAGATGCAGCCGACTCTCCTGCGGTCGCCCGCGAAGGCGTTGATGCTTGCATCTGCCCCAACAGACTGGCCATTTCGGCCTTATGGAAGAAGTTCGTCTGAAGACCGGCAGAAGCGGCCAAACCAATCGTAACTATGCTGGCAGCAGTTGCCGGCCGCAGGGATGGCATAATTTGTGATCTTCCTCGTTTATAGGGTTCCGCCTACCAACATGTCTGGGGTTGAAAAATAGTACTCACAAGATAATAGCAGAGCAGCGAGAGAAACGGGACATAGTAGCTGGAGTGGAGCTGTCACCGGGGCTATTCGCTCTCTTTTTCTTCGCGCGAAATTCCCTACGCGCGTGTCCAGTGGCTCCGACATTCTTCATGGCGGTAGCAGGAAGCTTGGTGGTGGGTCCCGCGCTCGGCTGGCTCTTTGCCCGATTTATAGATCGCGTCGAGCATGTCCCTACGTCGATGATCCTCCAGTTTGTTAGCACCTTCGCAGTTTGGATCTTCGCTGATCGAATCGGAATCTCGGGCGTGTTGACCATGGTGTGCTACGCCATGACCCTCGCACGTTACTCTCCTGTGAACACTCCGGCACGGATACGAGTTCCTGCATACGCCGTTTGGGACACCGTAAGTTTTGTTCTGAACATTCTGGCGTTCATTTTCATCGGCCTTCAAATTCGCCCCATCCTGGAAGGTTTAGAACTGACAGAGCGCGGAAGATACTTCGCTGTTGCCGGAGCCGTGTTGTTGACGGTTAGAGGGTGTTTGAGAAGTTTCGGGGCGCACTTTCGGGTGGAGCGCAGAGGTCCGGCAGACTGAAAAGAATGCCGAACAGCCCTTATGCAACAGACCTGACGGACGCAGCCTGGGAACTTAT
>Ga0163144_10024494_pt1 | contig 11837 bp, 10 predicted proteins | sample OliLak19BULKMAT1_FD_123175 | JGI IMG/M metagenome (GOLD analysis project Ga0163144, IMG submission 123175) | Freshwater microbial mat bacterial communities from Lake Vanda, McMurdo Dry Valleys, Antarctica - Oligotrophic Lake LV.19.BULKMAT1 | ecosystem: Environmental > Aquatic > Freshwater >... | reverse complement strand
TTTGCACAAGTCAAGTGCATTGGTTTTCCCGTGAGGGGTCTCACTCCACCCGGGCGATTAATGTATGGGAGAATGTATGGGAGAACGCCCAGCCACTTCGCGACTGTTGAGGGCGAAGCTAAGTAGCTTTCAGTGCCAGGCCTACCTGGGAGCCCAACGTCCGATTAATGCATGGGAGAACGCCCAGCCGCTTCGCGACTGTTGAGGGCGAAGCTAAGTAGCTTTCAGCACCAGGTCTACGTGGGAGCCCAACGAATACAACGCGTAATGAGAAGGGCAAAATGCACAAAAATCCGAAATTCCACAGGCACTCTGTGTAGATTGATGTGCCGGTAACCAAAAAGTAACAAAATTGGTGACAAAAACGGGTTCACGCAGGGGGAGCTTTAAAAAAAAACATTGTGTTAAATGCAGAAACTGTTTGTTAAATAAATCATCATGAAAACAATAAGTACCAAAACGTCACTGTTACACTTTTTCTACTGAACATTCTATTGTGCCCGCAGGGTTTGTCATCCACATCCATCCCTCAAGCTCCCTTATCTTGGCGATCTCATGTGAGACCGAACAATTTGTAACACCGATTCTTAGCCGTTGTGCACGCCTGCACGTTTGGCGCGTTAGGCGAGATCGGATTTATGCTGCTAAAAGTAGCGTTTTCGAAAATCCTCAAAAGCGAAGTTTCATCACTAAGCTCTATTCTAGCCACTTGCTGGATAGCTACTAGAGCAGCTACCATACAATTCTTATAGTAGTACATTTAGTAGAGAGGATCTAATTTAGGTTCTTGTGATTGTCTAGCTAAATTGATTTGAACAAAACCGTGGCAAGCAAAGTAGTAGCTATATTGTTGGTGAAAGATGTATAACGAGGGCGATGGACTCGATAAAATGCCAAAGCACTCCAAAATTTCTATTGGTGGTGAACGGCGTGAGGCTGATCCTCCTTCCTCGATGATGGTGGCGACGGCTCCTGTGGCTGCTGCTTCCACTAAAATTGATGGATGGGATCGTTGCCGCGAGAACAAGGGGGAGGGCCAAGGAATGAATCAGCCTGCATTTCGGGACTTCACTAAGGGAGCGTATGATCGACAAGTGCAGCACACCGAAATATTGCCTCCTCCAACTTCCTCTTCCTCATTACCAGTATACTCAAAATATCACCCATCATCAGGTACCAATGCTAATTCACACCAGTACCACGCAAATCGAAGAAGCGAAGCAACATCGGAAAGTCGACAACGGAGATCAAGTAGCTGTGGCCGCAGTCCAAGTCGAAGCTTGTCGCCGACAGGGCGTGCCAGAATACTCAACGATCACAACAACAACAACAACAACAACGCAGAAGACTACCACTTGATGGCCGTGGACAAAAGCAACCAACAACCTGTGACGACAAATGGTGCAAAACAACAAAAGATCAACAGCAAACAATCATCTCGACCACGGCAAAAGAAACAAGTTGACAAACAGGATGAAGATGGCGACCTTGTCGATGCAAAATATGAGGCCCGTGTGGCATTAACCATTCAAATGGCACTGATGTTTTTCTGCCTCGTTGTGGGCATTGCCGTAATCATGACGTTGATTCTGTCTCGTCACAGTTTTTTTGCTGTCGTTATGGTCTGCGTGATCATCTTGCTCAGTCTGTCCTTGGGCCTATGCTGCTTTATGTATCAAGTCGTTAATGAAGAAGAGTCTTCATTGCCGCGAGTCAATTCCAAACACATGCCCAAATGGTACAGGACCTTGACAAAAATAGTGCGGGATGAGTTGAGAGATTTTCAAGAAGATTGGAAAGCCATGTGCAACAATGTCTACTTGTTGGAGGATGGCGATGCTGGAGATCGTTATCAGCAGCACGGTACTGATGCAACGGCGGACGAGTACCATGATGAGTATGATACGGCACCAGTAAAACACAAAAAACGACGAGGCAAGAGCTCTTTGTTCAAACTGGTGGCCAAGCCAGCGGCTGTATTCGCGAACTTTCGACGAAAGCGCAAAGAGAAAAAGAAACAAAAGAAAATGCCTGTTGAGCCATCCTTTCCTTCCACTGTGTAATGGGACCAAGCGTACAAGGAAAGATGTGCAATATTCATGTACCTGTTCTATACAGTTTTTTCGTACCAAGTCATGCAGCAAGCGCATCTGCGACCCTAGCCAAAGAGTATGGAGGGAGGTGTTGATAGCCTAAAACACCGTGATCACAAGCTCCTCACCCTTACGACATGCACTACATACTGTATTATTCCGCGCGTGTACTTTACTTAAGAACCTGTCACTTTCAATCTAGAAGCATATAACTTGACTGAAACTATTTCTACTACTTCAATGAAAGACAACTTTTTGTTGGTCTTGTTGATCGCTGATTTTATTTTTAGCTTCAGCTATGGAAACTTTCGCAGGTCTGGATCCTCATTGCGCAGAGGTCATGAAACATGGTTGCCGCAACAAACAATAATAAGTGTACACAACTATATGCTGGGGCTGCTGCCGCCCTTTCCGCGGTTGATAATATTTTCATCGACCCACGGAGCTAACGCCAGGGCTGCTCCAAATCGCAACGGCACCAACGCTCGGGCAATGTTGGCTCCAGTAAAGATAAAAGCCAAGACAGCGGCGCGGTCTCCGTTGTCATTAATAACGTCGGGCCAATGTCCCGTTGTTTGATACAAAGCAGTCGATGCCACAGGGAAAGCAACCGCCCAGAACGCCAACTCGGTCAGAATGTATGCTACAGTTCCAGCCACGCCGTACTTCTTGACGTCATCCATGGAGAGACTCGGTTTTTCACCGTCGCCGCCACCGAAGGAAGGCAGAAAAGAAAAAACTGAATCATCCTCGTTTTGTTTGGATTTACTGGCGTATTGGTAGGCCGTAATGGCAGGGATACCAATAATCATGGCGGAAGCCACTGGTGCGTTGGGTGAAAAAGGAATATCCAAACCCAATTCTCCGTACTTGACAGCATACGAGGCCAACACTGTAAGAGCCAGGAGCTTAGCTCCTAATACAGCGTTTGATTCTGTCGGTGCCGTCAGTGCTAGTGGAGTAGCCGCAATGCCTTCTGCCACCAAACCGGATGGATTGGTGCTGGATTTTGGGAACGGGTTAACATCAGACAAGCTCCATCCATTGCTCTGGGCAATTCGAAAGGCAGCGATCATGCACGTGATATTTCCCAACAAAGTAAGACCAGCTTGGGTAGTCACCAAGAACTGAAGAGACGGGGCATTGTAGAAGATGTGGTAGGTGCAAGCACAAATGCCAGAGGCGTGAAGTGGCTGTCAAATCATATTTGGTTTCATGATGTAGAGGAATCAACTTGGTGTTAGAAATAATTTTGCGCAGGCTCTCGGCAAGTCCTGTGGGAAAAATGAACATCCACGTACCAGCATTCCCCAAGTGAGGCCCTTCCACTTATCGTTTCCAGTCGTTTCGGAATACTGCCACACCAAACTCATGGCAAACAGATATTCAAATACGGAGCTAAAATGAATCATCCATGTTGGAATAGTCAAGGCATTGAATGGCTCTTCATGTGTCACCCATGGCAGAGATGCTGTCACCCCAGCTGGTAGATCCCCTATACCAAAGAGAAAGGCAGAGTGTGCCTGAATTCCAAGGCTAGGTCCCAAAGCACAAAATGCAGCAAAAACGGCAAAGGCGCCCAATGCAAGATTGCGTGGCTTTCCCATTGGTTCTGGATCTGGATTGGTCATGAAGTCTTTGAAGCCAAGCACCTGTAGCAGAGCAACACAAACATAAAAGTACGCCGTGAGCAATAGAATCAAAATAAAAGGTTCGTAGTTTGTTTCCGCTCCCTTGCAGGGAATGTACTGTATATCCATCAACAAAGCAAAACATGCGACATTCGTTGCTTACAATAAGAATATTGGCCACAGTCAAGAGTGTTTCAGCTCCTCCATGCAGCCAATCGACATTTGCCAAAGAAGTCCCATACACGGATCTGGAGATGATCCCCGATGGAATGGTGGAAAGGACAAACAACAGCACGAACTGGAATCCGAAATTTCCCAGAGGTGATATGCGGTTTGCCTTGAAACTCAAAAAGTACAAGAACAGCAAGTACGGCAACAAGGAAGCTTGAAAGAAAATTCCAGCAAGATTTTGTCCTTGGTCAGTGAAGGCCAAAAGATTGCTACTGATTTCAATAGCTTCGATAGATGATGTTGGTGGCGGTGTCGCCATCCAAGTGCTCGAAGCTGCAGTAGCAGCATCCATAAAGGACGACGGATCCATCATGTGGTGATGAGTTGGAATTGCCATGGTGGTGCTACTAGTACTGCTGGCAGCAAAGGGCCTTTGGGTCACAAAGGCCGATGATGAATCAAGCACGAACGTCATCGTGATGGCGACGAACGCTAGGAGCAGAGTGGAGTTGGAGATTGTCATGTTCCTTTCTGCTGCAGCAAAAAAGTACTACAGTATTCCTGGAGGGCCCTGATGGCTTTTCCTTTACTCTCGCTTGTTGAATCCTTCGTGTTTGCTGCGAAGATAATGAAATTATATATGGAACGCAAGAGCGTTGCTCTGGTCGACCACGTTGCTTCCAGCCTTCACTTCCAGTAGTACAGTATGTACAGTGCAGTTTGGATTGTTGACAAGTACAGGATGTCCTGTGTTACTATTACTATTACTGCACTGGTAGCTTGGGCCAGACTGATCTGCAAACATCTTCTGGAAGATGCAGGATCATCCATGAATGAATGAGGAGTGGATCGAACAGGTTATCAGCACTTCAACTTACGGGTCTCTTTATCAAGGTGATGAGGTGTACATGGTAGAAAACCAAAACATGCTTCTCACTTGCTCGATGTTGAAGCACGAATGAAAGATTGTTGGATGGATGGCATCATCTTGCGTCTGATGTGGTCCCACCGATTTTGAAGAAGCCGACTGCAGTTTGGTACAATACAATACTGGTAGCATAAGTACAGTAGACCAGTAGTCTAGTAGCTAGCAATCAAAAATAGCAAGCTCCAAAGTCCCAACATAGACAACACAAAATATATTCCGACTTAACAGAAATATAGCGGACGCCATGAGATTCACAGTAGTAGCAGTCGTATCAGCCTTGACGGCATCGTCTCAGCTTGCATGGGGCTTTGCTCCAACGTTGACGTCTTCGTCATCGCGTAGTAATACGGAACTAGCGTCAGCGGTTGCTCCCCAACGAGAAGCCCCTGGAGCGGGCTATGTTCCTGACTGGGAAAATAGACCCGGTTTGACACCAGAGGAATTCATGGCATCTGATATGGGCAAGCCTGATCTCAGTGGCATGTGGGAGTGTCCCTTGACACGATGGGATTCTGATGGGTAGGTCTTTTGAGATCCATGGCAGTGGTTCTGCATTCTATTGTATTTGTCTTCTGGTTGCAAGTATGCTTATGGCATTCATTAATTTGCTGGCTTCATTCCCTAACTTATTGTTTTAATTGTTCATATCTGCGGCTAACTTGCCATCAAAAAATCATCGACGCACACCTTCATGTACTTGACTTGAATGTACTCCACAGCATTGACATTGTCAAGGCCCAAAAGGAAGCAAAAAAAATGCCAAACTGTCCACTCGAAATGAGAGCATCAGCTGCTGATAATGCCAAAGGCGCTGAGTATTTCGCACAAAACAAAGATAAAATCAAAAAAGAACTACTCAAGCATGGTGCTATCTGGTTTCGTGGATTTGATCTCATGAAATCCCTCAAGGGACACCGTGAAATGTACGAAGCCCTCCAAATGGACCCTTGTTTGGATCCCCTCCACTCGTCCGGATTGCGTAAATTTGCCTCAGAACGCGATGCTATCTACGAAGAAGTCAACAAACCATCCCTACGTGGACACTACATCGGATTGCATTGCGAATCCACCACCAAACGAACTGCCGCGTATGCAGCCTTCGTGTGCCTGCAAAAAGCAACGGAGGGAGGCGGCCGCTTCTTGGTGGCGGATGGAGCCGCCATCTTGGCTGAAATGGACACGAAACTATTGCAAAAACTGTACGATCGAAAGTTACGAATTTCGGTCAGCAACTTGGATTTGCCGCCCTCTCTGCCCGGATTTTTGAAGCAAGGTGTCAAGGGACTAGTCGATGCAGCTGTAGCGCCCAAGTTTGATATGGATTTGGAAATGGTGTTCGAGGCAGATGGAAAACCAGGACGTTTGCAAGTAAGTAGATGTTTGATTAGGGCCTTCCCTTAAGCGTTGAATTGATCAGATGGCCAGATCACGGAATACTCACCATGATTCTCGTCAATACACTTGATTTCACAAGGCCATTGAAACTGCAGAGGCTCCTATTAACCGTCACCCAGTCACCGGTGTTCCTGTTTGGTTCAACAATGCACACAATCACGCCAGAAAACTGCGCGATCGAAGACCATGTGGTGTCCCGGAAGTAGGTATGACGGAGGTATTTTATGCCGACAATTTGGAACCTCTTTCCTTGGAAGACTGCATGGAGATCAAACGAGCCAGCGAAAAGCACATCACAGCCCTCTCAATGGAACCCGGAGACGTCTTGTTGGTGGATAACTACCGAGCTTTGCATGGACGTGACGTGTTCCAGGGTGATCGTTTCCATGCTGTTTCCTGGTTCACCTGGGACGATGACGAATGGCGTGGCAAGGAACGACGCATTGTAGAAAAGAATGCGATGAACCAAGCAATCAACAAGATGATGGACTTCTTGCCCAAAGACTTCGAATCTAATCAAAGCTAAAACACGAATACACATATGACATATTATCCGTCTGCGACAAAAAACTGGATACCTTGATATGCGGGAGTTCCAAGGAATGGTGATCCTTGTTCATACTCATCAAAGCAAGTTTGTGCCATCTTTATAAATTATAGGACGCCACTGCTAGAGATATGATCTACAGCTTATGCCTACATTAGCTAGCCCGTTAGTCACGATAGTCTTGGTGGTGATCTATTCGCCCTTCCTACGTACGTTGCCTGCTTAGCCATTAGATACCGCACTCGTGCAACGATCGCCTTGGCCGGCCACGCGGTACAGCTGCTATGCGCTTTCATTCTCAGCCACAAATCCCTGCACCTCAGTATTTCTGAAGTGTAGCTGACACATCTGATGGAACTGAGAGTATCCTAGTCATATCTTTCTAGGCAACAGCATAGACTAGGAAACGCGAATCGTTGCAGCGTATCCATGGCTCCTAAACCGAATTCTGCAGTCTGTGCTCGAAAGCATTGGCTATCTCTTCTACTACTAGCTAGCTACTCTAGCAGTGGCACTCTAGAGAGGTAGTAGAGCTGCCTGTGCTTGTATCTATTCTTACTTACCTCTAGTAGCAAGCTGACTTGAGCTTCAGGAAATATTCGCGATGCTTCTAGGGTTCCGATTAGTGGATTGCTACAATAAGCTTCTAGCTACTACTAGCTAGCTACTACTAGTAGTTACGTGGATGTACTGTAGTAAACTTGGAGTTCTGCGTAGTATCTTTCTCACGAGAAGATCCATCGAAGTTCAAATTCTGCGCTTCCAAGTGGAGTGCATCGGAGTATGAGAGCGTCTTTTCTTATCAAATGTTCACTAAATTGCCACACTTGATTGACGAGTATTATTTACTCGAGTATATTATTTACTTAGTAGACTAGAGTGGTACACGCGTTGTGAGAGTACTACTCGTAGTACTAGCTAGCTATATACTAGCTAGTAGTAGCTACTCGGAGTAGCTTTAGTAGCTAGCTAGCTAGTAGTACGTCATTCGTTTAAGTATTACTAGCTACTACTAGCTAGTAGAGCTAGCTACTAGCTCTAGTAGTAGTAGTACTGCGACACGACCTTTAATCCTCAACCGAGCCGGTTAACTGCAGTAAAAACACCAAGTGCCAATTATTATCGACCCTGATAGTCCATCTCTCACAGCCCATCAAGTACAAAATTTGCTCACCTTCAGAGTTCAGGAGATTTCGTCCCACCATGATTCGTTTCTTGCTGCTTCTGGTGGCCCTGTGTTGCCAGGGATGGGCATTTGCTCCTTCTAGGACGTCGCATGCATTGCGACCTCTATCCACTGTAACTGCTGCTCCTTCTCAAGTTAGTAGCACCCGTCGCTTCGTCTCTGAACTGGACACGGAAGTCGACGAAAGCGAGAAGAAGTTCGACAATTCAAAATTGACTACGCAAAAAGGCACACTATTGAACCGAAATGCAATTCCTTCCACTCTAAGGATTGAAGGTCGGGGAATTCCCAATCGAAATGATCGAGTTCAACTCTTGGACACATCAACGTACGAATCCAACTTGATTCAATCATGGGATGACCCAGAAAGACAAAACGGCTTTGATTGGGAGATTGAGAAGCTTCGGCGTTACTTTGCTGGCCTTCGATTGCGAGAAGACGGGTCTTGGGTAAAACAGCCCTCATTTTTTGACTTCCTTGTTAGTGAACGACGAATGTCGAGTTTGGCAGATGCTGGCAATTCGCCGAAACCGGTCAATGTGTTTGATGTTGCGATACTTTTTACCACAACTATTGTCTCAAAACTTGGATTTGGACCGGCCTTGGGCATGGCAGCAGTCCCAGACGCCGTTATTCAAAAGTATGAGGGATCCTTCCTCTCTTTCATCAAGGGAGTCTTGGGAGGAGACTTGCAAACTCTGGCTGGTGGTCCTTTGTTTTTGTTGTTGGCCAAGTATTACCAGGATTACGGAGCCATTTTCAACCTATCCTTTGGACCCAAGTCTTTCTTAGTTATTAGTGATCCTGTCATCGCACGCCACATTTTGAAAGAAACACCATCTGACCAATATTGCAAAGGAATGCTGGCAGAGATTTTGGTGAGTTTAAAAGTGTTAAAGAGGTTGATGACGATTGGTGGTCCTAGGTTGGAACTAACTAAAATTATTATTCGTGAAATCAGGAACCCATCATGGGCCGGGGGTTAATTCCAGCTGATCCTGCAACTTGGAAAGTCAGGCGCCGCGCTATTGTTCCTGGTTTTCACAAGCGCTGGTTGAACCGCATGGTACTTATGTTTGCAGATCGCGCACAAATCTTATCGGATGACTTGGTGGCAAAAAGCAAGGCAGGAAAAGTGGTGGACATGGAGGAGCGCTTTTGTAGCGTCACATTGGATATTATCGGGAAAGCCGTCTTCAACTATGATTTTGGATCTGTGACTAAAGAAAGTCCAATTGTAAAATCAGTTTATCGAGTCTTGAGAGAGGCGGAACATCGATCCTCTTCGTTCATCCCTTACTGGAATTTGCCATACGCAGATAAGTGGATGGGAGGACAAGTCGAATTCCGAAAAGACATGACGATGTTGGACGACATTCTTTGTGATCTAATTAATAAAGCCGTCAATACACGACAAGAAGCATCTATTGAGGAGCTGGAAGAGCGGGACAATGAGGACGATCCATCTCTTCTTCGCTTTTTGGTTGATATGCGTGGCGAGGATCTTTCGTCGATGACTTTGCGAGACGACTTAATGACCATGCTCATCGCCGGCCACGAGACCACGGCAGCCATGTTGACTTGGTGCCTATTTGAGCTGGCCCGGGGTGACCCCGGTCTACTTCATGAAATTCAGGCTGAAGTTCGTACAGTTTTGAAAGGAAAAAGCCGGCCTGATTACGATGACATAGTTGCAATGAAGAAGCTTCGATACGCTCTCATCGAGTCGTTGCGATTGTACCCGGAACCCCCGGTCTTAATCCGACGTTCAAGAATAGAAGATACGCTGCCAACAGGAGGAACCGGTCTTGGCGACGGGATTAAATTGCTTCGCGGAACAGACATATTTATCTCAACTTGGAATCTCCACAGAAGCCCTGAACTCTGGGAAAATGCAGAGAAGTATGACCCCACGCGATGGGAACGTCGCTTTCGCAATCCTTCAATCCGAGGATGGGAAGGATATGAACCAGAAAAGATTCGCGGCCTTTACCCAAATGAACAAGCTGCTGATTTCGCCGTAAGTCCACCTGCTGTTGCTATGGTTGCATCCATTATGTGTACAGCGCTTCGAATGTCATGGAACACTTCCACTAAACATTTTTTTGTTTTGCAGTTTTTGCCATTCGGTGGTGGTCAGCGAAAATGTGTGGGTGACCAATTTGCTATGATGGAAGCAGTAGTCACTATGGTAAGTAGATTGGTGGTGATGGCAACTCAAGACTGTCAAACAGTTTCACTTACTTCACTTTTCTTTTTCCACATCCGTGACACGCGTCTTTTCAATATGTGACCGGATAGTCGATTATTATTAAAAATCACGACTTCACCTTCGCCATTCCACCTGAGGAAGTAGGCATGAGGACGGGAGCTACCATCCATACCATGAATGGACTGCAAATGACAGTGAGGACTGTTGACGAGAACGACCCACTACCAAAAACAGACGGGTACTGGTCAAAACAACACTTGAAGCGTGGATTGAGTGCTAATGGTCAGGCATATGTTACGGAAGAAGACGCTGAGACGCAAACACAGCGGTTAAATATGGAACTTTCTCTACCAAACGAGATAAGCTTCGCCGACGATGAGGATCAGGGTGGTGCCAATCCCATGCACGCCCCTTGATTGAGTAGGGTGAATGAATATATGTAGCTAATAGCAAATCTTTTCTACATGGTTTGGCATTCCCGGTGTGCTTTGAGATTGCCACACTGATACGTCACTGGTTATCGCGAGTGGAAGTTGATACATTTTTTGTACATTGCCATTAGAATATGAGATGGTGGCGTTTTCGCGACGGGTTAAAACTGTCCGAATGCTCCCAACTCAAAATCACCGTTTCAAGCGAAATGCACACGGTCCTGCTCGCTGCGCAAGAGTTGCCCGTTCAAAAGATATCTGAGGTATCTCTCCCACAAATTTCGCATCTCGTAGCAAAAGCAACCCCAGCATCATTTCCATCATAGCAAGGGCCACTCGCTCGCCTGGACACTTGTGAACTCCGTTGGAAAAAGACGTAAATTTATATTGGTCGACAGGAACTGCCAGTCCCAGTTTCGCATTGTCGTCTTTCCATTCGGGTCGGTCTAGAGAGAAGTTGGAGGCATCCTTACCCCAAAGGGATGGCTCCATGTGTGTCGTGTGGTGTGCAACGGCAATGGTTTCCCCTTGTTGAATGACCAATGACCGCTTTGTAGATGGATTAGCTGTGGTGGCTGCTTGTACCTCAAGAGATTGTTCTGCGTACCGCAAGGCTCCCAGAGTATGAGCTGTAACTCGGCTTGTCTCTAGCACACAAGAGCGCAAAGTCTTGGCTTCCAGCAGTGCTGCAACGACAGTTTTATTCTCAGAAGATGCGGATTGGATTTGGGTGTGCAGTTTTCTGGCTTCCTCGGTTGCGAGTGCCTGTTGTTTCTCGCTAATGTCATTTCTAAGAAAGCAAAGACATTGTGAAGCCCCGATGCTGGGGTTCTTATGCGCTGCAAACACCAGGCCAATTAGATGCTCTGCTGCAAGCTCAGGCGTAGCCTTTTCAGATATATAAGTCTTCATCCATGGACCAAACACCTCGCGGCTTTTGTCGTCGCCATCGCCGTACTTCCATACATCGGCGAGCAAGCGACCCAGTCGCCCTTCCAGGATTTTTCTCGCCCTTTGAGTTGGCCATAAGCAAATTGGAAGGGCCGCGGCCCGAGGGAGAACAGCCGCTTTGGCAGTGGCATCTTCAATTTTATCCTGAAAAACTATGAATTCAGTTAACATGTCGGGGTCTTTTTCCAATAGCAATGGGCTGACAAAGCTGTCCAAAATTGCTCGCTATACAAATGTATGAGTTATGGCAGCAGTGGTAATTGAAGGGGATCAAACAAATCCAAGGAGTTGA
>Ga0163144_10024492_pt1 | contig 11837 bp, 9 predicted proteins | sample OliLak19BULKMAT1_FD_123175 | JGI IMG/M metagenome (GOLD analysis project Ga0163144, IMG submission 123175) | Freshwater microbial mat bacterial communities from Lake Vanda, McMurdo Dry Valleys, Antarctica - Oligotrophic Lake LV.19.BULKMAT1 | ecosystem: Environmental > Aquatic > Freshwater > Lake... | reverse complement strand
TTCCGAGACGCTGGTCGCCCTCCTCGAACGCCATCCGCCGACCGATTCCGCTGCCCGCGCTGCGGACGTTCATTGGTTTGCGAACCGGCACCCGCTGAGCGTTCTGGATGCCGCGGCCACCGTCACCACCCTCGGCCGCGACCTCGATGGGTTGCTTGCGCGCTTCGCCACCGAAGACCCAACAGACCAACTCCTCGGCGTGGCGCTCACCGCCGCTTCCGGGTCGTCCGCCCAGTCGCTTGAAAACTTGCGTTCGGTCCCGGCATCGGCCCGAACCCCCGCGTTCAACCTGCTCGCGCTCCGCATCGCTATGGCGATGGGAGATTGGCCGCTCCTCGAAGAATCGCTCGCACAACTCTCGACCCCGCAGAGTCTTGCAAACGCCGATGGCCCGCTCGCACGCGTCCTCGCGCTCGCCGCGGCACAGCATTTCACAGAAGCCGCGCCGCTGGCGGAGTCCCGCATCGATGCCCTCGGAAGTTCGGCTCAGGCCAGCGACTTTCTCCTCGCGGCGAATATCGCCCGAAGCACCGGCCAGTTCTCGCTCGCTGCGGAAATCCTCGCGCGGGCTCTCGACGTCGATCCCTCCGATGAGCGGCTGTACGCATCCCTGTCAACCATCTACGGACCGGAAGGCCCAATCGCCGACCCCGCCCGCTTCAACGCCACGGGCCGGGCCGCCCGCACCCATGTGCCCGGGAGCAACGTCCTTCGTCTGTTTCAGTTCCGCGACCTCGTGGCCCGGCGGCAATGGAGCCAGGCCGAATCACTTCTGCGGTCTCTCATCGAGCCGGGAAGCGAGAACAACGGCCTTCTTGAGGGCCTGGTCGATCTGTGGGGCACCATGGGCGAGGCCGATGCCAGATCGCTCGAACCCGCGCTCGCGTGGATCACGCAGCGCCGCGAGGGACGCAAGGACGCTCCAGAACTCCTCCTCGCCAACGCCCGGCTGCTCGCCATCCTCAAGAGAGCGCCCGAGGCAGAGCAACTCCTCATTGAAGCCACCGCCCAACGCGCACGCCCCAACGTCGAACGCCTGTTGATCGATCTTCTTGGCGGCCCCCTGAACCGGCGTGAGGAGAGCATCGCTCGCCTCACCCGATCAATCGGCTCGCAGCCCCGACGCATCGAAGATGCCCTCGCGTGGGCAAACAACCGGGTGGCCCAAGGCGATTGGACAAGTGCAGGCCAGGCCCTGACGGAGATCCCCGAGGCAATCGAGTTCACGACCGCCCAGTCCGCATCGATGCTAGAAGTGCTTTCTCGCGGCGCTGCGCGAACCCAGCCCCTCCCGGTCCAGCAACAAGCCGCCGCGCTCGCCTGCTTCGATGCGGTCGTCGCACGAAAGGTGCCGCTGACCAGAGCGTTGCACGCCTCCCGGCTCAGGATCCTCTGTGCACAGAATCCGCTCGACCCCACCCGCATCATCGCCGCCATCGTCGATGCGGCCACGCTCGGGGAAGAGACAGGAAGGGCGGCCCTCGGCGAGGCCTTGGATCTCCTGTTGAAGCGCAGCGAGCCCGCGGCTGCGCTGGCGGTCATCGCCGAGACCGTGGGCGGCTCGTCAACCACGCCCGATCCAGATCTTGTCGGATTCTGGCTGCAATTAGCCGTCAACAGTGGCGGAGCCGCCGACGCCGAACGGCTCGTGCGAGCGTTTGAAACATCCGGTCCGATCCGCGCCATTCTCGACCGACTCGACAACCGCATCGCCCCGGCGCCCGCCTCCGCCACCGACGCCGGCGTCCGCGCCGAACTCGCCTTTGTGATCGGAAACGACTGGACGGCGATCGGGCGCGATGCCGATGCCAATTCGATGTTCCGTCTCGCCTTGTCGTTGGATCCCGACCACGGGTGGGCCGCCAACAACCTCGGCTACGCCCTTCTCGAAATTCCCGGCGATCTCTCAGAAGCGGAACAACTTCTGGAGATGGCCGCCCGCATCCACCCTGATGAGGCCAGCGTCGTCGATTCCTTGGCGTGGCTCCGTTACAAACAAGGCCGCATGCTCGACACCCTCGAAGCCAACCCATTACGGTCGCGGGGAGCCATCACGCTGTTGCGGCGGGCGATTCTTCTCCCCAACGGAGCCGAGAACCCCGACCTGCACGACCATCTGGGTGATGCGCTCTTCCGAACCAACGACACCACCAACGCACTCCTCTCTTGGCAGACTTCGCTGGACCTGGTGACGAACGACATCGCCCGCGCGCGTACGCTCAACGTTCCGCCAACCTTCGTAAGCCGCCTCTTGGAGTCGGCCCGCCTCACACGCAGCAAGATCTCAGCGGTCGCCGCGGGAACGCCGCCCAAAGTGGCTCCCTTGGCCGCCGACCCAGTTAAGTAGATTTCTGGAAATCACCACCCGCCCAGACCAGGATCCATCCATTGGCAGGACACAATAAATGGAGCAAGATCCGGCACCGCAAGGCCGTCGTCGACAAACGCCGCAGCAAGGTGTGGTCGAAGGTCAGCCGCGCCATGATCGTCGCGGCCAAACACGGCGGCCCAGATCCGGCCTTCAACCTGGCTCTCCGCTACCAACTCGATGAAGCCCGCTACGCCAACATGCCCCGTGACCTCGTCGAACGGGCCATCAAAAAGGGTGCCGGCGGCGGCCTTCAGGAAAACTACGAAGCCATCCGTTACGAGGGATACGGGCCGGGCGGCGCGGCCATCATCATCGATGCTCTCACCGACAACCGCACCCGCACCATCAACGAAATCCGCCTCGCCTTCACCGACCACGATTCCGCCGTCGGCAATTCAGGCTGCGTCGCGTACATGTTCCAGTCCAGAGGCCAGATCGTTGTCGACGGCAAGGGTGTCAAGGAAGAGCCCCTCATGGAGGCCGCCATCAACGCCGGTGCGGTCGATGTTCAACCCCCGGATCCCTCCGACGACGAACCCGCCTGGATCATTTTGGCCGAGGTCGCGGGCTTCAACGCCGTGCGCGAAGCCCTCGAAAAAGCCGGTTTCACAATCACCCTCGCCGAACTCACGATGATCCCCGAAACCACCACGGCCGTCTCCGGAGACGCCGCCAAAACACTCTTCGAACTTATCGAACGGCTGGAAGACCTGGACGACGTCCAGAAGGTCTACACCAACGCCGAATTCGCAGATTGACCCCGCTCGCCACCCACTCCACCCGGCGCGACTACTTCCGATCGACCAGCGTGCACGCAACCTCCCCCCAACTGTTTTCGGTGTGCCGCACGATGGCCCCCGTCGTGAGATAGATCAACTGTTCGGCGATGTTGGTGCAGTGGTCGGCCATCATCTCACACTGGCTCGCAAGTTCATGCAGCCGGAACGCCGTATCCACACTCATCTGGCCCTTGGCGATTTGCTCCTCCGCATCGCGCAGGAGCGCGCTCTTGAACGCCGCAACGGCGTGCTGGCTCTGCAGAACTACCTTCGCCAACTGCGGATTGTTCTGCTGAATCGATGAATTGGCGTCCCGCAGAATCCCCACCACGCTGTTCGCCATCACCCGGAAGGTCGGCGGAAAATTGCCCGCCGCACCCTTCATCAGCGGCACCATCTCGGCCACATCCACCGCGGCATCCGCAATCCGCTCCAACTCGTTGTTCACTTTCACGATCGTCAGAACCGTCCGCAGGTGCATCGGTTCCAACTCCGCCCCAGCACGGGTGGCGTCCACCAGCAACTGAACACACGCCTGCTCCATCGCAACATCCACACCGTCGATCACGTCGTCCTGCTTCAGAACACCAAGCGCCGCTTCGTCGCTCCCGCTGAAGAGCGCATCAAACGCCGCCTCCAGCATCGCCTGCACCCGTCGCCCCTGATCGACAAGGTCGGCCCGCAATCGGTCCGTGCGTTTGACGAGTCCTTCGGTCGCGCTGGACATAAGCGGCTCCGCCTCCGGTAATTGCTGCGTGGATGAATGCTGCGTGGCGACGCTTCTCAAAGCCCGCGAAAAACGCCCATCATTCCAATCGATTCTTCCGCCACTGTATCCCGTGTGCAGCCCCAATCGCCCCCCGACCCGCCCAATGCCGCGGGCCGTTCGCCCCTCTTTTCTCGCATCAAGCGCCCCCCGGCACCGTTTCTAGGGGCCCTCCCCCATTCGCCGTGCGCCTACCTTCCCATTCCTTAAACAGCCCGCCACGCCCTTCGCAAACTCGCTCTTTCAAACCACCCCAACGCCAGGAACGACGCCATGTCCTTCGAAATCCAGTCGATCCACGCCCGCCAGATCCTCGACAGCCGGGGCAACCCGACGCTCGAAGTCGATGTCACCCTCGACTCCGGCTACACCGGTCGGGCCGCGGTCCCCAGCGGTGCCTCCACCGGCGAGAATGAGGCCGTTGAACTCCGCGACGCCGACAAGGGCCGCTACATGGGCAAGGGCGTCCTGAACGCCGTCAACAACGTCAACCGCCGCATCGCCCCCGAACTCCTCGGAATGGACGCCCGCTCGCAGGAAGCCATCGACGGCGCGATGCTGAAGATGGACGGAACGCCCAACAAAGCGCAACTCGGTGCCAACGGCATCCTCGGCATCTCCATGGCCGTCGCCAAGGCCGCCGCCGAAGCCAGCGGTCTGCCCCTCTACCGCTATCTGGGCGGCAGCGCAGCCAAAACCCTGCCCTGCCCCATGCTCAACATCCTCAACGGCGGCAAACACGCCGACAACACCGTCGATTTCCAGGAGTTCATGATCCAGCCCTGGGGCTTCGACGACTTCGGTGAGGCTCTCCGGGCCGGCGTCGAAATCTATCACACGCTCAAAAAAGTCCTCCAAAGCCGCGGCATGTCCACCGCCGTCGGCGATGAAGGCGGCTTCGCCCCCAACCTCAAGAACAACGAAGAGGCCCTGAAGATCATCGAAGAAGCCGTCGACAAAGCCGGTTACAAATGGGGACACCAGATCTTTGTGGCCCTCGACCCCGCCACTAGCGAACTCTGGAACGAGGCCAAGGAAGAAGGCAAAACCGGGTACAAGTTCTTCAAGAGCACCAAGGAAATTATGTCGAGTGACGGAATGATCCAGATGTGGTCGGACTGGGCGCAAAAGTACCCGATCCGCTCCATGGAAGACTGCCTCGGCGAAGCCGACTGGGACGGCTGGAAGAAGATGACCGTGGCCCTGGGCGACAAAGTGCAACTCGTCGGCGACGACCTCTTCGTCACCAACAAGGCCTTCCTCCAGAAGGGCCTCGATACCGGGTGCGGCAACGCCATCCTCGTCAAGGTCAACCAGATCGGCACCCTCAGCGAGACGTTCGACGCCGTCAACCTCGCCATGCGCAACCGCTACGCCGCCATCCTCTCCCACCGATCCGGTGAAACCGAAGACAGCACCATCGCCGATATCGCCGTCGCCACCAACTGCGGACAAATCAAAACGGGCGCACCCTGCCGCTCCGATCGCAACGCCAAGTACAACCAGTTGCTCCGCATCGCCGAAGAACTCGGCTCCGATGCCGTCTACGGCGGACGAACATGGTGGCGAAAGTAACGCCAGACAGACCACCGCCTCCGAAATCGTGCTCACATTGTTCCCACGGTTCATCTACTTTTCATCAGCCCGCGTGAGACTTTTGTTGGTGGCGGATTTAGGCGGTGTCCCGCACCCCCACCAACAAAAGGAGTTTTCGCGTGGGATTGATCCTTCTCATCGTCATTGTTCTGCTTCTCATCGGTGCGCTCCCACGCTGGGGCCACAGTAAAAGTTGGGGCTATGCACCCTCGGGCGGCCTCGGGCTCGTTCTGCTGATTATCCTGATTCTGGTCCTGATGGGCTACATCCCCCGCGGGTTCTGACCAAATCCGAACACGCGTTTAAAGTGCCGCAAGATCTCGCCGGGCAGACCCATCAACCCCAATGGTGTTGAGCGTTCGCCCGGCGTCTTTTTTTGAAACCGTCACTTTCAGGGAACGCATGCGCACGCCCCGAACCGCCCCCGCTCCCAGTCAAAATCAATCGGAACCTCAGGAAGCGGAATCCAACGTGGTTCGTGCCGAAGGCCCTTCACAACCTCCCGCTCCAACCGGTCTCCACCGCAGAGTTCCTGCGTGTTCGTCGAAGCAAAAATCACACCCTTCGGGTTCAGCACCATGGCCGCGTCGCCCACCAGCCTCGCATAGTCGGCAGTCGAACTCCAAGGACGGATGCCTTTCTTCTTTGACCCCGATGCGAAACTCGGCGGATCGAGAATAATCAGGTCATACCTGAGCGATTTGCGATGGGCATACGCAAGGAACTCGAACGTATCCATCTTCGCAAACCGATGCCCCCCCGCATCAAGCCCGTTCAGCGCAAAGTTCCTTTTCCCCCACTCCAAGTAACGCCCCGAAACGTCCACACTCGTGGTCACCGCTCCAGCCTTCGCGGCCGCCACCGAGAACGCGCACGTATACGCAAACGTGTTGAGCACCGCGGGCACACCCCCACCCTTTCCGCGGCGGGCTACTCCTTCAGCAACCCACGCCCGGTTGCCACGCTGGTCAAGAAACAACCCCGTCGAAAGCCCATCAAAAAGCCGGACTTCCAGCCCGCAGCCCCCTTCCTGAATCACGATCGACTCAGGAAGCGGAACCCCCGCCGCGGGTGTGGGGTCCGTAACAACCGCCGAGAGTTCTCCACCCAGTTTCGATCGGTCCTTGGCAAATGGCTTGAGATAGACCGCCTGAACCCCGACCTTCGAAAGCCCATCAAGGGCAGCCTTGGCTTGCTCCGGCCCCAAGAACCATCGGGGTGCCCGCCCCTCATAAACATTGAGCACTGCACCAACCCCGTAAACATCCAGAAACACCCCATCGATCCCGTCCGCGGCACCGCCAAACGCCCGAAACGCCTCCGATCGCCCGGGGCGAACCAGAGCCGACCGACGCTTCAGAGCCTTCTCCAGAAGCCCGGCAAATGAGCCGCCCCCCACCGCCGCTGCACCGGGGCCCGACCGAGTCGATCTGGAAATTGGAGTCTCTTCCGCCATCACGGTCAGAGCGTACGTCCCGAACCATGTCGCGTACGTCCCCACACAAGGAACCCGATCCCGATTTGTGCTATGTTGGCATCCGGATCCATCAGCCCCATTTGCCAGTTCCCCAAACGTCCCGCACCCAAAGCCGCTCCCCGCCCCATGTCCGATAGGAGAATCCTAAGGATGAGCCGACAGGTCAACCTCCCGCTCCCTCAACTCCAAGGTCTGGGCGAAACGACTCGCAAAGACGCCTGGTGGATGCAGCCGGTCGCGACATTCGCGGGCCTTTTCGCATTCATCGTCTACTCAACATGGGCCGCCTTCCAAGGCAACCACTACTGGCTCGCCACCGGTGGGGCCGACTACCTCTCGCCTTTCTACTCCCCCGAGATCTACGGCAACTCTCCCCACGCCCTCTTGGGTCCCGCCCCCGAATGGCTCATGAAGGTCTGGCCGTCCTTCATCCCCTTCTCGCCCGCCCTCCTCATCCTCTGGGCCCCCGGCGGTTTCCGCTTCACCTGCTACTACTACCGCGGAGCCTACTACAAAGCCTTTTGGGGCGATCCACCCTCCTGCTCCGTCGGCGAACCCGCCTTCCGCAAAACCAAATACCGCGGCGAAAACTCCTTCCCACTCATCATCCAGAACATCCACCGCTACTTCCTCTACCTCGCCCTCGCCTTCCTCCTCCTCCTCTTCTACGACGCCTTCAAAGCCTTCTTCTTCCTCACCACCGATGCCGGCGGAGACCCCCACGGCCCGCGCGAGTTCGGCGTCGGCATCGGCTCCCTAGTCCTCCTCATCAACCCCATCCTCCTCGGCGGTTACACCTTCGGCTGCCACTCCCTCCGCCACATCATCGGTGGCCGCAAAGACTGCCTCACCGACTGCTCCAAAGCCCGCCAAGGCGCGTACGAAGGCGTCTCCTGCCTGAACCGCAAGCACATGCTCTTCGCCTGGATGAGCCTCTTCTGGGTGGGCTTCACCGATGCATACATCCGCCTCTGCTCCACCGGAACTTGGACCGATCACCGCCTGTTCTAAAGGCCGGCCCCGCCCCTCCCAGACTCAGGATCTTCCACCCATGGATCAGTTTACAGTTCATGAACACGACGTCCTCGTCATCGGTGCCGGCGGCGCAGGCCTCCGCGCCGCCATCGAAGCCTCCTCCCTCGGCTGCACCACCGCCATCGTCTGCAAATCTCTCCTCGGCAAGGCCCACACCGTCATGGCCGAGGGCGGAATGGCCGCCGCCATGGCCAACGTCGACGACCGCGACAGTTGGAGCGTCCACTTTGCCGACACCATGCGGGGCGGGCAATACCTCAACAACTGGCGCATGGCCGAACTCCACGCCAAGGAAGCACCCGCCCGCGTCCGCGAACTCGAAGCCTGGGGCGCCGTCTTCGACCGCACGCAGGACGGCCGCATCCTCCAGCGCAACTTCGGCGGCCACCGCTACCCCCGCCTCGCCCACGTCGGAGACCGCACCGGCCTCGAGATGATCCGCACCCTCCAGGATCACGGCGTCCACTCCGGCATCGAGATCTTCATGGAAATGACGATCATCGATCTCCTCAAAGACGGCGACCGCGTCGTCGGCGCCATCGGCTACGACCGCGAACGGGGCCGCTTCCGCGTCTGGCACGCCAAGTCCGTCGTCCTCGCCACCGGCGGCATCGGCCGCGCCTTCAGCATCACCAGCAACTCGTGGGAATACACCGGAGACGGCCAGGCCCTTGCCTACCGCGCCGGTGCCGACCTCATGGACATGGAGTTCGTCCAGTTCCATCCCACCGGCATGGTCTGGCCCCCCTCCGTCAAAGGAATCCTCGTCACCGAGGGCGTCAGAGGCGAGGGCGGCGTCCTTCGCAACAAAGACGGCAAACGCTTCATGTTCGACGACATCCCCGATAACTACAAAGGCCAGACCGCCGACAACGAGGAAGAAGGTTGGCGCTACACCCAAGGCGACAAATCCGCCCGCCGCCCGCCAGAACTCCTCACCCGCGACCACGTCGCCCGTTGCATCAACCGCGAAGTCAAAGCCGGTCGCGGCAGCCCGCACGGCGGCGTCTATCTCGACATCGCCTGGATCAAAGAGCGAATCCCCAACGCCGCCGCTCACATCAAGAAAAAACTCCCGAGCATGTACCACCAGTTCAGCCAATTGGCCGGGCTGGATATCACCACCACCCCGATGGAGGTCGGGCCCACCACCCACTATGTCATGGGCGGCGTGAAGGTCGAAGGCGACACCCAGATGTCAACCGTCCCCGGGCTCTTTGCCGCGGGCGAAGTTGCTGCGGGCCTTCACGGGGCCAATCGGCTGGGCGGCAATTCCCTGTCCGATCTCGTCGTCTTTGGCAAACGGGCCGGTGAGCACGCCGCGAAATACGCCAAAGAAAACGCGGCGGGCCGCATCAATCCCGACCAGGCCGACGCCGCCATCCGAGAATCCCTCGCACCCTTCGAACGCGCCACCGCCGGTGGTGAATCTCCTTACGCCATCCAGCACGACCTTCAGCAAGTCATGCAAACCAACGTCGGCATCGTCCGCATCGAGGCCGAAATGCAGCAGGCGTTGGACGCTCTGCAGGGTTTCAAAAACCGCGCCCAACGCGCCACCGCCCAGGGCCACCGCGAGTTCAACCCCGGCTGGCACACCGCCATAGACCTCCGCAACCTCCTCACCGTCGCCGAGGCCGTCACGATCTCGGCCATCGAACGCAAGGAAAGCCGCGGGGCCCAGTTCCGAGACGACTATCCCACCAAGAGCGACGAGTGCTCCAAGTTCAACATCGTCCTCCGCCAAGGTCACGACAACTCCATGCAACTCCGCCGCCAAGATACCCGCCCCCTCCCTGATGAACTCAAACAAGTGATCGAAGAAAACAAGTAACGCTCACACCGGTCTCTTTCAGGACTCTTCAGGACTCTTCAGGACCTCCTAAACTTTTTCAGGACCTCCCCCATGGCACAAACCACCTTCCGAATCACCCGCGGCGATTCCAAGTCTTCAACCTTGCAGGACTACTCGACCGACATCACCGAAGGCATGGTCGTTCTCGATGCCGTCCATCAGATCCAGGCCGAGAGTGCTCCCGACCTTGCGTGCCGCTGGAACTGCAAGGCCGGCAAGTGCGGCTCCTGCTCGGCCGAGATCAACGGCAAGCCGCGGCTCATGTGCATGACCCGCATGGATCAACTCCCCGCGGGCGAAACCGTCACCATCGAGCCCATGCGGGCCTTCCCCCTCATCCGCGACCTCGTCACCGATGTTTCCTGGAACTTCGAGGTCAAGAAACGCATCAAGAAGTTCAAACCCCGCGCTCCGGACGCCCCCGACGGCTCCTGGCGGATGCAGCAGAAGGACATCGACCGCGTCCAGGAATTCCGCAAGTGCATCGAGTGCTTCCTCTGCCAGGACGTCTGCCACGTCCTCCGCGATCACCACAAACACGATGAGTTCGTGGGCCCGCGCTTCCTCGTCTACGCCGCAGCGCTCGAGATGCACCCCCTCGACACCGAAGACCGCCTGCAAGACCTCAAAGACGAACACGGCATCGGCTACTGCAACATCACCAAGTGCTGCACCAAGGTGTGCCCGGAACACATCACCATCACCGACAACGCGATCATCCCCCTGAAGGAACGCGTGGTCGATGAGTTCTACGACCCCCTCACCCGCCTCTTCCGAATCTTCAAGGCGAAATGAATGTCCCAACAGAGCGGCCGTTGAGGAGCAAGGTGGGGCGAAGGTGCGCACAGGTGGCAAGGTGCGCAACTTGGGGGATGCCTTTGCGCACCTTGATTTTGGGGTGCTTTTTGCTTGGGAAATGGGCAAGGTGCGCAAATGTTGGGAGATGTGTGTGTACCCCTTTGCAGAGTTGTTGGAAGTGTTATTAGACTTGCGGGGGCGCGGGCGGGGGTAGGAGGAGCAGGTGCGCAAGGGGGGCAGGTGCGCAACTTAGGTAGAAACCTTTGCGCACCTGGTTTTGGGTGTTTTCTGCTTGGAAATGGGGCAGGTGCTCAAAACTTTTGAAACTGAGTGTGGGCTCGCTGTAGAATTATTGGACGTTTAGGGGGGAGTGCTGGAGACTTCGATTTGAGAAGGGGGCGCGGCCTGAACGGGCTTGGGTAGTAGCTATGGACTTGTGAAAGAGCGGGTGGGTTGAAGGTATCGGATTGCCGCGGCGATGCAAGGGGTGAGGGCGGGAATGTGGGCGATCGACCGAAATGGAGCGCGTGGATGGGCTATTGGGGGCGCTTCGAGGGCGACTAGGAGGCCGGTGCACGCTGCCGCGGTCGCTGTCGAGCATTCTGCTCATTCATTTCGCGTTCGAGAACGGCGTGCCAGCCTGAGGAGGCCCTTTCGTTTCCATCGCGCTGCCTACTGCGGGGAGGGGAGGCGGCACATACGTGCGGGGTCGCTTCGCGACTTGAATCCGCCGCTGGAGCGGCGGGAGAAAGGCTTGGGGGCTGCCCTTGATGATGTCCAGCGCCGCCGCGGCCTTGCGACGATGGTCCACCGCTGGACCATCGTCGCCCACGCCCGCGGAACCCGTATCACCTTTGCCCGTTCACGCCATTCTTTGCTGCCATGGATACCTCCCGCACCCATTGTTGAGCGCCCAACGCTTATGGGGGACGGAGCAATCGCGGCCCCGGCCCACCCGGCTTCCGAAAATTGACATCCGCTCAAAGGTGGGCCGTAAGTTCCGTGCAAGGACCACCGACTCAGACCACATCAACCCATGATCCGCACGGGCGACTTCTACGACAACGCCGTGGTCGAGTCGTTCTGGGGCAAACCCAAGACCGAGATGGTCTACCACGAGCGGTTCGCGACGAAGGCACAGGCCCGGGCCGCGGTCTTCG
>Ga0163144_10024491_pt1 | contig 11838 bp, 6 predicted proteins | sample OliLak19BULKMAT1_FD_123175 | JGI IMG/M metagenome (GOLD analysis project Ga0163144, IMG submission 123175) | Freshwater microbial mat bacterial communities from Lake Vanda, McMurdo Dry Valleys, Antarctica - Oligotrophic Lake LV.19.BULKMAT1 | ecosystem: Environmental > Aquatic > Freshwater > Lake... | reverse complement strand
CGCGCCGGACGCGCCGGACGCGCCGGGCGGGACCGATGCGACGGCGACATCCCACACACCCGCCGCCGGGGCCGCGATGAAGTACTCCACATCGCTCCCCAATCGCCGCGAGTGCAGCCGAAGGTCCGACCGCGTCAGCGGCAGCTCATAGAGCCGCGTGACGGCCCGCAGCACCGCGGCGGCATCGCTCGACCCGCCGCCCAGCCCTCCACCGGTGGGGATCCGTTTCCGCAGCCGCATACGCACCGGCAGCGGGCGGCCCGCGATCGATTCGAGCAACCGGTGGGCCCGGCACGCCAGGTCGGCCTCCTCGGGCCAGTCGATCGGGGTCGGGCGCGGGGCGTCGGGTGCCCAGGCACGCTCATACGTCGTCGTGTCCGCGCGCTCGAAGGTCAGGTCATCGTGCAGGTCGATGGCCGCGAACCACGAGGCGATGCGGTGCCAGCCCGCGCGGGGCGAGCCGGGCGGCTCGGGTGGAGAAACCGCGAGGCACAGGTTGAGTTTGGCGTGGGCGCGGGCGAGCAGCATGATACCTATCGGCGTTTCAACTCAGGCGTGGCATGGTCCGCGCCCCCGGCGGGGGCCTGGCGGTGTACTCGTCCAGACCTCCGGCGTTCGGGCCGCCCGCCTCCCGGCGGGGGCTCGGATCTGGGGCGAACGCTGGAGTGTTCGCGCCCGAGACTGATCCGAAATTCGGAGGAGAAGGCAGGGACGATCACGCCGCCCCGGGCGCTCCCGCGCCGACCGCCTTCACCTCGTTCTGCTGCGCGACCTTCCGGCGGCGGGGCTTGGCCTCGATGAGCAGGTTGGGGTCGATCTGCCCGAGCACCTCGCGCATGCGGCGACCGACCTTAAACTTGACGGTGCGCTTCTTCTCGACCATGACCGGTGAGAGCGTCTTGGGGTTCTGGGCCTGGCGCGGGCCGCGGACGCGAACCTCGAACACGCCAAAGTCTCGGAACTCGAGACGATTCCCCTGGCCCACCTCGTCGATCACCTGTGCGAGAAACGCCGTGACGATGGTCTTGACCTCGTCGCGGTGGATCTGCGTCTTCGCGGCGATGCGGTCGATGATCTCTTTCTTGGTCGTCGTCGCCATTGCGACTCCTCGCTAGGTCGATGCGTGCGGTCGAAGGGTGCGAGCGAACGGGATCTGTGAACAAAGACCAAGCGACCAAATCGAGCTTCCCCGGTGCCAACCTCGACCACCCCCTCGAGAAGGGGCGGACCAAGCCAGCCTCGAAGTTCCCGACCTGTCGGCCCCGGCGAGCGACACCCCACGGTTGTCCAGCGGGCCAGCCCCCCGGACGCAGGGGCAAGTATGGCAGGCCGACGCCCTCGCGTCAATGTCTAAGACCAGATCACATCAAGGTTTGGGAGATTGTGGAAACCGGGTGGACGAGCCGACGACTGCTCAGAACTGCACCGCAAGCCCTGCGAACAGCCCGGCAGACGATCCGGTGAACTCGAACGTCCCATCATCCACGTCGCGCTCGGCCGCCAGCCCAAGGTACTGATAACCCACTTGGATGCCGACGTTCTGGACGGGCCGCCAGGTGAATGCCGCGAGGATGTCCCAGGTCGACGCGGTGCTCCCGCTGGACAGCGTCCAGTAGCCGACGGTGACGCCAACCTCGACGGTGAAGTCGCGGAAGAAGTCCATGCTGAGTCGCGCGCCGCCGATCGGCTGGCCGAATAACTCCGACGCGTCGTCGCCCAGCGTGAGCTCAGGCGGGCGGGCTCCGCCGCCGGGGTTCACGGCCACATTGATGTCGAGGTTCTCGAAGCGTGCCCCGGCCAGCAGTTCCAGCGTGTAGCGGAAGCGATCGGGGTCGCCCGGCTCATCGGCGTAAGGGCCGTGGAAGAGGGTGTAGGCGGCCGAGGCCTCGAAGGTGGTCATGGAGAAATCGGTGTCCAGGGTGTCGCCAGCGGTGAAGAAGGCGTCGCCCAGGCGCCCCGGGGCGTCGACGGTGTGAACGCCGTCCGTGGAGAGGTGGGTGGCGGCGATCGTGAAGCGCCAGCGGTCGCGCGCGAGATGAAAACTGCCCCGGAACCCGCCCGTGGGATTGTCGGCATCCAGCGCGGACAGGTTCTCGTTGGCGCCGGGTTCAAACGTTCCGCCGTCGAACGTGACGGGGCCAACCGAGGCGGGGAGCGTGATCTCGCCCCTGGGGGCGGCGTACCACCACGCGGGCTCGAAGCGGAGGGTCCAGCCGCGATCGACTTCGTGCAGCACGCGATCGAGGGGCACCGTGGACTCGGGAGCGGTGGCTGTGGCGGGCTGATCGTCGAGCAGCGCTGGCGACTCGGACGCTGCGGCGGGGGGCGGCTGGGGCGTGGGCTGGGCTTCGGGCTGCGCCGCGCGGGCGCGTGCAAGCGTCAGGCAGAGCGGCGCGAGCGCGAGGGCGGTGACGAGCGATCGGTTCATGCTGGGGCGGTCCGTGCGCGGGGTGGGCGGGACAGCCTAGGGCATTGTCGCGGAGTCTGCCAGCCGTGCCATCCGGCGTGGCCCCGCACGCCTGATGCGATGGTCGCTGCGTGCGCACACCAGCCGCCCGGGCCTGCGGCTGGTGGCACCCATTCAGTCCGCCGGCGCGGGCAGGACCGTGATCCCTCCCGGCGTCGAGATCAGGATGTGGTGGTCCAGCAGGATGACCTGCTCGGGCGCCTGGCCCAGCAGCAGGTCGACGGAGAAGATCTCGCGCGCGCTGGTCGTGTTGACCAGTGTGAGGCGGTTGCTGCCGGCGGGCGTGCCGCGGCGGTTGGAGGTGTCGAGCAGCGCGATGAGCGGCGAGCCGACGGCCGGCGCGAGCAGCGTGTCCTGCCGGTCGATGGCGTCGACGCCCAGCAGCCCCCCCTCGCGGTCCAGCAGCACGACTCCCTTGCCGCTGGTGATGATGATGCGGGATTGGAGTCGGGTGAGTCGGACGGGGCGGCGCGAGCCGGTGCGCCCTTGCGTGGGCAGCGCGCCGGCCTGGAGTTGCCCCGTGTCGAGCGACAACTGCCGCAGGCCGCGATCCGCCCCGAGAATCCACAGGCGGTCCTCGTCGATCCAGGCATCGAGCGTCGAGCCGGTCGCTGGGCCTTGCGAGCGCCAGAGGTCCTGGGCGTTGTCGAGGCTGAACGCGCCGATGCCGATGCGCAGGCCCGCGATCAGCCGCGCGTCCGGCGTGATCTTGACCCATCGGACCTCGCCCAGCGCGCGGGGGTCGTCGGGCGCGGTCGCGTCGTCATGGCGGGCGAGCACGTCGCCCGTGCGCGAGTCGAGCAGGAGCAGGACCGGCCCCAGCGTGGTCTGCACGCTGTCGGGCCCGACCGGGTGCAGGAACGCGCCGCCAACCGCCAGGCGGTTCGCCTTGACCGCCACATCATGCACCTGCGCCAGCGGCAGGTGGGCGGCCCAGAGCGGCTCGCCGGTCGTCATGTCAAACGCCGCGGTGCGTCCGCTGCGATCGCTGAGCACCAGCGTGTGCGAGTCATGGGTCGCCAGCAGGTCGTCCAGCCGGACCGCGCCGTCGAGCGGGGTGATGATGGTCGCGCCCTGGCTCTGTCCCGCCATGAAGCGAGCCTGCAGGTCGGGGTCCGGGGCGAAGAGCGTGCCGAACCCGGGCGTGCGCCACAGGTGCGATCCATCGGCCCGGCGGAGGCACTCGATGGTCGGACCGGTGGTCGAGGCGGGCCCCATGTCCGCGGGGATGAAGAGAAGGATGCGGTCGTCGTCGATGCTGAGCAGCGAGGGCAACTGGGCGGTGGCCAGCTCGCGTTCCCATGCGACCGACAGGCCGTCCGCGGTGACCGACCAGAGTTCCAAGCGGGCCGAGCCGGCGGCGAGCAAGAGCACCGCGTCGTGCGGCTCATCGCCCAGCAACGGGCGCAGCGGGGCACGGGCGGTGATGTGGACCGGCTCGGGCCGAATCTCGCCCCCGATGGCAGGAAGCCGCGGGACGATGGCCGCGCGTTCCAGAAGATGGGCGCGCAGCGCAACGAGATCGACGGGAGTCGAGTTCGCCGTCGGAGCGATGGCCGGGAACGCGGACAGGATGCGGTCGAGCGTCGCCACGCCCCACTCGGGCTGCCCGAGCGCACTGAGGCAAGTCAGCAGCAGGCCAATCGATTCCGGCAGCGCGCTGCCCTCGGGCAGCGTGCCCGCCAGCGCGAGCGCGCCCGCGGCCCGCTCGGCGTGCGAGATCGCGTCCAGGGCCTCGACCGGCCTGGCCTGGGCTTGCAGCCCGCGCGCGATCTCGAGCCAGAGCGCGGGAGTCGTCGTGGCCATGGGGTAGCGGGAGGCAAGTGCCGCCAGATCGGCCAGGGTGGCCGGGCTGCCCAGCACGTCGCGCTCGCGCCGGGCGGACTGCTCGAACGCCTCGTACACCTGCGTGCCGCGGGCGGCGATGAGTTGCTGGAGCCGATCGGTCGCTTCGAGTTGGCCGCGGGTCGACCGCACCCCTTGCGACCACATCGCCCCGGCCAGCGCAGGCTCGGCCAGAATCTTCTGGTAGGTGGCCGCGGCCTCGGCGTGCTGATGGCCGGCTTCCTCGGCCAGCGCACGCTCCATCAGGTGCGCCAGGTTCTGCTCCGGCCGGCGGGCGGCGCGGGTGAGCGTGTTCAGCAGGGCCGCCGCCACGTCCGGCGGCGCGATGGGGTTGGCGGCGTTCAACTCCTCACCCGGGGTGGTCAGGCGCGCCTGGCGGATGGTGTCAAGCGTGAAGCCGAACACGTCATCGCGCAGGCCTGCGACGGGGGACAGCGGACCAAGGCGATCCAGGATGTCCAGCGCCCGGTCCAGGCTGGGCGTGAGCAGTCGCCACTCAGACGCCCGAAGGGCCAGCCGCGCCAGCGTGAGCGCGGGCACCGGGTCATCCGGGCGGGCCTCGACCTGGGCCTTGAGCCGTTCCAGAGCCTCGGGCCACACCAGGAACGAGCGCAGACGCTCGTTGTCGGCGATGAGCAGCTGGCTCGGGGCGGCCACGATCATGCCGCGGCGAGTAAGGGAAATGGTGTTGGCGGCGTCGAACGGGCGCGATGCGTTGCTCGGGTCGATGATCGCCAGCCCGCCGCCGATCGGCGCCAGAATCGTGTTGCCCGCGACCACGGCCCGTCCCACAGAGGGCGGCGGGAGCAACGGCGTGCCTCGGACCGTATCGGTCTCAAACGTGGCCAGCGACGCGAACGCGATCCGCTGAATGCCCACCGCGGCCAGCGAATTGCCCACCGCCAGAATGTACCGGGGCCAGCCGAACACGTCGGCCCCCCGACGCCCAAGGATCGCCCCGGTGTGGCGGTCCAGACGCAGGATGTCCCGGTGGTCGGGCGTGAGCACGATCAGGTGGTCGCCCACCAGCAAAGGCCCTGACATCGCCCACGGCTCACCGTTCTCCGGCGGGCCAGAGATCGACAGCATCCGCCGGATCCACACCGTCCGCCCGCTGGCGGCCTCCAGCGCCGAGATCGTGCCGAGTTCATCGACCCGGTAGATGACCCCCTGGTGCGCGACGCCCAGGTCGGCCACCGCGGTCGGGCGGCGGTATGGCAGCGTGCCCGCGCTGGCCAGCGGACGGACCCAACGGGCCTGGCCCGTGTACAGATCGAGCCCGACCATCGCGGCCGACTGCAGGCGCTTGAACTGCACAAACGTCCGGACGCACACGACCACGGTGTCCGCATCAATCAGCGGAGGCCCACGCAGGCTGCCCGCCGCGAGCAACGGGTCCAGACCCTCGACCGCGACCGACCACACCAGGCGCCCGGTGCCGATCTCCACCGCGTGCAGGCGTGGGTCGCCCTCGCGCACGCCGTTGCGGGCCAGACCCGTGACCGCCAGCGCCAGCGGGCCGGCGGGCGTGATGAACGACGCGTCCTCCAGCGATTGCCCAAGCGACTGCCGGTAGTTGATCCCGGCCGTGTACGGGCCCTCCTCCTGCGTCGCGGACGTGTTGGGCGGGCGAATCCGCCATCGCATGGCGAGCGTGAAGCGGTCCCACGCGCTCAGGTACTCCCCGTCGTTCACCAGCACGAGGTCGCCCACCACGGTGGGCATCACCCACGGCAGTTCGATCCGCTCGCGCCCCGGGTTAGCCGGGGGCTGGTCGTCGGGCCGGGCCGATTCGGGTGCCAGACGCACCGCGTGCTGGGCACGGTGGTCGAGCGAGGCCGCGGCGATGCTGGGCTGGGCGGTGGTGGGCGAGAGGCCGATCGACAGGGCATCAGCGGGCCACTCCGCGGGGCGCGGCGGCTCGAACCGACGCCCCAGCCGCTCGCAAAGCCGCGATGCGAGGGCGTACACCTCGGGCCGGGGCAAATAGGCGCACACGAGCGTCGCAAGATCGGCGGCGGCGGCCGCCAGTTGGGGGTCCGTGATGTCGGGATGCCGCTCGCCCCGCCCCAGGGCCAGCCGCGCCGACTCGAACCGGGCGTGCTCGATCTCGCGCTGCGCGAGGCGGAGCGATGCCTCCAGGCCCGAGCGCGTGGCCCAGCGCGTCCGCTCGGCCTCCTCCAGCAGGCCCGCGGTGACCAGTCGGCGCGCCTCGGGCTCCTGCACGTCGCGATACGCGGCCAGCACCGCGGGATCGGCAAGAATGAACGCGGTCACGCGCTCCCGGACATCGATGAACAAATCGGCGTCGGCGGGGGTCTCGATCACCCGGGCGCCCTCGGTGTCCAGCAGGTCCTGGAGCGTCCGGATCGCCTCGGCCATGTTTCCGGCGGCGATGATCGAGGGGATGGCGGCAATCGCGTCGCGCGTCCGCGTCGAGTCGTCGAGGTAGACGGGGTTGACGGTCTGGGCGCGGGCGGTTGGGAGCAGCAGCGTCAGGCAGAGGAAGAGGCAGCACAGGCCGTAGAGCGGGTAGCCACTCATCCTGGCCTCTCCACCTGCAAAGCCACCCGGAGAGGGTGGGAAGGCGATTCTCGGACCACGCGCGCTCTCGGGCCGGGCTTTGCTGGTGCCGGCGGTGCAGGCGGTCGCGGGGTGCATGGGCGGTGGCTCCGGGGCGTGCTCAGGTTATTCATCGGCCCGCGCTGGTCGATCCGTGGCAGATGCCTGTGACGTTCCCAGCGGCTGGCGGTTCCTCAGGGGTCGTGACCCCCCGGGTGGGGCGGCTTCCCGGGCGCGGGTCGCGGGTGGGCATCCTGATTATCGCCATCCTGTTGGCGAGCCTGACGGACCTGGCCATGACCCTCGAGTTCCTGACCACCGTGGGCATGGCCGAGGCCAATCCCATCGCCCGGGCCATCATCGGGACCGGCTCGGTGCCGCTGCTGGTGGGGTTCAAACTGGTCATGTCGCTCTCGGCGTGCGCGGTGTTCTGGATCGCCCGCAAGCGGTGGTCGGGAGAACTCGGGGCGTGGGCGGGGGCGTTGGTCATGGCGTGGCTCATGGTCCGCTGGGATGCGTACATCGACCACAGCCATGTGTTTACCGCCGGGTTGCACGCGGGGCAGCAGCGGCAGCATGTCATGGACTCGCGGTGGGTGGTCATGGGGCCGGGCGGGGAGTAGGGCAGGGGCCGCCCAGGTTGAGTGGCGTGCGGCGATGGCTCGAGGGCGTTACGCTTGGCGCATGGGATATGCCACTTGGCGTGCGGGCGGAGTCGTCTTGGCCCTGATGGCGCTCTGCGGCCTGGGCGGATGCCTGAACACCGCCGCGCCGCGACTGTCGATCGCCGACGTGCGGGTGACCCAGGTCGCTGATGGCGGCTCGTCGATGCTGGTCTTGGTGCGCGCAGAGAACCCCAACCACAAGCCGCTGCCGCTCGGGAACGTGGATTATCGCGTCACGATGAACGGCCAGGAGGTCTTCGCCGGCACGCGGTCGGCCGAGGCCGTGCTGCCCAGGTACGGCGTGCTGGACCTGCCGCTGCCGGTGTCGGTGCCCGCGGGAGACCGGCCCGTGGGTGAGTCTGAGTTCCGCCTGAGCATGACGTTGCACTACCTGGCGCCCGGGAAGATGGCCCAGACGCTGTACGACGCCTACCTGTCAAGGCCCAAGGTCTCGGCTTCCGGCGCGGGCGTGGTGGATCTGGGGGGCTGAGCGGTCCCAGCCGCGGGCGTGGGCACGCGAATCAACAGAACCGGCTGCGCGAGCGGTCGGCCACCTTCCGATCACCTTGCGTTGGCGAACTCGCCCGTGAAAGACGAACACGGGTCCGCGCGTCGCCTTCGGGTGCGAGGGCTGACCCCCGGGTCCCGTCGGGGGCTCGGGCCGCGCACGCCTTGTCGCGTGTTCACACCCGCCGCCTCGTCAACCCCTGCGTCCCGCGTCCGCCGGGCTGCCCCAGCGGGTATCGTCCAGCAGGTTCGCCAGGCGGGTCTGTTCCTCGTGCGTGTCGTACGAGCGGGCCAGGCGGCTCCACATCACGAAGCCCAGGATGATCGCCAGCAGCAGCCCCGCGCCCGACCCGGCGGCCGTGTACACCAGACGCTCGCTCTGCAAGGGCTCGATGGGCGCGTGCGCCTCGGCCGAGACCATCGTGACCGCCCCGACGGCTCGCCCGTGGCGTGTCGCATTCGTGTCGCTCACCAAGGCCGTGATGTAGGTATCACAGATTCGTTCGGCCGACAGGCGCCCGGGCGAGCGGATCTCGACCTTCAGCGTGCCGTCCTGCGTCGAAATGGGGGTCATCGACGACGCCAGGAACTCGCCCAGCGGCCCGGGCTCGCCCAGGCTGATCAGGCCACGCCGCTTCATCCGGTCCGCGCAGGCCTCCAGGAACGCCGGGTGCGTCAGGCGTTCCTCAATGAAGCGCTGCCACTCCGCCCGCTCGGCCGGGGTGAGGTCGCGGCGACCCGCGTCGGCGGCGATCGTCGCCTGGGCCGCGAACGTGGCGGGTGCCAGTTCCTCGGCCAGCATCCACGCGGCCGCCGAGAGCCCGGCCAGCATCGCCAGGCACGCCAGCAGCGCGAACGCGACCCGCGAGAAGCGCCGCTCATTGGCGATCGCGTTCTGGGACGCCTCGATCCCTCGCGCCGCCTTGGCCAGTTCCGTCCGCTGCGCCAGCAACTTCTCGCAGGCGTCGAAGCGATCGGCCAGCGCCTGGCTGGCCTTGCGCAGCTTGCCCGACTGCAGATTGATGAACAGCTTGGCCCTCTTCAGCCGCTGCCGGCGCACCGTCGTCCACTCATCACCACGGGGCGTGCCGGCCCGGGCCGATTCCAGACGCTCGCGCAGCAACGCCAGGTCGCGTCCCTGCTGAGCGATTGTGGACTCGAGGATCCGAGCCTCCTCGACGGTCGGCCCGGTCTGAGTCTCGAGTTCCTGCATCCGCTGGCGGGTGGCCGCCAGCTCGTCGCGGGCGATCACCAGGTCCTGCGAGAGCCGCGCGATCTCCTGGGAGCCCTCGCCCTGGCTCGACATCGCCTCGATGCTCTGGCGGGCCTGGGCCAGGTCCTGCTCGAGCCCGGCCACGACGACGCCCAGGCGATTGACTTGCTTGTCGAGTTCGGCGGCGCGGGCCTCGGCCCTCGCCCGCGCCGGCTCCCGCTCGCGCTTCTCGGCCTCGAGCGCGGCGATCGCCGCCATCGCCTTCTCCAGCTGCGAGCGGAGGTTCGATGACTTCGCGTTGGTCGGGATCGTCTCCGTGGCCGCACGCTTGATCTGCTCGCTCAGCGCGGCGATCTGCGCGGTGGCCGACTCGAGCTCCTTCCGCAGCGCTCCGAGCTCCTGCGTGTTCCGGGGCGACCCGTCGCCCGCCTGCTCGGCGTCGGCCAGCCGCGTCGCCGCCGCGTCCCGCTCGCGACTCGCGGTCTCCAGCGACGCCTGCGCGGCGGCCAACTCCCTCTCAAGCCGGCGCCCACGGTGCTCGGCCTCCGCCAGCGTCTTCTCCGCCTTCGCCAGCCGCTGCCCCGTCATGTGGTTCGCGTCGCGCTCCGCGGCCAGTTCGGCCGTCATCGAGGCCGCCGCATCGCCCCCGTCGCGGGCCTCCGCCAGCGCGCCCTGCAATCGCCCGACCTGCTGCATCGCCTCTGAGAGCCGCGTCTGCAGGTCGCTGATCCGCGTGCGGTCCTTGGTGTGCGTGGCCCGCAGCTCATCCAACTCCGCCAGCGCGCTGTCACGCTCCAGCGACGTCTGCTCCATGTCCCGGTTGATCTCGACCACCTGCGCCAACCGATGCTCGGCCTGCTGGCGCAGGTCGTCCGCCTGGTACAGGGAATCCCGCGTTTGCTCCAGTTCGGCCGACACCGACGCCAGCGACTGGTCGCGGGCCGTCAGGTCCTGCCGCAGCGACTCGGCGTCGGTCGCCAGCGCGTCAGCCCGCGACTGGAGCTCCGCCCACTGGACGCCAAGTGCCGCCAGCGACTGCTCCACCCCGGCCCGAGCCGAGGTCTCGCTCTTGATCAGCTCGCGAGCCTGCGCCAGCTCGCCCTGCAGCGAACCGATCGCGACCGCCCGGGCCTCCAAGTCCGCGTGGACCTGGGCCAGCGCTTGGTTGGTGGCCTCCAGCGCCGAACGCGTCGCCGTCAGGTCCGTCTGGGCCGTGTCCAGGCTCTGCCGGGCCGCGTTCAGATCGGCCGTCAGTTGGTCGCACCGTGTCGAGAGGTCGCCCCGCTGCCGCTCCAGCATCGCCGCGTGCTCGCGGACCCGCTCGAGTTCCGTCTCGATCTCCGCGACGCGGGTCTGCCACTGGTCGCGGGCGTTGTGGAGTGTGCCGGCGGCCTCCTCGGCGGCACGGGTCGCGTCGGTTCGGGCGATCGCCAGGAAGCCCTCGAGCTCGGCGGCCTTCTTCTCCGCCGCGACGCCCGCCCCCGAGAGCCGCTCCATCTCTTCCATCGCCTCGGAGACGTCGCGCTCCAGCCGCGCGGCCCGCTCCCCGGCCGCCTCCAGCTCGCGCTGCGCCCCCTCGAACCGCGCGCTCACCTCGGTGGCCGCCCGATCGCGCTGCCGAACCTGCTCCAGAACCTCGGCCTTGGCCGACTGCTCGTGCGCGATCTCGCCCTGGAGCGTCTCGATCGTCTGCTCGAGCGCCGCCTGGGCCTGGGCGGCGTGCCGCAGGCGCTCGGCCGTCTGCTGCTGCAGACGCGCGTGCTCGTCCTTGAGCCGCTTGGACTCCGACGCCAAAGCCTCGCCACGCTTGGTCAACTCGGCGGACGTCTTCTCCGCCTGCTCGCGGGCACGCGACAGCGACTTGTCCAGTTCTTCCAGCGAACGCGCCTGCTGCTCGACGTCCTCGGCACGCCGCGCGATCTCGTCGCCCTGCTTCGTGACCGCCGCGTCACGCTCGCCCAGGCGGCGCTCGCGCTGGCCCAGTTCATCCGACTGCTGCCGCACCTTCACCATCTGCGCGCCAAGACGCTGCCGCTCGGACTCGAGCTGGCGCTGCTGCTCGGCCAGCGCCGACAGCTGCACGTCCAGTTCCTCGGACTGCTGCGTCAGCGCCTTCTCGCGGTCGCGCAGGGCCGTCAGACGGCGCTCCAGTTCCACTTCGGCTTTGCGACGGCTCTCATGGGCCTGGCGCAGCTCACCCAGCTGCTTCTCGAAGTCCTGGATCGCGGACATGACGCGGGGATCGCCCGCCTGGCGCTGCGGCCTGGCGCTGGTCGGGTTCGGCCCGCTCTGTCCCTCGGTTGGAGGCATGGAGACATCCCCGGCGACTGGCCTGGCCACGCGCGCTCCGATGCGACAAACCCGGAGCCACGGGTCGGATATCGGCCCGATGCGGGGTGGGCTGAAGATCGTGTTGGAACACCGGCCTGAAAGGCCTCGGGCCCGAGAATCGGCCTGCGATGGGCGGTCACGCCAGGGCCGATAAGGGGCTGCCTCCCAGTCCCCACGCCGCACACCCCGACCGTCGATCAGCCTCTCAGCCCCCTCAACCGCTGAGCCCCTCAGCCACTTCGCCACTT
>Ga0163144_10024490_pt1 | contig 11838 bp, 10 predicted proteins | sample OliLak19BULKMAT1_FD_123175 | JGI IMG/M metagenome (GOLD analysis project Ga0163144, IMG submission 123175) | Freshwater microbial mat bacterial communities from Lake Vanda, McMurdo Dry Valleys, Antarctica - Oligotrophic Lake LV.19.BULKMAT1 | ecosystem: Environmental > Aquatic > Freshwater >... | reverse complement strand
TACTACGAACCAGATAGTGACTGGTTGCCGAAGAGTTTTCCGGAGCTAAAAAAGTAGCAAACAAAAGCAATGAGAAAGTTTTTCTTCTTCGCGCAATGCTCGCGTAGTACTTTCCTGTGTACAATAATACGCTAACTCACTGCCTACTACTACTAGTTAGTAGTACAATGCAACTGTGGGTAACAATGATGGCTTGTCATGGTTGATGGACAGCTTCAAAAAATCAAAGTGAAGGATCATCACTGTTTTTGTTTCACACACCCAAAATACTATAAACATCAGGTAAGAATGCAAATTTTGACGATGGTATCTTTTGACATGTTTGATCCTCGTATACAACTGTTGGGGGCGAGTAACAACAAAGGCAGGCACGACAAGCGCATTCGTTCACATGCCAAAAGGCGGCATTCGTTACTACAACATGTTGTTGTTGTACGCCTTGTGACATCAGTTGAGTTGCGTCATTGATTGAGGATTTTGCCGGCATTTTTGTCTTGGAAAAAGACATCTTCCGTCTCTTCTTCTTCCATGGTTGCCTTTTGGGATGGGGAAGTAACATGGCAAAGACTTTCATGCTTTGGTCCTTCTCCCTCTTCCATCGGCGTTTTCAAAGCCAAATGGCATTGTATATTTGTGAGTGGAGCACTGGAGCTACTTGTACTTGTTTTCTGTCAGAGAAGTTTCCTCGCAGCTTCGCTGGTGTTGTCATCTAGCTGGCTTCTGTAGTCCATGCTATCTCCAAAGTGGCTACCAGGTAGCTACTTGGAGGTTAACCTGGACTACTAGCTAACAAGCTAGCTTGACCGCACAAAAGCGTGACCATGGTCGAGCCATCACCTGCACATCTCTCCTCGTCACGGATGAGTCTTCACGGACAAACATGTTCTTCCACCTGTACGAAGGCCCGGCTCACTCTCCGTCCATGGACGCATCATTCATTCTTCTTCATTGGACGCGCGGGCAGTCCAATGACGATGCCGCTATGTGACCTAATTGATAAAGTTTCCTACGGTACTTGTACGTGCAGCCCTGTACTGGCACGAGTACTAGATCCCGCTCGTACTGGCGTTCTTTCTTTCCAACACGTATCTCCCGGAGCTAAAGGGTTCGCATCTCAGGATTCGTCGGAGCGGACGCCATGCTTTTGGCTGCAAGTGCTGCAAGTTCCAAGAGGCCCTGACGTAGCAAGAGGACGGATATCTTTCATTCGTCCTACAGCAAACTGTCCTTGTTTGTGACGCGTCCAGCTGCTGTTTCTGTGTCTTCGGACGGTTTTTGAGCCACGTCGACACCATGTGATGCCGCTGCGACATTCCGTACTTAGCATGTTTGAAGAAACTTCGCGCCGGTCTGCCGTTACGTCGCCTTCGACCTCCCAAAAAAATGATGTGGTTTTCTAATCTGTGTCTTTCGGGGACAACTCATAATGAAACATCAAATCTTTCTTTCTGTAATTTTGAAAGGTTTACATTATGCTCACAATCGAAAAAAGTATCTCTCTTCTCAACATCACCCATCACCTTCTCTCTCTCTCATCATCCATTTCGGACAATTTGCAGGAGAAGAAAATCCATAACGAGTTTACTTGCTGAAAAACTTGTGTCCGATTTACAACAAGATACCAACACATCATATCACTAATATAATACTACCGCCAATATGTCTACTTCGATTCAGAATTCACCCTCCAATAACAAGAGAAAGTCCACCAGTTTGCCCGCGGAAACGGTGGACTACCTCAAGGCATGGATGATGTCTCCGGAACACATCGCCCATCCATATCCCACCGAGCAAGAAAAGGCCCAAATCATGGAAGACACTGGCATTGAACTCAAGCAGCTAACCAATTGGTTTGTGAACAACCGAAAGCGATACTGGAAACCGCGAGTAGAAGCTCGTCTTCAGACACAAGGCCAGGTCAACGCCGTGGTATCTCCTCAAGCTTCCCCATCCAAGAGAAGATCCAGCAGTGCCAGTATTGCCACTACCACCAGTGAGAAGGCATCTGTGGTTGATGTCGTTGAACGTCCATCAAGAACCAGGATCACTTTGTCACTGGACAAGAAAGTCAAGACTCCTGCTGCTGTGCCCTCCACTACTGTCGCCGCTGTTACTCAAGATAGCAGTCCTGTGACAGTTGCCCCTCTTATCCGACGTGTGTCGACGGTCTCTCTTCAACACATGGTGAGCGACTCCTCCAGCAATGCATCTGTTTACTCTTCCGATTCGGCCAGTGTCTTCTCTGCCAATGAAGATGACTACGCCTACGAGTCGGCCAATGAAGAAACGTTCCATGATGGATCGGTGGGTCGTACCGAAACGGTCGATGTCCACATTCTCAAGCCATTGAACGGACGCAAGCCCACCATTGCGGATGTGTCCATTCTCTCGACTGTGCCCAAGGAGCGCATCCTTTGCACTTATGAGAACTGTGCCTTGAGTTATCGTTTCCCCTTGGGTTCTATCCAGGACCGCAAAAAGGTATGTTTCCAGTTGGCCATGTGTTGTTGGCCCTTCGGTATTTTATTCAGAAATATCGTTACTAACTTATATTCCGATTTCTATCCACTTGATTACATTAACAGGTTCAAAGTCGCCGCGATGGAGAAATTGTCCGTCTCAAGAGGAAGTTCCTAAAGCTCTACCTTGTGGAGACTGGCCAGGCAGAGGAGCCAGAGATGGAAATTGACGTTGGGGTTGAGTCTGCACTTGTATCCGCCCCCAAGCGCACCTACTCTCAGGTCTCATTCTCCGAGAAGGATGATTTTGAGCCAACACCGCGAAAGAGGTTCTGCTTGGAGAGCCCCAAGCTCTGGAAGGAAGCATGCAAAGCCGCCGAAGGCCTTTACGACTGCGATCTTCCAACATTGGAAGAAGCCACTCTTCTGTTTGGTTTCAGCCGAGGCATCAACGTCTAAATTTCATCTCGAAATTTTAAGAATGAAACTTTATTTTCAACATCAGGCATTTGCATGTTTCCTGAGACCAGGATCCATCAAGCTGTTTTTCCACACGCAGTTTTGAAGCTAAGCTATTTCGGTGAGTGAAATACGGCAGGTCCACTCTGCATATTCACACCACCACACACCATACCATACCATCATCTTGTACACGTTCACCACCTGTCGCTACATTAGCATCCACCTTCACGAAAATTATGGTTTGCGGTTAACACGGGATAATTGATGCGTGGAAGGTTCTCCCTTTGTCAGGCCAAAATCTGGGAGCGCAGCTAGTGTACAGCTCATTGGCTGTTCCTGTTCCTGCTGTGTAAGACATTTCCAAACCACCCACACCGTCGCTGTGCATGCCAGCATGTTACGTTACATATCCGCATCACTGATTGATTTCAAGAATCATCAGGAATATTCAAATATTGTTGTACAAAGCAAAAGAGTTAATAATAACTGCCTAAATAGTAAAAATCAGTGTTTCATATTATCTCCTCAGCTTTTTATCAGTTTTATATCAGCACTTCTAGCTAGTAGCAGAAGCATGACTCATTCAAGATGCAGATCTAATAGCTGCTACGTCGTAGCTAGTTCTATCGAGTAGAAGACGACGTAAACCGAGGGTGGACAGACAGACTACTGGTAGTAGTGTCACTAGTACGTTCTGCAGCCCGAGTTAACGTTGCAGGATTTCAGTACGGGATAGTAAGTAACCTACTGTTTTTGATAGATTTGCTTACACTACTAATAGTACTTGCTCCTACGGTAGTCTCTGCAACCGCGTGCGATCTTCAAAGTTGATGAATACTATCTATGAAAAGCTAGCATCCCAGAAGCTTGATTGGAGCGGGAACTCGCACGTGGCTGAGCGCCAACCAGACGATTCAATTCAGTTCCGCATGGTATCAAAACTGCAAATTGAGCACGTTGCAAACGGCTTCAGCTTCTAAAACGGCCTCCCGCAGCCGGTGTCGTTCAAACGTTGTCGAGCAGTCGAGGTTTGTGCAGGCCGCAAGCGGGGTGGCAACTACGTGGTGCTCAAGGTTCGGTGGACTCCCGGGGAAGGAGGTTTCCGCATCATCTATTTGTAGTGGTGCAAAAGTTGTAGCATCTTCAAAACACAAGTTACAACTGCTGCAAGCTTTTGCGACCTCGAGGGCTTCTCGCTGTACTTTTTGGAGTCGTCTGCTAGCCGCCAATGCCACCACAAGATCATCCTCCCTGCATGCAGCACAAACTACAGCACGAGCCCTACCTTCGGTCTGGCACTTGTTTCCACAAATAGAGCATCTGTCTGCACCAAAGTATGTGGCGATCATAGAGCTGTTGCCAGTGCGAGTCATCGGCCAAAATTGGATACGCGGTCTAGGTTTTGGACACTCCAGGTACCACTGGTGGATATCAATGCAATGGGGAGCTAATGAAAAGCACCTCTGTAATGCGGCATTCAGGTGCTTGACAATGTAGTAAGACGCATGGATCGTGTAAGAGTCCCACTGAGTGAGGAGTTCATTCGGAGTGAGAACGCAATCCTTGAGCTTATACGTAGCTCCAGGCGTCGCAACGATCACGTAGCAAAGGCGCGCACGATGAAGAACCACGCGGCCTGGATCTGCCTCTGACAACCTCCGAAACAAAGCTGCCTGTACGGGGCCGGTGCCGGCGCCACGGTACTTTGAACGTACTCGACCAGTCAAAATAAAATCCGACACGGGAAATTTACCTGAAATGATCAATGACCACTGTCGTGTCAGATAATCTTTGACAGCCTGGATTCCGTACCGAAACAACATAATTAAGCTGTTCTTCAGGACCTTCTGGGTGAGAGCACATTGATCTCTTCGTATGGTTTCTATCCCCTTTGCCTCAAATTCGGGTTTCCCACCTCTAGACTCGAATTTCATTCCACAATATTTCTTTTTTGTCTGTAAGATTGACCCAAGGTAAACTTTCTCAAGTTTCAACTCAACGGGAGGGGGGTTGCGCGCAGTAACCGCACGACAAAATGCTTCTCCAAAGGTGAATGCCTCTTTCACAGATCGTCCTGGCAGCTTGATGAAAATTGAATCTGTATCCCCATACAGCACAGATGCCCCGTGCCACTTCCCTTTTTTCCGCCCGATGGAATTTGCAAGCCTGATGGCATCGGTTAATGAACGTCTCCCGCATTCCACGATAGTGTCAGCCAAGACTGGCATCGCACAGCGACCAGAAAACGTTGCGGACGTATATCCGTACGTTACGTTCGCCACGTACTTTAAAGCTAACTGGCGCGCTTCTAGCTGTCTCAAGACGGAGGGGGATAGGTCTGGTACCCGCTTTTTGTATTCTTTGGCTGCCTTTTTGAGCATCGCTCTGGTACTGAGCATTTCATCGAGCACGCGAGGAAGAACTCCTCGCACAACAGATTCAGAAACGAACAAAGATCCATTTGGAGCCACCATAGCACGATCTGAAACACTCATCTTAGCAGGACATTCACTTTCGTCTGCTAGGGACCTCAGGTGGTGCTTCAATACAGTGGCTGTTCTGCTTTCAGAATACAAGAAAGGCCCAATTCTCCCGGTAGTTCTCCCTTCGCACCTCATTTCACGCCGCGTCGTGTGATAGGCAAGCTTCCCAAAACACGTCGTGTAGCACAAGTTGTACGCACTGAAAAACGGCGGGTGGCGGGCGGGCGAAATTGAGGAGGACGGATTCAACCCAACCAGAATAGAATAATTCAAGATCTCTCAAATGCAATCGATTTGCATGCCATTCACCAGAACTCATCACGGACTTACATGACGAGCGATGGGTACAAAGCAGTAAAATCGCACACTACGACAGGGTCTGTATGATGGCCAGACTTCGGTTCAAGCGTCAGTGCTTGCACCTCCAATGCTTCCTGCTTGTCGGCGTCTTGAAGTGAAGGGGAAAAGAAGAAGTAGCAGGAATTCGCTTTGCTCTCCTCCTGTTCCCTCTCCTCTTCCTGTTCCCTCACCTCATCAACAAACGTTACCTTTCTCCGCCTCTTCCATGGGCTTGTAGCGTGAGATTTACTCTCTTCGCTGATGCTGCTCGATTTGACAGCGCTGCTTGCTTTCATTTTTTGCTTTCCCTTTTTTGCACCACGCTCTTCTGAAGAGAGGCTTTGTAGAGCTCGAAGCAAAACACCTTCCACCTTGTATTGTGAGCCACGGATCCCCGGGAAGCTCTGTGAAAATTCACACCCGGACAACCGGCTTGCCTCACCCGCCCTACCAATGATATCAAGCGCGTCAAACAGCAAAATTGTCGCTGTGCACTGAACTATTTTGTGATTTAGAACACGCCATCTTTCTCTCCCGCTTGCACAAGAATACCAATTTGTTAAGAGGAGTTCGTCATGGTGTGGGATCTTTTTTGAGAGAACAGACGAAACCACAGCATTCAAAGAAGAAAAGTTTGGGTGCTTCACCTGAAAGTAAGGCAGGAGAGAGAAGTTAAGGTTTTGAGGCCGAGTTATACAGTTATAACGGAAATCGCTCAATTGGCCTACCTCCTCACTTATAATCTTCCACCCCGAAAACACAAGTCTGCCGGCCTACAGTAGAATTATTCCGCATTAGCATTGCATGATTTTGATAGCTGGCCCAAGTTCTTTGTTTGCCTCCTTATCAAATACTTACAATTGACGCTGCAGCTTGACCGGCCCCGACGCGGTCATCCCATTCCGCCCCAAGCCCACTTCCAGCCCATTCCCGTAATTTGTCGCCATTTTCCGACTCATTCTGGTTCAAGGGGGCATGCTCTTTCCCTAGTTCCACACTGCTGTCGCGAGTTCTGCTGAGTAGAACCGCCATGTCAAGCGTGAGAGATGCCCCTCTTTCTACCATGTACCCAATTCCTGCACTCTGAGTGTCCCAGGAGACAAGCATGTCGGGATCAAGGCGCGTAACGAGGGAAGCGAGACGCAGTAAAAGCTGCGTCTCGTCTCTTGCTGTCTCTACTGAGAGCGGTGCCGCAACCCCCATGGCGTGGTGCGGCATGCTAGACTTGATTCGATTTTCCCATGACTCGGAACTGTCATCAGCGTTCTCCAGAGGAACTAGGTAACAACCCCGTTCCTGGGTAATTATTGCCCCCCCTCCGCCCGGATCCTTACCGTAAACGTATGCGACGGAATATATTTTATCTCGGCCAGGATCTGGTGTCAGCGCCATCGGACTGGCATCATCGACGCCTGCCCGTCCTGTTCTACACTGCACGTGCGTTTCAATTGACATAATGGTCAAAGGAGTTGGCAAGTATCTCCCGGCACAGTGCTTCCCTCCGTTCTCGGTTGAGCGAAACTGCGAGGGGCGGGTTGTAGCTTTTAGTTGGCCTCCACCTTCAACGACTAACCGACCACCTTGGTTCAACAGACGGCCAACAGGACTGTCTTTAGAAGGTGGGACCAAATTGCCCGTTCCTTGCTTCACGTGCAACTGAGACTCTTCACCAGACGCAGCTGTGAAAGGTCGAGATATTACTGGAGGTGGGTTGTTAGCTGCAACTTTTGATTCTAATGCCACTGATAGTTTTTGGCTTACGCTTGCATGCCAGCGGACTTTCTTTTTGACGCGCTCGTTGCTGGGAGTCTCGACTGTGTCCGCAGCCATAACTTTTCCGGTATTCGAGTCAACCTGCTTGACTTTTCGAAGCACAGCTGTCTTCCGTTTCTTGGCAGCGCGAAGGAGGCTCTTTTTAGCAGCTCGCTTCGCACGTCGCCGGATCCAAAATGCAACCACATCGCGACGAGGAGGAGGAAAGGCAGGCTCAATGTAGAACCCTCTACCTGTGCCACCTGCTGTCAGGTTGAAGCTTGCGCTTACCTTCTCACCGAAAGACTCGTAGTTGGCGGTGTGCTTCAACCAGCCTGGTGCGTTGCAGCTATTTCGCTTGTTAAGTGGCAAAAAAATTGTGGGTGGTTTACACAAACTACCTCTCTCGGGAGGCCAGGTGTGCTTTGGGGTTCGACGATTCTTCTTGACGATTTTTTCTTTGGGCTTTTTGCGCATACCTTTTGGGGCACTTTTAGCACACCCCAGAGGTCGATTGCCCTTAGGTGCCGGGCCCAGGTTACGGCCCTTCCGTGATTGAAGCTTTCTTGTGTTTCTCGTGGCACCTATATCTGGGCCCGGAGGTTGGTTTTTCTTGCCTTGGAGCATTTCACGCGCACGCGTGCTTCCTGGGGCACTTCCATTAGCCGGGCCTACAGGACGATTATCTTTCCCTTCGGGTGCTTCATTCACACTCATGCCCCTGGAGGCTCTTCTAGTAGCCGGGCCAAAAGCACGATTATCCTCGTTTTTAATTTTTGGCGTTTGAAGACTGCCAATGCTTGTCTTGTCTTTTTCGTTGCTCTCGACTGGAAGCAATAATGTTGCCGGTGCTTTTGTGCCGTGAAGCTGTGAGGCTAAGGTGCTCAACATGTGTTCCATCTCTTGTTCGTTCAGTTTTTCGTCGTCGTCTTCCTCGTCATAATCATCAAATGGCGTTAGGGTTTGGGGATCAATGTAATCTTCGACATTGCCGCCGAAACGACCGTCCACAATGCTATCACCACGATCGACTCTCTGGCTCCATTCGAATGATGTTGTGTCGGCGTTTTTTGCGCTTCCTTTCTCCGAGAACGGATTATCTTGATTTTCAGTTCGGTCCTTCTCGCTCTTCTCCACATCATTGCCGTGAAGAACCTTCGAGCTTGACAATGGCTCGTCGGTAGAGTCTGTGGTATGAAGAACATCCGTACTTGAAAAGGCCTTACCGGTAGAGCCAGTGACATGGTCACTGGAATGAAGAATTATAGAGACTGACGCCTTGCTGTTAGAGCCTGTGGCATGGCCCCTGTCATCGGGAATTTTCAAGCTTGACGAAGCGGCACTGCTAGACTCTGTGGCATGATCGCCGGCATGAAGAACTTTTGAGATTGATGCAGCCTTACTGTTAGAGTCTGCGGCACGGCCACTGCCATGAGGAATTTTCAGTCTTGACAAAGCCGCACTGGCAGAGTCTGTGGCGTGGTCACTGGCATGAACAGCTTTCTCGCTGGTAGAGTCTGTGGCATGGCGAAACTGGGATGTTATACCTCCTAGGGCACCCAAAGCATTCCCTTCGGAAGGCGTCGACTCTCGTGGATTTCTGCCGTCCGCTATGGAAGTACCCGTCTTTACAGCACTTTTCTGCAACATTGAAGTAGGTTTCAGAAGCGTGTCTACTTTGGATACCGCAACCGAGTGCCTTTGAATTATTTGATGCAAAGCGCATACAAAATCGGTTTCGAGACCGGCAGTGATGTTGAGAAGTCGTTTCATACCCTCTGCTGCCCTCTTTGCACCCGGAGTAGACGCATTCTTTTTGACACTCAGGGTAAAAGGAGGTACACGAGCCCTTTTTCCTAGCTTCTGAGAATTCTTAGTAGGAAGTTGTCGACTCAAGAAGTCATCTTTATGCTCCAACAGCTTCGCCATCCTTCTTCTCTCTTCTTGCCATATTTCTCGTAGGGATGGCACAGCCCTCCAATGAATATTTTGACTTTCAGTTTTGTCCTCGGGGAGACTCTTCATGACAGCATTCACATTCATGATACTGGAAACGTGTATATCAATCTCAATATCGCAGCTCGTTTCTTTTTTTGCCCAGACAGGGACAGATTCGTTTTGAGCAGGCGTTGGTTTTGTGGGTGGGTTGTCGTTATTTGTCTGGCTCTCGTCCTCCCCCCCCTTGTTTGACATGACCTCCGATTCCCATATGGATTGCTCCGGTGTGTTGTTGCGCAGGAATGCAAGCTTTTCATCAATGTTGTCGACGTCACCATCAGCCACCTTTTTACCGCTAAAAACTGTGCACCTTTGCCGTACACCTGTTGGCAGCTGAGGGCGAAATTTTCCATCGGACAAATGGATGTAGGACATTCCTTGGCAATTGAAATCAATAGTGTCACACTGATCGTTAGCCTTGTTATAACTTTCGAACGAACGAGCAAACATCCGCGTAGTCGTACCTGCTAGATTCCAGTCCTTGAAAAATTGCACTATGCGGTACAAAACAAAGGGTTATAGTCAGATTTCGTCAGCCCTGTCATCAATCAAGTACAAGTATCATTATCATACCACTATCGTGTGTCGCGTCCTATAAGCAACAGCTGCAAACTCACTTGTGTATGGTATGTGCGCTTCATAACAATGAAAGGGTAATGGATCTAACCCCAGTTGACTGCTGTCCAATGTTGGTACCATTCCCACGGCATCATATTGCTGGGGATCGGGATGATACATGTGCGGTAGTTCAAGTCCCCGTTCAAGATACAATTTGATCTTCCACCGCACTTTAGGGTCATAATACTCCACTCTCAGAAAAGGCGCTGGAGGACCCGGGCAGTATGTATAAAACCCTCGTCCCATGACCACTGAGACATTTCGAATAAACTTAGGCGCACAGGCACTAGTGACTGTTTCTTCCTTTCCATGCTTGTCTTTGGAATCCATCAGTTTGGCCATGGAAGTTTGGAGGGCCGTCTCAAGATTATCTTGGACCATTGAAAGAATAGATTCTACGGATTTTTCACTATCCCAATTAATATGCCCCGCCATGGTCAAAGCTGGCAATCCGTCGCCATTGTCATCCTGAATATCTGCTGTTTTGTTGGAAAACTTGGTCTTCAAATGCGATGAGTGATGCAAGGATCCATCTGGCCCAGCTGCAACGGGACGAGCCAGTAAATAAGGGAAAGCGCCTAACAAAGGAACAAATAAAAGGACAGATTTTAAAAAATGAGATTTCCCATTGCATATATACTAGATTGTTTTCAGAACAAAAATCATATTTTCATTCTCTTGCCATGAATGTATAGACATGCTGATTGAACGGGTTCAGCTCCCGATGGGGCATCGCCGCGAATTATGGGTCCAAAGACTCGAAGTACAGGGACCTGAAGGGGTTGCTTTGGGTTGCTTCGAGCCAGTTCAAATTCTAAAGGTGTCAATGGAGTTGGTTTCGTCATGACTTGGCTTACCACTGTGCTCAAGACGGAGCACAATACATAATCTTCTTCATCTTTATCCTTTCCTTCCTTGTTTCCCTCCTCCATCTTAGCCTGTGTCTATTCATAGCTACTACTCAACTGTTTTGAGTTGTAACGCTTCTGTTTCGTTCTTGTCTCTGCTGTTCTTGGCATGAAGAAACAATTCATCGAGCATGCATGAGTGAAAATTGATGCCAAAAAATCCCGAAGAAATTACAAGGGCATGACGCGAGGTTTACTGGCCCTTTCCACTGCATGACCCTTGACCCTAACCTTCATCAAAAAAATTGGACAAAACTGGAATGTTGTCTAATGCATGCACACTGGCCCCAAAATTGCGTATGACTTGCGAGATGAAAAGAAATCGTCTCTTAAAAACAAAGCAGCTCACGAGACGAATCGTTTTCATCTCGCTAAGTAAGATAATCTCGCGAGACAATTTGTATGTGTGAAAGATGATTTTCATTTTGGCATGCTAACAACACGCTGAAAAATGGAGAGCTCGAGACGATTTTGTGAATTCCGAGATGATTGACATTCCTCTCTTAAGTAAGAAACAGCTCGCGAGATGAATCGTGTGAGACGAATCGAGTGAGACAAATTGCGAGCTGATTTTCATCAGAGGCAGTGTGCGATCCAATCAATGAATGCGACACGATTATCTATCGAAACACATGGTCTGGCCAACCGGTGTTGCGGCATGCTCTGACTAGTCGCAACAAAGTGATAGTCATCATGCGGTGAATCAGTACAATTCACGTTGAAGTTCCCTTGAATCTCACGATCAATGTCCCGAACGGACGATTCACAAGCGAACGCCGCTTGAAATTCCGACTAATGACAGTCGATTTGACACGATTC
>Ga0163144_10024489_pt1 | contig 11839 bp, 11 predicted proteins | sample OliLak19BULKMAT1_FD_123175 | JGI IMG/M metagenome (GOLD analysis project Ga0163144, IMG submission 123175) | Freshwater microbial mat bacterial communities from Lake Vanda, McMurdo Dry Valleys, Antarctica - Oligotrophic Lake LV.19.BULKMAT1 | ecosystem: Environmental > Aquatic > Freshwater >... | reverse complement strand
TGCCGCATGACGCCGGTGGCGCTGGAGGTTCCTTGCGTGCCGCCGAGGCCGATCACCGCGTGGGCTTCGCCCTTCTTGATCATCTCGCCGATGAGTTTGGCGGCGCCCTTGACCATCACCGGCGCGGCTTTCTCCCGGGTGGCGTCCTTCAGCAACTCAGCCAGCGGCGTGCCGCCCACTTCAGCAAGTTGCTCACGAGTAACGTCGGCTTTGATCGTCGGCGAACCGACGACGCCGATGTCGATCAGCACGGCGCGACAACCGTCGTGCTCGATCTGCTCCTTGAGAAACGCCGTCTCACGGCCCTTGGTATCCAACGTCGAGAGAACTACGACCGACTTGGTCATGACGAGCGTTCCTTGTTTTTCTGATGAGGAGTCGTTTTAGTTTCTCGCAAAGCCGCTAAGGCGCAAAGGAACGCAAAGAAATGCAGAGAAGATTCACTTGAGAGACTTGCTTGCTGCAATCCTCTCTTCTCATTCACCGTATTCTTTGCGATTTCTTTGCGTCTTCGCGCCTTTGCGAGAACGCATTTTTTTCACAGTCGCTTACTTCGAGTACCGCAGCGCCGCGAACTTTTTGCCCGCTTCGAAGACCGCCTTTTCGATCGGCAGGCGTTCGGTCGAGGAGCCGGTCCAGATCCCTTCGCAGGAGGCGTGGTCGAGCATGTACTGGGCGTCCTCGGGCGTTTCCATCGCGGCGCCGTGGGCGATGCAGATCAGCTCGGGCATGATCTTCTTGCACTTGTCGTGGACGATGCGGGTCCGCTCGGCGGTCCCTTCGATCGTTTCGCCCGAGTCGTATCCCTTGCGGCCCCCCTTTGTCGTGCCGGCGTGGTAGCAGAAGAGATCAGGCTTCGCCTCTTCGATCATCTGCAGGCTGTCTTCTTCGGTGAAGGCGACGCCGATGGTGACCATGTTCAGTTCTTGCTTGGCGATCCGCAGCATCTCGACTTCGTTCTCGATCGTGATGCCGCACTTGCGGAGGACCTTGAAGATCTCGCTGTCGCGGTCGATGTAGCTGACCGACGGGCCGATGTTCGAGACGCTGATGACGCCGAGCGACTTGATCTGTTCGAGGAAGCCCCACATGTCGCGGAGCGGGTCGTTCGCGTTGATGCACATGCAGACGAAAGCGTCGCCTTTCATCGCTGGCAGGACGTCTTCTTGCGTGTTCTTGAAGACTTGCTCGTTGGCGTTGACGATCGGCCAGAGCATCGCCATCGTGCCCATGCCGTTGGCGCGGAGGCGGGCGCCGTGGAAGGTGTTCACGCAGTCGGCGCCTGCTTCTTCGAGCATCTTGGCGACCAGCCCGCTGGCGGCGCTGGAGATGAGGACCGGGGTGCGGCTCTCGACCTTCTTCTTGAGCTTGGCGAGAACTTTTTCACGGGTGGTGCGCGGAACGAACACGGCGAGAACTCCCAGACAATATGACGGCGAAGGTGCGAACGATTGATCCGAAAGAATGAGCCCCGCGCCAGGCGTCAGCCGGCCGGGGAACCGGGTATCATATCAGTTCAGCAGGCTGCGCGTAACTGGCCGGCCCGGCAGAGGAGACGCTCGTTTTCAGACGCCTCAGAAGCCCCACCACAACGGCAAGACGGACACGACGAGGAATACAAGAGATGAGAAGTTTCTTAAGTGAGACAACATGCGTTTTCGTCGTGCTTGTTGTGTCATCGTGGTTCAATTCTTCAAATGCGCTGGCCGAAACCGCTCGCCCGAATTTTGTGTTCATCATCGCCGACGACGTGTCGCCGGATGATCTGCCGTGTTACGCGCCGTCGCCGGCCAAGACGCCGAGTCTTGATCGGCTCGCCGCCGAGGGACGCATTTTCGATCGCGCCTACCTGACGTGCAGCAGTTGCAGCCCGACGCGCTGCAGCATCATCACTGGGCGCTATCCGCACAACACGGGGGCGCCCGAGCTTCACATGCCGCTGCCGGCCGGGCAGTTCATGTTTCCGCAAGCGCTGCGCGAGTCCGGCTATTACACCGTGCTCGCCGGCAAGAACCACATGGGCCCCGCCGTCGATGCGGCGTTCGACGCTGTCACTCCTCCCGCGGGCGCTGGCGCTGAGAAGCAGTGGGTGAAGCACTTGCGCGAACGCCCCCAAGACAAACCGTTTTTCATGTGGTTCGCGTCGACTGATGCTCATCGTCCCTGGCAAACGTCCGAGCAAGTTCCGGTTTACGATCCGGCGACGGCCGTCGTTCCTCCTTTTCTGATTGACGGCCCGCAGACTCGCGAAGACCTTGCCTCGTACTATCACGAGATCAGCCGGCTTGATCGCTTCGTCGGCGACGTCCTCGCGGAATTAGAGCGCCAAGGCGTGGCCGAGAACACTTACGTCATCTTCACAGCAGACAACGGCCGGCCCTTCCCGCGCTGCAAGACGCGGTTGTACGACAGCGGGGTGAAGACGCCCTTCATTGTGTGGCGTCCCGGCGCCATCAAACCGGGACGCACGGAGTCGCTGGTGAGCGTGATCGACATTGCGCCGACGGTGCTGCAGCTGGCGGGCGCGGCGGTTGATTCGCGGGTGCAGGGGGTGAGTTTGGCGCCGGTGTTCGCTAAGCCGCAAGCGGAGGTTCGAGACTATGCCTTTAGCGAGCACAACTGGCACGTGGGGCAGGCGCATGAGCGTTCGGTGCGCGACGGGAGGTGGTTGTACATTCGCAACGCGTACCCGGCGCTGCAGAGCTTGTGCGTCGAATCGGGGCCGGTCGAGCCGGCGGGGCGGGAGCTGTGGGCGGGGTACGCAGCGGGAACGCTGAAGCCCGAACAGGACGACGTTTTTCTTCAGCCGCGACCGGCGGAGGAGTTGTACGACGTTGAGGCTGATCCGCATCAGCTTCGGAATTTGCTTTTGCCAGGAGATGTGGCCGAGCAGGCCGATGCAGAACAGGAGCAGCAGCAAGCGTCGGCGCTTGCGAAGTTGCGGGGGCTGCTCGACAGCTGGACGAGTGAAACCGGGGATACGGTGCCGACGAACCCTACGCCAGGGACCTCGGTCACTGGCCGCGGCCAGGGAATGGGGAAAGAGTTTCAGCATCAGGAACTTCCTGGCGCCGGTCGGAACGCCAGCAGCATTAACGCTCCGGGCCCCCGTTAGCCGTCGGCGCCACAGACTCTCGGACGTAACATGCTCGCGCGCGTTTTTCTAGCCGTCGTCGGAATGCTATACGCCGGCTTGGCGGTTTACTGCGCCGTGGCGCCGCAGAAGGCGGCCGATACGGTCGGCCTGGAACTGAAGGGAGGCTCGGGCCGCAGTGAGTTTCTCACGGTCTACGGCGGGCTGGAGATGGGGATGGCCCTCTTCTTTTTGCTGGCTGCGTGGCGGCCGGAGCACGCGCGGTCGGCGGTGCTGGCGTGCCTGGCGATTCACGCCTGCCTGGTGCTGTTCCGCGGGGCGAGCTTGGTGATGTTCGACGGCATCACAGCCTCGACGTACAAACTCGCCGTCGGCGAATGGGTCATCTTCCTCGCGTCGATCGCCGTCTGGTGGAAGGGGCGGGCGTAACCTGCAAGAATGGTGCGGAGTTGGTAGCCGCGAAGAGGCACAAAAGACGCAAGAAAGATGCGATGAGATTCTTTGCGTTCCTTGTGCTTTTTTGCGGCTACTCTCTGTCGAGCTGCTACGCCTTGAACATCACCACAACTTGCGCACTACCTCTATGCCCCTCGCAGTCATCTTCGACGTCGACGGCGTTCTCACCGATTCGTACATCCCCCATTACAAAAGCTGGGAACGGATGTTCGGCGAGATCGGCGTTGAATTCAACGACGAGCAGTTTCGCGGCACGTTCGGCCGGACGAACCGCGACATTTTCGCGCAGCTCTATCCGGGCGAAACGATGACGGCGGAGTGGACGAAGGAGTTGGGCGATCGCAAGGAAGAACTCTATCGCGAGATTATCAGCGAGAACTTCACGCCGCTGCCGGGGGCGGTGGAGTTGATCGACGCGCTGAGCGCCGCGGGGTTCAAGCTGGGGGTCGGTTCGTCGGGCCCGCCGGAGAATGTGCGGCTGACGCTCGAGAAGCTGGGACGGGCGGACCGCTTCGACGCCGTCGTCACCGGCGCCGACGTGACGCATGGGAAGCCGCATCCCGAGGTGTTTCTGAAAGCGGCGGAGCGGCTGGGGATTTCGCCTGAGTATTGCGCGGTGATTGAAGATGCGCCGCAAGGTATTGAAGCGGCCAACGCCGCGGGGATGACGAGCATCGCGGTGCTGGGGACGACGACGCGCGAGAAGTTGGCGCATGCGACGCTGATCGTGGCAGGACATCACGAATTGACGCCGGAGCGGATTGCGGAGTTGATTGGCGCTCACTAGTACGACAGCTATTCAACTAAAGCTGATTCAAGCGGACGCGGCGTGAGCCTGCACTTGTCTGTCGCGCTTTGTGACTCTCATAGGAATTCTTCTCCGCCCCCGTTGACGCCCATGCTCCATTTGCGCCTAATAGCCGCTCCAAAATCCACACAAATCGCACCTTCATATAGAAAAAATGCATGGCGTTCGGTGAATCAGCGTTCATCATGGGAGCGTCACTGACGGCGATCAATGTCGCATTTATCGTCATCACTGCGGTTGCGGCGCGGACCATTGGTTTGGGTGTCGCAGAAATCAACATCCTTGGCGGACCGACGCTCATCAGCTTTCACTTCGGTGGAACGAAGATTGCCGTGAAGTCACTTCCGATTGGTTCCGGCCTCACCTTTCGCGAACATGGCGCAACGAGGGAGGATCGAAACTCGGCTTCGGAGCCCGCTCGATACCTCGAAGATCTCAACAGTTGGCAACGCATATTGCTCGCCCTCAGCGCGCCGATCGGTTTCTTTCTGATCGCGCTGCCGCTGGTCGGCTCTTCGATCGGCCATCACAACGCGACGGCGTTGCCTGACATTTATCTCGGCGCGATCAAGCCGACGACGACGGGCGTCGAACTCCTGCAACGCTACGTTGATGCGTGGCACTTGGCGCCGCTAATGGCGCTGGGAATTCTCGCCGCGAAGTACAGCGTCTACCTGCTCGTCCCGACGGCTGGTTCGCCTGGATTTATTGCGACGGCGACGTTGCTGAAATCCGCGTTCGGGTACGAGCCGCCGGGCGACTTCAATTTGCTCGTGGCGATCCCACTTTTCTTGCCGCCGCTGATCGTTCTCGGCGGCTGGTCGCTGGCGACGTTTTTCTTTCTCTATCCGCTGCTCGACGCTGCCGTTTGAGGCACACGCTCACGCATCCTCGGGCGTCGAGCCGAGGACGATCGGGAACTCCGCGGTCAACTCTCCGATCTTGGAACCTTCGAGCGGTTTGAAGTCGATCAGCACCGACTCGCGTTGCGCTTCGTCGCGAATGCCGCGGAGGACGCCGTCGCGGTCGTTGCCGGGCGAACCCTTCACATACAACTGCGTCGTCAGCAGCCGCTTGCCGTTCTGGCTGATGGCGTAATGAATGTGCGGCGTGCGGCCGGGATACTCGACCGGCTTCACGGTGCGGAAGTAATACTCGCCGGTTGAGCTGGTGGTGAAGCGGCCGTAGCCCTGGAAGTTCGCGTCGCGCTTCTCGCCGGCGCTACGGCTATGGAGATAGACGCCGTTGCCGTCGACCTGCCAAATTTCGACCAGCGCGTTGCGGAGCGGCTTGCCGTCGGCGTCGAGGATCTTTCCGGTAAGGTGCGTCACGTCGCCGATCGCGGGGTTGATGCTGTCGTTGATGATGAGCAGGTCGTTGTCGGTGTCGAGCGGCAGGTGATCGGGGTAGAAGGGGCCCTCGGTTTGACTCGGCGTGAGGGTGAGGGCTTCGGCGAAGGCGCCGGGGGCGGAAAACGCCACAGCGCCGAAGGCGATGCCGCGGGCGAAGTCGCGACGGGAGAGGGGAAGAGACGACATGGAACGGACTCCACGGAATGGTGGCGAAACCGGGCGTAAATGCGCTGCGGTCAATTTGCTGCCGGATGATGAGATTATAACCCCGGGCGGGGATTTTGGTTTCACGAGTTTGTAACGGGCGACGGGCCCCCGGTTTGAAGAACCGGGGGCTAAAGGGGGAGGGCGGGGCGACGAATTGTTACTCGGTGAAACGTGACGCTGGTTCGTGCGGCGTCAGTAGATAGATCGCGGCGCCGAGCGCGACCGGGCCGGCGCCCATGAGGGGGAGCCAGGGGGAAATCGACAGCGCGTAGGTGAGGCTGCTGTAGAGCATGTAGCCGCAGGTGGCGCAGAAAATCAGCGGCGGCAGCGGATAGAGCGGCACGGCGAAGGGACGTTCTCGCTGGGGGTCGCGCCAGCGGAGGATGATCACCGAGGCGCCGGTCCCCATGAGGAACGACCAGAAGACCGGGGCAGTTGCGGCGAGCAAGGTGCCGAAGCCGTCGCCGGGGTTGATGACGTTCACGGCGAAGACCATCGCCAGCGCGACCGCCGCCTGGGCCATCAGTGCCGCACGCGGGGCGCCACGCAGGGCATCCCAACCGCTGAGCCAGCGCAGCGGCCGATGGTCGGCGCCCGCCGCCGCGTAGACGCGCGAGCCGACCAGCACCATGCCGTTGATGGCGCCGAGTGCGGAGATCATCACGAGGATGCTGGCGAGCGCGCCGCCGGCGCCGCCGATGGCGGCTTCAATGACGTCGGTCGCCGGCGTGCGGGTGGCACGCGCGGCGTCGAATCCCAAGCCTGCCAGGTAGGCGACGTTCACTGCGAGGTAGACGGCGGTGACGCCCAAGACGCCGCCGATGAGCGCGAGCGGCAGGTTTCGCTTCCGATCGCGAACTTCGGCGGCGACGAACGCCGCATCATTCCAACCGCCGTAGGCGTAGAGGACGAAGACCATCGCGAGGCCAAAGGCCTGCCATCCCCCTTCCTCGAAGGGAGGGGCTAGGGGAGGGATTCCCGACTTATCCATTCCGTTGATGTTGATACCCTCGTCCGACGCCAACGCCCCCTCACCCAACCTCTCCCCAGTGGGGAGAGGAGCCAATGCCAGATTCCCCCAATCGGCGCAGGCGATGCCGGCCAAGACGACGCCGACCAATCCCACGACCTTCGCCACGGTGCAGACGTTCTGCGTTGACTTGCCGAGCGACGTTCCCAGCGCATTGAGGACCGTGGCGCCGACAATCGGCGCCGTCGCCAGCCAAACCGTCCCCGCATCCGTTAGGTCGAACAAGCGGACGCCATAGTCAGCGAACGTGTAGGCCATCGTGCCGATGCTGCTCGTGAGGACCGCCGTGAGTTGCGCCCAACCGAACAGGAACCCGGCCCACGGGCCAAAGGCGCGGGTGAGATATTCGTAGTCGCCGCCGGCGCGGGTGTACGTCGTGGCGAGTTCGGCGTAGCACAGGGCGCCGATGATCGAGAGGACGCCGCCGAGGAGCCACGCCCCGAGCGCTGGCCACGGCCCCGACGTATTCTGGAAGACTTCAGGGGCCGTGCGGAAGATCGACGTCCCGACGACGATGCCGATCACCAGGCTCACCGCGTCCCAGAGGCCGAGACGCGGCGCGGCGCCGGCGTTCAGTTCGTCTTGGATGGCGTCGCTCATATTGCGTGATCTCGAAGCCCCAACCTACCGCAGGCGGCCAAAAATAACAGTGGAAAGGGGCCCCTCAACATCGTATGACTGGGGGAGCCGTCTGATTGGTCAATTGAACCGCCAAGGACGCCAAGAGCGCCAAGGAAATACAATATATTGGAACCGCCGATGGACGCAGATGAACGCAAATCAGTTCAATCTGCGTCTATCCGCGTTCATCGGCGGTTCATTCTTCCCTTTATTCCTTGGCGCTCTTGGCGGTTAGCCTTCGAATTCTTGATTCTTGCAGCAGGAACTATGTCCCACGATTCTCCAGCGCCGGCCAAGTCGCAACGCCTTCTTTCGCTCGACGCCTTTCGCGGCATGACGATTATCGGCATGGTGCTGGTGAACAATCCCGGCACTTGGGAAGCAGGGCAGCGGTACGGGCTGCTCGACCACGCTCCGTGGCATGGGTGGACGCCGACCGATTGGATCTTTCCGCTGCTCCTGTTCATCATGGGGACGTCGCTCGCCTACTCGCTGCGCAAGTACCGTGAGGGAGCGGCGATCGATCCCTCGGTCTACACGCGAATCGTGCGGCGGACGGTCGTCCTCTTCGCCCTGGGACTTTTCAGCGTCCTCTTCGCGCGGACTCTGGCGATGATCTTCAACGACGCCGACGGACTTCACTTCGAGACATGGCGCCTGCTCGGCGTGCTGCAGCGGATCGCGCTGGTGTTTCTCGCAGCGTCGCTGATTGTGCTGCACACGGGCGTGCGAGCGCAGGCCGTGATCATCCTCGGCTTGCTGCTGGGCTATTGGGCGCTGCTGGCGTGGCTGCCGGCGGGAAGCAACTACGCGACGCGGCTCTCGCCGGAAGGAAATGTTGTGCGCGCCTTCGACTTGCAAGTCCTCGGCGCCGAGCACATGTACACGTTGGCCAAGAGTGAGAAGACGGAACCCGAGGGGCTGCTCAGCACGCTGCCGGCGATTGCCAACACGCTGCTCGGCTACTGGACTGGTCTGCTGATCCAGCGCCGCGGCGCCAACTGGGGGACCGTGGGGCGAATGATCGTGGCGGGACTCATCTTGGCCGCGATTGGAATCGCTTGGGGCGAAGTCTTTCCGATCAACAAGAAGCTTTGGACCAGCAGCTTTGTGCTGCTGACCAGCGGCGTCGGGATGATCGGGCTGGGACTTTGCCTGGGGCTGTTCGACGTGGCGGGGTATCGCAAGCTGGCGCGACCGCTGGAGATCGTCGGCATTAATGCGATCTTTATTTTTGTCGGCTCGGGGCTGGCGGCTCAGCTTCTCGGAGCGATTCGCGTCGGCGAGCAGTCGACGAAGGGATGGCTCTACGAAACGGTGTTCACCGACCACATCAGCGATCCGAAGCTGGCGTCGTTCGCCTTCGCGGCGGCGACAGTGGCGTGCTGGTGGATTATCCTATGGGGAATGGCCCGACGGGGATGGTCGGTGCGGGTGTGATAGACAAACTTGGTCAAACAAGCCAACCCAACGAGGGAGTCAATCGTGCGCGCCTTCCTCATGCTGCTGAAGTATCTGCTGTGGGCGATCTTGGCGATGACCCTCTTTGGCGGCGTCGGGTCAATGCTCGGCGGAGTCGTGGCGAGGGTCGTCGATCCCCCGCCTTCGCATTCGTACGAGGGGATTGGAATTGTCATCGTCAGCGCCGGACTCGGCGCCCTGATCGGCCTGATCGCCGTCGTCGCGCTGGCGGTCCAAGAAATCAAGAAGAAACGACAACGTTTAGTTCAAGCGGAGAAAGCATCTTGAAATCGATGATCAATGGTTTGTGGGCGATTGCGGCATGGGGCGTGATCTGCGTGGGAGCGGCCCGGGCGGAGTTGCCGCAGGAGATTCGCATCGTCACCTACAACATCCATCACGGCGAGGGGACCGACGGCAAGCTCGACCTGGAGCGGATTGCCGCGGTCATCAACGCCGAGAAGCCCGACCTCGTGGGGCTCAACGAAGTCGATCAGGGATGCGCTCGTTCGCAGAAGATCGATGAGCCGGCCGTGCTCGCGAAGCTCACCGGCATGACGCACGTCTTCGAGAAAAACATCGATCACGACGGCGGCAAGTATGGCAACGCGGTCCTCAGCCGACTGCCGATCGTGCGGCATGAGAATCACAAGCTGCCGTCGGATTACGAAGGGGAACAGCGCGGCGTGTTGGAAGTCGAAGTCGGCGACAAGGATGGCGAATCGCTGTTGTTCCTCTGCACGCATCTCGACTATCGGCCGGACGATCACGAGCGGTTGGCGTCGATCGAGACGATCGAAAACGTCGTCGCCAATAGCGACGGTCAACCGGTGATTCTGGCGGGCGACTTGAACGCCACTCCCGAGAGCAAAGTGATGGAGACGTTTGCGAAGAGCTGGGGCCGGAGCAATTCCGAACCGGTGGCGACGTTTCCGGCCGCGAAGCCTGAGAAGCAGATTGACTACATTCTGTTCCGGCCGGCGGCGGAGTGGGAAGTCGTCGAGACGCGGGTGCTGGACGAAGCGGTCGCTTCGGATCACCGGGGAATGATGGCCGTGCTGCGGCGGAAATCGTCGCAGCCAGAATCACCCGCGAAGGCTAACTGAGATCCGCTCAGCCGACGACTTCCAGATACGTCGAGGAGGGGAAGTCTCCTTCCTCGCCCAGCCCATGTGACATCGCCATCGGCCGGTATTTCGGAAACGCCTTCTGCAACTCCACTGGGCGGGCGTTGTGGAGCATCGAAAGCGACGCCGCGATTCGATAGCTTGGATTCATGCACAAGAAGGCGTGCAGCAAAGCCGATTCATGCCAAAAAAACATCGATTCGACGAGGATCCTTGGCGAGTAATCGTACGGAAAGAAAATGTCGTGAAAATGGACGAGGCATCCGGTGGGAACTCGCGGCAACATCTCAGTAATGATGCGAGTGACCTCGCCGGCTGGTCCCAGCGTGTGCGTTGAATCAACGAAAAAGAGATCGCCCGCCTGTAAGCATTGCAGGAAATCGACGCCGATATTTTCGACGGGTTGCTCGATAAGTTTGATATCGCCGCTTTGGGCTACTCGTTTCAGAAAATCGGTTGCAAAGGGCTCGACGCAAGTAATCTCTGGACGGTAACCGGCGAATTTCCCGGCGGCGATACAGATGGCGGTCGAGACGCCGCATCCGATCTGCACGATTCGCTGTGGGCGCTTCGTCGCTACGAAGGCGAACAACATTTGCGATTCGATAGGACCGTACCCAAGTTCGCCGTTCTCTTGGGATGCTTCCGCGCGGATGTCATGCTCCGCAACATATTGAGCCACCGACGGAGTCACAGCCGATTTCACGAACTCTAACTGTGAATCCAGATCGACGCCCTGAACTGCTGTCATGGAGTAAGGAAATCGCCAAGCATCCGTCTGCCTGAGCTTAGGGATGGAGGGAATCTCGGAATAGAAATGCCGAGGCAGGATATCGACGCCGAAGCGCTGTCCCAAATGAAACGCTTTCACCAACGAAGCCTTAAGAAAGGCTTTGGGACGAAAAGCCATACGATTGCGCCTACTCAGCGAAGGTGTACAAAATGCGCTGACTCGCGGGCGATCTTCACCGGTTCCCGTGAGACAGATCGCTACGCGAGCGTTAAAACTCAATTATACCACAAACGTCGCTCCCGGCAGTTCGATCGGCCCCATGACGCTACGGGATAGACGTAACAAACCGATTGAATCGATCAAAAAACCGGCTTAATCCCCATGAGCCTCGCCTCGGTCTCCGCCATCAGTGCGTCCTCCGCTGCTTCGTCGACCGCTTCGTAGGTCACGCTGAAGCGGAGGAACGACCCCGCGTCGTCCCACGGGACGGTGCAGATCGATTGCTGCGTGATGAGGTACTGGCTGCAGGCCTCGGCCGTATCAAATTTAATACCGCCGAATGCGGGCCCGTCGGCCAGACCCTTCGGCGTCGGCGTGTAAAGAAAATACGTGCCGCCCGGCATCTCGCACTTGAAGCCGCAGCGCTGGAGCGTCGCCACGAGCTTCTCAAGCCGTCGCTTGTACTTTGCGCGGATCCGATTCGGGATCTCGGGATCGTCGAGTCCCGCGATCGCCGCACGTTGGATCGCGAGGAACTGTCCGCTATCAAAGTTATCCTTCGTTTCGGCGAACGCCTTCACCAACAGCGGATTGCCGCAGAGCCAGCCAAGGCGCCAGCCGATCATGTCGAAGCCCTTGGACATCGAGTGCATCTCGACGCCGACGTCCATCGCGCCGGGGATCGACAAGAAGCTGTTTGGCGCCCGGTCGTACGACAGCTGCGCGTGGGC
>Ga0163144_10024488_pt1 | contig 11839 bp, 7 predicted proteins | sample OliLak19BULKMAT1_FD_123175 | JGI IMG/M metagenome (GOLD analysis project Ga0163144, IMG submission 123175) | Freshwater microbial mat bacterial communities from Lake Vanda, McMurdo Dry Valleys, Antarctica - Oligotrophic Lake LV.19.BULKMAT1 | ecosystem: Environmental > Aquatic > Freshwater > Lake... | reverse complement strand
GAATGAGGCCGACCCGAACGAAGGCAGGTGGCGCGTCCAAGCGGCGACGCCGGATAGATGGTTGGAACGATCCCAAAATCTTCCCGCTGGAGGCTTGACAGAGGCCTGCTCATAGATGGCACGTCAGGAGTTCGGCCGTGCCACCCGCCTGAATGCCGGTCAATCGCGGGGCGCATCACCGTCATTGACCGCAGTCCCGATTCGACTGGGGGACAAATGGCAACCAACCACCCTAAACGTTCTGGTGGAGCGTGTCTCATCCGTAATGGGAAGTGGATGGCGGCGTAACGATCACAACTTGCCCGGCCCGCCGCGCCGGCAACGCAGCAAGCAAAAACAGGGGCCTCGGCGAAATGCCAAGGCCCCCTCTGCATTGCGTCACTTTCGACCCTGTGTCACCGTGGGCCGCCCGGAGGGGGCGGAGGAATGCTACCTCCGCTCGGCGCGCCCGGTGGACGCGCCCCGCCCGGTGGAGGTGGTGATGGCGGTTTGCCGGCACCACCCTTCAGTGCCCCCGGTGATGATGCAGGCTTGCCAGCTCCGCCCCCTGCGCTTGCTGGACGCGCTCCGCCCGGAGGCGGTGCTGCTGGAGGTCTGCCGCCGCCTGCGCTTGCCGGACGAGCGCCGCCCGGAGGGGGTGCTGGTGGAGTCTTACCACCGCCGCTCGGCGCTCCCGGCGGACGTGCCCCGCCCGGTGGGGGTGGAGGCTTGCCAGCGCCTCCCGATCGCCCGCCCGGCGGCGCCGGTGGTTTACCAGGTGCGCCCGGTGGGGACCCGGGTTTGGGCACGCCGGCACGTTGGGCGCCGGTACTCGCACCCTTGGATTGGCTGGGGACCCCTTTCTTGCCACCTGCGCCTTGCAACATGGGTTACTCCTGGATTCTTGGGTACCGTCTCAAACGTGAACTGTGGCCCGCATTAGAACATGTTTCACGAATTCGTGTACATCGTTGCGTGCAAGTCCCGAGTACTGTCAACAAGCCGCGGCCCCGCCCGATACGCTTCCCCGTCCCCATGCCAAAGCCAGCCACCCGTGACCCCCCTCCCCACTCAAAAATCCGACCTCCGCCAACGCCTCCGCCGCGCGCTGGCCGCTATTCCCGCCGATAACTGGAAGGAAGCCTCCGACGTCGCCTCCGCCCGCCTCCTCAACTTCATCTCCACCGCCAACGCCCGCGCCATCCTGTTTTTCATGCCAACCCCCACCGAACTGGACATCTCCTACGCCGCCCGCCAGTGCCTCGACCAGGGCCGCACCGTCTGCCTCCCCCGCGCTGACTGGGACCAGTCCCACATCACCCCGTGCAAAGTCACCACCTGGGGCGAGGACCTCATCGAAGTCCGCCACGGAATCCGCGAACCCGGGCCCGATGCCCCCTCGCTAGACATCGCCCTCCTCGACCTCATCGTCGTCCCCGGCCTCGCTTTCGACCCCCGCGGCGGCCGCCTCGGCAAGGGCGGCGGTTTTTACGACAGGTTCCTCGCAAGCCCCGGTCTGCGGGCCTCCAAGGTCGGTATCGCCCTGGATGCCCAGGTGATAGACTCTGTACCCATGGGCGAACACGATGTTCCCCTCGATGCTGTTGTCACCCCGACGCGAGTCCTTCTGGCCCGCGCCGGTCCGTAACGGAGTACGCCCCGCACCCGCGGGATTAGACCACGGAAGGTTCATCGATGGCACTCCCCTCTCAAACCGAACGTTCCAACGAAACCGCGCGCCCCGTCATGAGCCGCTCCAGCCGCCGCCGAAGCCCCGAGCGCATCAAGTTTGCCCTCGGCCTTGTGGTCCTGCTGGTCGCCGCCGGCGCCGTCTACGGCATCGCCCAACTCTTTCCCCGCGGCACCAAGCCGGGCTCTGCGGACGCCGGCACCGCACCGCTCTCGCCAGCTCGCAAGCCCACCAAGTCCACGACCGCAATCGCCCGCACACCAACGCAAGACCTCGGCGGGCCCGCGATTCCTTCCACAGCCCCGCGAGTCATTACCCAAGCCCCCTCGACCACGCCGCAGACCTCGCTCTCCCAGGCGCTCAGTCAGAGCAACCCGCCCCCTGCGCTCCGCGTTGACCCGGCCCGCCCCGGCACCGACCCATCCAAGCCCGGCCCCGTTGATGTCACCAGCCCAACCCTTCGCCCCACGTCACCACCGCCCCCCGCGACCATCACCACTCCCGCGCCGGCGCCGGCGATTCCCGTTCCCACCACACCCACCGCGGGTTTCACGCAGCAGGTCCGCTCGCTCGTCGAAGCCGGGGACCGCGCCCTGGCCGCCAACAACCTTGTTGAGGCCCGCCTCCAGTTCAGCCGCGCACTCCAGAACAAAGACGCCTCACCCGCCGATCAGCAGGCCCTCCGCCAGAAACTCACCACCATCAACGAAGACCTCCTCTTCTCCCCCAGGATCGCCGCCAAAGACGGCCTCACCGCGGCCTACATCGTCGAATCCGGCGACAGCCTCGCCCGCATCCGCAAGTCCCAACAACTCGCCGTCGATTGGTTGCTGATCCAGCGCATCAACCAGATCAAGAACCCAAACTCCATCCGCGTCGGCCAGAAACTCAAGCTCGTCCGCGGCCCCTTCCACGCCGTCGTCCACAAGAGCGAGTATCGACTCGACATCTTCGCCGGCTCCCCCGATGAGCCCCAGGACTGGCTCTACATCCGCTCCTTCCGCGTCGGCCTGGGCGAGAGGGATGGAACCCCCAACGGCACCTTCGTCATCAAGAAGGGGAGCAAACTCGTCAACCCGCCCTGGACCAACCCCCGCACCGGCGAGTACTTCGAGGCGGACGACACCAAGAACCCCATTGGAGAGTTCTGGCTCGGCTGGGAAGGCCTGGGCGACGCCGCGGTCTACACCGGCTTTGGCCTCCACGGCACCGTGGAGCCCGACAGCATCGGCCAGCAGCGCTCCATGGGCTGCGTCCGCATGCTCCCCGACGATATCGCAATGGTCTACGAACTCCTTGTCGACCAGATCAGCATCGTCAAGGTCCTTCCCTAGATTCGTGTGATGCCCGTGGTGAGATGCACGACCACGACCAACCCGTATCGCGCAACGAGTGAACCACGATGCAACCACCCGGCGCCCCACGAAGGGCACCCGCATCTCATCGCGCACACTCATTCCATGCGCGCTACGCGTCGCCGCTGGCAGACCTGCCCAACGCGGATTTGTTCGTAGTTTTATAGTATTCCGATAGGTCGCAATCCCCAACCCGCGCTGGCTCCTCGTTCACGCACCCGCATCCCCTCAAAAAGCACCTGTTTTCGGCCACAATTCCACCCCCCTCCCGCCCGCCGCGCCACGTGCTTTTTCTGCGTGAATTCTCGCCCGAACATCGTGCTCATCCTCCGTGCCACACCTACCATCACTATCTCGAAAAAAACGCCCGCCAGGGGGCTGAAAACCATCGTCGATCCGCCCCAAAAAACCGCCCCTGAACCCTAACTTCTCGACCACCCTATGCCTGAATCCCCCGCCACCGGCCAACGCGTGCGTGAACCCCTCGTTGTGGTCAACCAAACGCGCCCCGGCGCTGGTGGCGATCCGGACGTCATCAGCCCCGCCCCGGGCGATGTCAACACCGCCTACGGCGCCGACCAGATCCAGGTCCTCGAAGGCCTCGACGCCGTACGCAAGCGGCCGGGCATGTACATTGGCGGCACCGGCCTCAACGCCCTCCATCACCTCGTGTACGAGGTCGTTGATAACTCCATCGACGAGGCCATGGCCGGCCACGCCACCCTCATTTCTGTCAACATCCAGCCCGACGGCTCCTGCCAGGTCATCGACGATGGGCGCGGCATCCCCATCGACCCCATCAAGCACGAGGACAAGGCCCTCAACGGCCGCCCCGCCGTCGAGGTCGTTCTCACCAAACTCCACGCCGGCGGCAAGTTCCAGCAGGAAGGCTCCGCGTACAAAGTCTCCGGCGGCCTCCACGGCGTGGGCGTCTCCTGCGTCAACGCACTCGCCGAGTACCTCGACTGCGAAGTCTTCCGCGACGGCAAGATCCACTCCATCGGCTTTGAGCGCGGGCGCGTTCTCCACCCCCTGCGCTTCGTTGGCCCCATCCCGCACGACGCCACCCGCCAGCGCGGGACGACCATCACCTTCCGGCCCGACCCCGAGATCTTCCCCGATACTTCCTTCGACTACAACATCCTCTCGACCCGCCTGCGTGAACTCTCCTACCTCAACCCGGGCGTCACGCTGCGCCTCACCGACGAGCGCATCGGTGCCGACGGCAAGGTCCACTCCGAGTCTTTCAAGGCCCAGAGCGGCCTGGCCGAGTACGTCCAGCACCTCATGACGGGCAAGTCCGCCGTCTCCGCGCCGATTTACGTGAAGCGTGAAGACATCGCCCAGTGCATGGTCGCCGAGGTCGCGCTGCAATACCACGACGGCTACAACGAATCGGTCCTCACCTTCGCCAACAACATCAACAACGTCGACGGCGGCACCCACGGCCAGGGCTTCAAGGTCGCCCTGACCCGCACGCTCAACAGTTACGCCAAGAAGAGCGGCATCATCAAGGACAAGGACCCCGTCCCCACCGGCGAGGACCTCCGCGAAGGCCTGGTCGCCATCGTCTCCGTCAAGCTCCCCAACCCCGCCTTCAACAACCAGCCCAAGGAAAAACTCTTGAACCCCGAGGTCGAGGGCTTCGTCGCCGCCGCCGTGGGTGAGGGGCTAGACCGCTGGCTCGAAGAGCACCCCGCCGAGGCCAAGCGCCTCTGCCTCAAGGGCATCGTCGCTGCGCAGGCCCGGGAGGCCGCCCGCAAGGCCCGCGAACTCACCCGCCGCAAGAGCGCGCTCGACAGCGGCTCCATGCCCCACAAACTCCGCGACTGCAAGACACGCGATGTCGAACGCTCCGAACTCTACATCGTCGAGGGTGATTCGGCCGGTGGCTCCGCCACCCAGGGGCGCGACGTCGAGACCCAGGCCATCCTTCCCCTCAAGGGCAAGATCCTCAACGTCGAAAAGGCCCGCATCGACCGCATGCTCGCCTTCGAGGAAATCCGAACCCTCATCGCCGCCCTGCGCGTCGGCATCGGAAACGACCTGGACATTTCCAAACTCCGCTACGGCAAGATCATCATCATGACCGACGCCGATGTGGACGGCTCGCACATCCGCACCCTCCTGCTCACCTTCTTCTTCCGCCAGATGCCCGAACTCATCCGCAAGGGCCACATTTACATCGCCCAACCCCCCCTCTACCAGATCGCCAAGGGCCCCGGTCGCTCCAAGAAGGTCTCCTACGTCGTCACCGGCCGCCTCCTCGACGACGCCCTCGTCGAACTCGGCCTCGAAGACGCCTCGCTCATCATTCGCGATGTCAAGGTCAGCGGTGATGTCAAGATCGAAGCCAAGGAACTCCGCCGCCTCGACGGCCCGCAACTCCGCCGCGCCCTCCACCTCCTCCGCCGCATGATCGAAATCGTCGAAATCGCCGAGCGTCGCGGCGTCAAGTTCAAGGACCTCCTCCGCACCCGTTCCAGCGACCCGACCAGCGCCTCGCGCCTCCCCACCCACCGCGTCACCTGGCGCGCCGGCGATGCCTTCGCATGGTCGGAGGCCGATGCGCTCGCCATCGTCGCCAAGCACAAACTCCGCCTCGCCGACCGCGCCGAGGAATCCAACGGCGCAGCCTCAGCCCCCACGCCCACCGCAACACCCGGGCCCGCCGCTGCGGTTGCTTTGACACCGCCCGTGGTGCCGCCGGCCATCGCTGCCGGCCTGGTGGCCGTGGTCCGCGAGTTGCACGAGAACCGCGAACTCGAAAAACTCTTCACCGAACTCGCCGACCTCGGCCTCATCGTCAACCCCGAGAACTACGCCGGGCAGCAGGGCGAAGCCATCACCGGCGAGCGCCTCCCCGCACGCTTCGCTTGGACGACAGGCCACGCCATCGCGGAAACTCCAGTGGCTCACGCCGAAGACGACACCACCCCACACGGCGACACCCACGGCGACAAACCCAGTGATCGCCCCGCGCCCCACTCCCAGTTTGTTGAAGCCGCCAACCTCCCCGCCATCCTCGAGGGCCTGCGCGAAATCGGTCGGCGCGGCCTTGAAATCAAGCGATTCAAGGGACTGGGCGAAATGGACGCAGAGCAACTCTGGGACACCACGATGGACCCCCGCCGCCGCACGCTGCTCAAGGTCACGTGGGACATGGGCAGCAACGCCGACGCCCTCTTCACCGTCCTCATGGGCGAAGAGGTCGAGCCCCGCCGACGCTTCATCGAAGACCACGCCCTCGAGGTCAAAAACCTCGACGTGTAACCCGCGAGCCCCGCTCCGCCGTCGATGCCTGTTCGCCGCAGATGCGGCACCCCTCAATAGCACCGCGGCACAAGCCCAGTCAAAACCGTGAACGACTTGGTCCGAGTTGCGGAGCAGCGTTCGTGGCGCCGGCCCCGGACGGGTTCACGGCGGCACGTTCCCCCGGTCGGCCACCGCCACCGTCCAATCCACGTCCGATACCCCTGGCGTTCCCCGCCAGTCTTGGGCCGCTTCGGCACCCTTTGGGCCAGTCAATCTCCCCAACCGCCGATCCATAGCGGACGAGGCCGCGCCCCGCGCCCGCCCGATGTGGAGTTCTGCACCCAACATGACCAGGCCCAACAGCCCCAACCCCGCGCGCTCCGTACCACCCAAGGCGCGCCCCAACACACTCAACCTGAGCACCCAGGCCCTCGCGAGCTTCCTCGACAAACTCGACGAACCCGAGCAGTCTGGTGATGGGCAAAAGAACCGCACCTTCGTCCGTTGGCCCTGGCGCCTCGAAGCCCTCACCATCAGGATCGAGCACCCCGGCGGCAACTCCGCGTCCATCAGCGTCGCGTGCCGCAACCTCTCCCGGGGCGGCATCAGCGTCCTCCACAACAGCTACATACACCCGGGCTCACAGTGCAGGGTGCTCCTCCCTCACCCCAAGCGGGGCCTCGTGGGCGTCGCCGGCTTGGTGGTCCGGTGCATTCACAGGGGCGGCGTGGCGCACGAAGTGGGCATCTCGTTCACAGAGCCCGTCAACGCCCGCGAGTTCGTCAACACCGACCCCCTCTCAAACGTGTTCACCCTCGAGCGCGTCAACCCCGGCGAACTCAAGGGAACTCTCCTGCTCATCGAGCCCGCTGCCGTGGACCGTCACGTGTACAAGCACTTCCTCCGCGAGACGCTCCTGCGCGTCGTCCCCGCGTCCACCCCCGCCGAGGCCGTGGCCTCGCTCCAGGAGGCCGACGTAGTGCTCATCGGGGGTGACTCCACCACCACGCCCCCCGCGCCCACCGTCGCCACGCTGCGAAGCGCCGGCTTCGGCGGGCCCATCCTGCTGGTCGTTCCCGATTCGTCTGATGCGACCCGCCTCACGCTCACGGGCGTAAGCGCCCAGTCCGTCATCGCCAAGCCCATTACCCATGACCTCCTACTGCGGGCCTTGGCCGAAGTCCTCCTCATCCAGAAGTCCTCGCCGCATGCCGCCGGTCACGAAGCAAGCCGCGCCCGTGAGAGCCAGAACAAGCAACTCGTCCTCGCCGGCGTCGATCTACTCCGCGCCGCCTGCGGGCAGAACCCCGCCTCCTTGCGCCGAAACTGCCTCGCCGTCCGATCCATCGCCGAATCCCTCGGCGCTTCAGACGTCATGGCACTGACCGACCAGATCCTTGCCGGCCTCACCAACGGGCTCACGATTGAGAAACTGATGACCGAGATCGAGGCCTTGGTCAACGCCTGCGATGGCAAGCCCGCGCCCGATGGGCCAGCCGCGGCCGCCAAACCCGGCGCCAAGTCCGACCAACCAGGCTCCCAAGCCAGGTCAGGCGCCTGAGCCAACCCGTTGCCCGGCCATGCCACCGGCACCCCCGGGCCTGTTCCCCGCGATGCCGGGGTGCCCCGCCGCGCCGGAGCGCGGGCCGACCCGCAATGGAAGAACCGAAAACAAGGGCGATCGGCGGGACTCGAACCCGTGACCCCCGGGATCACAACCCGGTGCTCTAACCAACTGAGCTACGATCGCCATCAGGCCTGGAACTGCCTTTCCGCCGGATGCGCCAGCCAACAGCCCCAGGCAGAACGCGGACAGTACGAGCGTAGCGCCGCAACCGTCAACCCGCTTTGACCTCCCACGGGATAGCCGACCGCCTGGGTGGCTCACCACTCCGCGGCAGGTTCCCTGTCATGGACTGCGACGCCACAAGGATCCGCCCCGGCTAAAGAACCCCTACCACGCCGCCGTTCTTTTCAAACTGGCCAATCTCTCCCGCACGCTCTAGGCTTTCCGCTCAACAACTCCGCACTCGCAAATCGAGGCACCCGATATGACGACTCCCCTCCTGGACCGCCTGGACCTCTCCCCGAAACGCGTTCGCGCCAACCTCTCTTCCGCCGAACTTGTCGAGCGCGCCATCGCCGCCGGTGAAGGCCAACTCGCCGCCAACGGTGCCCTCGTCTGCCTCACCGGCGACCGCACCGGCCGCAGCCCCAAGGACAAGTACCTCGAAGACACCGCCCCCATCCACGACAAGATCTGGTGGGGCAAGGTGAACATGCCCCTCAAGCCCGAGTACTTCGACAACGCCCTCAACCTCGCCATCGACCACCTCAACACCCGCCCGCAACTCTACATGTTCGAGGGCTTCGCCGGAGCCGACCCCGCCCACCGCCTGGGGGTCCGCGTCATCGCCGAGCAGGCCTGGCACTGCCTCTTCGCGCAGACCCTCTTCATCCGCCAAGGCACCCCCGCCGCCGGCCCCGTCACCAAGCCCTTCTCGCACGACTGGACCATCATCAACGCCGGCAAGCGCCGCCTCACCGCCGCAGAAATGGAAAAGTGGGGCGTCAAGAGCCCGGTCGTCATCGCCCAGTCCCTCACCCGCAAGATGGTCGTCATCTTGGGCACCGAGTACGCCGGCGAAATCAAGAAGAGCATCTTCTACGCCATGAACTACGACATGCCCGAGAAGGGCGTCTTCCCCATGCACTGCTCGTGCAACGTCGACAAGGATCGCAACAACGCCGCCCTCTTCTTCGGCCTTTCCGGCACCGGCAAGACCACCCTTTCCGCCGACCCCAACCGCGCCCTCATCGGCGATGATGAGCACGGCTGGTCCGACACCGGCGTCTTCAACTTCGAGGGCGGCTGCTACGCCAAGTGCATCAAGCTCAGCAAGGAAGGCGAGCCCCAGATCTGGAACGCCATCCGCTTCGGCAGCGTCCTCGAGAACGTGCCGATGAACCCGGAAACCCGCATCCCCGACTACGACACCCCCAAGTTCACCGAGAACACCCGCGTCACCTACCCCGTCGACTTCATTGACAACGCCGTCATCCCCAGCCTCTCTGGCCACCCCAAGAACATCATCTTCCTCACCGCCGACGCCTACGGAGTCATGCCCCCCGTCTCCAAGCTCACCAGCGAGCAGGCGATGTACTACTTCATCAACGGCTACACCAGCAAGCTCGCCGGCACCGAGGCCGGCGTCACCGAGCCCCAGCCCAACTTCTCCCCCTGCTTCGGCGGCGTCTTCCTCCCCCGCCCCCCCATCACCTACGCCCAGCAACTCGCCGACAAGATCAAGCAGCACAACACCAACGTCTGGCTCCTCAACACCGGCTGGACCGGCGGCCCCTACGGCACCGGCCAGCGCTTCAAGCTCGCCTACACCCGCGCCATGGTGACCAGCATCCTCAACGGCTCCCTCGCCAGCGCCAAGTTCACCCCCGATGAAGTCTTTGGCCTCCCCCTCCCCGGCGCCGTCCCCGGCGTCCCCGCCGAAGTCCTCCACCCCAAGAACACCTGGAAGGACAAGGCCGCCTACGAGACCCAGGCCAAGAAGCTGGCCAAGCTCTTCAAGGAAAACGACGCCACCTTCGAAATGCCCGAAGCCGTCCGCAAGGCCGGGCCGCGCGCATAGTCAAGGAAGGCACTTGGCACTGGGGGGAGGCACTGGGGAACAGGGCCAGTGGGTGCGGCGGATCGGGGCGGGCGAATGAGGATTCAACTTGAGTACACAACCCATCCAGTCCACCCGCATTGTTCCGCCATCGGGCGGCAGGATAATCCGAGCCTTCGGCGACGAGATCACGGTTCACCTGGGCGCATCGGAAACCGGCGGCAAGTACACCATGTTCACCTCTGTCACTCCTCCGGGCGGTGGCCCACCGCCTCACTATCACCTGAACGAGGACGAGTGGTTCTTGGTGCTGGAAGGACGGGCCGAGTTCTTCAAGGACAATGCCTGGGCCGAAGTACCGGTTGGCACCGCCGTCTTCACTCCCAGGGGCGTGGTGCATTCGTTCAGGAATCCCGGCGATAAGCCGTTGCGGATGTTGATGCACACAGCACCGTCGGGATTCGAGAACTTTTTCGCGCGGTGCGAGAACGAGTTCGCCAAGCCCGGCCCACCCGAAATGTCTCGGCTCGTACAGATTGCCGCGGAACACGGGATCCACTTCGCCAAGGCGTAAACCACAGGGATCGCTTTTTGATTCTGTCGCCTCGGTACCTCCATTTCCAGGCAGGTCGGCGGGTAGCATCACCGTCCCTCCCGTGTCATTACCCTCCGGCGGGTGGCCTGGGTCGTCCGTCGTGCCACGGGTGGCGCGGCGACACCCGTGGCGTTGGGCGTGCCATCGCGGCGTGGCTTTGAATCGAACGCGCTCCCCTTGCCCGCCAACGGTGCTCCTGCGATGATGCGCACGTGACGCATCTCATCCGCAAGCGACTCCGGCGCTGGGAGGATCGCAACACCTGGCGGTTCCTGGCCTGCTCCTGCAAACAGCGGCGTCCCTTCTTCGATGAGCCCGCCGTCAAGGACCTTTTCGTCGAAGCGAGCGCGGGTGGCACGGCTGCCCGTGGACGTACGGCAGGTGGCCTGGGTCACCTGCTTGTCGTGCCACCGGTGGCGGTCGGCTCTGCGGCAAGCACCTGTGGTCCACCTACGCCGGTCCATCTTCAAGCAGGCGTAGGGCGTTGTGTTGCCACGGTCCAGTATCTTCTCTTGGACCTGCGTGTCCGAGCGCAGCGGAGTCTCGCGGACGACACGCCGAGCAAAGTCCGGGGAAGAACCTGGATTGTGTTTTCACGGGAATCGACTTTCCGCACAACCGGCACGGGCCCACAGAAAAGCCGAGGTCCTTCGTCGAGGCCGGTTCGTGCTTGCTTCTCGGAGTCCAAAGTTTCTGTAGGGATTCGTCCGCGTTGTGTCGCGCTGGCGTCGATGGAGCAAGGGGTCGCACCGAAGCCGGCGCGGGGTGCTGACCGTCAGTATGTGGCGGAACTGGGAATTGCGGCCCCGATGGATGGCCGCGAATCTCTTTGATAATCGCGCTGGGATGATTGACGAGCGCGTGTGCGCAGGCGAGATCAGCCCGGGCCGCGTCGACGAGTATGGCGGACGATCTCCCCCCCCGGAACTCCAGGCGTAGCGCGAATCTGGGCACGTTGGCGGGATTCTATGGGGGGTGGCACGGGCGTTCCGGGCCGTGTTTTTTCATGGCCTCGGATCTCGCAGGCCCTTCCATCGGCTGGAAAGCCGATCCCACGCCGCCCCCCACGGCCGGTGGCTTGGTTGACGCGGTCGGGCGCGAAGACATCGGCAGGGATGCCGATGCCACGCGGCCTCAGTTGACCCCGTACGCCGTGCATCCCCGCGCCCCGGCGCACCGCGCGTAGCAGGCGCAACCCCCCCCCCCCCCCCCCCCCCCCCCCCCCCGCCCCCCCCCCCCCCCCCCCCCCCCCCCCGCCTCTTTTTCCCCCCCCCGGTCCTTTCATCCGCGCCCCCCCCCCCCCCCACATTAACCCTTCTCCCCCCTTCCCGCCCCTTGG
>Ga0163144_10024487_pt1 | contig 11839 bp, 11 predicted proteins | sample OliLak19BULKMAT1_FD_123175 | JGI IMG/M metagenome (GOLD analysis project Ga0163144, IMG submission 123175) | Freshwater microbial mat bacterial communities from Lake Vanda, McMurdo Dry Valleys, Antarctica - Oligotrophic Lake LV.19.BULKMAT1 | ecosystem: Environmental > Aquatic > Freshwater >... | reverse complement strand
GCCGCCCAGAAAGTAGCTGCCGCCGAGCAGGTGGATGCCGATGGCAAGGTCTTCTCCTATCTCCCGCGCCTGAATCCGAAGGACGTCTATTTCCTCTACAATCCGGACGGCTACTACCGCATGAGATGAGCCTTGAGGATGGGATCGCGGATGTCGTTGCAAAGGCGATGATGGGTCTTGGCATCGAAGCCGGGAGCCTAGCTGAAAAAACAGGTGTCGCGCTGAGCCGGATCGAGGCCGTTCTGGAGGGTGATTTCGATGAAGCCTCCCTGCGTGAAATCGCATCGGCTCTGGGGCTTGGCCCGGCGGCGCTCGTTTCCCTGCCCGGCTATCTACCGCAGAAACAGGAAATCCCGGGAGTGCGCAGGATCGAACTCCCGTTCGGGCAATGGACGGTGAACGCCTGGATGATCGAACACGGCGGTTTCCGCCTGCTGTTCGATACGGGCTGCAACGGAAATGACATCACCCGTGCCCTTGGCGGCACGCTCCCGGATGCGGTTTTCATCACCCACGCCCACGGGGATCATGTTGGCGGAATCGCCGCGTTCGCGTCCGCCGGTATCAGGGTGATTTCGGAAACGGAAGCTCTCGAAGCCTCCACCTTCGATTTTCCGGACATCTCCATCCGTGTTGTTGACCTCTCCGGACACATGACCCCCACCGCCGGATACATCATCGGAGGATTCGGAAAGCGGGTGCTGGTGCCGGGAGATGCGATTTTCGCCGGATCGATCGGACGATGCCGTTCCCCCGGATCCTACCGGATGGCGCTGGACAATCTCAACCGTGTCCTTGGCGAGGTGGGCGAGGATTGCGTGATCCTTCCCGGTCACGGCCCGGCGACGACGGTTGCTGAGGAACTGGTTGCGAACCCGTTCCTAGGGAATATGGCGGCGGATTTCATCCGCCATGCCGATCCCATTCCTTAAATGGCTTGGCGGATGCAATCCGCCGTCACGGACTATTGCAAAAAACTTGCAATAGTTGGATGCCGCTTTGATGCTACCGGCATGAAGAAGCTCTCTCTTCCCACGGTTTTCCTGATGGCGATGTTCGGCACCACACATGCCGCCCCGCTGAAAGTCGCATCGCTCCATCCCCTCATCGGCGATCTGCTCAGGCAGGTGGGGGGCAGTGAAATCGAGGTCGTGGATTTGATCGGGGAAAAAGGTGACCCCCACAGCTTCGAGCCGCAATCCAAGGATCTTGCGGCGGCGAAAGGGGCGGAGATCTATTTCGTCTCCGGGATGGGGATGGAAAACTACCTGCCGGAACTCAAGGCGGTGCTCGGTGGAAATGCCAGGATTGTGGAGGTCGGTGCGACCCTCCCCGCGCTCCACGGCACCTGCGACCACGAGGGGCACGACCACGACCATGCTCACGAACTCGATCCTCACTGGTGGCATTCCGTGGATCTTTTCCGCAGGGCTACGGCTGTCGTTGCGGACGAACTTTCGAAGCAGCGCCCGGAACAGGGCGAGGTCTTCGCAAAAAATGCAGCCGCCTATCGCGGCAAGTTGGATGAACTTGGGAAATGGGTCAGACGCGAAGTGATCCGCATCCCGAAGGACAGGCGCAAGCTCGCCACCGCCCATGCCGCCTTCCAATATTTCTGCGATGCCTACGGCTTCGAATCATTCTCCGTGCAGGGGATCAACCGCGAGCAGATGCCGGATGCCGTCACCCTCGCAAAGCTGATCTCCACCCTGAAGTCGGAAAAGGTCGCCGCGATTTTCCCCGAAAAGGAATCCAACCCCAAGATGCTCCAAAGCCTCACCCGCGACACCGGCATCAAGCTCGGCGGCGAACTCATCGCCGACGGCCGCGCCATGACCAGCTACGAGGAGATGATGCGCGCGAATGTGGCGTCCATCGTGGAGGCGCTCAGCGCAAGGTGATCCCCACCGGGCAATGATCCGAACCCGTGACGTGGGGGTGAATGGTGGCTTCGGCGAGGCGGTCGATGAGGGCGGGGGAGAGGCCGAAGTGGTCGATTCTCCAGCCGACGTTGCGCTGGCGGGCACCGCCGCGGTAGGACCACCAGGAGTAGGCTCCTGTCTTGTCGGGATGGAGGTGGCGGAAGGTGTCGATGAAACCGCTGCCTAACAGTTCGGTGAAGCTGGCGCGCTCCTCGTCGGAGAAACCGGCGCTCTTGCGGTTTTCCTTCGGGCGGGCGAGGTCGATCTCGTTGTGGGCGACGTTGAGATCGCCGCAGAAGATGACGGGTTTCGACTCGGCAATTGTGTTGAGGTGATTGCGGAAGGCGGCGTCCCATTGGAGGCGGTAAGGTAGGCGGCGAAGGCCGTCTTGGGCGTTGACCGTATAAACGTTCACGAGATGGAAATCTGGAAATTCCAGTGTGATGACGCGGCCTTCCTTGTCGTGTTCCCCGATTCCCAGGCCGTGGGTGCAGGCGAGGGGTTCATGCCGTGTGAAGATCGCGGTGCCGGAGTAGCCGGGTTTCTCGGCGGAGTTCCAGTAAGATTTGTAGCCGCCGAATTCCAGCGGCAGCTCCACCTGCTCCTCTCGGGCCTTGGTTTCCTGCAGGCAGAGGATGTCGGGGTTTTCGGTTAAGAGGAAATCAGCGAGACCCTTGTTCAGGGCGGCGCGGATGCCGTTGACGTTCCAGGAGATGATTTTCATAAAACTCTAAACTTTAAATTCTAACCCCCAAGTTTGGTAGCCGGTAGGGCATCTGGATTTCTTTCTCTGAAATCTGCGTCCATCCGCGTTAATCTGCGGTTAGGAATCTGTATCCGAAATGATCGCCGTTCATAGGATCAGCATGCAGTCGCCGTAGGAGTAGAAACGGTATCTCTCCGCGACGGCCTGGCGGTAGGCCTCGAGGGTTAGCTCACGGCCCGCGAAGGCGGAGACGAGCATGATGAGGGTGGATTGCGGGAGGTGGAAGTTTGTCAGGAGCGCATCGACCGCCTTGAAGCGGTAGGGCGGATGCAGAAAAATATCCGTTGCTCCGGCCATGATGGCGTCCGGGGAGATTCGGCTCGTATTGGATGCCAGCGATTCGAGGACGCGGGTGACGGTGGTGCCGACGGCGATCACACGTCCGGCAGCGTTGATCTTGGCAGCGGATTCCGGGCGGACAGAATACCTCTCCGAATGCATCACATGCTCGCCGATGTCATCGACTGAAACCGGCCGGAACGTGCCGACTCCGACATGCAGCGTGATGAAACCGTGATTGATGTGTGAAAGTATTTCCGGGGTGAAGTGAAGCCCGGCGGTGGGGGCGGCGATGGAACCCTCTTCCTTTGCAAATACGGTTTGGTAACGTTCCTGATCCGTCTCGTCATCGCCCCTTCCCATGTAGTGAGGCAGGGCGAGGTGGCCGTGCTTGTCTAGATCGACGGGTTCATCCCAGCGGATGATGCGGTCGCCGTTGTCCGCGACTTCCACTACGGTTCCAGTAATCCCACCGACCGTGAGGGTGCGGCCAACCTTCATCCGTTTACCTGGCTTCGCAAGGCAGCGCCAGAGGGTGGGGGACAGGCGGTCAAGGCAGAGCAGTTCGATGCGTTCGTCATCGGAAAACAGCCGTGCGGGGATGACGCGGGTGTCGTTGAGGACAAGCAGATCTTCCGGGCGCAGGTAGTCCGGGAAATCCGCGAACATGCGGTGGGAGATGGTTCCCGTTTTCCGGTCGATGACGAGCATCCTGGATGCGGCGCGATCCGGCAGAGGCCGCGAAGCGATGAGTTCCTCCGGGAGGTGGTAGTCGTAGTCTTTGGTGAGGAAGGACATGGGAGAGTCTTAGGGCATTGGAAAGAGGAAGAAATCAACCGCAGATGGAGGACGCAGATTCACGCAGGTGGAAGAGAAGAGGCATTTTAATCAATCTTCTCCATTAACGTCCCTCTGCGTCCATCTCCGGTTCATTTTCTTCAATCTTGCTTGGTGTGGAAGCCCCGTCGCGCATTTTGCGTTCAAGGCTGTTCGCGGCCTGTTTGCTTCCCCAGACCCTAAATAGGCAGTTGGTGTGGTCGCCGCCATACCTTTCTGCGGCGATGAGGATACGTGTTCCGCCCTTCACAAGATCCCACGGATCGGTGTCGCCGGAAGGCTTCCATCCTTTTCCAAGCAGGGTGCGTAGTGATTCATCACGACCCCAATTTCCCGATACGGAAATGCGGAACTCGCCTGCGGGTGCCGGGATGTCCCTGGAGTCGGATTGGTTAAATTGGAGCCGTATCCTCCGGTTCCTTGCCCAACTGCGGGCGAGGGGCTGGAGGAGGCGGATCATTCCGAGGACAAACTTGGAGCGGGTGTTCCGGAACGGGGAATCGATGGGACGCAGCGGCAGCATCCGGTTGACGATGGCCTGGTATCCCGCCTGTCCCATCGGGCCATGATAGATCACAGATCCGTCCTCGGCACGCACCGGCCCGCCTCCGTAAACGAAGCCTGTCCATCTGGCCTCGCCGTTCTTCCCGAACCTTACCGGATGCTTTGCAAGGAGCAGCCTTTCCGCTTTTCCGTAGCCGATCTGTTGCCGGAGGAAAGCCTGGACTGATGGTCTTCTCCAGTGCCATACGAACGCCCCCGGAACGAACGCCATGCGGTGGCCGCCGTCGCTGAGCCGCCAGCAGAAATCCACATCGTCACCGGCAGTCCGGAAAGCCGGATCGAACCCGCCGATCGCATCGAAGGCCATCCTGCGCACGGCGATGTTGCAGCCGGGGAGGTGTTCGGCGTTGGTATCGTCGAGAAGGACATGGCTCGGTGCACCCGGTGCCGCCCGTATTACAGCCTCGCGGGCGGAACGTGCGGGAGGCGGGAGATTCGGGCCGCCTGCCGCAGCCACGCCGGGATCATGGAACGCCCTGCCAAGCCTCATCAGCCATTCGTGATCCGGTTCGCAATCGTCGTCCGTGAATGCGAGGATTTCCCCTGATGCCGTGGCTGCGCCCAGGTTCCTGGCTGCGCTCAGGCCTGAGGGAGCGATGGAAACAAGCCGGACATCCGGAAAGTCCGCCGCAACCAATGCCGCTGTGCCGTCGCCCGATCCGTCGTCGATGACGATGGTTTCGAACGGGCCGCCCGCCATGTTTGCTATGGCACGCAGGCAGGCAACGATGCGGTCGGCGCCGTTGCGGGTGCAGACGATGACTGAAAAGTTCTGCTGCATTGTGGCGGGTGCGGGTTGGAAATTTCCCAAGGCTGCGAGAACCGGTTTTTCCCTGCCGTCCCTGCCGGTGATCCCGAATTCCCAATCCGTGACTTCGCGCCCGCCGTTCATCCAGAGATCGCTCCAGGAAAACACCGTGAACCCCGCCGTTTCCTCCCGGTGGGAAATCTCCATCGCCCATCGCAGCACTTCCGCCTGTGTTTCGGGCGTATTCCGGAGGGAGTCCAAGCCGAATTCGGAGACCACAAGCGGCCTGTCGCCGGCGATGTTCTGTAGCCTTCGGAGATACGCTGAGAACGCTTCCTTGTCCTCAAGGTAAATGTTGAAGGCGGTGAAATCGGCGTTGGCCGGTTCCACATATTCCGTGGATGGATAGTTCGCGTAGGCGAAAAGCAGGTGCGGGGCGATTCCCCTGCCGAGGTCGATCAGGCTTTCGATGGCCTCACGGACAGCGGCGGGTCCCATCCAGCGGACAAGATCCGAGGGGATCTCGTTACCCACATAGATGCCTCCAAGGGCGGGATGTTTGGCATGGATGCGCAGCCATGCGTCGAGCCTCACCCTTGCTGCTGACATCCTCGCGGGCTTCGTCAGGAAATCACCGAAATGATCCCAGTCCAACCCGGCGAACACGCACAGCCCTGCCTTTTCCGCAGCATCCAGAAGCGCTTTGTCCGGGAGATCAAAAACCCTGATGGAATTGAAACCCGCCTGGTGGATCCGCATGAAATCATCCGCCTGCGAAACCGGCGCGCCCGGCGGGAAGGGGCCGTAGGTCACAGCCCGCAGCCAGATCCTCCGGCCTTTGAAGCAGAAGAATTTCCCGTCGGTTCCTAGACCGCTGTTTTGTAAGGCGGGTGCCACGCGCGGATCCTAGCCGGGAGCACCGCCCGTTTGGAATGGAAATCGAAGCCCGGGATTTCCGCTACCCGAGATCTATCGCCAGGAGGACGGAATATTCTCCGGATTGCGGCATGTTACCGGAACTTCGGTGCAGTGGCGCTCCCCGTACATCGATTTTCCTGTGGCCTCAGGCGGGAACCGGTTCTTTCGCAACCGGCACGTTCGGAGCGAGCGGTGACAGACCCAATTTTGCGAGCAACACCTGATCCTTCTCGACGGAAGGGTTTTTCGCGGTGAGGAGCTTGTCGCCGTAGAAAATCGAGTTTGCCCCGGCGAAGAAGCAGAGCGCCTGCGCCTCATCGGAGAGGCGCGTCCGGCCTGCCGAGAGGCGGACTTTCGCCTTAGGGATCGCGATGCGGGTGACGGCGATCATGCGGACGAGGTCAAAAGTGTCCACCTGCGGATTTTCCGCGAGCGGGGTGCCGGGCATGGGCATGAGGGAGTTGATCGGCACCGATTCCGGCTGCGGGTCGAAGTTTGAAATGACCTCAAGCAGGCGGAGGCGATCCGTGATCGTTTCCCCGAGACCGAGGATGCCGCCGCAGCAGACGGACATGCCTGCCTTCTGGACGTTGGAAATCGTCCGGAGCCGGTCCTCGTAGGTGTGCGAGGTGACAATGTTCGGATAGTGTTCCGGGGAGGTATCGAGATTGTGATTGTAGGCGGTGACTCCCGCTTCCTTGAGCCGCACCGCTTCCTCCGGGCCGAGCTCACCGAGGGTCACGCAGACTTCCATGCCTAGGGTTGAAACGTCCTTGATGATGTCCAGCACCTGCTCGAAGCGCTGGGTGCCGCCGCGAACTCCGCGCCACGCCGCGCCCATGCAGAAACGCGTGGATCCGGTTTCCGCAGCGACCTTTGCGCGCTCCATGATGTCGCATTTCGCCATCAGGCGCTCGGACTCGACCCCGGAGTTGTAGCGTGCGGACTGGGCGCAGTAGGAGCAATCCTCGGAGCAGCCGCCGGTCTTGATGGATAACAGGGTGCAGAGCTGCACCTCGGGGTTCGCCCAGTTTTCATCATGGACTTTCCGGGATTTCTGGATCAGTTCGAAAAACGGCAGGGAGTGCAGTGACTGGAGTTCGCTGAGGGTCATTTGGGTAAAAGCTGAAATGCTGAAAACTGAAACGCTGAAATGATCTTTTGGTCGGGTGGAAGGTGGGGTGGTGATGAAATCCATTTCAGCTTCTCAGCATTTCAGGATTTCAGCGTCTGCCTATTGTGTCCAGCCGCCGAAGCCTTGGGGCATCTTGCCGTGGCCGACCTCGGTATAGACGGTTTTCCCGACCGCACCTTCGAGGCCGATGCCGATGTGGTTTTTCCAGACCTTGGACATGGATCCGCCGGTGTGGCAGCCCCAGGATTTGCAGTAGGCGTTGCTTTTGAAGATCGATGATTTCAGCCGCGGGATGTCGCGCTCGTGGAGCCATGCTGTGGAGACGGCCATGATCTCGTTGCCATAATCGAAGAGGAACGCATATTTGTTGGAGTGGCCGAAGTAGTCGTAGGTCTCAACCATTCCGCGCGGGCGGGAATTGATCTTGTTGATGTAATCGCCGCCGGATGTGAACCAGATCAGGGTCGCGCCGCGCTTCGATGCCTGCTCGGCGATCCATTGGGTGTAGGGCTTGCCGTCCTCGCGGCCGCGCGCCTCGTAGCCGGGACGGTAAACCAGCCAGACAAGATCCGCGTCCTTTCCGTAGGCAAGCCGTACCTCGGCCATGCGGAGGGTGGAGGCACGGATGAAATTCGCCCACCAGCGGTCGTGCTGGTCGTCGGGCACGCGGAAGTTCTCCCATTTCCGCAACGCAGGGCCGCCGGCGACGATGACGTGTTCCGCCTGCGAGGCTGCGCTCAGCAGCAGGAAAAACAGGATGATTGCTTTGAAGGAACGGGGCATGGGGAAAAGTATGCCGGAGGGCGGCGGGCGGTCAACCGGGAAGGGCCGGCTCCGCAACAACAGTCGGTTTCAGCGGTTCCCTCCGAAGCGCAGCACCCTCTCGCCCTCGCGGTAGTAGTTCAGGCGGTCGCGGGCTTGGATCTCAAGATAGGATGGGTCTTCCCGCAGCGCCTGGAGCTCGATCTCCTTGTGCTCTTTCCGGGCAAGTGTGTCTTCCTCGCGGCCCTGCACGGCGCGGAGTTTCGCCTCAAGCTTCGCGAGTTCCTTTTTCTGCGGGGCTGCTGTCGCCGCGATCAGCAGGCCGAACGCCACCGCAAGTCCGATGCAGAGCAGCTTGTTCAGCCCCTGGATGAACCTGTTCGCCGATTCCATGTTGGCGAGTTTCTCTGCGGTGATTCGTTTTTTCGGCATCTCCTGCGGAGTATCCAAGCATATTCGGCGGTGAAATGTCAAGAAATGCGATGTTTCGCGCGGCGAGCCATTTCCACCATACGCTTAGTGATTGCATGGTGAGCCATTGCGGATACGTTCCGCGCCCCCGGCACAAGGCCGGATTTACTAGAAATGAAATTACCTCATGTGGCGATTGTCGGGGCGACGGGTGCCGTCGGCGTGGAGATGCTCCTTTGCCTGGAGCAGCGGAACTTCCAACTCAGCGGGCTGACCCTGCTTGCCTCTGCCCGCTCTGCCGGGAAAACCATGAAATTCCGCGGCGAGGAAATCACCGTGAAGGAACTCACCCACGATTCCTTCGCGGGCATCGACATCGCCCTGTTCAGCGCGGGCGGCGGGATCTCGCTGGAATTCGCCCCGTCCGCAGCAGCAGCAGGCTCCGTGGTCATCGACAATTCCTCCGCGTTCCGCATGGACGTGGGCGTGCCTCTCGTCGTCCCGGAAATCAATCCCGCCGCCGCCAAGAATAGGCCCAAGGGCATCATCGCGAACCCGAACTGCACCACCATCATCTCGCTGATGGCGCTTGCACCGCTGCATGAGAAATATGGCTTGGAAAGCGTCATCGCATCCAGCTATCAGGCCGTTTCCGGCTCCGGTGCGCAGGGCATCATCGAGCTTGAGGAACAGATCCAGGCCATCGCCAACGGACGGGATTTCACCCCGAAAGTCTATCCGCGCCAGATCGCCTTCAACGTCATCCCCCAGGTCGATTCCTTTACGGAAAACGGCTACACCAAGGAAGAGATGAAAATGCTCAACGAGGGCCGCAAGATCCTCGGCCACCCCACGCTAAAAGTCTCCTGCACCTGCGTCCGCGTACCGGTCTATCGCTCGCACTCGGTCTCGATCACGGCGAAATTTTCCAGCGAACCCACCGTCGAGGGCGCAAGAGCCGCCTATGAGGGCAGGCCCGGCGTTCACGTCGTCGATGATCCCGCCAACATGGTTTTCCCCGTCCCTCTGGACACCACCGGCAAGGACGACTGTCTCGTTGGCCGTATCCGCAAGAGCCTCGTCCTCGATAACGCCCTGGATATCTGGGTTGTCGGCGACCAGGTGCGGAAAGGCGCGGCGCTCAATGCCGTGCAGATCGCGGAGATCCTGTGAAGTTCCGGAGCCAACCGAAGCGAGATGGAGGGACACGATAAACAAACCCAAGATATGTGCAGGCACCCGGAGAGGTCTCTCTCCGGGGACGGCTTGTAGGTTACTGGTCTTTCTCGTCGCTGCCGATAAAGCGGTAGATGACGGCTCCAATAATGCCGCCGATGATTGGGGCTACCCAGAAAAGCCAGAGCTGGGCGACCGCCCACCCACCGACAAAAACCGCGACGCCCGTGCTGCGCGCCGGGTTTACCGAAGTATTCGTCACCGGGATGCTGACGAGGTGGATCAGGGTCAGGCAAAGGCCGATGGCGACCGGCGCGAAGCCCTTCGGAGCCCTCTTGTCGGTGGCACCGAGAATGACCAACAAGAACATCATGGTCATGACGATTTCGCACACCAGCGCCGCCAGCATGCTGTAGCCGCCGGGCGAATGTGTAGCGTAGCCGTTTGAGGCGAAGCCTGCGGAGACGTCGAAGCCCGGCTTGCCGCCGGCGATGAGGAGCAGCACCCCGCCCGCCGCAATCGCGCCGAGCACCTGCGAAACGATGTAGGGAAGTAGATCCTTCGCGGGAAACCTTCCGCCTGCCCAGAGGCCGAAGGAAACCGCCGGATTGAGGTGGCAGCCCGAGATGTGCCCGATGGCGAATGCCATCGTCAGCACGGTCAGGCCGAACGCCAGTGAAACGCCTAACAGGCCGATGCCCACATCCGGGAAAGCGGCGGCCAACACCGCACTGCCGCACCCGCCCAAAACCAGCCAGAATGTCCCGATAAACTCCGCGGCATATTTTCTCATGAACAGTTTTTTGTTTGTGTATCTCATTGCCAACATCCTGTTAGCTTGGTGTCGGATGGTATCTGTCGAGTTCGCCGCGTCTAGGAAATTTGGCATCCGGTGGGCGCCGGGAGAGTGCCCCGCCTCGGAAAAATGCTTTCCAAGCGGTGCCGGGCGTTGGATTTTCAGGGAATGGATCTGGAACGGTATCTGAAAGAGGCGGTGGCGGATGTGGATGCGGCGATGGATCGTTTCCTGCCAACGCCGGACGAACGTCCGGGATCCATCCACGAGGCGATGCGGTATTGCATGTTCGCGGGCGGCAAGCGGCTGAGGCCGGTGCTGTGCATTGCGGCGGCGGAGGCTTGCGGCGGTAGGCGGGAGGATGCGCTCGCGGCGGCCTGCGCGGTGGAGTTGATGCACAGCTACTCGCTGGTGCACGATGATCTTCCCTGCATGGACGATGACGACCTGCGGCGCGGCCGGGCGACCTGCCACAAGGTTTACGGCGAGGGGATGGCGGTGCTTTGCGGTGATGCGCTTCTGACGGAGGCGTTTGCGGTGCTCGCAAAATCCACGCCCGCCGGAGCGCATACCGTGGGCGATATGGTCGCGGAGCTGGCGCTGACCGGGGGGAGCCGGAAGCTGATCGGCGGGCAAGTAATGGATCTGGAAGGGGAGGGGAAACCGCTTTCCATGGAGGGGCTGGTGAGTATCCACGAGGCGAAGACCGCCGCGCTGCTGACCGCATCGGTGCGCCTTGGCGCGATGAGTGCGGGTGCGGGCGAGGAGGAGTTGGAGGCGCTCACGAAATTCGGCCATGCGCTGGGGCTGGCGTTCCAGGTGATCGACGACATCCTCGATGTCACACAAACGACCGAAAATCTCGGCAAGACCGCAGGCAAGGACGCGGCGGTCGAGAAAGCGACCTATCCCTCGGTGATCGGCCTGGAGCTTTCGCGGAAAGAGGCGGAGCGCCTCACCGCGGAGGCGATGCATTCGCTGTCAGGTTTCGGTGAAAAAGCGGCGAGGCTCCGCGAAATCGCAGGGCGGATGCTGGATAGGGAGTTTTGAAACCCAACCCGGTGCGCCCTTGCTATTTTCGCCGCTGCGGTCGGCGGGCACCTGTTTCATCCAGCCATGTTTCCGGTTTTTTCCTTGAGCTCCGCCGGCACTTCCGCGAGATCGGATGCTAAGACCTTTTCCTCGCTGAGATCGGAGTCCACATCATAGAGCTTCACTGAGTCGTCGCTTTGAAAAGGAAAAGCCGGAACCGCTCTTCAGGTAAATCTCGAACCGGATGGCCAGGTCAACGTATCGAATGCAAAAAGGATTTCACCCTCCATGCGCCGTTGCGCATGGTGTGAATGCATTTGCCAGCATTGTGTTTGATGCGGTGATCTTTCAAAGCCGTGGTGTGCGCGCTTTATCGTCGCCCGGATGTTTCTCAGGCGAGGATGTGGGTGTAGTGCATGATAATCTCAGTCAGAAAGGGGGCGTGATTCGGACGAATTCTTGGGGCTGCCACCCGTAGCCCCGGAGCGGACAG
>Ga0163144_10024486_pt1 | contig 11839 bp, 7 predicted proteins | sample OliLak19BULKMAT1_FD_123175 | JGI IMG/M metagenome (GOLD analysis project Ga0163144, IMG submission 123175) | Freshwater microbial mat bacterial communities from Lake Vanda, McMurdo Dry Valleys, Antarctica - Oligotrophic Lake LV.19.BULKMAT1 | ecosystem: Environmental > Aquatic > Freshwater > Lake... | reverse complement strand
TGCCCGTCCTCGGGCAGAAGGGGGAACATCTGGAGCAGTTTCTCGGCTTTCTGTTTCTCGTCCTCGTTGCTGCCGAGAATGTCGTCGAGCTTCTGCTCCCACTCGCCTTCCTTGAGCATGACGCCGCCGGCAGGTAACTCCACCGGGGCGGGAGCCACCGCCGTGACGTTTGGCGAACCGGGCGTGCCAGGCGTCCCTGACGCGACGAGGCCGTTGCCAACGACAGGCGTCGCTCGATTCGGGCGCGCAGGCGCGCCCGGACGGACCACAGGGCCGGGTGCAGGCGACGTTCCTTCACGCGCGGTCGCAGTGGTGGCGGTTTCCTCCGGCACAGGCTCTGGGCCGGTGCTGGACGTGGACTTGCCACCGCCGTACCAGCCGAGGAACTTGCCCGCGATCAAAATGCCGACCACGGTGATGATGGCGACGATGACGCCGGGACGGATGCCAGAGGATTGGTCTTTATTCTTTGCCATGAGAGATCTTTAACACTGGAGTTTAACCGTCGTTGCGGCTCTTTCGTATAATCTACGGCGCGAATCGCGCGGGCATGAAGCGGAAAATCTACGGAACGTTCTCTAGGCGGACAGCGCTGGTCTCGTTGGTGCCAAGCAAGAAGCCGGCGCCGTAATTGCCTTTCTGGTGAACGACGCCCTTGTAAGACGCTTTCCTGCCTCTGTTGGGAACGTTGGGGTGGGTCACGGTGCCGGAGAAGGAGCCGTTCGCCTTGGTCAGGGTGAACGTAAGATTATTGCTGCTCAGGTTCAGTAGCTTTGTCGCATTGGTCAGCACGACCTGATTGGTAAAAGCTTCGATCAGGTTTCCCCCGGTGAAGCCCACGGTGGCGTTCGTGAGGTTGAGCACCGGGTCCAGCAGACTCGTCGATGCCCGATAGCGCGAACCGGTCGCGGTGATGCGGTAGCGGAAGCCGTTGGTGTAGTATGGCGGCTTGGTGAACACCGGCTTGATCCAACTCAGGTCGCCATGCAGGTCATCCTCGATCCGGTCGGTGAAGCTGATCCAGCCCAGCATCGATCCGCCTTTCGCGTAGAGCGTCTGGAAGAGCGGCCAATGTCCATCTTGGGAGATCGGCACCTTCTGTGCGATGGGCGTGCCGTCGGCAAGCGAGCCGACGAAGCTGATGGCGCCAGCCTTCACGGTCAGAGTGCCGGAGGAATCACCACGAGGGCCGTCGGCGGAATTGTTCGTGCCGGGGATGACCAGGGTGTAGGTGCCATTGAAATTGGCCGCGTCCGGAGTCTTCGCCCGGTCCGCCATGATGTCGGAAAGAAAGTTTACGTTGCCGAGATCGCCGGTGAGTTGCGCCGAACCAGCCTCAATGTCGAGCGACAGGCGGAGCGTGATCGGATTGGTGCCGGGCTGGGGGAAGGAGTTGGTGAACTTTCCATCAAGGCCCAGCTTGCCGCTGAAGGGAATGAGTTTTCCACCCAGCGTGGCCCGGGCGGAGAACGCGCCGGATTCCATGATCGTGGTGGTGAAGAAGCCGGAGGTTTCGTGCTTGATGGCGCCCGCCTCATAGAACAGCCCATTGTAGGCGCCCTTCGCCGCGACGAACGGATTGGTGACGAAGTTGGCCTGGAGCACAAGGTTGGTTTGCATCTGGAAGACCAGCTTCGCGACGTTGGTGGCGATGCCACCCGACCAGCCCACAAAAAAATTACGCGTGGCCGGTGTCGCCGTGAGCGTGTGGGTGCGGCCCACTTCGAGCACCTTTCCGTTGAGCACCGGGGAAACCTTGCCCGCGCCGTTGATCTGTACGGTTAATGCGCTGGCGCTGACCACGACGAAGCTGCGGGTGACCTCGGCTGAAGAGTTTTCCGCGTTGTCCTTGGCGCGCACTCGCACGACGTTCGTGCCGAGAATCAATTCGGTGACACTCGCGCTCCAGTTGGTGGTGTCGGTGGCATTCTGGTAAGCGTTGATGCCATGGGCATTCTCCAGCCGGAACTCGACGAGCGCCACCCCGCCGGTCCCCGTGTCGAGCGCCTTGCCGGCGACCAGGACGGCGCTCGTGTTGGTCAGGCGTGCGCTGGCAGCCGGGGTGAGAAAGGTGACGGTGGGCGGCTTGCGATCCTGCAACGGAGCGCCCATCTGGGTCACGGTGAAGATTTTGCCGGCGACGGAGATTTTTCCGGTGCGCGCGGTGGTGTTGGTGTTCGCATCGACTGAGTATTGCACCACGCCGTTGCTCATGCCGGTGAACCCCGCGTAAGGAGATATCCAGCTCGCGTTCACCGTGGCGGTCCATGAACAACCGTTGGTGGCGTAGACCAGAAGAGTGCTCGATGTTGCACCTGATTCGTGAACCCGGGAGGTGGGCGACAGGACATAGCCACAGATGTCGTCATCCGTGATGGTGAGGGTGGCGTTTTGACGCCCCCCGATCTCCGTATTTGGAAAAAGTAAGTCGATCAGGTCTAGGATGATGGTCTCATTTTCTTCTCTGGCGATGTCTTGAAAAATGACCACGTTGAATGTCGCTTGTCGCACGCCTGCTGCAAACGTGACTGTGCCGTTGGTTGCCAAGAAGTCCTCGCCCGCCAGAGTCGTCTCAGCACTGGCTTGGAAACCCACCCGGGCTTCGCTGTTCGTGGACCCCAACCGCTCCACGGCGACGGTGGCAACGCCCGCGCTTTCTTTAACAGTGTAGGCGAGGCTCTTGAACTGGAGGGTCGCCGGAACCTGCGCGAATGCCGAAGCGGCTTGGAAAAGAAGCGCTGCGACGATGGCCGGGACCATGGAACAGTTTCGCTGCCAGTGGGAGTTGATCGTGCGTCGATTCATAGCAATTGGACCTGCCGACACGAAAGAACGTTTGATCTGGCCGGCTGGACTTCAGGACAATAAATGAGATCCGTGCGCCAGGCCAATCCTCAATCCAAGCCAGGCGGAAGGGTGAAATGGGCGATTCAAAGGGGTTTGCCCTCTCACCTCCTGCCTTGCCAGACCGCGAAAGGAAATTATGTTTACACGTCTGCCCGATGGGCCGATATACCTGCTGAAGCTATGCTGTGCTGTGTTTGCAAAGAAAAAGAAGCCAAAGTCCACCTGACGCAAATCGTCGGGGACAAGATGCAGAAGGTTGACCTGTGCGAGGCCTGTGCCGCGCAAAAAGGCGTCAATGATCCCGCCGGCTTCTCCCTGGCCGATCTGCTGCTGGGCCTTGGGGCCTCGCAAGAGATGGAGCAGGCCGCCGGCGGTGCTGAAGTGAAATGCCCCAACTGCGGGTTCACCCAGGCCGACTTCAAGAAGGCCGGGCGGCTCGGTTGCTCCGAGTGTTACCATGCCTTCAGCGAGGGCCTCGAAGGGCTGCTCAAGACCATGCACAAAGGCACGCGGCACACCGGCAAAGTGCCGCAGTCGCTCCAGCAATCCCGCGATCTGGCCGAGCGCCTCAAATCGCTCCAGAAGAAATTGGACAAGGCCGTCTCCGACGAAGACTTCGAGCAGGCCGCCCAGATGCGCGACGAAATCAAGGCCACCCGCGACAAACTCGGCGCCCTGCCCACCACCTGAGTCATGACGATTCACGAATTTCTCATCCCACCCGCCGACATCGCCCGCCGCGAGGGACCGCACGACAAGATCGTCATGTCCAGCCGCGTCCGCCTCGCGCGCAACGTCAAGGGACTGGCCTTCCCCGGCTGGGCCAAGAAAGCTGAGCGCATCAAGACGCTCGACGTCATCCGCCCTGCCGTGCAGGCCTTGCCGCAAATGGCCGACTCGTTCAGCGAGTCGATGGACAACCTCTCGTTGCTCGACAAGAACATCCTCGTTGAACGCCATCTCATCAGCCGCGAGCACGCCGCCAAGAACGCAGGCAGCGGACTCGTCCTCAATCGTGATGAAACCCTCTGCGTGATGATCAACGAGGAGGATCATTTGCGGATGCAGGCACTTCGTCCGGGCCTCCAGCTCAAGCAGGCCTGGCAGGCCATCGACGTGGTGGATTCCAAGCTGGAGAAGAAGCTCGAATACGCCTTCAGTCCTGAACTCGGCTATCTCACCGCGTGCCCGACCAATCTGGGCACCGGCATTCGCGTCAGCGCCATGCTGCATCTGCCGGGCCTCGTGCTGGCCGAGCAGATCAACCAGATCATCCAGGCCGTCAACAAGCTCGGCCTGGCCGTTCGCGGTCTTTACGGCGAAGGCACCGAGGCGCTCGGCAACGTCTTCCAAGTTTCCAACCAGATGACGCTCGGCGAGAGCGAGCCGGACATTGTCGAACGGCTGAACAAGGTTCTTTCGCAAATCATCGAGCACGAGGAAAACGCCCGCGGCACCTTGCTTGAAAAGAAGACCAAGACGGTTTACAACCACATTGGTCGCGCCTACGGCATTCTGGCCAACGCCCATAGCATCTCGTCGAAGGAAACGATGAACCTGCTTTCGCTGATGCGCCTCGGTGTGGATCTCGCTCTCTTCCCTGAGATCGAGCGTGCCCTGGTCGACGAGCTCTTCGTCATCACGCAGCCCAACCACCTCCAGAAGCGCTACGAGGACAAGCTCAGCGCCGAGGAGCGTGACCTGTTGCGCGCCGACATGCTCCGCGAACGCCTCCGCAACGTCAGCCGGCCTAAGCCGCCGAAGGCTCTGCCGCCCGCGGACAAGGATAAGTCATCGGGCTGAGGCCCGGTAGGGCGACGCTCCCGCGGAGCCGTGGTCAAATGGATCAGGGCGCGGCGGGAGCCTTGCCCTACCTGACTAAGGTTTTGATGTGCGGCGGTTCCTTGGTTCTATTCTGTGGGCTCCTCTGCTTCGCTGCCTTTCGCAACTTCAAGCCATCGCCGCGGCAGCCACCGTCGCTTTTCTTGGTCGAGGCAGCCTGTTCCATTCCAGGGTTTATTGCGGGTTGTGGATTGATCACCCTGTATTGGATTTGCTTTGAGAAGGGATTCTTCCAAAAGTTTTACTCCATGCTTCCCGCAGGCTGGGAAGAAATCCATCTGTTCACCATGACCGTGGGCGGTTGTTGGGCCGGAACCCTCACGGGGGCGCTGCTCGGTGGATGGCTCTGGAAGCGCAGACTCCACAGGAGGCTCTGATTCTTCGCCCGTCCGTTCTCCTACGGAATGCCCTTCCGTTGCGCTTCGTTGCTGTTTTCAGGCAAGCTCCCCGCGTGCTTGACGTGCCGACGCATTCCTTTGCCCGATTGAACCCCGGTAGGGCGACGCTCTCGCGGAGCCGTGACTCAGGTAGGGCGACGCTCCCGCGGAGCCATGATCAAATGGATCAGGGCGCGGCGGGAGCCTTGCCCTACCTGTCGTAATTCGTTCGTCAGCGCTGAATTGAAAGGACTCAAATGGAACTGAAGACCCTTCCCCCTGTTGCCCTGTCACCGTGTGCGATCGAGCGAAGACTCCGCCGCACCTCATTGGGGCGTCGATTCGCGACATGGTTTGCGATGCTCGCGCTGGCCGCCCTCGGGGCCACCGCGTCGCTGGCCGCCTGCACCGAGACCATCGTCGTCACCTCGCTGGATGACGCTGGTCCCGGCACGTTGCGCCAGGCCATGGAGGACGCCAACGCCTGTCTGGGCACCAACTTCATCACCTTCACCGTCACCGGCGTGATCGTGCTGGAAACCGAGTTGCCTCATGTCGAGGACGCGCTCTTCATCCTCGGGCCGGGGCCAGCATCCCTCACCGTCACGCGCAGCACGAACGTCGCGACGGATTGTTTCAGCATTCTATCCCTGGAAGATCTGAACATCGCCTGGGTCTCCGGTCTCACCATCACGAATGGCTGCGCGGATTCGGGTGCCGGCATTTTCTGCAATGGCAACGCGGTCCTGAGCAACTGCGTCATCACCGCCAACTTCGGCGAGCGCGGCGGCTACGGCGCGGGTGCCTATAACCTCGACACCCTGCTCATCGTTGATTGCAGCATCTCCGGAAACTTCGGACGCGGGAACGCCTTCCTCGGCGCCGGCGTCACGACCGAGGGCAGTTCGCTGACCATCATCAACTCCGTTCTCTCCGGGAACCACACGCCCGGTCTGGGCGGCGGCTTGGCCACCCTGAGCGGCAGCGTCGCCCTGACCAACGTTACCTTCAGCGGTAACGTCGCGACCAACGGCGGTGGCGGGATGATTCTGCTTGGATTCGATACCTTCATTGCCGCCAGCGTCACCATCGTGAGCAATCGCGCGGAGTTTGGTGGTGGCGGTGTCTACGACGACGGCAATGGCACCGCTGAATTCAAGAACTCCATCATCGCTGGAAACGAAGATCCCATCACGCCGGATCTCGACGGTGATTTCGTCTCGCTTGGCTACAACCTCATCGGCAACGGCGACACCGGCACCGGCTTCACCGACGGTGTGGATGGCGATCAAGTCGGGACCGCGGCGACGCCCCTCGATCCGCTGGCAGGTCCGCTGCAAAACAACGGCGGCCCAACCGCCACCCATGCACTGCTTGCTTCGAGTCCAGCCATCAACTCCGGCACGAACGATCTGGCTCCGCCCACCGATCAGCGCGGTGTTGGCTTCCCCCGCATCATTGGAGGCGTGATTGACCTCGGCGCATTTGAGTCAAGCCCGTCCGGTCTTGTCGTCATCGGCGCGGTCAACGCCACCAATTGCGCTGGAAGCCAGGCGATCTTCTCGGTTACTGCATCGGGTGCCGGCGCACTGACCTACCAGTGGACTCATGCCGGAACGAATCTGGCGGACGCGACCAACGCCACGCTGATGGTGGATGTGCTGACCGACGCCGAGGCTGGCGAGTATTGCGTCATCGTCAGCGACCAGACCCAAACACTGACCAACTGCGCCACGCTCGTCGTGCTCAACTCCACGGTGCCGGATGGCACTGGTCCCGAGGACGTGACGATCTGCGCCGGGAGCAACGCGATGTTCTGCGTCACCGTGACGAACGGCGCGCCCATGCCGCTCTACGAATGGCTCAAGAATGGAACGCTGCTCCTGGGCCAGACCAACGATTGCCTCCTCCTCACCAACACCACCGCCCTCGACGCCGGCCAATACTGCGTGCGCCTGCGCAATGGCCTGTGCGGTGGACCAGCCGGGCCATTCGTCGAACGGTGCGCGATGCTGCGCGTCCTTCCCCTCATCAACGCCACGCCATTGGCCAATGTCACCCTCAGCCCCGGACAGGCCGCCATGTTCCAAACGACCATCTCCGGCGCGGACAGCAACTGCGCCGTCTCCCTCGCCTGGTTCAAGGGCGGATCACTGCTGGCCGGTCAGACGAATGATTCCCTGCTCCTCACCAACGTCACCGCCGCGGACACCGGCAATTACTGCATCGTGACGACAGGCTGCTGCAACACCGAGACCCACTGCGCCACGCTGGCCGTGCTCTCCAACTGCACCAATCCCGTGGTGCAAATCAGCTCCGGCGCTGCCGGCGTCTGCGAACTTCCTCCACTCCCGTCGCAAATCGCCAACCCCATTCGCTTCGTCGCCTCCTCGGGCGCGCCCGACAGCTACATCAAAGCCACGTTCAACAATCTGCCCGCCGGCTACCTCGTGACGAACGGCTCGTATCTCGCGTGGTGCGTCGATTATCACGCGGAGATCTTTAACGGCGCGAACTACCAGCCTCTCCTGTATCTCAGCACCGGCCCACTGCCGCCGAACTTGCAGAACCCCGACTGGCCCTACATCAACTACATCCTCAATCACAAGCAGGGCAATGCCATCGACGTGCAGAACGCCATCTGGTTCTTCATCGGCGGACCCGCGCCGGTGAGCGACCCCGTCTATTTCCCGCCCAGCGCCACCGCCTCGAACATGATCTCCGACGCGCTGCTCAATGGCTTCGGCTTCGTTCCGCCGGCGGGCGACATCACCGGCGTCATCCTCGATTCCGGACCGCATGTGCAACTGCTCGTCATCGAGACGCGCTGCCAGGAATCGCTGGAGCGCTGTCCGGGCGGACAGATTGCCTTCTGCGCCAGCGCCACGGGCACGCCCCCGCTGGCCTTCCAGTGGCTCAAGGACGGCCTGCCCATCAACAACGCCACCAACGCGTGCCTCAACTTGACCAATCTCTCGACGAGCGACGGAGGAATTTACTGCGTCGTCGCGTCGAACGCGTGCGGTTCGGCGACGAACTGCACGGAGTTCACCGTGTTCACCCACGCCAGTCTCACGCCGCTGGCCAACCTCGTCCGCGCGCCGGGCGAGAGCGCCACCTACAGCGTCACGCCGGGAGGCACGGGACCGTTCACGTACCTGTGGCGGCACAACGGCAGCCTGATTGCCGGACAGAACGGCAGTACGCTGACGCTGCCCTCCGTGACCGTGGCCGACGCGGGCATCTACACGATCGAGGTGTTTGGACGTTGCGGCACGGCGCTGAGTTCGGGTGAATTGTTCGTGTCCGCGCCGCTGGTGTTGAGCGGACCCAACAGCCGGTCGCGCGTGGTCGGTGAGAGCGCGCAGTTCAGCGTGAGCGCCGCCGGCACGCCGCCGTTCTTTTACCAGTGGCAGCACGAAGGCACCAACCTCCCCGGCGCGATCAACCCGGTCCACCTTCTCCCCTCGGTGACGCTTGCCGATGCCGGCATTTACTGCGTAATCGTGTCGGACAATTTCGGGAGCGCGACAGCCTGCGCGACTTTGCAAGTGACGCCGCTCCTGCCGCCGCCCGCAGCGTGTTTGATCAGCCACTGGTCGTTTGATGAAAGCTCCGGAGACAATGCCTTCGACGATGCCGATGGTAATGACGGCACGTTGAAAAACAGTCCGAACCGCGTAGCCGGCCGCTTCGGCGGCGGCCTGCGCTTCAACGGTGCCAACCAATACGTGCAGGTGCCGAGCATGGACAACCTGCGCCTCACCAACAATTTTTCGCTGAGCTTCTGGTTCAATCCCTCCGTGCCCCTGAACGCCGCCAGCGGGCGCAAGGATCTCGTGAAGAAATTCGGGTCCTACTGGGTGATTCTGAATTATCCCGGCTCCGATGGCCGGCTGGTGTTTGTGCTGAACAACGGCGTGCCGCTGGTGAAATCCGCGACGACTTCGTGGCATCCCAACCAGTGGTATCATGCCGCCGCCACCTACGACGGCGCCGCGCTGCGGCTCTATGTGAACGGCATGCTGGAAGGCTCCGCTGCCGCCAGCGGCCTCGTCAGCACCAACGAGTCGCCGGTGCAGTTCGGAGGCAATACTGAGCAGGGCTACTGGTTTCCCGGCGGGCTCGACGAAGCGCGCTTCTATCGCTGCGCGCTGACGGATGGCGAAGTGCGCGCGTTGTTCCTCGGAACCGGAACGACCCACTCTCCGCCCGGCACGAACTCTCCGCCCACCATTACGGCGCTGCCCAGCCTCAGCATTCCCGAGGACACCTCCACCGGCCCCATCGCGTTTGTCGTGGGCGACGCGGAGACCTCCGCCAGCAACCTGTTTGTCACCGTCTGGTCCAGCAACCCGAGCCTGGTGCCGGATGCGCGCCTGTTCCTCGGCGGCTCCGGCAGCAATCGCACGCTCACGATTCTGCCCGCCCTCAATTGCTTCGGCAGCGCCGACATTACGGTGACGGTGGTGGACGACTTCGGTTCCGCCTCGACGACGGTCTTCACGCTCACGGTCAACCCGGTGAACGATCCGCCGGCCATCTCCGACCTCGCCAGCCAGGTCACGGGCCGAAACCAGATGACGCCCGCAATCGCGTTCAGCATCGGCGACCTCGAAACACCGGCGGCGGCGTTGACCGTCACGGCCAGCTCCGACAACCAGACGCTCGTGGCGGATGCGGACATCCTCCTCGGCGGACCCGGACCGATCCGCACGATCCAACTGACGCCCGCCCTGAATGAGATCGGCTCCGCGCTGATCACGGTCACGGTCAGCGACGGCGTGTTGAGCGCGAGCGACACCTTTATCCTCACGGTGCTCGCCACTCCGGCGGACACCAACTCTCTCATCAGCCATTGGCCGTTCGATGAGCCCTCCGGCAGCGCGGCGCTTGATGTCGCGGGGCCGAATCCCGGCACGCTCGTCAACGGCCCTGCGCGCGCGGCGAACGGTCGCATCGGCGCGGCGTTGTGTTTCGACGGCCTCAACGATCTCGTCAGCGTGCCGGACAGTTCGTCGCTGGATTTGTCGAATCACTTCACCGTCAGCCTTTGGTTCCAGCCTGGTCGACTGCTCAATGCTGCGTCGGGCCGGCGTGATCTGCTGCAAAAATTCCTCAGCTACTGGCTCATCATGAACTTCCCGGGGAACGACGGAAAACTGGTCTTCGTGTTGAATGGCGGCTCGCCCCAGGTCAAATCGACCACGACCTCGTGGGCTTCAAACCAGTGGTATCACGCCGCGGCGACTTACGACGGCGTGCAACTCAAGCTCTACGTCAACGGCGTGCTGGAGGGCGCGGTCGCCACGAGTGTGCTGCCCAACAACACGACGTATCCGCTCCAGATTGGCGGCAACAATCTCCAGAATGTCTGGTTCCCCGGCTGCCTGGATGATGTGCGCATTTACGGCACCTCGCTCTCGGCGGTGGACGTGGCTGCTTTGTTCAACAGCGCGCCGGTGCCGTCGCCACTGCCGCCGCCGGTCGCCCCGCCTCGGGTGAGGTTTCTTTATTCTGATGGCCTCGCCCGACTGATGTGGGAGACCACGCCCGGCACGAGGTATCAGGTCGAGTTCAAGGATCACCTCGATGCTCTGGACTGGTCGGTGATGCCGGATGCGATGTTTGCGTGGGGCGATCAGGTGGTCTTTGACGATCCGTCGGGCGGCCTCGCGCAGCGCTATTACCGCGTGGTGCGCCTGCCGTGATGCCAGAAGGCAGGGCCGGCCTCTTGCCTGCCCTACGATCGATGCCGGAGGCGCAGGAAGTAGTTCGAGCCGACGAGAAATTCGAAGTCGGTCTGCACTTCTTCAAACGCGAGATGAGCCAGCGCGGGATCGGCCTTGAAGCGATCGATGTAGCTGCACCGCTTCGCCTCGAAGCTGACGATGGGATACAGCCTCGCCTCACCCCGTGTCACGCGCATGAGTTCGAGCAAAGACTGCTGGTGAAACTTGTAGTCGAAGTGATCTTCGTAAACGAGCAGGAGATAGGAGGCGAGCGTCAGGTCGAATTGCCGGTCGCCAAACGGGAGCGAAGGCAGGCTCCCGGCGACGTAGCGCGCACCACGCTGTGGTGCGTAATCGGCGAGGAACGTCTTGTAGGCGCGCTCGCGCAAGGCCCGCAGATTCTCCGGATTTTTGTAGAATTCCCAACGATAGGTGTTGAGACCTTCGATTGATTTTATGACGCGCTCGAGGTCTGGCTCGCAGTGCGATTGGATGGCGGCAGGTTCGAGATCGTAGATGCGGTCGAAGGCCGTGACGTTCAGCCCGCGCGCATTCGCCTCGGCGGTGAAGGAACTGACTCCGGAGGCGACATCAAGAATTTCCGCGCCACGCAGCGCGTCGAGATCGAGCGCGAAGTAACGGGCGTATTCGTCGAGCGTGCGACCGAGGAGAACGACTTTGTCGAGGACGAGTCCTTGCTTCATGCGACGGGTTAATCCAGTGGCGTGCTCAGGTGCTGGCCTCGCAGCCGAGGAGTTGACGTTCCTTGATGTTGCGCGCGACTTCAGGCGGGTCCATTTCTGTTCACCGTTCGCTGTTCACTGTTCACCTCGGACGGCTCGCTGCGGGGCGCGGTGCGGATGCCCATCCAGCCGTGGCTCTCTGCCCGATACTCGTAGCTCTGGACGGCGGGGGTGGCAATTTCCGGTTTCATCAGCGCGGAGTATCTTAGGCCAGGCGTTGGGGGACGAGTGGAAAAAATTCATGGATGGCACCTGTGTCGGCCCGTCGCGCGATGTCTGGGGCGGGGAAACCCTTGTT